>ENA-OQDD01000177-OQDD01000177.1-human-gut-metagenome-genome-assembly--contig:-NODE-177-length-26288-cov-2.592103_pt1 | contig 26288 bp, 30 predicted proteins | sample MGYA00242507_ERZ504598 | MGnify/ENA primary metagenome ERZ504598 (study PRJEB26092, sample SAMD00036318) | human gut metagenome | host: Homo sapiens | study: EMG produced TPA metagenomics assembly of...
CGCGGCCACGTTCCCCGACGCGGCTGTTGATGGTATCCGGCAGATGCTGGACGAAATCCCAGGCGCAGGAGATTTTGAGTGCCTCAATGATCTCCTCGTCGGTCGCATCCTCTTTTACCATACGCATATTTTCGGCGATTGTGCCGGAAAGGATCGTATTTCCCTGCGGAACATACGCGAAGAGATGACGCGTTTCAGCGTTCATGGGAACCGTCTTTCCGTTTGAGACAATGATCACGGTTTCCCCCTCCTGCGGGCGGATGAGACCGAGAATCAGGCGGATCATCGTTGTTTTCCCTCGCCGGACGGGCCGACCAGCGCTACGATCTCGCCGGGAGCGGCCTGAAACTCCGATTTGGTGATTACTTTATTTCCTTCTATATAAGAAAATTCTACCCCGTGCATCTGTACCCGGAAGCCATCCTTTGCCAGCGGATCAAGCGCGGCACTCTCCGGGATATGGATTTCTTTTGGCAGCTCCACGAGCTCACGGATCCGGTGCGCCGAGACGGAGCTGTTGAGGAAGGACGGAATAATCGAAATCACGTTTCCAAACGCGCCGGAAAGGTTGCTCCGCTGCTGCAGGAACAACGTCATGGTTCCATAGGTAATGTCGTGCGTCCACAGACGGAACAGACAGTATCCGAATGCCGTAAACTCCACCGCACTCCGAGAATGGACATTACAATATTGGTTTTAATCGTAAACAGATTATATTTCAGGCTGATGTCTTTGAAAAGTCCCTGCCACCAGCGCATCTTTTTGCTGTAATACGGCGCAATGCCAAACGATTTGATGGTATCAAAATTGTAGAATGCTTCTACCTCAAAGCTCATCAGGTTGCTGCTCATCTCGCGCACTTTTTTGCTGTATTCCCGCTGACGGCGGATCATAAACCGGGACATCAGAAGCAGGAACGGTGCGCTTAAAAAAGCAATCAGTGCCATGACCCAGTCATAATGCAGGATTACGAAAAAGGTGGCAATAAACCGATACACGGCAATGATAATCGTCGGGAGCCAGCTGATTGCGTTGCCGCTGACCGTTCCAATGTCGCCGTTGAAACGGTTGAGTACGTCACCGTTTGCGTATTTGCTGATTTCCAGCCAGTCCGCATCAACGATTTTGTCGAAAATATCCGCCTGGATGTCGTTGTTGATGGCGATACCAAGCTTCGTTGAAATGCGGTTGATGACACTCTCAAACCCAAGGCTGAACACGGTGCTTCCGATCATGATGCAAAGCAGCAGCGGAAGCTTCTGTATCTGGTATCCGGTGATGATATCGATCAGGTATTTTCCTGCCACGCTGCCGACAAGCCCAAGCGAAGTGCTTAAGATACCGAGAATCGTATAAAAAACAATCGCACCCTTATAGCGCGCGCTGTAGCCAAAAATCCATTTCCAGTCATCGATGATTTCCGAGAACGTTCCGTTTTTCCATCGCTCCGACAGGATGCGGAGAGACTCGAAGGGAGCGTCTTTACTTTTCTCTTTGGATTCTTCCTGCATGCGCGTCTCCTCTCTTTTTCCCGTCTGCGGTACGGATCATATCGTATTTTTTCAGCAGCTCGACACGTCCCGCACCCACTTCAATGCTCAATTTCTGTCCTTTTTCTCCCTGCCCCAGCCATTTCAGGATTCGCTCCACGTATGCAGCCGGGAGCAAAACGGATACCTCGCCGCATAGGGATACTTGTTTTTCATATAGGACGCTTCCGGAACCAGCGATTTCCAGATTCCCCCGGCTGTGTGCTTTTCCATTCCGGTTTCTGCCGCATACAGGGTAATGTTTGCACTGTGGATCCGTCCCGCGCTCGATTTTCCGAACGAACCGGCATCGAGAATATCGATCAGAAGCGCTTCGGAATCCGAGTGAAGCTTCTTTGCGGCACAGACTGCCCCACTTGCTTCATAGGAAAAGCCCAGATACCGCTCGCCGATATCCAGCAGATTGATACAGAAGCACGTCATATGATACTCTTCGCACAGCTGCCAGAACATTTCCCAGTCTATTTTTCTTCCATATATACGAATCATCTGTACCATATCACAGATCTGACGGATCCCGACGCCGCCGTGAAGAAAGTGCTTGAAGCTGTGACAGAGAAGATAGAAAAGATGATGCGTTTCTTCTAAAGTAAAAATACTCTGACCCTGCACTTCCACCCTGGATGGATGCGCGAAAACATCGGAAAATGCACGGTTCAGATAACCATAGGCAGAGGATTCTGTGCTGAACAGCCTGGTATGTATTTCATAGAAGACCCCTGTTTTCGGATGAATGTAGCCCATCTCTTCCGGGGCATCACCGTCTTTGGCACCATTTGGCATTGCGGTTTCTTTGTCCCGCACAAAGCCCTTCCTCATAAAACAGGCATCCACTGCTGCAAAATCCTTTTCCGGAATCAGCAGATCCTCATCCCCGGACGGGCGCAGATCCGGCTTCGGATAGAGATTTCTGCACACAATTCCTTTCATCACCAGCGGCTGCACGCCCAGCTGCGCCAGCTCCTTTCATCGGAAAGAAACAGCGCTGTGCGCGAAACCTGCTGAAAAATACTCTGCATCGCCTGTGTTTTTACCTGTCCGCGCAGCTCCCCCGGAAGTCCCGCAAATTCCGGTGTTTTTCCCACAACATCGTAGACCGCTGACAGCAGCGAATGCTGTGCCGCGAGGACAAACAGATGATTCCATTGTTTTTCTGTCAGCCCCTGAATTTCCGCCGGCGATGCTTTTTCTTCTGTCAAAAACGCACGAATCACCGCAAGGAATGCGGTTTCTGTTTCTGTAATCATCTTCTTTTCCTTTCATTTTCTCTACACGCATCATTTTTCTTTTTATCCACACCGAATAACCGGGCATATCCATGCATCAGAATCGGGCGAAGCGGGATGATGCGAATCCAGACCTGTGCAAAAAACTCCCACCAGAACGTTCCCGGTACAAGTATTTTTCCTTTTCGTTCCACTTTTGTCACCCATGCAAAGATCTGCTTCCGTTGCACATGATGCTCGATTTCCGTCTGTGCATCCCCGATTATGTCATAACCGTCTGCATGAACGCGGCAGATCCGATGCACGACAAACTGTCCGCCCGGCCGCTCGTAAAATACGATATCACCTTTCCAAAGTTCCCGCTCCGGCGCTCGGAAGAAAATACTGTCGCGTCCATGAATCAGAAACGGCGCCATGCTGCTCCCGGAAATCACCATACGCACTTCTCTGCCCTGCTCTACAAGTTCTTTCAGCATTCCGACATAGGCACGTGTATCCATCATTTTCATGCATGTTTCTCCCTTTTCTGAATCATGTTTTTGTGCAGTGCAGCTGCATATGTTTCACTTTCGAACGAACCGGTCCCGATCTCCTGCTCCAGCGTTTTCACCGCATCTTCTGAAATGTCGCACGCCAGATGATACACCGGAACTTTTCCAGCAAGCTGTTCGAGAAGGTCGAGACTGTGTACCAGTCCCTCCCTGTCCCAGCGGTTCATGGTGATCTGTCCGTACAGGTTTGTAAATGCCTCTGCCGGGCGAAGCCGCCACGCCTGGTTCAGCTTCGCCTGGCTCAGCATCACGATGCATCCGACTGGCAGTTTTTTGTTTTCGCAGACCTCCGACGTTCCGCAGACCGGCCAGCCGTTTGCTGTCCACATTTTGCCATCGTATTCAAGCAATGCCTTATCACCGTTTACGGTGCGGCTTCCCCGGTACTGCTCCCAAAGGCCCGCCTGCGTAGTTTTGCCCGTTCCAGATGGTGCTGAAAAGAGCATGGCCTTCCCCTGATACTCCAGGTATGCACAGTGCAGAATCAGGCATGGCCGCTCCGACAGGCGGCGTTCCAGTGCAAGAAGAGACAGAAATACAACCTCATATTTTGCAACTCCATCCAGATACCATCTTCCGACAAACACCTGTGCATGATTTTGTGCTGTCTCCCGATACAGTGCATAGGGACGCTCTTCTCCTTTCACACCGATCAGGCGGCTTTCCAGTCCTTCTCCGTTACGAAACACCTGCAGATCGACCCGGTTTACAAGCAATTCGCCTTCCGCCTCCGGAAGTGTATCAACAATGGTAATGGTATAGGTGTAGTCTGCCGACTCCTTTTCCACCGCAAACTTTTCCATATCCGCCGGAAGAACCAGCTCCTCCGGAAAGCGCAGCCGGAAGGAAAAACTCCCTGTCTGAAATGTTTTTTCCATAAAAACTCCTCTTTTTTCTCTGTGATCTTCCATTTTCCACACATCGTGTCACGATCCCTTTTTCCGCATTTATGATAGCAAAAAAAAGATGCTCAGTCAATTGTTTACTCCTGTTATGTAATGTAACTTGTAATTTTTTTACTTCCTTTTCTTTCCTGCTTTTCCTTGACTTTTCCACCTTTTTCTCTTATAATTACTTGTAATGATAACTGTAATTGCATTTCTGCGCGCTTTCTCCTATTTTACCGGTTTGACGGCAGAAATGGTGTTCGCCCGAAAAGGCACGGCACTTTGCAAGAGGAGGTTTTGATGGAACCAATGGCTTCTCCGACCTGGTCGGATCTGTTACAGAAAATAAAAGAAACGAAATATCGTGTCAGCGCCGATTATCTACTGCGTGAAATCGCAGGAGAATACGCGATCATTCCCGTCGGGGCTGCGTGTCAGATTTCGAATGCTGTAATGGTTCCAAACGATACCGCCGTATTCCTCTGGAATGCATTTTTGCAGCCGCATACCATTTCGGAGGTCGTTGCACAGGCGGCAGAAGAGTATGAGGCTCCGGAGGAAAAAATTCAAGATTCCGTGTTAAACTTTGTGCATGATACTTTAAAATATCAATTATTAGAGGAGGTTGTTTCATTATGAGAAGAGAGTGGATGGAACCTGTAATCGAGGTTCAGGAATTTGTTGCAAATGAGTATGTGGCGGCTTGTGGAGATAGTGGAAAGGTTTATAAGTTTGAATGTAATGCCGGAGATAAAAATTTATATCTTATCTATCCTTATAACGTTTATGTTGATTCAAATCACAATGACATCTGGGATGAAGGCGATGAAAAGCTGGGTAGCTATCATGCCTGTGGTGCTGCTCACGAAGCACCTGTACGTGACGACTTTTTAACTGGTTTCATGAAAGATACGCGGCCCTGGAGGGATCAGAGTCCTGTTCCTGTAGTCATCTGGAGAGGTAAAGACGGCAATAATATCCACTGTACCACCAACTTAGACATCAATTCCTGGGCGACCGCAAAATCCTGATTGTTCCCACAACATCATATTTTTTCAAACGACTGTAAAAGGATCGAACCAACCGTTTCGATCCTTTTCTTTCTGTTTCCAGGTAAAGCGTATATTCGCAATCCGCTTCGCTACTTGTTCATAGCCGAATAGCTGCTTCGCTGCTTATCAGGAGTGGCTTATACCACTCTGATACAGCAAATCCCACCCCACTGCTTATTGCTTCACGCAATAGAAGCAGGGGACTTGTCTGATTCGGTTCATCTCTGGTCCTCCGGAGCGTGTCGGAAATGCTTTTTCAGACACGCTCTGGACCGGTTTTGTTTTTCGGAGGAATTTTTATGAACTATATGGACGACGCTTCGACCTTTGAGCGTTCCCTTCTCCAGAAAGCCCGCCAGAAGCACATTCCCGTTACTGGCGCGCTTGAGCTTCTGCCGCTTTGCAATATGAACTGCGACATGTGCTATGTCCGGCTGTCCCGTTCGGAAATGGAACGGCAGGGACGGCTTCGCACGGTGGAGGAATGGGTTCGCCTTGCAGAGCAGATGCAGAAGGCCGGTACTGTTTTTCTTCTTCTGACCGGCGGGGAGCCGCTGCTCTTTCCGGATTTTAAAACGCTGTATCGCAGGCTTCGAAACCTGGGCATGATTCTTACCATCAATACAAACGGAACTCTGCTGGACGAAGCCTGGCTGATTTTTTTGCCACATACCCGCCGCGCCGCATCAACATCACACTCTACGGTGCCGATGCCGCTTCCTACGACCGTCTGTGCCATTTTCCACAGGGCTTCGATCAGACTCTTCGCGCAGTCCGGCTGCTCCGCGCACGAAACGTGGATGTGAAAATCAGCTGCTCTGTGACCAAAAAGAATCCGCAGGATTTTTCCAGGATTTTTGCCCTCGGACAAGAGCTCGGTGTCCCTGTCCACGCCGATCACTATATGATGCCCGCCGTCCGGGAACGCTCCCTCCCCTTCGATGCGCAGGTACGCCTGCACCCAGGGGACGCTGCCGCACTGGCCTTTCAGGCACTGAAGCTGCAGCTGGATGCCGATATTTTCCGGCAATATGTCCGGGAATCCGTCCGTCGTGTCAACGACCCGGCTTTCCCGCGGGGGGACGGTCACATTTCCTGTCTTGCCGGGAACTGCTCCTTCTTTATCAACTGGCAGGGCCGGCTTTTCCCCTGTGTCATGCTTTCAGAGCTGTCGGCACCGGTCTTTGATCTCGGCTTTTTGGCAGCCTGGGAAACGGTTTCCGCAAAAGCCCGGAATCTTTCGCTTAGCACAAAATGCCGGCAATGCCGTTTCCGGCCAATCTGCCGTACCTGTGCAGCTGCTTCCTTTTTAGAGACCGGTTCGTATCAGGCGCGCCGATTATCTCTGCCGCTATGCCGAACATTATTATGATCTGCTGCTCGCCGAGCTCGCTTCCTTTTCTTCCGATCCGTCATAAGTTGTATCTGAGCAAAAAAACAAAAACTCCCGCCGGAATCCATTTGGTGGTTTTCCGGCGGGAGCCTCTTTGCGGTTTCGTATCCTTTTTCTTATTCCCGGTACTCTTCCTCAATATTTTTTACAGCGCGAAGCTTGTTTGCATAGGCAAGGATCTCTTCCTTCGGATAATTCTGTTTCCGACACCAGGTTAAAATTTCTTCTTTTACCTCTTCCGGCATTTTGTTGTTCAGACGGAGACAGTCGCAGAAGGTTCTTTTCGGCGCATAATAGCGGTAGGATCCGAACTCTGTTTCTTTCTCACAGATCTCGCCCGGAAGACCGGCATTCTGAAAATAAAAACGTCTGATTTCAAAATTTTCCAGCTCCATCTTCTTCCGGTCTGTGCGGGATGTGGCAACCGCAATGGTTTCCGGCTCCTTCTCCAGCATTCCGGCAAGCCATGCAGCGCTGTCCATGCAGATCACCGCGCGCGGGTTTACCTTTGCAATTTCTATATATTGATAGTCTTTTGGCTTTTCATAGCCACACTCTTTGCACCAATACCATCCGCGTGCAAAACGTTCAAGACTTCCTTCCTCTTCCATTTCTGCAAGCTGCAGTACGGTCACCTGATGATCGCGGAGGTCTGAAAAGCTCATATAGCCATGATGTTGTTTAAATAAGTCGTAATCTTCTGGTATGTTTTAAAAAGCATATCTTTTTTCCCCTTTCAGGATGTGTAACATCGTTTTTCATCTATAGGCGTTTGCACATATAATATTCCAATTTTCATCGAATGGCAAGCCTTAATTTCCTAAAGATTGTTTTTTCTCTGTATTTTTGTCATTCCTGCAAAAGAAGAGAGAAGAGACCGGATTTTTCACTATGAAAACCCGTTCTCTTCTCTCTTTTTTAGGTACTGTTTCTTTCTCTGTACGGTCTCTGTAACCATTCAGAGTCTCTCTTCATACCATGCCGCATCCGGCCGGCTTTTTATTCCTTTGCCGTTTCCAGAATCTCTTTCAGGTACTGAAGAAACAGCTGACATTCTTCCATCGTTCCCACGCTCACACGGCTCATCTCAAAAGCGCCGATACGGATGCCCTTTTCCATCAGCTGTTCCTGAATCCAGGCAGGATCTTTTCCGGTATCGAAGTAGATGAAATTCGACTGGGACGGATAAACCCTGCAGCCAAGCGCTGCCATCTCTTTTTCCAGATATTCTCTTCCCTCCACGATTTTGGCTTTCTGCTCCTGATAATATTCCTGGTCTGCCAGGCCTGCCACTGCCGCTTTCTGGGCACAGACATTCAGGTTCCAGGAAGCGGAACATTTCCGCATGATTCCAATCAGCTCTTCGGATCCCAGCGCATAGCCGACACGAAGGCCTGCCATCGCATAATATTTGGAAAAGGTGCGGAGAACCAGAATCGGTTTTTCCGGATGCGCTTTCATATAATCAACCATACTGCAGCAGTCCGGCTCGGTAGCAAACTCCATGTATGCCTCATCCATCACCAGCAGCACGTCCTCCGGAAGGGTATCTGCGAATGCCTCCAGCTCCCCGATCGGCACATACGTTCCGGTCGGGTTATTCGGATTGCAGATCACCACAATTTTTGTTTTTTCACCGATTTTTTCTTTCATGGCAGGCAGATTAAATTTCTGCTCCTCGGTTACCGGTACGGAAACCGGCACACCGCCATTTAAATACGCCATGTCGGCAAATGCCCCGTAGGTCGGAGCGGAAAACAGTACCTCATCTCCCTCGTCCAGAAAGGTCAGTCCGATCATATCAATCATCGCACTCGATCCGGCTCCGGTCAGTACATTTTCTGCTTTTAATCCGTACTGTTCTGCCACCTTCTGTTTCAGCAGTACTGCCGCAAAGTCAGGATAAAAATGGCTTCCCGCCATGGAGTCCTCCAGTGCCGCCACTGCCTTCGGTGACATTCCGTAATTGTTTTCGTTTAATCCCATATGGATCAGTTTTGAGGTGTCCTTCGCAAATGCTTTCTGACGTTTGCTCGGCGGCATACTCTGTAATGCGTGGCTGATGATTTTATTTACTTCCATATTCATTTCCTCCTGTTTCCACGGCTTCTATTGTTTTTTTCCGGAAAATTACCGTTTTACGGCTCCCCTCGAAACAGCTGCTAAGCCATCTGCGGAGCCTTCCCGTTTTCCGATTTTTTGCTTAAGACTCAGAAGAGCTGTCTCCTAATACCAGATATTTGGTACGGATCATGTTTCTGGACGGGTCAATCTCAAAGTTTGTGATGTCGGTGCTTACCAGATAAATATTGGAAGAATTCAGTACCGGTACGCCGAAACAGTAGTCGTTTACCAGTACGCTCTCAGCCTGGTGCAGCAGCTCAAATCTGGCGGCCGGATCGCTTTCCTCATTCGACTGTGCCATCAGTTCATCATACTCCGGGCAGTTGGTCTTGTTATCGTTGTAGCTGTCGTTGGAGCGGTACATGGAAAGGAAGGTGAACGGATCGGTAAGTCTGCGGTCCATCTCATGCGGGCAAGCTGGAAATCGCCGGATCTTCTCTCTGCTACCTGTACCTGCTGCTCTTCTGCCTGAAGCTCCACCTCGATGCCAAGGTTTGTTTTCCACTGTGCCTGCAGGGCCTGTGCCATATCGCTGTCAAGCTGGAGGCTCGGATATTTGTAGGTGATGGCCGGGAAGCCTTCTCCATCCGGGTAACCGGCCTCTGCCAGAAGCTCTTTTGCCTTGTCCGGATCAAAGCCGATCGGATCTTCCTCTGCTTCCTCTGCCCAGTCCTTGCCGCTTGCGGAGGATTTCAGATGTTTTGCTACGAAGAAATCACTTGCCTCATAAGAGGAACCGCACGCGGAAGCTACCTCATCGCGGTTGACTGCCATAGAGAACGCCTGGCGGACGCGGACATCGTCAAATGGTGCTTCATTTACATTGAACAGTACATAATAACTAGTCTGAGATGGAGAAGCAATCAGCTCATCGCTGTCTTTATACTCGTCCATAACGGTATAATCTGCTGAGATAAAGTTCAGCTCACCGGATTTATACGCATTGATGATGGACTGTGTATCGTCCATAACCATTTTTTTGATCGTATCGGTTTTGATCCGGTCTGCCTGAACGTAATTTTCATTTTTCTTATAAACGCTGTACTGATTCGGTACATACTCTGCGAGGTAGTACGGTCCGCAGCTTACCAGCGCATCCATGTCATTTCCCATTGCCCAGTCGCCCGTTGGTCTCAGTCTGAAGCTCACGATGCGTCGGCATATAAACCGGAAGTACAAAGAGCTGTTCGAAGTAAGCGCACGGCTCCTTTAAGTTGAACACGATGGTCTTGTCATCGCTGGTGTCTACGCCAAGACCGCTCTCATCGCCGGTTCCGTTGTACATTTCCTCAGCTCCCGCAATCGGGTAAAGCATTGAGGAATAACCACTCTTGCAGTTCGGATCCAGTGCGCGGACAATGGTATTTTTGAAATCGGCACTTGTCACATCGTCTCCGTTGCTCCATTTTGCATCGCTGCGGAGGTGTACGGTGTACTGTGTCATATCCTCATTGACATCAACGCTTTCTGCCAGAATGTAATCCCAGGAACCGTCCTCTTTCATTTCCATGATCGGCGCCATACACACATCATCGTAGGACCACCACCATAAACCGCTCTCTCCTGCACTGTCCAGGCTTCCGGCCTCGGTATACATCGTTGTCACAATCATATCGGAAGTACTGCCGCTTTTGCCTCCTCCGGAAGAGCTGCTGCTTCCTCCGCTGCTTCCGCATCCGGCAAGGGATCCTGCCAGAAGAACAGCCGCTGCCAGTGTCGCTGTTGCTTTCCATAATTTTCTCATAATGTTCTCCTCCTTTTGCTGCTGATGCTTGTTTGAAACACAGCTCCGGTCCCCGGAACCTCTGTTCCCAAACCTGCCGCACCGGAATGGTTCTATTTTGCTCCGGCCAGCAGCGGTTCGATTGCCAGACCCTCCCTCTGTCTCAAATACCGCGGGGAATATAAGAAGCAAGCCACTTTCCTGCCCTCAATATCATACGTTGCCGGGCGGGCCTGGCTGCATTCTTCCATAGCGTAGGGGCACCTCGTGTGGAACGGGCATCCTTTCGGCGGATGGATCGGACTTGGGATTTCGCCTTCCAGCAGGATTCGTTTTCTGCTTCTTGCGGTCTTCGGGTCCGGGATCGGCTCTGCGGAAAGCAGTGCCTTCGAATATGGGTGAAGCGGACGGCGGTAAACATCATTGGATTCTCCGATCTCTACCATGTGTCCCAGATACATGACACCGATCCGGTGGCTGATATGCTTTACCATGCCAAGATCGTGTGCGATAAAGAGATAGCTGATGACCTCTTTTTTCTGAATATCCTCCAAAAGGTTGATGACCTGTGCCTGGATGGAAACGTCGAGCGCCGAAATCGGTTCGTCACAGACGATAAAGTCTGGTTCAAGTGCCAGCGTTCTCGCAATTCCGATTCGCTGTCTCTGGCCGCCGGAAAATTCATGCGGATATCTCCGGATGTGGTCCGGTTTTAATCCAACCGTTTCCAGCAGCTCCTGCACGCGTTCTTTTCGCTTTTTTTCATCGTACATGTGATGAATCACCATCGGCTCCTCAATAATCTCACCGACGGTAAAACGGGGATTTAAGGATGCATACGGATCCTGGAAGATCATCTGCAGCTTCTGCCGGTAGGGAAGCATCTTTTTCCGGGAAAGCCTGGAGATATCTTCTCCCTCAAAAACGATTTCGCCCTTTGTCGGCTCATAGATCCGTAAAATCGTGCGGCCCAGTGTACTTTTTCCACAGCCGGATTCTCCGACCAGTCCGAAGGTTTCCCCTTTTTTTACCTCGAAGGAAATACCATCTACGGCGATGACCTTCTGTGCTCCCTTCATTCCTCTGTTCACATCAAAGTATTTACACAGGTTTTTTACTTCCAGTACATTTTCACTCATTGGCAGCTTACCTCCTCCCTGGAAACTGTGATTTTTGTTTCATCCATACATTCCAGCCAGCATCTGCAGCAGTGCGTCTCGCTGTAGGTTGTCACCGGAGAGGCCTGTACCTCACAGATCTTCATAGTGTAAGGACAGCGGCTCATAAATGCGCAGCCCTTCGGAGGCTTTAAGAGGTCCGGCGGTGTTCCCGGAATCGGAACGAGCGGTTCGTCGTTATCCTTTGCCGAATTGTTGATACTGTTCAGAAGACCTTTCGTGTACGGATGATGCGGTTCGTAGAAAATCTCATCGACGGTTCCCTCTTCTACGATCTGTCCGGCGTACATAATGGCAATCCGGTCGCACATAGAAGCGACAACGCCGAGGTCGTGGGTAATCATAATAACGGAGGTTCCTTTTTCCTTCGTCAGCTTTTTCAAAAGCTCCAGAATCTGTGCCTGTACGGTCACATCCAGTGCGGTTGTCGGCTCATCTGCGATAATCAGCTTCGGGTCACACGCCAGAGCCGTCGCAATGATGATTCTCTGCCTCATACCGCCGGAAAATTCGAACGGATACTGATCGAGCCGTTTTTCCGGACTTGGAATTCCAACCTGCCGCATCAGCTCAATGGCTTTCGCTTCCGCCTCTTTTTTGGAGCAATTCTGATGCTTTCGAATTCCCTCTGTCATCTGAATTCCGATTTTCAGGATCGGATTCAGAAATGTCATCGGATCCTGGAAAATCATGCCGATGCGGTTTCCGCGGATCTGCTGCATTTTCTTTTCATAAGCTCGTTTTTCTTTCCGGTCCTTTGTGTGCGGCGGAGAAATGTTTTCTCCGTCGAAAAGGATCTCTCCTTCTTCCACTCTGCCGTTCGATGCCAGAAGCCCCATCAGGTCAGCATGCCGACACTTTTTCCGGAACCGGACTCGCCGACAATACCAAGCACCTCGCCCTCTTCCAGATGGTAGGAAACATCGCGGACTGCGCTGACGGTTCCCTGCTGCGTTTCAAATTTTGTTGTGAGATGGCTGATTTCGAGTAAACTCATACGCTTTACCCCCTGGTTTTCTTTGGATTAAAGGCATCGCCGATTCCCTCGCCGAGGAAGTTCAGGGAGAAAATGGTGATACAGATGCAGATGGTCGGCAAAAGCAGCTGTCCCGGGTGCATGGTAAGCACCTGACGGGCATCCTGTGCCATGGAACCCCAGCTTGCCATCGGAGCGGAAATGCCGATTCCGATGAAGCTTAAGAAGGCTTCGGTAAAAATGGCATTCGGAACAAGGAAGGTAATCTGTACAATGATCGGTCCGATGGCATTGATCAAAAGGTGACGGAAGAGAATTCTCGCATCACTTGCTCCGATGACGAGTGCTGCCATGGAAAATTCCTGCTCCTTTAAGGCGATCAGCTGGCCTCTTACCTGACGAGCCATGCCGATCCAGCCGGAATGCAGATACCGATCAGAATGCTTCGTACATTCGATCCGAGAACCATCATGATCAGGATAACGTAGATCATAGAAGGCATCGCGTAGATGATATCCACAATACGCATCACAAAGTTATCAAATTTTCCACCAATGTAGCCGCACAGTCCACCGATCACCACACCGAGAACGGTGTTGATGACAGCTGCTCCGAAACCGATCGCCAGGCTGATACGGCTCCGTAGCAGAGTCTTGTAAATACATCACGGCCGAATTTGTCGGTTCCGAAAATATGCTGTGCCGAAAAGCCTGCGTACTGATTGGCTGCATCCTGTGCATCGTATGCATAGGGCTGATCATCGGCCCGAAAATGGAAACCACCGCCAGAAGGAGGATGACGACCAGTCCGAGAACTGCCATTGGATTTTTCTTAAATCTTCCCCATGCCGCTTTCCAGAAGCTTTTGCTCTTCACGGCAATAAACTCGCTGTTCTTTTTGGATGGATCAATCGGTGAAAACCAGTCCATAACAGTCACCTCCTAGTTTGTCAGTTTGATTCTCGGGTCAATGAGGGAACAAATGATATCCACTGCCAGATTGGCAACGGTGATAATCACACCGATGAAAACACTGAAGCCAAGGACTACGGTGTAATCACGGTTCGTGATCGCATTCGTAAATTCACGTCCGATTCCGGGAATGGAAAAAATAGATTCTACAACAAAGCTTCCTGTGATCAGAAATGCGATGGCCGGTCCGAAATAGGTGACAACCGGGATCAGTGCATTTTTAAGGACGTGACGCGCGGTGATGTACAGATTGCTAAGTCCCTTCGCTCTTGCCATCGTTACGTAATCCATCTGGATCGCCTCGGAATACGTACTCTTGGTCAGTCTGGCAATCGAAGCGATCTGTCCGAATGACTGTGCTGCCACCGGAAGAATGTAGTTGGCCGGAGAACCAAGACCGACGATCGGGAGTACCGGCCACCAGACACCGAAAATCATCATCAGCAGGATCGCTGTGACGAATCCCGGGATACTGACTCCCAGCGTCGCAATTCCAAGCAAGGTGTTTTTCACTGCCAGCCGCTTGCTCGTCGCCATCCAGATACCCATCAGAATACCGATGAAAGCAGATACCGCAATAGAGAGAAGTCCGATGCTTAGCGTGTACGGAAATCCTCTTGCGATCAGTGTATTAACAGAAACGTTCTTTTTATAGGAAATGCCGAGATCTCCGTGCATCAGATTTTCCATGTAAAGAATATACTGTTTCCACATGGGTTCATCCAGTCCGTAGGTCGATTCGAGCTGTTCAATCGCGCTCTGGGAAAGATTATCCGCCTCGAACGGGCTGCCCGGCATAATCCGAATCAGGAAAAAGGTAATGGTGATCAGTGCCCAGATCGTCACCACTCCGATGAATAAACGTTTTATGATGTATCTTACCATGCAGCATTCCTCCCGTTCCGGCTTTTTTAGCTCAGAAGAGGCAGCCGAACGATCTGCTCTGGCTGCCTCTTTGCACCTTTTTACTGTCTTTTGTTTTTATAATGCTTCCTCGCCGCGCTGGCCGGTACGAACCCGGATGACGTCTGCCACTTTCTCGACAAAAATCTTTCCGTCTCCGATATTTCCGGTACACAGCTTCTTTTCCAGAAAGCCTTTTAATACTTCAATTGTCTTATCGTCACCGACGGTCTCGAATTTGCATTTCATCAGTACATTCGGTCCGCTCATGGTTCCACGGTACATCACCCGGTAACCCTTCTGGTTTCCATATCCGGTGATATCCGTTTCCATCACGCCGTACACGGCACACGATTCCATGATGTCGATGACATCCTCCCGGTTCGCGGGTTTGACAATAACTGTCAGCTTTTTCATATCCGCACCACCTTTTTTATTGATCCTTTTTTATTTATCATTATGGAAGTGGAAGTTTGCATAAGCGCTGCATCCGTGCTCGTGCATATCCAATCCGTCGATCTCTTCCTTCTCGGTTACGCGAAGTCCGATGGTCTTTTTCAGGACGAAGAACAGAATGAACGCCAGGATCAGGGTATATGCTGCAACTGCTACAAAACCGATCATCTGGGTGATAAAGCTGCATCCCTCGCCGAAAATACCGGTGAATAAGGTTCCGAGTGCTCCACAGACACCGTGTACACTGATTGCACCAACCGGGTCATCGATTTTTACGACTTTATCAAAGAATTCAACTGCGAATACAACGACAACACCTGCAACTGCTCCAATGAACAGTGCCTCGTAATCATTGACTACATCACAGCTTGCTGTAATAGCTACCAGTCCGGCCAGTGCGCCGTTCATTGTCATACTGATATCCGGTTTTCCATAACGTACCCAGGTAACAATCAGGGTAACAAGTGTTGCTGCTGCTGCCGCAAGGTTTGTAGTCATGGCAATGTCGCCAAGATTATAGGTTGCTGCTGTGGTAGATCCACAGTTAAATCCGAACCAGCAGAACCAGAGGATAAAGACACCAAGTGCTCCAAGCGGAAGGTTATGACCCGGAATAGCAACCGGTTTTCCCTCTTTTGTGTATTTTCCGATACGAGGTCCGACCATTTTTGCACCGGCAAGGGCACACAGACCGCCGACCATATGAACTGCGGTAGATCCTGCAAAATCATGGAACCCGATCTGGCTTAACCAGCCGCCTCCCCAGATCCAGTGTCCGGTGATCGGATAAATGAAAACGCTGATCGCTGCGGAGTAAATCAGATAAGAGATAAATTTGGTTCTCTCTGCCATAGCTCCTGATACAATCGTTGCCGATGTTGCACAGAACACGGTCTGGAAAATCATGAATACGCCGATCGGCAGTCCGTTGAACATGCCGTCTGCATCTGCCAGCGATTTCGGATGAAAGAAACCTGCTGTTCCGATAAAGGCATTGCTTCCTCCGAACATCAGCGCAAATCCAATGATAAAGAAGAAAATAGAGCCGAGCACGAAATCCATCATATTCTTCATCAGAATGTTTCCAGAGTTTTTCGCTCTTGTAAATCCTGTCTCCACCATGGCAAATCCGGCCTGCATAAAATACACCAGAAAGGCTCCGACCATGTCCATACGATATTGAGTAATACCTGTGTGTTTTCCATAATAAGTTCCTCCTCATTCCCATCTTACCTGTTCCCGTCTGCAGATCTTCTGAAACGGTCATCTCTGAAACGGTAGCTTTCAGATTTTTTAAAGTGCCTGTTCGCCGTGCTCGCCCGTTCGGATCCGCACTGCATCTTCAACATCGTAAACGAAAATTTTTCCATCGCCGTAGTTTCCGGTTGACAGGTTTTTCACAACAAAATCAACGATTTTCGGAACCTTGTCATCCTCCACAACGGTTTCCACTTTAACTTTCGGAAGCATTTTGGCCACGATTTCCGCTCCGCGGTACATCTGACGATATCCCTTCTGATTTCCATATCCAAGGATATTTGTGATCATCATACCATTTGCCTTCTGCTCCTCGAGGAGTAGCTCCAGGTTTTCGAGGCTCTCCGGACGAATTACAATTTCCAGCTTTTTCATGATTTTCCCTCCCTTTCCGAACCGGCTCCTGTACAGCTTCTGATTTTTCCGGCTGCGGATTTCTTTTTTATCCGCCTTCCCGGTTTTCTCTTCCATTCATTTACCGGCTCTGCTGCTTCTATATAGAAATCTGTTTTCTGACAGATTTTCTAACCTCTTCTTTCATGCCTGGACTGTTCCGCAGCTCTGCTGTTTTTACAGTCGTTTTTTTGCAGCTGTTTTCACAATCCGCTGTTTTTAATTAATCACACTCGTCGGCATTCCCTCCAGGTAAGACCGGAAGTTTTTCACCGCCAGATCTACTGCGCGGAGTCTTGCTGCCTTCGGCTGCCAGGCGATATGGGAAGTAATAAAGGTGTACGGCGACTGCATCAGCGGAATCTGATACTGCGGCGGCTCATTTGCGACAACATCGAGTCCTGCCATATAAACCTTTCTCGATTCCAGCGCCTCAAGAAGCGCCTCCTCATCGATGATGATTCCCCGTGCGGTGTTGATAATGATGACACCGTCCTTCATTTTGGCAAATGCTTCACGGTTCAGCAGGTTTTCTGTTTCCTTCGTATGCGGACAGTGAATGGAGATCACATCCGACCGTTCGAAAATTTCTTCCATGCTGACCTGCTCGATGCCGTCATACTGCGGCCCCGTCTTTTTGTGACGGCTGTTTGCGATGACCTTCATGTCAAAGCCGAAAACAAAAACAGCATTTCCGATGATGTTCAGCGCATTCATCACGATGGAAGTAACCATTGAAATATTTGAGTTTCCCATAACCCGGAAAAGCGCCGCCCCCGCATTGTAGATTCCAAGAAACGGAAACGAAAGCGATGTAATGAAGAAGTATTCCACCGCGTAGGCCATAACCTGCTCTTCCACCGATCCGTAGACTACCCGGAGAATCCAACGGTTTCCGAAAAAGGAAATGCCGCAGATAACAAGTGCAATCAGTCCGCAGATCATCACGAGCTGTTCGGCTGCGTGACACGCTGTTTTCTTATCCCCGCTTCCGAGGAACTGTGCTCCGACAACGGAACCGCCGCTTGCCATCGATGTGAAAATCACGATCAGCAGTACACAGATCGTATTGACAAGTGAGATTCCGGAAACAGCCGTTTCACCGGCCCCGGATACCATCACCATATCTGCCATACCGACGGTAACGGCCAGCACCTGTTCCACAATCAAGGGAACGATCAGCCGGACCAGACGCTTTCGGTCAAATAAGACGTTTGTGTTTTCCATCGGACTTTCTCCTTTCCGGTAAAATCAAAAGGCGACCTGGAAGTCTTCCTTCCAGATCGCCCCGTTGCGAACTCTTTACTGACGTTTCTCCTTTGGATTGAAAAACGCGGCACGAAGCTTTCCCTTCGTACCGCGCCTTCGCGAATCCATTACTTATATGGAGTTTATCTTGAAAAACAGACAGAGCGTTTTCCGGTTTTCTGAGAGTGTTTTTTGGGAGAAATAAAACCTTGGAGAAAGGGAGAAAATTACAAACGGAGCGATTCTATTCCCAGAACCGCTCCGTTGCGTTATCTTTACTCTATTCTTTTTCTCTGCTGTTTTTCAACATAGGCACATTCTAGCGGAATTCCCGCTTTTTGTCAATCCTTAAATTTTTCGATGATTTCCGGTCTTTTGCATCGGTTCTGTCAATTTTACACAATTTCACCGATATTTTTTCGGTTGTTTCTGAACATTTTTCTCATGAACCTTTGAAATTTCTTTGTTTTCTTTTAAAATCGCGGAAAAACTCCGGTAAAATTCTGTGAAAATTCAGAGCGAACGCCAGACTTGGCATTCATCAAATATCCGCTACCTGTCTGGAGCGTGTTTGAAAAAAGCTCTGTTATGTCAGATCCAGTCAAAATCTCCGCCGGTAATCGCAAGACTTAAGAGTGCATCCATCTTTTCCACTTCCTCTTCGCCCTCAATTTTTTGCAGCAGCACTGCGGTGTCCAGCACATCCTCCAAAGATTCGCCAGGTCCGATTTCATAATCCACCTCCGCCTCGCAGTCCGGGCATGGGATTTTTTCCATCGTCTGAAGGGATAAAAAGCGGTTGCCGCATTTCTTGCATTCATAATAACCACATGTTTTGGTTCCGTCTGGTACGTAATACATTTTTTCATACTCCTTTTTATTTTTCATACTTCTCAATGATACACTGATGTTCTTTTACCGCATCCGTGAACTCGCTGCGGATTTCTTCATTTGGAATGTACGCCATCTGTTCTCTTCGATCGTATGCCAGATAGCCTAAGTGAATCAGTGCAGTTAAAACGTCATCTTTATTTTTAAATGTCACCATATCATTCTGATACGATTTCGTTTTTACTTTCACTCGTTCCCCGGACATCATCGTAATAATGTCTGTTATAATATGCATCCAATTACGTATCGGATTCTACATCTTAATTCCGCAGTATTCCCATGTCACTGTATCGAGCAAGAGGAACTCCTCTGTTCCAATCGGCTTTCCATCTCTGTAAGTTGAAAACACATCCGTGCTAATCAGATTTCCCTCTTTCGTAATTGCATCCATAGGTGTATGACCTACAACCTGCAACAACTTACGTGGCTTATATAATCTCATTTTTGAATGCTGTGGTCTCAGCCAGATCGGCGATGCATCATTCCACATCTCGATTCTTCCGAGCTGATTAATCGTCTCTAACACAGCATCCACATCATTATATTTTGCTCGCGGAACATATTCCTCTACAAAGAAATTCAGTACGCCTCCATGAGAAAAGAGAACATTGTCTATTCTCTGAACATATTTAATGGGATTATCTTCTGGAACAGCCTCTCGCAAATCCAACAACTTTCTTTGCACTGTCATTGAAGCCATGGAGCTATAACCGCTCTCCAGACAATGCCACAGATAACTCAAATCGTGATTCCCGTAGCACCAGGCTGTTTCCGGAAATGCTTTTGCAAACCGAATAGCCTCATCATAAGTTTCTTCATAAGTCCGACATTATATTGCTTGTCCCAATCATCAGGGATGTCCATCAGACATACCGCTCGATCAGCAATTCCCTGATGCATAAGAGCTGTAGCCTGTTTAAACATCTGCGGTTTAAGATGAACATCAGGAATTACTAATATCTTCATACCATCATACCTTCTTATACTATTCTACTGGATATATCACCCTTTGTCCGGATATCTTCCAACTGATACCGCATTTGCAATGTCTTAATCCAATGAACTGCTGTTTCATAGCACCACCACAGACAGGACATCGTTTTGCTTTTGATCTCATCGCTTCTTAGTAAAGCTTTGCGCCTGCAGGAATCTCATCGCTTACCATGCTCAAGTTAAGCTTCTCTTCTCCATTTACCTGAGGTACAGCTGATCAAGATGCCGAAGCGATGACACAGCCGAACGTTCTGGCAAACAAAACTTTCTGCACATCATCGGGGTAGAATTTGACCCAAAACATTACAAAGGAAAGTGACCCTGTACGACAAAAACATTATACAACAAAAAACACTGATTGGTAGACTTCATCAATATTTTTTTCTACAAATATTTTTATATTATATCATCCACACATGAAATCAAATACATAGCACTGTAAAATCAAAGTAAATATTTCGATCAACAGAACCTTTTATGACAACATCTCTTTCACACAAGTACTTCGATAATCACTTGGTGATATTTTATATCTTTCTTTAAATACTCGGTTAAACGTTCTCTGACTTTCAAATCCACTATCCAGACAAATATTTGTAATAGAATCACTCGTATTTTCCAAACGATGGCATGCATAGTTCAGCCTTGCATCGTTAAGATATTGATTAAAGTTTCTATGGAATGTTTTGGAAAAGAGTCTGGATAAAACATATTTGCTCACGCCCAGGTCTTTTGCCATCTCTTCCAGAGAAAACTTCTTCTTAAAATTTGCTGATATATAGGAAACTGTCTGGTAAATAAGATCATTGCTCCCCACACTACTCTTTTCTACCAAATTTAATTTTCCTATGCAGCGTGCCAACACAATTTGAAGATATGCCTGTGCAACAGTAATATCCGACTGTTCTGTCTCTAAAATTGCATTTATAACCCTATATACCTCCGGTTCAACCTTTTCCGCTTTGATGATTGGGTATTCAGGAGCCATGGATTGCATGATATCTGCAAATTTGGCTATCGTAAATGGCGATGCGATCAGATAAGTCGCTTTATTTACACCGGGTGTCAGTACCTGATAGTGATGAATAACATCTGGAAATACAAAGCCTATATCTCCTTTTTCCATATGGTATAGTTCCTGTCCGACACCAAGTTCTAATGCTCCACTTGTTACACAAACGATCTCCAGTGCATTATGAAGATGTGGTTCAATATGTTTTGACTTCCTATTTATTGCTATAATCTCCTCTTTTGTGTCAACATATTTTAACTGCATGAAATACTCCCCTTTGCAACATTTGTCTATATCTTCTTTCGATTTGGCAAGCAATCCTTTTACACCTATCTTATAATCAACTTGTAAATAAGGAAAGGAGGAATTGCAAATGAGCAACCTAAAAAAATATCTGAATGACCTTTTAGTATTCTACGCTGAATATTTTGAGCATCCTTACCATGTATAAATACTAAAAGGACTATTTTGTGAAAACTGAATATTTTCTTAAGGCCATTTCACAAAAATGAAGTGGTCCTTTTTTATTTTCAAAATACAGTTCTATCACTTTATATATAGAAAAAAGCACTGTCTCATCGAGCAACGACCAGACAACGCTTTCTCCTGTCAATTCTAATTTATGTCTAATGCATCCGTTACTTCATCTGCAGCAATTCCTTTTTCTGCTTTCAGTTTTTTATTTGCATCTTCTACATTCATTCTTGAAAGTGCAAACATAATCAATACATCAAAGATTAACGGAAGCCAAAGATACATGAACTGCATCATATCAAGTGCAGACTGTGGCTGAGTTGCATTTGTTCCGACATATCCACTGAACTCAAGCATCCATCCAACAACAGCGGTTCCAATACCTCCACCGATTTTTACACCAAGAGAAGTACAAGAGTACATCGTTCCGTCAATTCTCTTTCCCTGCGTAAGATAAGTGTATTCAGAGCAAGATGCGATAACTGCATTCATATCTCCCTGCCATGGTCCCTGACCTAAGGCTGCAAGAGCTGTAAATGCCATCATCAGCGGAACACTGCCCATATATCCGGCAACAACAACAAGTGCTCTACCGATGACTGCTAAGACGTAACCTCTTAAGTTCAGTTTATACATACCTTTCCACTTACCAACTAATGTCGGTGTGAAAATCAGGCAATGATCAGTGGAATATTTACTGCCCATGCAAATTGTCCAAACAAATTCTTATTTTTCAGTACCCATGTCATGTAATAAATGCCAGCTCCAATCATGGCACCATATAACTGCTGTAAAATATATGTTCCACAAATCATCATGTAATATTTGTTTTTAACAAGAAGCTTGAATGCCTGTACCATTCCGTACTTTTCATTATCATTCTTTACTTCTCCTTCATTAAGTTCTTCCTCTGGAAGTTCCTTAACAGAAAGTGCTGAAATCGTATTTACGACCATACCAATGATTGCATAGATAATAGCAACCGTTCTCCATGCCGCAGCATCTCCACCACATTTATCTACAAATTCAACTGTAATCGCCTGAATCAGAAGACTTGTTGAAAATGCAAAAATAAAACGGTAAGATCCCATCTGTACACGCTCTTTGCTGTTCTTTGTAATCAGTGACGTAAGTGCTGAATAAGCAATATTGTTTGCTGTATAAAACACACCATTTAACAGTGTATAAGAAATAAAGAACCATGCATATTTAGCCGTTGTTCCAAAGCTGACTGGTACTGCAAAGCAGCAGACCAGCGTAATGGCACAACCAATGTATCCGTATAGCATCCAGGGTTTCGCTTTTCCCATTTTACTGTGTGTTTTGTCAATCATTGATCCAAAAAAATATATCCGTAAAACCATCAAATAGTTTTGATACGGCAATCAGGTACCCACGACACCTGCAGCAAGTCCTACCGAGTCCGTCAGATAGACCATCATAAAAGATGTCAGGAACGCATAGACTACATTACCTGCAATATCACCTGATCCGTATCCAATTTTGTTATACCATTTCAAATACTTTTTTCTTCCATCGAATTTCTTTGCTCCTCATCTTCATCGCACTTAGAATCTCAATATGTCTAACCGTATGATGTCTAATTCTAATTTTTCTCTGTTTTTGTCTGATTGCTCTGTATATCCGGACTTTACATTGCAATCAGACTATCCTTTCTTTGTTTACGGGTTACATGAAACTTTATTATCCCTTTACATACGGTATCAGCGTAAACTGGAACCGGAATAATACATCATCAAATCGGTACTGATCCAATACAACTGGACCACAACTATTAGAACCAATGCCATTTAATGCGTAGTCAACGCAAAATACTACACTATCTGATTCTGTCAGTTCATAATTATGCGTTTTCTTCTCAAGTTCTTCCTGTGTATAATAAGAAGCATTGAATGAGAAGGCATTTTCCGCAGATACCACAATTCCATATCGGCTGTTGTTAAGCTCTACATATTCACAATCATAATGGCTTCCATTTTCCTGTGGGCGAATATAATCCTCATGCAAATCATCTACATTTGCATGATACAAACCGTGGCTCGCAGCCTGATGTTTATCACAATAACTTTCCTGTGGTCCCATTCCAAAGTATCTTACAGCTGAAAGTTTTTTATCCAGGAACATCCTCACACCAAATCTCGGAAGATCCGGGAATTCATCGTCTTTTGTTACTGCAATATCTGCATCAATCTTTCCAGCAGCTTCTATTTTCCATGTAATCGTCACATCAAGAATCTTCTGTACTGTCTCTGCCACAACGGAAGCATGGCTTGTAATCTTCACACCATGTTTTCCCTGCACAACCTCTGTCGTATAGGCTCTTGTGTAAGCCTTATCATAGTGGGCTTTCTTCCATTCAGACTTGATGTACATATCGTTATCTGTTGGAGCTCTCCAAATATTTAATTCCATCGGATGGTTCAAGTATTCCCGCCCTGCGAATTTCATCTCTGTAAAGAGTGCAGTACGTTTGTCTATGGTATAAGCAAATTCACGCCCCTTGATATGAATCTGTGTATCATTTTCATTTACCTGTAATTCAGAGTCCACTACTGTTTTTGGTATCCATTTCTCTGCAAGTTTACATTTTGTATCCTCTTTACTTACCTCAATTTCATCAAATCCAAGAATATGGTCTTCATCCAACAGTGGCAATTCTTTTTTCAGATGGTAAATAAGTTTTAAATAACATTTCCCATTCTCTGGAACATTGATCTTCAGGTTTGTTTTTCCTTCCCCGTGTGGTGCCACAGAAAACTCCGGAAGTATGCCTTTGCTGATCACAAGACCATCCTGTGTCAGCTCATAACTAATCTTCACATAATCTTTCAAGTCATCAAAATCCATGTAGTTATGAAGCACCAGTCTCCGCTTTCTTTGTTATAGGAAATAACTCTTGCCGGGCGATAAACATTCTTGTATTCCAAAAGTCCTGTATGTACCGTTCTGTCCGGATATACTAATCCATCCATACAGAAGTTGCCATCATGAATTTCTTCGCCATGGTCGCCCCCATAAGCATATATAGTCTTTCCATTCTCAGCAGTTCCATGAGCAATCGCATGGTCACACCATTCCCAGACAAAGCCGCCGCACATTTTATCATTATCCTGAATCATCTGGAAGTAATCTTCAAAATCTCCAGGTCCGTTTCCCATACTGTGACAGTACTCTACCAAAAGGAAGGGTTTGCTTCCATCTTTATCCAGATATTCCTGAATTTCGGAAAGCGCCGGATACATCCGGCTGTACACATCCAGATTGCTGTAATCATATGTTTCATCATAATTACGGTATCTTGCACTCTCATATTGTGTGATGCGGTCTGGATCAAAATTCTTTGTCCATTCCAGTGCTTTTTCAAAGTTGCAGCCATAAGCACTCTCATTTCCCATTGACCACATAACAATACAGAAACGGTTTTTGTCACGTTCCACCATAAGTTTTACGCGATCAACGATTGCCTCTTCCCATACCGGATCATCTGCAATCTTCTCATTCCATCGTTTGAACCGATTGTAATCAGTGTCTTCTTTTCTGTAGATCATAAATGGACCATGAGCTTCAATATCTGCTTCATCTATTACCATGAATCCATACTTGTCACACATTTCATAGAAAAATGGTGCGTTCGGATAGTGGCTGGAACGGATCGCATTAAAATTATGCTGCTTCATTAACGTAAGATCGGTTGTGAGCTGTTCCAGACTGATTGTAAATCCAGTAACCGGATCGGAATCATGTCGATTGACACCACGGAATTTAATCTTCTGTCCATTTAGGTAAATGACCTGGTCTTTAATCTCTATCTTTCTTAATGCAATGTGATCTACAATTACTTCATTCTCTGTTTCAAGAATCAGTTTATATAGATATGGATTTTCTGTATTCCAAAGTTCCGGACTTGCAATTTCTAATACAGCTGTTCCTTCTTCAGCAATACTTCCTAGTGCTACAACTGCTCCGTTTCTATCTTCAATCGAAATTTTTACATTTAAGGGAAAGTAGAATTTCATTTCAATTTCTACTTTTGCAAGCATATCCTCAATTCTTGTTTTAATATGATAATCACTGATTGCCTGTTTTGGGCGTTTCAAAATGTACACATCCCGGAAAATACCACTCATACGGAATTTGTCCTGATCTTCCAAATAGGAACCATCACACCATTTCATTACCAACACTGCCACCGTATTCGTTCCATCCTGAAGTACATCGGTAACATCAAACTCACTGGTCATATGTGAAACCTGGCTGTATCCTATGTAAGAGCCATTGATCCATACATAAAAGCAGCTGTCTACTCCTTCAAAGTTCAAAAAAGCTTTTGATGCTTTCTCATCTCTGCTGTACTCAAAATTATGTACATAAGCTCCACACGGAATATCCTGTGGCACATATGGTGGATCAAACGGAAACGGATACCGGATGTTTGTATACTGGTGTGTATCATATCCTGCCATCTGCCATACACTTGGAACCTGAATCTCATCAAAATTTTCTGTATCATAATTCTTCTCAAAAAAAGAATCCTGAATGTCATAGATGCTGTTAAAATACTGGAATTTCCAAGTTCCATTCAATAACTGCATACGATCTGATTCTTCTCTGTGTTCCACCAAGTTATCCATTCTTTTGGATGCCGGAATATAATAGGCTCTGGCTGGCATTGTGTTTTCGTGCAGTACGCTTAGATTTTCATAATAACGTGGTACGATCATAAATAACTCTCCTCCAATACATATACTTTTTTGTTCTTTGTTTCCCTAAAGCAAACCTTATACTTTACTTTTTTGTTTACGTTCCTTAGTTATGCTATATATAGCTTATCCTAATCCGCAAAATATGTCTATAAATTGGATTAGACAAAATATGCACTAAATGATACAATGATAAAAAGTGCGAAAAGAGGTGCTGTCCTATGTACTTGAACACCGGTTATTTGAACCACTCACATATGGATTTCAAAGACAAAAGTCGTCCGCTGATTGTAGGTAGCTGTGGTACTT
>ENA-OQDD01000178-OQDD01000178.1-human-gut-metagenome-genome-assembly--contig:-NODE-178-length-26276-cov-2.008222_pt1 | contig 26276 bp, 29 predicted proteins | sample MGYA00242507_ERZ504598 | MGnify/ENA primary metagenome ERZ504598 (study PRJEB26092, sample SAMD00036318) | human gut metagenome | host: Homo sapiens | study: EMG produced TPA metagenomics assembly of...
CTTTTTTTAACGCTGTATCCAAATGTTCCAGTTTTTACCAATTCCCAGATATTCACCATGAGAATACACCAGAGGTTTCGCATCATTCAGATGAAATTTCTTCTTCTCGTCCATATACTGCGTATCAGCATGAACTGCAAGCACATCCGCCAGAAACATATGGTGGGAACCCAATTCCAGAACCTGCCTTACTTTGCATTCAATACTCACCGGAGATTCTGCGATCATGGGAACTTTCACAAAATCCGCCTTCTCTTTGGTAAGCTTCATTTCTTTAAATTTATCAACATCCCTGCCTGAACGGACTCCACAGTAATCCGTTGCATATGCCAGTTTTTCTGTTGTCAGATTTATTACAAATTCTCCCGTCTTTCTGAGCATATCATAGGAAAAACGGGATGGTCGCACAGAAATAGACACCATCGGCGGATTCGTGCAGACAGTTCCTGCCCATGCAATTGTAATAATATTGTCATTCCCCTCTCCGTCAGAAACACTTACCATAACTGCCGGAAGTGGATAAAGCATATTTCCTGCTTTCCAGGTTTCTTTTTCCATTTCTTATTATCCTCAGCTATTCTGTCTGCTGCCATCAGTTGTAATCGTTCTGTCCGGCCTGTGCAGCTTCCATAAGTGCCGGAATCAGCTGTTTCTTACGTGAAACAACGCCTTTCAGATCAAATACACCATCCTTTGGCTCCATATGGAAAGCAATACGTGCCATTTCCTCACTTCCCTCACCATAATAGAGAAGCTCTGTAGATTCCTCAATAATATTGGTAAGCATAAAGAATACGCGGGTAACACCATGACGGCCACACTCGCTGACCATAAACGGAACCAGACGCTCTTTGATTTCTGCCAGCTCATCGCTGTCCATAGAACTGATCTGTCCAACACCAAAGTTGATCTCATCCTCAGCAATAAATTTCTTATAATCCTGATAGAAAATTTCTTCCGGTGATTTGTCTTTCAGGTTACTTCCTGCTTTAAACATCTCTTTTGCAAACTGCTCAATATTGATTCCTGCAATAAGTGCCAGCGCACCTGCCGCCATCTTGTCAGATAATGTGCAGGTAGGTGAACGGAACATCAGTGTATCTGAAATAATCGCAGCACAGAGAAGCCCCGCAATACTCGGTGAAATCTCAAGTTTCTGCTCCCCATACATTTCATACAGAATCGTTGCTGTACATCCGACCGGCTGATTTCTGAAAGAAATCGGTACCATAGTTTCCAGAGAACCCAGTTTATGATGGTCAATAATCTCCACGATTTCAGCTTTATCGATATTGTCAACTGCCTGATCTTTCTCATTATGGTCCACAAGTGCTACTTTTTTCCTGTGCATATCCAGGAAATTTCTTCGGGAAATTGTTCCGATACATTTTCCCTTTTTGTTAATTACAGGGAACGCACGATGACGGTGTTTGATCATCTCATTCTGAATATCATCCGTAAAATCCTCTGTATTAAAAGTAACCAGATTATCTGTTTTCATAATATACCGTACAGGAATACTCTGGTTGATCAGTCTTGCGATCGTAAATGTATCATACGGAGACATAATAATTACAATTTCTCTCTCATGAGCAAGCTTTATCACCTTTTCGCTGACTTCAATTCCCATACCAACGATAATACAGCTAACATTCTGCGCAATCGCCTGAAGATGATCCTCTTCTCTGTCTCCCATGATTATCAGGTCATCCGGTTCAATATAGGCTTTGAGCATTTCCGGATTTGCAGTTCCCACCAGAACTTTTCCTTTTGTAAAATATCCATGCTCATTTCCCTCTACTACGGTACCTGCAATTGTCTCGGCAATTCTTCTGTACTGTGTCTTCGCTCTTGACAGCAGATAACTGTCCGTTGTATCCATATAAGTCTTAGCAATATCACCGATTGTGATCAGACCTTCCAGCTGTCCTTCTCTGTCTCTGATCGGAAGAGATACGATACTTTTCTCCATCATCAGATCCCATGCATTTTTCAGGGACATACTCTTATCAGCTTCCGGACTCATACGGATATCCATATCTTTTATCTGTGTTCCAATGTTAGACAGATATCCCGGCGGCTGCATGCCGAAACGATTTAACACATATTCTGTCTCTTCATTGATCTGTCCTGCACGCTTTGGAATGTATTTCACCTTCTGAGAAGTCCTGTTTTTGATGTCCGCATAGGCAATTGCTGAACAGATGGAATCCGTATCCGGATTCTTGTGACCTATTACAAATATTTTTTCCTGATTTCTCATACAGATTCTAACCTCAATTATCTAATTTAATGTTTGCAAAAAGTGCGCCAAGAGATGTGGAAGCCTCTTCCTTTGAATCTGGAAGCTCGATCACTTCCTCCTCAATTTCCTTAGCCATCATATCTGTTGCCTCTTTGATGCTCAGACTTAATTTTCCATCTTTGACAGCAGTTACTTTTACCTTTACTTTATCTCCAACTGTCAGAACTTCTGATGGTTTCTTAATTCTCTTCTCACAGATCTGTGAAATATGAACCAGACCTGACAGACCATTTCCCAGATCTACGAATGCACCATATGGCTGTAAGCTCTCAACAACACCTTCTGTTACAAGTCCGACCTGCACATTGGAGATTTTTGTTTTTCTCTCCTCTTCTGCTTTTTCTCTTAATATTTCCTTTGCAGAGAGAATTAATCTTCCTTTTTCTTTATCAATATCGAAAACCTGAACCTGGATTGGTTTGTTCAGATATTCGTTTGTATCCTCCACATAATTCAGGGCAAGCTTTGAGGCGGGAATAAATCCACGTACACCTTCTACATAGGCGATCACGCCGCCATTTACAATGCCTTTTACCACCACATCAATTACTTCTTTTGAATCCTTTAATTCTTTCAGCTTATCCCATGCAAGCACATCTGCTGCTTCTGTTCTGGACAACAGAATATTTCCATTTCCATCGTCTTTACTCACAACAGTCGCAGAAACTTCATCTCCCACATTCACCTGTTCCTTTAAAGAAAATCCCGGTTCTCTGCTGTAATCCTCTGCCGGAATAATGCCTTCCGCATAATACTTCAAATCTACCACAACTTCTTTTTCATCTACACTGATGACAGTTCCTGTAAGAATATCCCCTTCTTCAATTTTCTTAAAAGAGGCTTCCAGTTCTGTTTCGTAATCTTTCATTGATTCAGCCATTATCTGTTTTCTCCTTTACCTGGAATAAATGTAACTCTTCTCCATCTGTTACAGGATACTGAACAGTTACAAATAGAGTATATTATGTCAGCTATTTTCAAACATTATAACACAATCACTTTAATAATGGAAATCTGAATTTTCATACAGATAGTTCACACAAACGGATATTTATATGTTACAATAATATCATCAACCAACTATAGCAAATCTATAAACAAGTCCCCTGTGAGATTACAAAAATCAACGGGGAACTGCCTGTATCAGGAAAGGATATTATTATACATGAATTATGATTCTGTCCCCTTGAGGGATTTTAAAGAACTGAATGACTGGGAGACAGTTATTTTTGTCTATCAGTCTGCCCTTAAACAGGTAGAAACAAAGATTGATATTCTAAACGGTGAATTTCAGCACAGACATAAATACAATCCAATCGAACATGTAAAATCCAGAATCAAAACTCCGGAAAGCATTGTAAAAAAACTGAAACGACATGGATATGAATCCAGTATCGAGAACATGGTACGCTATGTAAATGACATCGCAGGAATCCGTATCAGCTGTTCCTTTACATCTGATATCTATCTGATCGCAGATATGATTTCCAAACAAAATGACCTGACGATCCTTGCAAGACGTGATTATATGAAAAATCCTAAAAAGAGCGGTTACCGCAGTTATCATATGCTGGTTACCACACCGGTCTTTCTCTCCGACAGTATCATTGATACCAAAGTAGAGATTCAGATCCGCACAGTTGCACAGGATTTCTGGGCGACTCTGGAGCATAAGATGCATTACAAATTTGAGGGAGACGGACCTGACTATATCACAAAAGAATTAAGAGAATGTGCGCGATATGTAGCAGAACTGGATACCCGCATGGAAGAACTCAATAATGAAATCCAGAAATATGGAAAATTATCAGATAAAAATAAAAATCCCCGTAAAACGAGGAGTGCCCCGGCAGTGGTTTACCGGGGCTATTATTATGAAAAAAATTTATGTGTAATGATAACACATTACAACGTCTTTCGTAGGTTCTTTCGAACTATCTATATAGTAACAATCATTTATGAACAAATTATGAACTCGCAGTTAACTTTTCGTTTATTTGCACAATTATTTTATATTTTTTAATATTTTTTATAGAATTACCACATATTTATAGTTCTTGTTTTATTTTATGCTTGTCTATCTTGTATATCCCCCATAATCTTCCATAACTATTTCGTCTTTTCACAGTTACGATTTGAGAATGAGCAGATTTTACTCAAAAAGACTCTTTGCAAAATCAGCCAGTTTATGCAGGATTCCTTTTACCTCTTCTTTACCAATCCCCATTTCTTCCAGTTTATCATATGCCTTCGTCACAGCACTCCTGAGCTGTTCCTCATCAATATCAGAATCCTTGATCTGTTTAACGATCTTTATGATTCTGTTCTCTTCTTCCTCCGAAAGGCTAACTCCTGCAGTACTCTCCGCAGTCTGGATCAGCGATCTGATCTGATCATCTGAAATATCCTGTTTTGCTGCCTCATTTTTCACATACATAATGATATCAACTACTTTGTCCGGATCTGATACAAGAGAATCAATCTCATTATCAGAAATAATCTCCTGTACAGATTCCGAAGTATCTGCTGCCATCGCTGGTACTGCCGGTGTCGTACATGTAATTGCTGCCGCAATAATAAGTATTCCTGCTTTTTTTATTCTCATGATTTAATTACCTCCATACTTTTGCCAGTCAATAATAAGTCTCTGTCTTTTCACTGTCAGCAGATTACAGACAATGAACAGGCATTTTCATTTACCGGCTCATTATATCAGAAATCTTATGCCTTCTGTAAAATAAATATCCCAATTTCTCTCTTCATAATTCCTTCGACATTTGTTCAAATTTTTTTCACATCTTAAACACGATTTTCTCATAATTGCAGGATATACTAAAGCTATAAAAATAATAAAGCCAACGTTATTTTTATAAAATTTCTTTTTCATATGTTGATTGCCGGAAGAGGCAATTAACTCTCCTTCCTTTTAAAAAATAAATTTGAACGTAATATAAAAAGCATCCGCTTAGCCACCGGATGCTTTTATATTTATCTTTTTATGAAATTTCTGTAAATGCATTTGCCAGCTGTGCAAACTGTGCCAGTGTCAGTGCTTCTCCTCTGACACTCAGGGAAAGTCCACACATCCCCAACGCCTGCTCAATCTGTTCTTTAGAAAATGGTATCTCCTGTGAATTCTTCAGACCATTCACCAGTGTCTTCCTTCTCTGGTTAAAAGATGCTCTGATAATACGAAACATCAGCTTCTCATTCTTTACCTCAACCGGCGGTTTTTCATATCGTTCCAGTCTGATCACCGCACTTCCCACTTTAGGTCTTGGCATAAAACAGTTGGGCGGTACATTTGCCACGATCTTTGGTTTCGCATAATATTGCACAGCCAGTGAAAGCGCCCCGTAATCTTTTGTTCCGGGTCCTACCTGCATTCTGTCCGCAACTTCTTTCTGTACCATAATAGTAATAGAATCAACAGGAACCTGATTCTCAAACAATCCCATGATGATCGGGGTAGTAATGTAATATGGCAGATTGGCAACAACCTTGATCGGACGCCCCTGATTTTTTCCAGTGCAAGCTGGCGGATGTCTACTTTGAGGATGTCGTTGTTGATAACTGTCACATTATCCCAATCTTTCAGAGTGTCGTCCAGAATAGGAAGCAGTGTTTTATCAATCTCAACTGCTGCCACTTCCCTTGCTGCTTCAGCCAGATACTGTGTCATGGTTCCGATTCCCGGTCCAATCTCCAATACAAAATCATCCTTTGTGATCTGTGCAGAATCTATAATCTTATCCAGAACATGAGTATCGATCAGAAAGTTCTGACCAAACCTTTTCTGGAATGCAAAATTATACTTCTGAAGCACTTCTATGGTATACTTTGGATCTCCTAGATACGGTCTGGGCATAATCTTTACTCCTTTTTCTTTATTACCTGTAACTGTACAAATACGCATTATTTAGTAAAATCTTTCTCGTACAGAACAATATATCCATCTCTGTCTATACGTTTCTTAGATACATTTCGTTTAAATTTACGGATTCCTCCCTGTGATTTTGCAATCGCAGCATCTATCAGTTCTTTTACTGCGCCAACATTCATAGGAGAATCCTCTTTCTGGTTAATTCCAATCAGATTATACAGCGCAAGCATTCCCATCTGATCAATAGCATAACCATTCTCTTTTGTATAAACCCTTGCAAAATTGACAAGTTCATCATTGGTAAACACAGGAATATTAATCATTGAAGTAAACTTCTTTGCGAATTTCGGATAATCTGGCAATCAGTTTTCGCATACCAATCTTCTCATCTTCCACGATTACTGTAAGTCCGTCTGTATTAACTTCCATGGCTTTGTCAAGCATCTCTACTGTTTCCGGTGTCAGCTGATTTGCATTTTCGATCACAAGAAAGCCACCTGCCAGCTTTGAAAAAATCTTATAAATATTTTTTTCCGTTGATCTGATCTGCAAAAACATATGCTACTTTTGACGCTTCCAGATTCAGTTCTTTACAGATTGCCGGAATCAGGCCTGAGATCAGTCTGGTCTTTCCGCATTCCTTACCGCCCATCACAATAATATTTCCAGTTTTAGAAGTCTTGTCTGCTGCAGCCATCTGTACATCATATAAAGTATCCACAAGCTGCTCTTTCATACCCGGAACCTTTACAAAATATGTAAATAACTGCTTCTCATTATCTGTAAGTTCTTTTTCTCTTGGTACGATATCCCTTGGATCTGCTCCATTTTCCGGCTGGATAGATTCTATAAAACGTTCCAGCTCCTCTTCTTCTGTCAGGGGTTGGGCTTCTTCCGTTCCCTCTGTATCATCTTCCGGATTCAGATCTGTATTCCCAATCGGTCCATGGAGAAATTCCTCTTCAGCTCTTCTGAGATCTTCTTCTGTAACCTCATCTTCTTCTTCAGCTTCTTCTATTTCCGGCTGCACCGGTATTTCCTTTTTCGGTTCTTCATCCGGCTTTGGATCAGCAACCTTTATATCTTTTATATCTCCGCTGAGGAAATCCGGTTCTTCCAGTTCCTCTGAAATATCATGGGCTTTTATTTCTTTATCATCAACATCAGTTTCTGAACTTTCTTCCTGTACTTCTTCTGTTTTTGACTCTTCTTCCTTCGGAATCTCAATTCCCTGCGCACTGGCAGCAGCAAGGATCGTATCCTCCAGATTCAACTCTTTCCCTTCCAGATCAAAAGAATCCATATTCAGTTTCGTCTCAGCAACTTCCTCAACTTTCGGCGGTTTGCTCAGTTCCATATTTTTCATGGATTCCGGAATATTTAATTCAGGCATCTTAATTGCAGCCATGGGTTCTGCCCCCGGTTTTTCAGGTTCTGCCTCCAATTCCGGAACATTTTCAGGTTCTTTCTGTGACGCATCACTCTTTATGATTTCTTCCGGAATCTCATCTTCCCTGGTGATACCGGCCTCGTTAACCATATCCATGGATTCTTCCGGAAACTCTTCTTTCTCTTCCTGAGTCTTACCTCCAAAGACATCCCTGATCCCCTTTGAAATCTTTTCCTGAATGCCTTCCATGCTGACCTGAACTTCCGGCTCATTGTTTTCTGTCGTTTCTTCCACTTCTTCAGCTTCAGGCTCTTCCTGCGCTTTTACTTCTGTTTCCGTTTTTTTCTTCTCCAGTTCTTTCGCCTGCTCTGGTGTAAGAAGTTTCGGAACAAACTGTTTCTCAAATTTTGCTTTCTCAGCACCTGTCAGCTCACCCATTCTCATTTTTAGATCATAGGCTTTCATAACATATTTGCCTTCACTGAACCAGAGAATGATTTCATTGCATAAATCCAGACATTTCTGTTTTTCTCCTGCTTTGTAATACAGGGCTGCCAGTTCATATGACCATTTCTCTGTAAATTCCTGTTCTTTATACTCTTCCAGGATTCTGATCTGCTCATTTAATGAAGAATTTTTTGCCCTTGCAATCTTGTACTGCAGAATATATTGTGTACTGTCATTCGAAGCCACCTGCTTATACTCTTCAAAAAATTCTTCTGCTTCATTGATATCATCCATTCGCAGAGAGATCTCAATCAGACGGTAAAGAATATTTTTTCCAATAGATGCCTTATGATATGCAAGAAGGAAAATCTCCTTACTGTCCTCATATCTTCCGTTTGCTGCATATATTTCACCGACAACACATAAGGTGCGGACATTTTTGACGCGTCTCCAGTCTATGCTGTCTACAATGTTCATGGCACCTTTATAATCTTTGTCCTGAACCAGCTTATTAATCTCTTCAAGTTTTATCCGAAATTCTTCTTTATCCAATGCATTCACCAACTTTCCATAATTACGCTCAGTGTATCATAAGCCGTACCCTTGTCAAAAGATTGTTTCTTCTTACACAGGCTGTGATACTGTTCCCTGAACTACCTGAAATACCTTATTTATCTGAAACTGATGACTGATAAAATCATCCAGCCCTGTACATGTTATCAATGTCTGGATATCACTGATACTGTCCAGAAGATAATTCTGCCTGCTGCTGTCCAGCTCGGACAGAACATCATCCAAAAGCAGAACCGGTGTGTCTTTTATTTTCTCTTTACTATATATATTTCTGATAATTTAAGTGAAAGTGCCGCTGTCCTCTGCTGTCCCTGAGAACCGTATTTCCTGATATCAATCCCATTTGCCATTACACACAGGTCATCTCTGTGTGGGCCTGCGGATGTCAGTCTCATCCTCATATCTCTTTCTCTGTTGGCACAAATGGTACTTTCCAGTTTCTCTGCTGTACAGTCCGGTTCATAAATAACGTTCAGTTCTTCCAATCCCCCTGTAAGATTACCATGTATTTTCGAACCGTTTCATTTAGTTCTTTAATAAATTCACTGCGCTTGTCAATAATCTTCCGTCCATATTCAGCCATCTGTATATCCCAGATATCCAGTGTATCTTTAAGTGAAGGCTGAACACTGAGATCCTTCAGCAATTTATTTCTCTGATTTACAATATGGTTATATGAAGCCAGATCTGTAAGATATATTTTATCTAACTGGCACAGTTCCAGATCAAGAAATCTCCTTCTCTCACCCGGACCATTTTTTATAATATTCAGATCCTCAGGAGAAAAAAACACCAGATTAACTACTCCGAAAAGCTCACTGGCCTTCCGGATAGGAAGACCATTGATCGCAACGCCTTTTGCTTTATTCTTTTTAAGATGCATATCAATCCTGTAGGAAAGCTCATCTCTTTTTACCATCATCCTGATATGAGATTCATCCTTTCCAAACTGAATCATATCCTTATCTCTGCTTCCTTTATGCGATTTTGTAGTTCCGCAAAGATAAAGTGCCTCCAGGATATTGGTCTTTCCCTGAGCGTTATTGCCGTAAAATATATTCGTCCCCTGTGCCAGATCGAGTTCCAGAGAATCATAATTTCTGAAATTTTTTAACTGAACAGATTCAATATACATTTATTCACCTGATCACTTTAATTTCTTTTCCATCATAAGAAACGATGTCACCTTCATAAACCTTTCGGCCACGACGGTCATCTACCTCTCCGTTTACTTTTACCAGTCCGTCAGTGATCACATATTTCGCTTCAACCCCGTCCTGAACCATATCTGCAAGTTTCAGTAACTGCCCCAGTTTTATAAATTCATCTCTGATTTTAATTTCTTCCATTTTCATTTACTCCCTATCTTGCCTGATTCTGGTTGATATTTACAGGCAGAATCAAATATGTGTAATTTTCCTCGTCATCCCTGATAAAACATGGTGCTTTTGGATTTACGAGTAGATACTGATTGTTTCATCATCGATTACTTTTGAGTGCATCGATCAGAAATCTTGGATTAAAGCCAATAAGGATATCTTTGCCCTCTTTATCAATATCAATATTTTCATTCATGGAACCCATTGCAGAATCAATACGTAATTCCATAGAATTATCTGTAATTTCAATAATGATCGGTTTCTTTTCTCCCTCTCTTACCAACAGAGTGGCTCTGTCGATACAGTCCAGAAATTCTTTTTTATTAATTTTAATTTTGGTTTCGTAATCGCTGGAAAGCATCTGATCAATACGGAAATATTCTCCGTCGATTAATCTGGAAACAACAATAGTCTGGTCAAACTCAAATAAAATATGATTTTTTGAGAAATAAATATTTACAATATCATCAATTTCACCGGATAAAATCTTACTGATCTCATTAAGTGTTTGCCAGGTACCACCACTTTGCGGTCAGCATAATCTTTTTCAGTTCCATACGTCTGATTGCAATACGATGTCCATCGAGAGATACTATTTTCAGGTAGTTATTTTTGATTTCAAAAAGTTCACCTGTCATCAGCTTATTGGTTTCATTGGAGGCAATTGAGAAAATAGTCTGTCTAATCATCTCTTTTAATGTGAATTGAGAGATAGTAAGACTTTCTTCTTTCTCAATCAGTGGGAGATATGCAAAATCTTCTCCGGATTTACCAGGTATCGTGAATTTTGCTTTCTCACAGGTAATGGTGGCAGTAAGTTTCTCATCTGTTTTAATAGTTACCGTATTGTCTGGCAGTCGACGAATGATTTCATAGAAAATTTTTGCATCCAGCGCAATGATTCCTTTTTCTTCAATGATTCCATCAACAATTGTTTCTATACCGAGTTCCATATCATTAGTAGTAAATTTGATCTGGTTTGTAGTAGCATCAATCAGAATACATTCCAGAATTGGCATTGTTGTTTTAGAGGGAACTGCTTTCAGTGAGATGTTTACACTTTTGAGCAAGTTGATTTTCTGGCAAATGATTTTCATAATGTGTATAACTTCCTTTCTTGGGTGATGTGGTTTTTTATAGATAAATATATAAAAGGAATTCGTCGTCTCCGCCGTAGGGGATGTGAATATGTGAAAAACTCCATTGAAGGTTGATTTTTCAAGGAGTTCGGATATGGATAACTTCGTGTAAAGGTGTGCTTAAAGTATGTGTATAACTTGTGTATAACCGAAGCGCCCAAAAAGTGGCGAAAAGTTATACACACTTATACACATTCAATCAACATCTTATACACATGTTATACAGTCAGTTATCCTCATCCCTGTGGATTAATTTTTTTCTTTAAAGTTTCAATGGTGTTTTTAAGGTTTTCATCGTTGTTGATTTCTTTTTCAATTTTGTCGATGCCGTGCATAATGGTAGTATGATCACGATTTCCAAGACATTTTCCGATAGATTTCAGCGGAGTTGAGATGATTTCTCTGCATAAATACATGGCAATCTGGCGGGGGGTTACAATTTTGGAGTTACGCTTATTTCCACAAAGGTCATCCACTGTAACATCAAAATGTTCAGCAACCATGGAAATAATATAATCCGGCGTGATGACTTTCTTTTCATCAGGGGAAATAATGTCTTTTAACGCCTGTTCGGCAAGTTCAAGTGTAACTTCCTTTTTTTCAAGTTTGGCAAAAGCCATCACCTTGTTGATCGCGCCTTCCAGTTCGCGGATATTGGATTTAATATTGTTTGCAATGTATTTGATTACTTCCTCGTTAATATCATATCCATCCATTTCTTCCTTCTTATGAAGAATTGCCATTCGGGTTTCGTAATCCGGCAGTGTGATATCTGCGATCAGGCCCCATTCAAATCGTGAACGGAAACGTTCTTCCAGGATTTCCATATCTTTTGGAGGTTTATCTGATGAAATAATAATCTGTTTTTTGGCACTGTGCAGGCTGTTAAAGGTATGGAAAAATTCTTCCTGTGTAGATTCCTTTCCTATAATAAACTGAATATCGTCGACAAGAAGAACATCAATGTTTCTGTATTTTTCACGAAACTTGGTCATTGCCGAGTTATTTCCATTACGGATTGTTTCGATCAGTTCGTTGGTAAACTCTTCACTGGTAACGTAAAGTACTTTGCTGTTTTCATCATGATCAATAATGAAATGAGCAATAGAATGCATCAGATGAGTTTTCCCAGACCTGCACCGCCATAGATAAAGAGCGGATTGTAGGTATCACCCGGGGATTCGGCAACTGCAAGAGCTGCTGCCTGGGCAAATTTATTATTGCTTCCGACTACAAAGGTATCAAAAGTGTATTTTGGATTCAAATGAGCTTCCTCGCAGCGTGCGTCCTGAGACTGCGCTTTTGGAGAAACTTCCTCTTTTTTCGGAACATCTTCCGGCAATATGAAATTGATGTCACAGTTTTCCATTCCGGTAACTTCACTGATCGTTACCTGAAGTGGAAGTTTATATTTTTACTTATATAATTGAGACCTACCTGCTCTGAAGGCACGATAATAGTGACAACATTGTCAACTACTTCGTAAACAGTAAGTGGTTTTAGCCAGGTATTAAAAGAAACGTCGGACAGATCATGTTCTGTCTTGAGATTTGCAGGATTTCGTCCCATTTTTCCACAACTTTGTTCATTTTCTGGTTCTCCCGGTTCGTATTACTTCTATATTAAATGTGTATTGATAATATTGAGTTTTCCACAAACTCTGACCGTATTCTTAAAAAGACATAAATATCCTTATATATATTATAATAAAATGCCTGTTTTCGCAATGTATATTTGAGGGAAATGTGGAAAAAAGTTATCCCCACTTTTTATGTGGATTAGTGTGGATAACAGTGGAAAAGCCAATTCCGGTTACCATAATGTGACGTTATTCTTTTAAAAACGATAAAAAATGGGGATAATTTTATGCACAGTAAGAAAAGTAGAAATAAAAGCATTTTTTGAAGATATGTGTAAAATAGACAGGAGAAAGTGGAAAGATATATAGGTATTCCACAAGTTATCCACAAGTTATCCACAAAATGTGGATAATATTACGTAAACCAATTATGTAATCCACAATGGCATAAAAAACCATTTAAATCTTTGTGTAAATAATACTTGACGAATCCACCCTTTATGAATATAATTGAAATGATGTTCTAATAAGTAAAGTTGGCGGGCAGGAGAGCTGTAGAATCCGGTGTCTGTCATACTTAAAAAGTTACAAAATTTAACATGGATAATAGATAAAGGAGGTGCTTTACCTATGAAAATGACATTTCAGCCAAAAAAGAGATCCAGAGCAAAAGTTCATGGTTTCAGAGCTCGTATGAGCACAAAGGGTGGTCGTAAAGTATTAGCTGCCAGAAGATTAAAAGGAAGAAAGCATTTATCAGCCTAAGAATAAGACCGCAATTATGTGGTCTTTTCTTCTCTTAAAAAAGAGATCAGGAAAGGGGATTCTATGCAAAGATCAGAGTCCTTAAAAAAAATCAAGATTTTCAAAAAGTATACAGAAATGGAACATCAAAAGGTAATCGGTATCTGGTGATGTACGTACTGAAAAATCAGTACATGAAGAATCGTCTGGGAATATCAGTAAGTAAAAAAGTAGGGAATAGTGTGGTTCGCCACAGACTCACCAGATTGATAAGAGAAAGTTATCGGTTGAATGAAGCGGAATTTGAAAACAGTTTGGACATTGTAGTAGTTGCACGCCCACAGGCAAAGGACAGAACCTATCAAGAGATAGAGAGTGCGCTGATGCATCTGGCGGGAAAGCACTGCATAGCAGGTAAGAACAATGATAAAGAAGTTTCTGATCAGAATAATTAACTCTATCAAAGTATATATCACCGATGAAGAGAACAAAATGTCCTTATATTCCCACATGTTCTCAATATGGTTTAGAAGCAATCGAAAAATATGGTGCATTAAAGGGCGGTCTTCTTGCGGTATGGAGGATACTTCGCTGTAATCCTTTTTCCCACGGAGGCTATGACCCTGTACCGTAAAGACAGGAATGTACTTGAAAATTGAATATTGATCGATCGAAGGAACCTCCTGTCATTTATGGATCTAGGAGGAAATGAACTTGGAAATGATTTTAGCGACAAAGAGCAGCACTCCTATCATTGGTCAGCTTGCGACCGTTATGGGATGGATCATGGATGGTATTTACAGATTGCTGAATATCTTTGGAATTCAGAATATCGGTCTTTGTATTGTCATCTTCAGTATCCTTATTTATGCTCTTATGACCCCACTGCAGATCAAACAGCAGAAATTCTCTAAGCTGAGTGCAATCATGCAGCCGGAACTTCAGAAAATTCAAAAGAAGTACAAGGGAAAAAACAACGATACTGCTGCAATGCAGAAAATGCAGGAGGAAACACAGGCTGTATATCAGAAATACGGCGTATCTCCTACAGGAAGCTGTGTACAGCTTGCAATCCAGTTCCCTATTTGATGGCCTTATATCAGGTAATTTATAAAATTCCGGCATATGTAGGAAGTGTAAGGGATATCCTTGCATCTGCAGTTACCAGTATTACAGGTGTAAACGGATACACAGATATCCTTCAGCAGTTTATCACAGATAATAAGATGACAAGAGTTCAGCTTATTATGGATGGAAGTAAAGCTACAAGTAATTCAGTCACAGACTTTTTGTATGCATTATCACCTTCTCAGTGGAAAACACTTGCTGAGACAAGCAGTTTGCAGGATTTACTGATACACTGAACAGTACTGCAAAAGAGATTTCACATGTGCAGAATTTCTTTGGTCTGAATATCGCTGATCAGCCACTGACTTATATTAAAGCAGTTTTTGTAGGTGGATCTGTTCTTCTTGCTATCGTTGCGATTCTTATTCCGATACTTGCATGGGCTACACAGATGATCAACTTAAAGCTGATGCCTCAGGCAGCACAGCAGGGTGGTGATTCACAGCAGGACGCAATGATGAATTCCATGAAGACAATGAATATGGTAATGCCGTTGATGTCAGCAGTATTCTGTTTCACATTCCCTGTAGGTCTTGGTATTTACTGGGTAGCAAGTGCAGCAGTAAGAAGTGTGCAGCAGGTTGTTATCAATAAAAAGATGGATAAGATCCAGATTGAAGACCTGATCAGTGAGAATATGAAGAAGATGGAAAAGAAGCGTGAGAAAGCGGGACTTCCACCTCAGAAGATTACAAATCAGGCCCATCAGAGCGCCAAGAATATCAATAAGATTGAAAAAGGCAGCAGCAATACAAATGTTGAGACAAGAGCCAAGAAGGTTGAAGAAGCTTACAAAGACGCTGCGAATGCAAAACCTGGCAGCATTACTGCAAAGGCCAATCTGGTAAAAGCATTTGATGAGCGTAATAAGAAGAAGTAGTCAGGAACGGAGGGGTTGGCATGGAGGATTATATCCAGTTTTCAGCGAAAACAAAGAGTGAAGCAATTACAAAAGCATGTATCGAGCTTGGCGTATCCAGTGACCAGCTTGAGATTCAGGTAATAAGTGAAGGCAGCAACGGATTTTTCGGAATCGGAAGCAAGCCTGCAGTAATTAAGGTTCGTAAGATTGAGCCGGTTTCTGAGGAAGAAGAAATGAAGGAGATCGTAGAGACAGTGAAACTCGATTCCTTCAAAGAGGAAGCCCCGGTTCAGGAAGAAAAGAAAACGGAAGCTATAAAACCGGTAAAGAAAGAAATCAAAGAGCCGAAAGCTGTTTCTGAGAAACCAAGACAGCCAAAACCTGTAAAGGAAAGGGATGTAAAAGAAAAACAGCCGAGAGAATTCAGAGAGCCAAAAGAGAAACAAGTCAGAGAAAAGACGGCTAAACCGGTAAAACCGGCAAAGCCTGTTGAGATCCTTACAGATCCGGAAGAGATTAAAGAAGTAGAAAACAGAGCAAAGGTATTCCTTCGTGATGTATTTGCGTCCATGAATCTTGGAGAAGTAGAGATTACATCTGAATATAACACAACGGACGGAAGTCTGGAAGTTGACTTTGAAGGCGAAGATATGGGAATCCTTATCGGCAAGAGAGGCCAGACTCTGGATTCTCTTCAGTATCTGACGAGTCTTGTGGTAAATAAAGGTAAATCAAATTACATTCGTGTAAAACTTGATACAGAAGATTACCGCAAGCGCCGTAAAGAAACTCTTGAGAACCTTGCAAGAGGTATTGCTTATAAAGTAAGAAAAACCCGCAAGCCGGTTATTCTTGAGCCAATGAATCCTTATGAGAGAAGAATTATCCATTCTGCTCTTCAGGGAAATAAATTCGTTGAGACAGTCAGTGAGGGTGAAGAGCCTTACCGTCATGTAGTGGTAAAATTAAAAGAAATTAATAATATGACTGCTTCATTGCAGATATGAAAAAAGAATGTTATTCTAGGTGAAAGCGTGAATAACACGTAACTTTGCGTGTGTACTTTTGCCTGGAGTAACATTTTTATTTTACGGAAAGTCTTGTATATATACCAGAGAGATTACACACTTGCAGAAAAAAATAACAGTATCAGTGTGATTTTCCTGTTATGTACATAAGATGACAGAATTATTGTAACAGTCTACTGTTCCGCAGGGGCAGAACTATTATAGAACAGGCAAGTGAGGAGAAAAAAATGGAAACAACAATCGCAGCAATTTCCACAGCCATGAGTGCGTCCGGAATCGGAATCATCCGTATCAGCGGCGAGAATGCCATGGATGTGATTTCCCGTATCTACAGATCAAAAGGCGGGAAGAAAAAAATAAAAGAAGTTCCGACTCATACCATTCATTATGGATATATTTATGATGGAGAGGAACTGATTGATGAGGTTCTGGTAATGATCATGCATGCACCGAGGACTTTTACAGGAGAAGATACAGTAGAAATAGACTGTCATGGTGGTGTATATGCTATGCAGAGGGTTTTGGATACAGTGCTGAAAAATGGTGCCGAAATTGCAGAACCAGGAGAATTTACCAAACGTGCCTTCCTGAACGGACGGATGGATCTGTCCCAGGCAGAGGCTGTTATGGATGTTATACAGGCGAAAAATGAATATGCGCTTCGCAGTTCCATGGATCAGTTAAGAGGTTCTGTGCAGAAAGCAATCCGAGATATCAGAGAAAAGCTGATTTATCACATTGCATATATAGAATCGGCACTGGATGATCCGGAACATATCAGTCTGGATGGATATCCCCAGGAACTTCTGGAAGTTGTGGATAATGAACAGAAAGAAGTGAAGCGCCTGTTGAAAACTTCTTCTGACGGAAAGATGATCCAGGAGGGAATCCAGACAGTTATCCTTGGAAAACCAAATGCCGGAAAATCCTCACTGTTAAATCTTCTGATCGGAGAAAACCGGGCTATTGTGACAGATATTGCAGGAACGACCAGAGACATTCTGGAGGAATATATCACACTTCATGGAATATCTCTGAAGATTATTGATACAGCCGGAATCCGGGAAACAAAGGATATTGTGGAAAAAATAGGGGTAGACAGAGCCAGAGAAATGGCACAGAAAGCAGATCTGATTCTTTATGTAGTGGATTCTTCTGTTCCGCTTGACGAAAATGATGAAGAAATCATGGAAATGCTTACTGGAAAAAAGGCGATTATCCTGTATAATAAAACTGATCTTCAGCCGGAAATCCAGCCGGAAATCCTGAAAGAAAAAACAGGACATCCTGTAATTCCGATTTCTGCAAAAGAAGAAAAAGGCATTACAGAACTGGAAGAACAGATTAAAGATATGTTTTTTGGAGGAGAGATTTCCTTTAATGATGAGGTATATATTACAAATGCCCGTCATAAAGCAGCATTGGAAGAGGCTGACAGAAGCCTTGATCTGGTCAGAAACAGTATCGAAATGGGAATGCCGGAAGATTTCTTTTCTATAGATCTTATGAATGCATATGAAAATCTGGGTAAAATCCTCGGAGAGTCTGTTGGTGAAGATCTGGTAAATGAGATATTCAGCAAGTTTTGCATGGGTAAATAAAAATCAAAAAATCGCCTCGGCGATTTTTGAAAGAATAGAATGAGCAGTTGTAAAATAAAAGGAGACAAAATGAGAACGTTAGTAGAAGATTATGATATTGTTGTAGTCGGTGCCGGTCATGCCGGATGTGAAGCAGCACTTGCGGGCGCGCGCCTGGGCTTGAATACAGTGATGTTTACTGTAAGTGTAGACAGTATCGCATTAATGCCATGTAACCCGAACGTAGGTGGCAGTTCCAAAGGCCATCTGGTAAGAGAGCTTGATGCCCTGGGCGGTGAAATGGGAAAAATATTGACAAGACCTTTATCCAGTCCAAAATGCTTAACTGTTCCAAAGGACCTGCAGTGCACTCCTTACGTGCGCAGGCTGACAAACAGGCATACAGCAATGAAATGAGAAAAACGCTTGAAAATACACCTAATCTGACTATTAAACAGGGAGAAGTAACAAAACTTCTGGTCGAGGACGGAAAGATTACAGGGGTAAAAACATATTCCGGTGCAACTTATAACTGTAAAGCAGTGGTCCTCTGTACAGGAACTTATTTAAAAGCAAGATGTATTTACGGTGATGTAAGTAATTATACAGGACCAAACGGACTGCAGGCAGCCAACTACCTGACTGATTCTCTGAAAGAGCTGGGAATTGAAATGTTCCGTTTTAAAACAGGAACACCTGCCCGTATTGCCGGAAATACAATTGACTACAGTAAAATGGAGGAACAGTTTGGAGATGAGAGAGTTGTACCATTTTCATTCTCAACTAATCCGGAAGATGTTCAGATAGAGCAGAAATCCTGCTGGCTGACATATACAAATGAGAAAACTCATGAGATCATTCGTGCAAACCTTGATCTTTCTCCATTGTATTCCGGTATGATCGAAGGAACCGGTCCGCGTTATTGCCCGTCAATTGAAGATAAAGTAGTCCGTTTTGCAGATAAGAATCGTCATCAGGTATTTATTGAGCCGGAAGGTCTCTATACAAATGAGATGTATATTGGTGGAATGTCCAGCTCTCTGCCGGAAGATGTGCAGGAAGAAATGTATCATTCCGTACCGGGACTGGAACATGCAAAAATCGTAAAAAATGCATATGCCATCGAATATGACTGTATTAATCCACGTCAGTTATATCCTACACTGGAATTTAAGAAAATCAAAGGACTGTTCAGCGGCGGTCAGTTTAACGGAAGCTCAGGGTATGAAGAAGCAGCGGCGCAGGGACTGATCGCAGGAATTAATGCTGCTCTGGAAGTTAAAGGTCAGGAACAGCTGATTCTTGACCGTTCTGAGGCTTATATTGGTGTTCTTATTGATGATCTGGTAACAAAAGAAAACCATGAGCCATACAGAATGATGACCAGCAGAGCGGAGTACAGATTACTTCTCCGACAGGACAATGCGGATCTGAGACTTCGTAAAAGGGATATCAGGCAGGGCTCATCAGTGAAGAGGATTATCAGAAAATCCTTACGAAAGAAGAACAGATAAAAACAGAGATCAGCAGAGTAGAACATACAAATATCGGAGCAAACAAAGAGGTTCAGACCCTTCTGGAAAGCTATAACAGCACACCGCTGAAATCCGGAACTACTCTGGCAGAACTGATCCGCCGTCCGGAACTTTCTTATGAAGCAATCAAACCACTTGATAAAGAACGTCCGGAGCTGCCATGGGATGTACAGGAACAGGTTGACATTAACATCAAGTATGATGGATATATCCGCAGACAGTTAAAACAGGTAGAACAGTTTAAGAAACTGGAAGCAAAGAAAATCCCGACAGATCTTGATTATGAGAAAGTTGGAAGCCTGAGAATCGAAGCACGTCAGAAACTGGAAGCATACAGACCGATTTCAATCGGACAGGCTTCCCGAATTTCAGGAGTTTCTCCTGCTGATATATCAGTTTTACTGGTGTATCTTTCCAGTACGAAATAATTAATATAATACGTTTTAATGTGCTTATAAAAACAAGAAATTGGCAAAAAATATTAAAATAGCACATAAAAGAGTAAAATAACGGACTATAAATAACAGATAAAATCATAAAAGCACATAAAACAACCCTGTAAAATATACAAAATAATAAATAAAGGTAGAAAAAGGAGAATAACACATGCCGTATAATCTGACGACATTGGAAAATGGATGCAGAGAACTGGGTATAGAGCTGAGCCAGAAGCAGAAAAATCAGTTTATCCAGTTTTATGAATTTCTGGTAGAAAAAATAAGGTTATGAATCTGACAGGTATTACTGAGTTTGAGGAAGTACTTACAAAGCACTTTCTTGACAGTCTTGCCTGTGTAAAAGCCATTGATATGACAAAAGTAAAAACAATTATGGACATCGGTACAGGTGCCGGATTTCCAGGTGTGCCTTTGAAAATTGCTTTTCCACATCTGGAGGCATGTCTGCTGGATTCTCTGAAAAGAGGGTAAACTTCCTTGAGGAAAGTTTTGATCTTCTTGGATTAGAAGGGATTAAGGCGATTCATGGAAGAGCAGAAGAGTATGCAAAAAATAAAGAGTATCGTGAGAAATATGATCTCTGTGTATCCAGGGCAGTATCAAACCTTGCAACTCTGTCAGAATATTGTCTTCCTTATGTAAAGATAGGAGGAACTTTCATTTCCTATAAATCAGGAACTGTACAGGAAGAGGCAGAAGAAGCAGAGAAAGCAATCAATATCCTCGGTGGTCAGGTGAAAGACATCACATACTTTAAATTGCCGGACTCCGAGATTGACCGATCCCTTGTCATTATAAATAAGAAAAAATCTACACCTGGAAAGTATCCGCGTAAAGCAGGAACACCATTAAAAGAACCATTGTCATAATAAATCTATGTATAGTTGTCTCATGAAATCTTCTGGCAAAAAATGCGAGATTTCGGGACAGCTATTTTTTCAAACAAACATCACAGAATAATCACACTTTTATCCTAATTTCATCACAACTTCATCATAAACTATTTTTATAGAGATGTCCTCGGGTTCCCCCATTCTCTGTTTCACCTGGGGACATTTTCTATATTTTATTTTGGCAAAAATTAAGAGGAGGAGAACACATTGATTGAAGTAAACAATCTGGTCAAACGATATGGTAACCATACGGCAGTTGACCACCTTTCCTTTAAAATAGAGAAAGGCAAAATCTATGGATTTCTGGGGCCAAACGGTGCAGGAAAATCCACTACAATGAATATGATAACCGGATACATCGCATCCACCGAAGGAACCGTCAAAATTGACGGACACGATATCCTCGAAGAACCGGAAGCGGCAAAGAAATGTATCGGTTATCTGCCTGAACAGCCGCCGGTCTATTTTGATATGACTGTCCTGGAATACATGAAATTTGTGGCAGATCTCAAGAAAATCCCAAAAGATAAAAAAGCAAACATGATCGAAGAAGTCATGGATATGGTAAAGATTTCAGACATGAGAAACCGTCTGATAAAGAACCTGTCAAAAGGTTACAGACAGAGAGTTGGTCTTGCTGAAGCGATTATGGGGTATCCGGAGGTGATCATCCTGGATGAGCCGACAGTAGGTCTTGACCCTAAACAGATTATTGAAATCCGAACCTTAATTAAAGAATTAAAAAAGAAACATACCGTTATTCTCAGCTCGCATATACTTTCTGAAGTAAGCGCGGTATGCGATTACGTGCTGATCATTTCTCATGGAAAACTGGTAGCAAGCGATACTCCTGAGAATCTTGGAAAACTTGCAGAGGGATCCAATACTCTGGAGATGCTTATTAAAGGTGAAAAAACACAGATCAGGCAGGCTCTCGAGGGAATCGAGGGAGTCAACAGCGTAACAATGGAAAAAGATGAGAAACAGAATCTCTGGAGTGTGAAAGTTTCAACAGAGGAGCAGAATGACATTCGGGAAGAAGTATTCTACAAAATGTCGGAGATTAACAGCCCAATCTATGAGATGAAGTCCAGGAAAGTATCACTGGAGGAAATCTTCCTTGAACTTACTGCATCCGATAAACCAATATCTGCAGACGAAGTCCCAAATACACCTGAAGATAAAGATACTGATGCCGGTAAATCAAACGAGACAAACGTAAAACAGACATCAGCAGAAATACCGGAAGAACAGAATAATGATAAAGGGGGAGAGAAATAACCATGACAGCTATATATAAAAGAGAGCTGAAAAGTTACCTGACATCCATGGTAGGATATTTATTTATCTTTTTCATTCTTGTACTGACAGGTATTTATTTTTCAGCATATCAGCTTTCAGCAGCATATCCGAAATTTGAATACACCTTAAGTGCAATTACCTTTGCATTCCTGATCGGAGTACCGATTTTGACTATGCGTGTACTTGCAGAGGAAAGAAAACAGAAAACAGATCAGCTGCTTCTGACAGCACCGGTTTCTGTGAGCGGTATTGTAATAGGTAAATATCTTGCACTGGTAACTGTATTTGCTGTTCCGATGGCAGTTATGTGTACTTATCCGCTGATTATGTCCAGGTTTGGCACAGTAGAGTTTGCATCTGCATATACAGCAGTCCTGGGATTCTTTCTCCTGGGATGTGCAAATATTGCAATCGGTGTATTTATGTCAGCATTAACTGAGAGCCAGGTAATTGCAGCGGTACTCACATTTGTTTTCTTATTTGCATTTTACATGATGAATGGTATTTCTTCCTTCTTCTCTCAGACATCTATGTCGACATGCGTGACATTTGGGTTATTGATCTTGCAGCAGCCATCATTATCTATACCATGATCAAGAATATTCTGATCTCAGCAGTGATCGGTGTGATCGGAGAAGTGGCACTGATTATTATTTATGTAGTAAATCCAGTATTTTTGAGGGCGGTATTCAGAAGTCCTGGATGTGTTTAATCTGAGCGGACACTTTGATAATTTTACAAGTAACATCTTTGATATAAAAGGAATTGTATATTTTCTTTCTGTGATCGCAGTATGCCTGTTCCTTACAACACAGTCTATTTTGAAGAGACGCTGGAATTAGTGGGGAGGTGAAAGAAAATGAAACTGAAAGAAAAGATGAAAATAATAACCATAAAAAATTTGACAAAAAGAAACTGATTGGCACCATCAGTAAGAAGCATATCAAAAACGGCTCTTACACAATGGTTATGTCAGTGATATTTATTGCAGTAGTTGTAGTGCTCAACATGATCGTAAATGCGATTCCGTCCAAATATTCAGAAATTGATATCAGCAGCCAGAAACTCTACAGTATTGGTGATGATACAAAAGCAATGCTGAAAGATCTGGACAAGGACGTAACAATTTACCAGATTGCACAGAGCGGTTCTGAAGATGAGAATATTACCAATCTGCTTAAGAAATATGAAGATGAATCCAAGCATATTAAAGTAGAGCAGAAGGATCCTGTAGTAAATCCTAAATTTGTAACGGAATATACAAGTGATGATCTTTCTGCAAACAGTCTGATCGTTGTATGCGGCGACAGAAATAAAGTCATTGATTACAACAATATCTATGAGAGCACAATTGATTATCAGACCTACAGCTCTCAGACCACCGGTTTCGACGGTGAAGGTCAGATCACAAGTGCGATCGGATATGTAACATCCGAAGATCTCCCGATCCTTTATACACTCGAGGGACATGGTGAGAAGGAGATGGATTCTACTATCAAAGAAGACATCGAGAAGGCAAACATGGATATTCAGTCTCTGAATCTTCTTACAGAGGGAAGTGTTCCGGATGATGCAGACTGCCTGTTCATTGATTCTCCATCCACAGATATTTCAGAAGATGAAAAGACTGCTATTATTGATTATCTTGAAAATGGCGGAAAGGCGATGATTTTCTCTGATTATACAACAGAAGACCTGCCAAACTTTGATGCAGTTCTGGAAACTATGGTGTTCAGAGAGAAGCTGGAATCGTATTTGAAGGTGATAATCAGCATTATGCAATGCAGATGCCATATTATCTGGTTCCGACTATAAACAGCACAGATGCAAGCTCTGAGACTGTTTCCGGAGGATATTATGTACTTGTACCATATGCACAGGGAATCAAAAAAATGGATGATGTAAGAGATACCGTAACGATCAACAGTATCCTCACCACATCAGACCAGGCATATTCCAAGACAGATCTGAACAGTGATACTCTGGAGAAAGAAGACGGAGACGAAGCTGGCCCATTTGATCTGGGAGTAAGCATCACAGAGACTCTGGATGATGACAAAGAAACGCAGATCGTATACTATTCAACTTCCAATCTGAATGGAATCACAGGTAAATCAGATGGTATCCGGCGGAAATGAGAAGCTGATCATCGAATCCCTGAAGTGGATGACAGACACAGAAGACAGTGCAACCGTATCTATCCCATCCAAGAGCCTGTCTGTATCTTATCTGACACTTACAGACTATGATGCTGCATTCTGGAAGATCTGCACCATCGGTCTGATTCCTGGATTCTTCCTTGTTGTAGGGTTTGCAGTCTGGATGAAGAGGAGAAAAGCTTAAATGAAGAATAAAACTGTAAAAATGGTTCTTGCAGTTGTAGTTCTTGGTGTCTGCTGCGGGGCTTACGCAGGTGTAAAACCTACGTAGCCCATCAGGAGCAGAAAGAATCCGAAGAAGATTCTGAAGAAAGCACAACTGTATTTACTGCATCAACAGATAACATTAAATCTCTGGATTTATGGTTGATGATACAGAGACAACATTTGAAAAAGATGATGACAGCTGGGTAAAGAAAGACGAAACAGATTTTCCGGTAAATCAGACTACTCTGGACAGTGCAGCATCTGCTATTGCATCTGTCGATTCAGACAGAGTTCTGGAGGACGTAGATGATCTTTCAGAATATGGTCTGGACTCTCCGTCAAACACGATTAAGATTGTAACAAAATCTGATGAGGAAGATGGCGATGACATAACAACTACACTGTATGTGGGAGATGAAAATTCCTCCACCAGTCAGTATTATGTAAGAAAAGATGATGATGAGAAGACAGTATACCTGATAGATTCTTCCTGCGTAGAGCCGTTTACCAAATCATTGAATGATTATGCGCAGATGGAAGATTTCCCTGCAATTTCCAATACAGATACCATTACAAAAATTTCTGTAGACGGTGATAATTCCTATGAATTATCAAAAGACGAAGATACAAGTACCTGGTCAGTAAAAGGCAGCGAGGATGAAGAAAAAGCAGACTCAGCTACCGTAAGTTCTCTGGTATCCTCATTCGGAAGCATGGCATATAGTTCACTTGCAGATTATAAATGTGACGACAAGAGCAAATATGGTCTGGATAAACCATATGCAACAATCACAGTAGATTATCAGGAAGAAGTTGCTGATGATGACACTGATGAAGACACACAAGATGATACGACAGCTTCCGGTGAGACGGCAGATGAAGATGCTTCATCTGTGGAAGAAAACAGTGACGATGCTGAACAGGATACAGAATCAGACGAAAGTGTAAGTGAAACTACGGATGAAACATCTGAGGCTGAAGATACTGACGGTGAAGAAGCAGAAGATGAAACATCAGAAAACTCAGACAGTGCATCAGACGATGAGGATTCTTCGGAAGAAGAAACTAAGATGGCAGATAAGCAGCTTACAATTCTTGTTGGAAATGAAACAGATGACAGCAGCAGATATGTCATGGTAAATGACAGCAATGAAGTCTATACGATGTCAACGGATACTCTGTCCGCACTCACTGATAAATCAGAAGAAGACTTCTGGGATATGACAGTAAGTTATGTATCTTTAAACAGCCTCGGAAGCCTCAAAGTAAATTATCAGGGCAGTGATTATAAAGTAAATGTTTCACGTGAAACATCCACAGATGATGATGGAAACGATACAGAAACAGTTACCTATAAACTGAATGGTTCTGATCTGGATGAAACAACATTTACAACATTCTACAATAAACTGATCAACATGACGGCTCAGAAACGTCTGACAGATAAATATGAACCTGACGGTGATGCAGAACTGACAGCTATATTTACAGAAGAAGACGGTGATACACAGGAAGTTGCATACTATAGCTACGATACAAACTATTATGCGGCAGTGGTGGATAATAAAGTATATCTCGTAAATAAGATGAATGTAAAAGAACTGTTCACAGCATTTGAATCAGTTGTCGGAACAGAAGAAGACAGTTCAGATAAGACAGATTCAGACGAAGCAACAACAGATGAT
>ENA-OQDD01000179-OQDD01000179.1-human-gut-metagenome-genome-assembly--contig:-NODE-179-length-26197-cov-4.191254_pt1 | contig 26197 bp, 29 predicted proteins | sample MGYA00242507_ERZ504598 | MGnify/ENA primary metagenome ERZ504598 (study PRJEB26092, sample SAMD00036318) | human gut metagenome | host: Homo sapiens | study: EMG produced TPA metagenomics assembly of...
GTGCACAGGCATTCCACTGTCATGGTAGCGTGTCGGGTCTTTCATCTCGTCTGCCGCCAGCCGATTCAACCATTTCTTCAATTCCTCTTTCAGTGCAGAGGTCATGAAGATGGTGCGGCATGAAGGATGCGGTTGCGGCTCAATCTGCGATTTTCGGATCCCCGAATAAGCGAAATACAATTTTGTATAGTCCAGTTCCTCAAGCTGGTCGCTTGCCTGACAGAGCGCATGATGTTTGTTGATTTGAATTTCTGTCTGCATTCGAAATTTTAACTGTTGACTTTTCTCCTCAATTTCGATATGCTGTTCTTGCTTTATCCGTTTCATTTTTGCACTGTTAACGTTAAAGCAAAAGACCAGAGTTGTAAAGCCTTTTGACTAAATAACTCTGGTCTTTTTGTTGGGCTTGTGCAACAGCCCCATTGCATTTTCACAGGAGGGGCTTTGGCGCCGGTCGTAATTTCAGCCCTTGACGCCGCCCAGAGCCACGCCGCGGACGATGAACTTGGACAGCAGCAGGTAGACGATGATGACCGGCAGAATGGCGATGGCTACCATCATGTACACCTTGCCCATATCGAACTTCAGGAAGTCCGCGCTGCGCAGCTGGGCGATCAGGATGGGCAGGGTCTTTTTGTCGGCGGTGTCCAGTACAAGCGCCGGAATGAAGTAGTTGTTCCAGCTTGCCACGAAGGAGAAGATAGCCTGCACAGCCAGCGCCGGCTTCATGATGGGCAGCACGATCTTATTAAAGGTATAAAATTCGCCTGCGCCGTCAATGCGGGCAGCCTCCACGATCTCCATGGGAAGGGAGGCATCCAGATACTGCTTCATGAAGAAGAACACGGTGGGTGCCGCAATGCTGGGAACGATCAGAGGGATGAAGCTGTTTTTCAGCCCCATCTTGGAGATCAACTGCAGAAAGCCCAGTGCGGACACCTGTGTGGGCATGGTCATGATGAGCAAAATCAGAGCAAAGGCGGCCTTTTTGAACTTGAAGTTATAGGCCGTAGATGCCGTAAGCCGTCAGTGCCGAGAAGTAAACGCTGAGCGCTGCCGAGCAGGCGGACACCAGCAGGCTGTTGCGGATACCGCTCATCACGGGGATGTTGGCATCCGTAAGCACGTTGCGGAGGTTTGTGACGATGGACTTGCCCGGCACAAGCGAGAACCCCTTCTGGATCTCGAAATGGGTGCGGGTGGAGTTGATGACCAGCACATAGAAGAAGAACAGGCACAGAAAGCTGATCAGCACCAGCACCAGATAGCACCATGCACGGCGGGCGGTCAGGATCGCCTTTTCGGACTGGTTTTTAGGCGTATGTGCCATACTTATTTCCCTCCTTTGGCAGCAGCTTTTTGGCTGCCTTCAGTTCCTTGCGCTGCGCCTTTGTCAGGCCGTCATCCTCCTTGGTCAGCGAGAAGTACACGATGACGCACAGCACCGCACACACAAGGAACAGCACCACAGACACCGCACCCGCCATGCCGTAGTTCTTGCTGAACAGGTGGTTATTCAGGTACATGATCATGGTGGTGGATGTGCGGTCGGGGCCGCCCTTACCGTTGGTCAGGATCTGCGGCACATCGAACATCTGCAGGCCGCCGATCATGGAGGTGATCATGACATAGACCAGAATGGGACGGATGAGCGGCAGGGTGATCTTCCAGAACATCTGGTTCGGGGTGCAGCCGTCCAGCTCCGCAGCCTCGTACAGGGTGGGGTCCACACCCATGATGCTGCCATCAGCATGATGGTGGTGTTGCCAAACCACATCAGGAAGTTCATCAGCCCACAAGACCACGGTTGCCCCACACGGTATTCAAAAAGCTGATGGGTGTCTTGATCCAGCCCATGCTCAGCAGCACCGCGTTCACCGGGCCGTTATCCGAGAACAGGGCGAAGAACAGCATGGCGAAGGCCGAAGCCATGATCAGGTTGGGCATATAGATGACCGTCTTGAAGAAGGTCTGCCCCTTCAGCTTCAGCCGCAGGTCGGTGAACCATGCCGCCAGCAGCAGCGAGACGATGATCTGCGGGACGAAACCGATGATCCACAGGATCAGCGTGTTGCCAAAATACTTGGGCAGGTCGGTGGCTAACAGGGTGATGTAGTTTTTCAGGCCCACAAAATTGGGTCCGATGATCTTCAGGCCGCTGCGGTAATACTCAAAAAAGCTGTAATAGATGGTGGATGCCAGAGGGACCAGCTGGAATACCGCGAAGATGATAAAGAACGGTGCAATGAAGATATAGCCCCATTTCGCGTAGCTGATCGACCCTTTCTTTTTTGTTTTCTCTCCCATGAGATCCTCCTCCTGCCGGGTCACAGCAAAAGCAAAGGGGCGGGCGAGATACGCCGCCCGCCCCTTTGCTTTGATTTTCAGTTCGGAGTAAAACCGCTTATGCGGGCCAGACCACCTCGGTCAGCTCGGGGTACTTCTCCTTGATGGCGGTCTCGAAGTTTGCCTTGGCGGCATCCTCCTTCACGTTGCCGGTGAAGTAATCCTTGAAGGCGGTCTGGAAGCTCTCGTTCAGGCCCTGATCGTAGGGGCCGGCGTTGGACATATCGATCTTGGCTGCAGCCTCTGCAAACAGCGCGATGTGGTTCTGGCCACCGAGGAAGTCGGACTTGAAATCGCTGTTGGCAATCTCGTTCATAGCCTTCTCGTTGTTGGTGTAGTCCTGCGTATCATGGTGATCTGCTTCATGATGGCTTCATCGCAGGTCAGTTTCAGCATGACGTCCTTGATGGTCTCAAGGTTGTCGCTGCCGCTGCGCCGCAGATCCAGGTGCCGCCCCAGTAGTAGGGCTGAGGCCTTCGCACACAGCGTAATCGCCGTAGATACCGTTGCCAACTTCTTCCTTGCCGCCCTCAGCGACAGGAGTCTCCAGCGAGTTGCCCAGCAGGGTGAAGTTGATGCCCCAAGTGGAGTAGAAGAAGCCGAACACCTTACCGGTGGGACCCTGATCGGCTGCCCACTGGCTGTCCCACAGGCTGGACTTGTTGTTATAGCCCTTATCGGTGTACTCCTTGGTCTGATCGACCCACTTCATAATGTTCTCATCAACGGTAACGGTAGTGCCGGTGACCCACGGAGATGCCACGTTGTTGGAGAAGGTGCGGTATGCATCATCAAAGCCGGACAGCATCTTGTAGCCCTTGGCAGCTGCCTGTGCAGCTACATCATTGAACTTATCCCAGTCGGACAGGTAGGTCTGCACTTCGGCGGGATCATCGGTGCCCAGAACATCCTTGGCAATGCTGCGGCGGTATGCAAACAGACCGGGAGTTGCCTGCCAGGTGGTGCCGCGCTGGCTGCCGTCCACACTAACGATGTCCTTGGTGTACTGGTACTGGCCAGCCAGATCGTCATCGGTCAGGCCGATGTCTGCCTTGACATCCAGAACGTAATCGGAATCCACATACTTCAGAGCATAGTCAGCCTCGATCAGGAAGATGTCGATCTTGTCGTCATCAGCAGCGCTGTCCTGACTCAGCAGGGCTTCGTCCAGCTTGTTCTGATAGTTGTTGTTCTCGTTGGCATTGATGGTCCACTTCACAACGGTGCCATCCTTCAGGGTGGTGGTGGACTTGTCGGCTGCGATCTCGGAAACTTCCGGATAGTAGTCGTTGAAGCGGCTCTGGAACTCATCATTCCAGCACCAGATGTTCAGCACCTTGCCCTGTGCTGCGGGAGCAGCAGAGGAAGCCGGAGCAGAAGAAGCGGTGCTGGTGGAAGCGGAAGAACCACCACAGGCAGCCAGAGCTGCACCAATGGTCACGGCACCGGAAGCGAGCAGGAAATTACGGCGAGAGATCTTTTTCATAAGGGTAAACCTCCTTCATGGTTTTCCATTATTTACAAAAGTGTTCTTCATAAAAGGTTCCGTAGCAAGAGCCTTTAGAGACATATTAAAGAATGCTGACCGACCCGCCGTCCAGCAATTTGCCGGAAACGCGGATCTGTTCGGGCAGGGTCACTCTTGGATGCTCGATCAGCTCAATGAGCTTGTCGGCAGCCGTGCGGCCCAGCGCGGCGGTGTTCTGCTGGTAAGTCACCAGCTGAGGCTTGACCACCCGGGAAAGGTAGATGCCGTCGTAGCCCATCACCGAGATGTCCTCGGGGATCGAAAGGCCCGCTTCGCTGATGGCGTTGTAGCCGCCCAGCGCGGAGAAATCGTCCGGGAAGATGATGCAGGTGGGCGGCTGCGGAAGCTCCAGTAGCGCTTTGGTCTCGGCGGCACAGCGGTCGCATCATGGTAGATGCTCCCGCACATAAGCTTCCGGGATCTTCAGCCAAGCTCTTCGCAGGCCTGATAGAACCTGCAACGCGGTTCTCGGTAACGGCGGTTTTTTCGCCGTGGATAAAGGCGATGCGGCGGTGGCCGCAGGCCCATGCCTGCCGCACCAGTGCCTTCAGGCCGAAAACGTTATCCGAGAGGATCGCCATGCGGTTATTGAACACATGATCGATCGTGACCACCGGCACCTCGCTGTTCACCAGCTCCACCACCTGCGGCTCGTAGAAGTTCACGCAGGCGATCACCACGCCGTCCACATTGCGATAGCGGCAGTGCTCAAGGTAGCTCATGCTTTTGCCGCTGATATTGTGGTTGATAAAGGTGATGTCGTAGCCGTGTTTCTCGGCTTCCACCTTGAAGCTGTCCAGCACGGCGGAAAAGTATTCGTGGGTCAGGCCGCTCTGCCGTTCATCCACGAACAGAACGCCCAGATTGTAAGTACGGTTTGTTTTCAAGGAACGGGCGGCAGCATTGGCAGGTAGCCCATACGGTGCGCTGCGGCCCGCACCCGTTCTCGTGTGGCAGGCGAGATATCCGGCTGGTCGTTCAGCGCCTTGCTGACCGTTGCCACCGATACGCCGCATTCCTTTGCCAGATCTTTCAGGGACGGCATCGCTCGTTTGCCTCCTTCCGAAGAACGTTTTACGGGGGATGTTCTCCGTCAAGTCCTTAATCGTTTTCGCAATTTCATGATAGCGTATTTTGTACGAAAAATCAAGCTCAAAAGAATAACTTTCATTGCTTTTGGCTCAATTTTGGCGTTTTGTTCGTTTCTGAAGAACCGAGATTGTGCATCTTGGATGGGTTTCGTTACATTTCGGTTAAAATCAAAAGATTTTCGTTGCGGTTTCGTTATGATTTTCGCCGTATATAATATTACCTATAAATTGCGTTTCAGCGTTTTCGCTTATAGGAAGCACAAAAAATGTGCTTGAAATGAATTTTCTGAAAACCATGGAAACATGCGTATTTATGAAAGATACTTTCAGAATTTTTTTGGAAAATCCTCTTGCTTTTTTGGCCTGCTTGGGCTATGCTAGAAGCAAAGAGAATGCTTTGATCGTCTGCCTTAATCGTTTTCGCAAAAGCGATGCCGCCGGGGCTGCCGGCAGCTGATAAGGAGGAAGCATTTATGAAATTCGGCCATTTTGATGACGCACGCAAAGAATATGTCATCACCACCCCGCGCACGCCACTGCCCTGGATCAATTACCTTGGCAGCGAGGATTTCTTCAGTCTTGTCTCAAATACGGCGGGCGGCTACAGCTTTTACCGCGATGCGCGGATGCGCCGCCTGACCCGCTACCGCTATAACAGCTCCCCGCTGGATATGGACGGCCACCACATTTACATCAAGGATGGCGATACCGTCTGGAACCCCGGCTGGCAGCCACCAAGACAGAGCTGGACAGCTACGCCTGCCGCCACGGTCTGGGCTATACCATTCTGGAGGGTGAGAAGAACGGTGTTTCCGCTGCGCAGGAGCTGTTCGTGCCCACCGGCGATGCCTGTGAGCTGGACCGCCTGACTTTGAAAAATAAGACGGATGCCATAAAAGAGCTGGATGTGTTCAGCTATGTGGAGTTCTGCCTGTGGGATGCCATTGACGACAGCTCCAACTTCCAGCGCAACTTCTCCACCGGCGAGGTGGAGGTGGAGCCGGCCATCATCTACCATAAGACGGAATACCGTGAGCGCCGCAATCACTATGCGGTATTCTGGTCGAATACCCCCGTCACCAGTTTTGACACCGCCCGCGATGCCTTCTGCGGTGTGTATGGCGGCCCTGCAGACCCGCAGGCCGTCCGCGCCGGGCACTGCTCCGGCAGCATTGCCCACGGCTGGGCACCGGTGGGCGCGCTGCACATCCATGTCACCCTTGCACCGGGTGAGGAAAAGAAGATCCTCTTCGGTCTGGGCTACATCGAGAACCCACAGGACGAAAAGTTCACGGCTCCCGGTGTCATCAACAAGGAGCGTGCCCATGCCATGATCGCACGCTATGCCACCGATGCACAGGTGGACGCGGCCCGCAAGGCGCTGGCCGACCACTGGGAAGCTCTGCTTTCCACCTACCATCTGGAATCCGGCGAGGAAAAGCTGGACCGTATGGTGAACATCTGGCACCAGTATCAGTGCATGGTCACCTTCAATATGAGCCGCTCGGCCAGCTACTTTGAAAGCGGGACCGGCCGCGGCATGGGCTTCCGCGACAGCTGTCAGGATCTGCTGGGCTTTGTACACATCATCCCGTCCCGCGCACGGGAGCGCATTCTGGATATCGCCGCCACCCAGTTTGAGGATGGCAGCGCATACCACCAGTATCAGCCCCTGACCAAGAAAGGCAACCGCGATATCGGCACCGGCTTCAACGATGACCCGCTGTGGCTCATTGCCGGCACTGCCGCCTATCTGCGCGAGACCGGCGACTGGTCTATTCTGGACGAGCAGGTGCCCTTTGATAATGATGCCAGCAAGGCACAGAGCCTGATGGAGCATCTGCGCCGCAGCTTCAACTTTACCGTCACCCACCTTGGCCCCCACGGCCTGCCGCTTATTGGCCGCGCCGACTGGAACGACTGCCTGAACCTGAACTGTTTCTCGGAGCACCCGGGTGAGAGCTTCCAGATCACCGGTCCCAGCGAAGGCCCTGTGGCCGAAAGCGTGTTCATTGCGGGCATGTTCGTCAAGTACGGCCACGAGTACGCCGAACTGTGCGACCACCTGAACCTTGCCGATGAAGCCGCTGCGGCCCGCAAGGCCGTGGACGGCGTGGAACAGGCGGCCCTGACCTCTGGCTGGGACGGCGCATGGTTCCGCCGCGCCTACGATGCTTTTGGCAAGCCTGTTGGCAGCAAGGAGTGCACCGAGGGCCAGATCTTCATTGAGCCGCAGGCATGTGCGTCATGGCTGGCATTGGCAAGGAGACCGGTCAGGCCGCGCAGGCATTGAAGAGCGTAGAGGAACGGCTGGATACCAAGTACGGTGTGTTCTGCACCAACCTGCATACACCAGTTATCAGCTCAATCTGGGCGAAATTTCCAGCTATCCTCCGGGATACAAGGAGAACGCCGGTATCTTCTGCCACAACAATCCGTGGATCAGCTGTGCCGAAGCCGTTCTGGGGCATGGCGACCGGGCCTTTGAGGTGTACCGCAAGACATGCCCGGCTTACATCGAGGATATTTCCGAGATCCACCGCACCGAACCCTATGTTTACAGCCAGATGGTGGCCGGTAAGGATGCCCCCACCTTTGGCGAAGCAAAGAACAGCTGGCTGACCGGCACTGCCGCATGGACCTTCTTCAATGTGAGCCAGTATATCCTTGGCATCCAGCCCACGCTGGACGGCCTGAAGGTAGACCCCTGTATCCCACACACGCTGGGCGGCTTCACCGTTACCCGCCGCTACCGGGGCGCAACCTATCACATTGCAGTGGATAATACCGCTGCAGTCCAGTACGGTGTGAAGAGCGTCGCTGTGGATGGCAAGCCCATTGAGGGCAGCCTGCTGCCGCTGGCACCAGAAGGCGCTGTGGTAGAGGTGCAGGTGACCATGGGATAACCTTTACTGCATTCGTTCAATTTTCCGAAGAATACAAAAAATCCGAACCCTTCTCCTATCGAGAAAAGGTTCGGATTTTCTATTTTAGCGGCAGCCTCCCGATAGACATTCCTACGGGTTGGGAACCGCGGCGGAATCTGGCGGTCAGGGCCTTACGGGTTGCGTTTGCTGATTTTTCCGCAGCCCCCTTGGCAGGGCTTTGAAAAATCAGAACGCGGTCCCAACAACTCCTCCCTGTTTCAGCCGCAGGCTGCGGTCGTCGTTGTTGCACTGGGCTGATTGCTTGCGGCGCTATGCGCCGCCGCCCTGTTCGAGCCCCTTCCATCGTTTATATAAAAAGAAAAACCAGTACACAATGTGTACTGGTTTTTCTTGGTGCAGGAATGCAATCCAAATCCGAACCATTTCCCTCGGATGCAACTTCTGTCGCTTCTCCAAAGGTCACGGTCTGTGTTCCTTCTTTATAGTTGAAGGTTATCAAAACCTTATCATCGTACAGATAAATCGCATTGATGAAGGTATCCACCAATGCCTGCCGCTGGTCTTTCAGGCTCATGTCCAGCTTGCGGAACCGCAGCAACCAAAAGCGAATGAACTCCTCTGTGACCTTGGGCTTTGCCAGCTTTTCTTCCGCAATGCGGGCTTCAAGCTCACGCTTGGTTTCTTCGAGCTGTTCCAACCGCTCCTTGGTGGAACTGGTCAGGATACCGGCCTGAATCGCATTGAGCATATTCTGGATACCAGATTCCGCATCTCGAAGCTGTTTCTCATAGAGGGGAATGTTGGTGTTCTCCTTGTTTTGCAGCTCCATGACCTTGGCGATGATGGATTCCATGGCGGCATCATCCCGGACAAGCTGCATGGTCTGGTTGACCACCAGATCTTCCAGCCACTGTTTGCGGACGGTCTTTTTCTTACAGCCCTTGTGCTTCTTGGCGGTAGCACATTTATAGTAGCGGTGAACTTCACCTGTCCGGCTTGTGCCGCTTTCGCCAAACATCAGCGCACCACAGTGACCACAGAACAGCTTAGTGGTGAGCAGGTAATCATCCTCTGCCTTTCTCCGGGCAGGAGCTTTCTTGTTTTTCAACATCTTCTCCTGCACCTCATTGAAAATCTCCACGGACACGATGGGCGGAATCGCATCGGGAATCAGGATGTCCCGGTACTTCAATTCACCAATATAACGGCGGTTGCTCAGCATATGCTGAATAACATTGAAGCTCATCGGCCCACCGCGCTTGTTTTTGATACCTTTTTCGTTCAGCCAATCCCGAATTTCTCGCATGGTCTGACCGTCGTTGTACCGCTGGAAGGTTTCTGCTACAAAAGGTGCGGTGAGAGGGTCAATTTCAAAGCGGCGGTCTGCATTGATAGTGTAGCCGAAAGGGATAGCACCGCCAGAGAACTTGCCTTTCAGGGCGTTTTCCGTCATGCCGCGAATGACCTTTTCGGACAGGTCAGCGGAATAATATTCCGCATAGCCTTCAAGCACCGATTCCAGAATGATGCCTTCCGGGCCATCCGAGATGACCTCGGTAGCCGACATGAGCTTGACACCGTTCTTCTTCAACTGGGTCTTGTACCGGGCACTGTCGTAGCGGTTTCGGGCAAAGCGGTCCAGCTTCCAGACCAGCACAATGTCAAACAGCTTCTTGTCGCTGTCTTTGATCATCTGCTGAAACTCCGGGCGGTTGTCCGTCTTGGCAGAGATGGCACGGTCAATGTAGTGCTTGACGATGGTGATGCCGTTCTTTTCGGCATAAGCCGTACATTCCCGGATTTGACCTTCGATGGATTCTTCGCGCTGGTTATCCGATGAATAGCGGGCATAGATCACGGCGGTCATGGCAGGCACCTCACTTTACACATCATTAAACGGCGAACGGTTCTTTCAAAATGTAGTTTCGTATAATATATACCATGTTTTACAACGGTTTGCAATGGGAAAATCAGCGAACAGCATTTAATTCTTTTCGTAAATCAGATGCCCACCGACCTATGGTTTTCGCCATAAGCTGGTGGGCATCTGTTGTTCTGGCTTATAATTCACTGATGGTTGCAGTAATGGGTTGCATGAGGATTCGCCTGACAGGGTTATATACTGCCAGCACCACAGCCGCCAGCACGACTACGACAATCACGGCAAGACAGCCCCACGGCACCTGCCACGCTGCACCGAAATAATGGGTGATGAGCAGGATATACAGCTTCCGATTCAGCACAAGACCCAGCGCAATGCCCACCACAAGACCGGACACGGCATAGGTGCCAGCTTCGGCAGAGATCATGCGTTTCAGCTGTGCATCATCCATCCCGATGGCACGCAGGATGCCATATTGCTTCATTCGTGCCGACACGCTCATGGAAATGCTGTTGACGATGTTCAGAATGGTGATTCCTGCAATCACGATGAGAAACGCATAGACCACCAGATGGAACGCCCAGTAGGTGCTTTGTATCATCCGATTTCCTTCGATTCGGTTGGAAAAAACAACCTGCTTGTTTAACGTGTCGCTCAGCAGGGTGTGTATTTGTGCAATGGCTGCGTCTGCTGTGGTATCTTTTAGTTGAATATCGATCACCGCATAGCGGTTTTGCCCGGTCAGCTGATGGAAGGTTTCTTCGGTGCAGATAACAATCGGGGAATCGGTACTACTGAACGGGCTGTCGTTCAATACACCCACGACTGTGAGCTTTGCATCCTCCAGCTGAATGGTATCACCCACGGTCAGGGAGTTGCTTTTGTCGAATACCGTCAGCACAGGTATGTGCCATCCTCCGGCTCCTGCGGAAGGGTTCCGCCAATCAGGTCTTTTTTCGCCCAGCCAAACTGTATCGTATCGTATGAAATCAGGTCGATGGACCCCTGTTTTCCCTGATATTCCGCCGGGAGCGGGCAATACATCCGCCCGAATGCGTGTTTGACTTCCGGCAGAGCTTCCAGCTGCTCCACCAGCACCGGGTCAAGGACATTTTGCCCGGATGTTTCAGCCACCGATAAGTCCGGTGTGTAGGGCTGCAACGGATTCAGCGCAAATCCAACCCATCGAAGCAAAACCGAAAAGCTCAAAAACAGGAGAATGCTTAACGCAAAGGAACCTGTCATCAGAAGCAAGTTCTTTTTGGACGAGGTTGCATGGCTCACGCCCAAAGAAAGCTCCGCACGACTTCCAAACAACCGAGCATGACACGGAGAATCCGCTGCATTTTCCACCGCATTCCCAGTTGCTGCTGTGATCGGAGAAGCTTTTGCCGCCCGCCGTGCCGGAGAAGATGCCGCGAACCAAACCGTGATAAGTCCCAGCGCGGAACCACAGATAATACCGACCGGGCTGATGCCAAGCACTGGTAAAGAGCTGAACTCCTCGCCGATAAATCCACGCAGAAAGGAACACAATCCCCATGTGGAAACGATTCCCAGCACACATCCTGCCGGAACAGCAGTTTTACACCAGAAAAGAGCTTCCAGCCGGACAAGCATCCGAACCTGATTTTTTCCTGCCCCAAGACAACGCAGCATTCCATAATAGCTGGTACGCTGCGCTACATTGCTGTTGATGCTGCCTGTGATCATAAAAATTCCGGCAAGGACGACCATGCCAGCCAACACAGCCGCTACCGCATATAAACCTACAATATAATCGTTGTTGCTGCTTGCGTTCAACGCCATCAGGTAAGTATTTTCGGAGATTTTTTCTTCTGAAATTCCGTACTTGTTTTCGATGTTCACAATGGACTGCCGCAAATTGGTACGTGGCTTGAACTGGATGAAATACTGTGTTTCAAAGGATTCTTCTACCTGTGCGGCAATCTGAGAAAATGTACTGCGGTTCATCACCAGCACAACAGCATCATACTGGTTCGCATCGGAGGTATCCTCATTGAAACCTGCGACAGTAAGCGAAATGGTCTGTCCATCCGGGAGCGTCAGCGGAATCGCTGTACCGACCGTAACATCCAGCCAATCCCGGATGTTTGCTGTCACGAGCACTTCGCCATCCGCCGGGGCAGTGCTGTACTGCATTCCCGGAAAGATTTGAAGGATTGCATCATCTGCTCCTACCAGTGCGGCACGTTTATCTCCGGCAAAGTAGTTTTCCGTAAGGGAAGCGTTGATGTCGCTATACGCCGAAAATGCAGCAACATCCTCCTGTGCGGCAAGCTCTGCAGCTGTTTCAGAGGAGATGTCCTTTACCATGATATGCCAGTTTCCGTTTTTGTTCAGCTGGTTTGAGGTTTCCATCCGAATCGCCATATCTGCCATACTGAACACCGCCGTGACCAGAAACACCGCAAGGACGATGCACAAAATCGTCATGCGGTTCTGCCGTCTGCGTACCTTGGCAGAAATCGGGATCAGGCTCAGATAGCTTTTCATTTCTGTGCTGCTCATTCCCGGCACCTCCCAAAATCGGTCAGGCAGCCGTCCGATACCTGCAACACCCGGTCTGCCGTCTGCGCAATGCTGCGGTTGTGGGTGATCATCAGGATGGTCTGCTCGTATTTCCGGGATGTTTCTTTTAGCAGGGCAATGACCTCGCTGGTGTTCTGGGTGTCCAGATTGCCGGTCGGCTCATCCGCCAAAATCAGGGAAGGGCGGGTCATCAGGGCGCGGCCAATGGCTACCCGTTGCTGTTGCCCACCGGAAAGCTGACTTGGCAGATGCTTCCGACGGTCTTTCAGATTCAGCACGGTCAGCAGTTCTTCCAGATATGCCCTGTCCGGCTTTTGGTAGTCCAGCAGCACCGGGAACAGGATGTTCTGTTCTACGGTCAGTTCCGGGATGAGGTTGAATGCCTGAAAGATAAAACCGATATTGCGGCGGCGGAAGATCGTCAGCTCCCGGTCTTTCATGGCAAAAACATCCTTGCCATCAATCAACACCTTGCCGGAAGTCGGCGTATCCAGTCCGCCAATCAGGTTGAGCAGGGTGCTTTTGCCGGAGCCGGATTCGCCAACGACCGCCACATATTCGCCTTTCGGCACTGAAAAGCTAACATCTTTCAGCGCATGGACAGCGGTTTCTCCGCTGCCGTAGGTCTTGCAGAGATGGTTGACTTCTAATAGTTCCATAGTGTATCCCTCACTTTGCAGTTTCCTTCGATTCAGACAGATTAGCTCTGTCTGTGCAGAAAAGGATAACACGTCAACCTTACTGCAAGCCTACACCCAGCCTACAATTTTGTAGGAATCGGAAAATTCAGAGTAAAGGTCGTGCCCTTTCCCAGCTCGCTGTCTACTTCAATGGTGCCGTGATGGGCTTCCACAACGGCTTTTGCCAGCGGCAGACCCAGCCCGATGCCCTGTGTATCCTGTGAAAAGCGGCTGCGATAAAACCGTTTGAAGATATGGTACAAATCTTCCGGGTGGATGCCGCTGCCGTTGTCGCGCACTTTGATCTGAACCATGGACGGCAGTGCATTCCACTCTACCTGAATCCTATCTCCGCTCTTTGTGTGGTCAAGGGCATTCTTTACAAGATTGTCCACAGCTTCCTGCATCCAGTCACGGTCGCACCAAAGTGTAACCGCCTCTGAGCCGGACAGAACAAGCTTTTTCTGTTCCTGCTTGGCACGATAGTTATACTGCCGCGTGATGTCCCGCACCATTTCAGCAACATTTTCGTTTTTCTTCTCCAAGATGACCGAACCGGCATCCAGCCGGGTGATTTTGAGCAGATTCTGCACCAGCGTTTCGATGCGGTCCAACTCCTGTTCGGACAGGTCTGCAAACTCTTTGACCTCCGACGGCGAAACAGCTTCGTCCTGAAGCAGACCGTTGTAGATATTCAACGCCGCCAGCGGTGTTTTGAGCTGGTGCGAAATATCTGCAATGGTATTTTTCAAAAAACGCTTCTCCCGCTGCTCGTTGTCTGCGTGTGCGCTCAGAACTGCCGCCAATGCATTAACGGAGTGAAACAGACGGTAAAGTTCTCCCTCCCGGTCGCAGTCCAGTCGTGCATCCGGGTTGCCATCCAGACAGCTTTGAATTTGCTGGACTGCCTGTTCCAGAAGCGCGCTCTGCCTTTGGAAATAGCGAAAAAGCACGCCCCAGAGACAGCCGCCCAGAAGCAGAAAAACCAACAGTAACCCGAAAGAGCATGCGTGCGTCGTATGCCATACGATGCCCTGCGTGAGAGCCAATGCCACCGCCCAGACCGCCAGCACGGCTTGGAACAAATTTCGGATCTCCCGGTTTGCGAATACTTTCATACGGCTCCTTTACCCATTCCATTTATAGCCCATGCCGCGGACAGTCAGCAGCATCTGCGGTTTGCCGGGGTCGTCCTCAATCTTCATCCGCAGCCGCCGGATATACACTGTTAAGGCACTGCTGTCAATGTAATCCCCATCGCAGTCCCACAGTGCATCCAGAATTTGTTCCTTGGATAGCACGGCATTCGGATGCTGCATAAAGAAGCAGAGCAGCTTGTACTCTGCGCCGGTCAGTTCCAGCAAGATTCCGTTTTTGTACGCCTGCCCCTGCAACAGCCGGACGGTGATGCTGCCCGATTCCAGTACGGGTTCTCCTGCGCTGGACGCATTTGCACGGCGAAGCAGTGCATTGACCCGCGACAACAGGACACCCAGCTTGAACGGCTTGGTCAAGTAATCATCCCCGCCCATATCCAGCCCCATGATGATATTCATTTCCTCATCCGAAGCGGTCAGGAACAGAATCGGCACGTTGGATATGCGCCGCACCTTCTGGCAGAAATCGAAGCCAGAGCCATCCGGCAGGGAAACATCCAGCACCAGCAGGTCATATTTTCTGTCTGACCACAGCACCTCGGCTTCTGCCAGTGTCCGGGCTGTATCCAGTGCAAAGCCCTGTTTCTTGAATGCAAAGGTCAGCCCACTGATCAGGCTCAGATCATCTTCCAAAAGGAACAGTTTCCTCATGATTCCCTCTCTTTTCCGCGTTTTGTGTGTCCTACAGGTTCAAAAGCATTATAAGTTTTTTCTGCGAACATTACAATGTGCGAAACGGAAATTGTTTCTTGCCGTGTGTTAAATATAAATCCTACTATCACAACTTTATCGCAATAAATTTCACAAAACCATCTTGACGCACCCTGCAAACCATGATATTCTCTGTCACAAATCCCACCGATTTTGTGGATTGGTTTGAAATCATCCACAAGATGTGGTCGTGTTCATTTTGAACACTGCCTCGCCGTGGATCATCCCTGAAAGATTAACCGCCCCGCAACACACCCGATTCATTTTGCCGCTGTTTCACCCGACAAAATCCATCGCTATGCTGCATGGGCGGTATTTTTCTTTTACGGGAAACGCACCTTGAAAATCTCATGAGCCGTCCGAACGTGATACCGACTTTCCGTCAACGCCGCTGCACAAACAGGGGTAGGAACTTCGTTCGGAGCAAACGGTGACCCCATTACATGAGCAGCACAACCTCTACTTGTTTTTTTTTTTGCGTCTTAACAATTCGGAAACAATTACCCAGAAACGATTTTGAGCGCAGCGGTAGAGGGCAAGAACCGTCCCGTGGCCACAAATTTTCAATTCTTGAAAATGTTGTGCTCCACTGGGACTTCACTTCTGCAATGCGTCTGCATTGCAGAAGTGATCTTGTTGGGGCGTGCCTGCCCCAAACCCTGCTCATCATTCGTGCCTTGCGGCACGAATGGAACGGCGTGTCGTGCTTTACATAACTTCACCGAGGAGTTATCGAACAGACAGGAGGTACAATGACCAAAACGAATGTTCAACCGATTCCTAGCAATTCCCAGCACCACGACACGCCGAACAACAAAACGCACGTCATCAAATTCCGTGTGACAGCGGAGGAAAAAGCGTCACTGGAACTCACTTGCAAACTCCTGAATCTCTCCCTCTCCACTTTCATCCGCCGCGCCATCCACAACGTCAAGATCGAGAAAACGGTCATCGTTGCAGTCGGCGGAGAAGAAACCCTGACCGCTGTTTCCACTTTGCTTGCCCAGTGCAGCAAGGTGGGCGGCAACCTCAACCAGCTTGCAAGGCACTTCAATTCCAGCGGTGCAGACACCGAGCAGATCCGGGCGAAACTCCTTGACGAACTTGCAGACCTGACCGCATTCCGGCTGCACGCCGAGAAAGTTCTGGGTGAACTGTATGGCAACGCTCAAGCATATCGCCTCTAAAAACTCGGACTACACCGCCATCGAAGCGTACCTCGTTTACCAGCACGATGCGTTCACCGGGAAGCAACTTCTGGATGAACAAGGCAGACCGAAGCTGCGGGAATCCTACCTGCTCGACACCCTTGAGTGCGGCGATTTCTCGTTTGCAACGGCCTGTCTGCTGGCAAACCGCAAGTATGGTAAGAATACCCAGCATGGTGATATCAAAAGCCACCAGTATATCATCAGCTTTGACCCACGCGATGCAGCCGACAACGGCTTGACCATGGAAAAGGCACAGGCACTTGGCCTGAAATTCTGCGAAGAAAACTTCCCCGGTCATCCTGCCATCGTCTGCACCCACCCGGATGGCACAACCATTCGGGAAACATCCACGTCCACATCGTGATCGGCAGCGTCCGAACACGAGAAGTGGAGCGTAAGCCCTATATGCAGAAGCCCCGCGACTGGCGTGAGGGCATGAAGCACTCCAGCACAGCCCAGACCATGCGGCACTTGCGTGTTGAGGTCATGGAGCTGTGTGAGGGTGCTGGTCTGTACCAGATTGACCTGCTCAACGGCTCGAAAGAGCGCGTGAGCGAAGCTGAGTATTGGCGCGTAGGCGTGGTCAGTTGAAACTTGACCGTGAGAACGCAGCCCTCACCGCAGCTGGACAGCCGCCCCAGCAGAAGAAGTTTGAAACCGTAAAGGACACTTTGCGGAAGCAGATTTCTTCGGTGCTGTATCGCGCTGTGAGTTTTGAGGAGTTTTCCGATAGGCTCATGCAGCAGTACGGCATTGCCGTCAAGGAAAGCCGTGGGTGTCTGAGCTATCTGCCCGCTGGCAGAGCCAAGTTTATCCGAGCGAAACATCTCGGGGACAAGTTCGATAAGACGGCAGTGCTTGCCACATTGCAGGCAAACGCCGAACGCAAACCCAAGGTACAGTCCAAGCAGGATACCATCGGGAAACTGATCGACATCCAGTCGAGGATGACCGAGGGCAAAGGCATTGGCTATAAGCGTTGGCTCACGAAACACAATCTCAAAGTTATGGCACAGACCGTGAAGCTTCTGCAGGAAAAGGGCTTGACCGACGAGGACGCCCTGAACCAGCGCATCACCGAACTGGAAACCAAGTACCACGACTCGCTGGCGGTGGTGAAAGACCTTGAAGGTCGCATGAAGGCCAACAAAGAACTGCGCTATCAGTCGCAGCCTACACCAGTACCAAGAATGTTGCCCAGCAGTTAAAGACCGCCAAGCGCCCCGCAGTCTTTGAGGAACAGCATCGTGCAGAGCTGACAGCGTACCGGGCGGCAGCAGCCTATTTCAAAGCAAACAACATCACAAAGCTGCCCAACCCGAAAAAGCTGGAAGCCGAGTATGCGCAGCTGTCATCCGAAAAGGCAAAGTTCTACGAGCAGTACAAGGAAGCTAAAGAGGAACTGCTCAAACTGAAAACCGCAAAGCAGAATGTTGCGTCCTATTTCCGGGAGGAAGAACAGACGCAGCAGGAGAGATAAAGGAGTGTGCGTATGATCAATCTGAAAATCGATCCGGAGTTCCAGTCCCAGATTCCTCCTCTGACCGATGATGAATTTAAGCAGCTTGAAGAAAACATCCTCAAAGAGGGCAAGCTGATTTCTCCTTTGATCGTGTGGAACAACACCCTTGTTGACGGACACAATCGTTATGCCATCCTCCAGAAACACCCGGAGATTTATTTCTCCTCCATGCCGCTCCCGTTTGAAAGCAGAGAAGAAGTCCTCGCATGGATCTGCAAGAATCAGTTGGGGCGGCGCAACCTCACGCCGGAGCAAAAGAAGTTTCTGATGGGCAAGCAGTATTCCTCTGAAAAGCGTACCGAGGCATTTCGCGGCAATCAGCATACTGCAAAGAAATCTGGCAGTGTTCAGTCTGAACACAACCAGAAGCCTATGAAAACCTGTGAGCGCATCGCACAGGAAAATCACAGCAGCGCAAGTTCAGTCCGCCGTGCAGAATACTATGCCCACGGCGTTGACGTTGCGGATGAACTGTCTCCCGGTTTCCGTGATCGGTTCTTCCGCGAGGAACTGCACATTCCCGATTATCTTCTCGAAAATCTCGGCAAGGCCAAGCCCGAAGAACAGGCTGAAATTTTTGAGGAAATCAAAAATTATGTGCCGAAGCGAAGAAGGTCAAGCCTAACAAAGTAACGGTGAAGCAGGCAGAGAAAGCCGCCAGCAACACCATTGATGAAAACTATGATGTTCCCCAAAAGTTTCTCGAACTGTACTACCGGCTCCACAATGCTGAATCTCTCATGCGAAAGAGTTGGGAGGTTACGTTCGACTTGAACCCGAAACTTCTTACGCATCCGGAACAGGTCAAAGTTCTTCGCTTTGCCCTGAAGCCTCATCTTGAGTTTTTGAAAACGCTGGGCGAAGTTCTTGCAGAATCCAGCGGTAAATCCTCTAAAACGGCATAACCACAGGCACTTGTAAGCCATCAACGAGCCACCCGCCGCAAGAGCAGGGCGGAAAGCATCCGCGCCCTTGCGCCTGATAAAAATTGGAACTTTGATTTTCTCGCCCGACTTTGCCACGGTGGGACGATCAAAGGAGCGTGCGTTTGAACAAAAAGAAAAAGTCCACAAATACTTCCCCTTACCCCGATGAAGTCATCGACCGTCTGGCGCGGGCGTTCTACCCAGCCATCCTTGCCTGTTAGAACAGTGAGGAAGGCCAGCGCGAGTTTGCCGCATGGCAGGCGGAACAGGCTCATCTTGCAGGAAAAGAAAAACAGGAAGTTCCCGTTGGGGAACTTCCTGCTGTACATATCGTTATTGTCTGTGGCTTTTGGCAGGGTGCGTCCGGGCGGGCGCACCCTGTTTTTGTTATATCACATAATGCAATTTAGATTCTATTAAAGACGAAATGATAAACTTCTCATCATATAATATAGATCACAAACGCTTACTCCAAACTCAATCGCCACATCTGGTATTTTAGCATTTTTACTCGGATTTTTGGGTGACAGACCACCATTCTTTTTTTCAAATGTTACTATTGTTAATTTTCTTACTGCCGCAGTTGCAATTAGCCATGGATCTGCAACACTTTCTCTTGACCACTCTGCAAGCGCACTTTGCTTATAGCATGTATTGCTTTGAACTGCACCTAAAACTCTACTATATTTTTCTATGATTTCGGGAGTTCTATGGTCAATGATGTTTATCCCCTGTAATGACTTCATCCAATTTGAAAGTTCATCATGACCCTCTGTTATTTCATTTTTCACCATATCTAAGAGAACAACTGAACCATCTTTAAGTTTCTCTTCTAGCTGTTCCCAAAAGCTAGGTGCGAGGTCAAACGGATAATACATAAGATGCGGTGTCAGCAAAGCATTTGTATCTATTAGAAAAACTTCTTGATTCACTTCGACCCACCCCCCATTTTGTTAACCAAATTTTCAAAGGTAGATCTATTGGTATTAGTAAGTCTAAAAGCGTCCGTGTATAAAGTTTTTCCTTCGTGAACGCTTGAGACCAAGCTCTTGAAAAACCGTGTATCAATTCGGCTTGCCGCAGTTCTATAATAGTCTCCGCCACCGCCTTGCTCTTTTTCCTTTTTTCGTTTTTCATTGTAACGATTAACCGCAATTTGTGACAGCTTCCTATATACAGAATAATCAATATATCCGTTATCTAATGCTTTCCTTGCTATAACTGTCGTCCCACAGCTAAAATACTTTGTAAGCACATCAATCGTTTTAATTGGATCATCAAATTTATCGATTTCTTTCCACTTTTTCTCAAACATGACCTGTGGAACTAAAATTTCCGCAGCCACTGCATTAGATACACTTTCCGCCTTACTAACCCTTGTTCCAGAGCTATATCTGTCATTGTATAAACTATTATTTCCTATACATATATGAGCAAATTCGTGTAGCAAAGAAAATAGTTTCCCGTTAACCGAATCGTTTGAATTGATAAAAATTAATGGTACAAGATCATCTACCATCGCAAAAGCACGAAATTCATTTATGTCGAGCGGTCGATGCGTATTATTTCCAACAATACCACTCATCATAACAATAACGCCTGCTTGACTAATTTTATCTCTCAGTGTTTTAAAAGACTCTACAGCCGATTTGCTGTTTTCATACCATTTAATTTCTAACTCTAAAACTGTTCGGACATATTCGGCAAAGTCTTCAGTATCCACATTGTTTTTTTGGCTTCCAATAAATTCTGGAGCCTGCTGTTCTTCCTCTATAGCATGATTTCTAGCCCAATCCTGAACTTGTTCCATATCATGCATAACATCAATAATATTTCTGCTCGGATTCATTGCCGATGTGCTATCTATGGTTCTGTACTCTAATAATGGAAATTCTTCTTTGGGAGGTTCTTGGAGGAAAAAATACCCAAATGGGATTCCAGATGCTTTACTAACTTTTTCGATCTGATTAAAAGTGGGCACTTTTTCACCACTTTTCCATATTGTTAAATACTTTACAACATCCCGCGGAACATTTTCTTGTTGAATATGTGCCATAACCCAGTCTAGCACATCTGGAGACAACTTCACGTTAATCTGCATTATGACACCTCCTTTTAGTATTATAGCACAGATTATTTGCGATTAATAGTTCATTATCCTTAATTTTCATCTTCCACGGACACCCATATTGAGTTTTCCGAAGAAAACAAATAATCCGAACCCATCTCCTATCGGAAACAAGTTCGGATTATTTTGTTTGGTCCGAGTGGCGAGAATCGAACTCACGGCCTCTTGAACCCCATTCAAGCGCGCTACCAAAACTGCGCTACACCCGGTCATCATCCGTTGCCTCCCTACCGAAGCACCGGCGACATGAAATATTATACTCGGATAAGGCAGTCTTGTCAACAGATTTTTGCAATTTTTTTGGATTTTTTTGGATTTTTTTGAAGAAAGTATAATTTTGACGGTGATGCGCTGCTTTGCATCGTACTAATTCCTCCCACCGTCGCATAAATTTCTTACAAATGGCTTTCAAATGGGAAGAGAGGGGAGAGCATTTTGACAAAACAGGAACGAATCGAGCAGGCGGCAGTCTGCCGCGAGATAGGAGCCCGCACCGGCGGCGACATTCTCATTGGCGTGGTGGGGCCGGTGCGCACGGGCAAGAGCACCCTCATCAAGCAGTTTATGGAAAAGCTGGTGCTGCCCGCCATCGGCCCGGAGGACGCGAAGCTCCGCGCCCGCGATGAGCTGCCCCAGTCGGCAGCGGGGCGCACCATCATGACCACCGAGCCCAAGTTCATCCCGGAGGCGGCGGTGCCGCTGGCGCTGGAGGGCGGGGGAGAGTGCAGCATCCGGCTCATCGACTGCGTGGGCTACATGGTGGAGGGGGCCATGGGCCACGAGGAGAATGACAAGCCCCGGATGGTCAAAAGCCCCTGGTTCGACGAGGAGATCCCCTTCGACCTCGCTGCCGAGACCGGCACCCGCAAGGTCATCCGGGACCACTCCACCATCGGCATCGTCGTCACCACCGACGGCACCATCAGCGAGATACCCCGCGAAAACTACATCCCGGCAGAAAAGCGGGTCATCGACGAGCTGGAAGCGCTGGGCAAGCCCTTCGTCATCCTGCTCAACAGCACCCACCCCGACGCCCCCGAGACAAGAGCGATGGCGGCGGAAATGGAAGAGAGCTATGGCCGGACCGTTCTGCCTGTGAGCTGCCTCGACCTCGACGAGGCGCAGCTGGGCGAGATTTTGCAGAAGGTGCTCTACGAGTTTCCGGTGCGGGAGCTGGATTTCGCCCTGCCCCGCTGGGTGACGATGCTGGACAAAGGCCACTGGCTCCAGACCGAGGTATACACAGCAGCCATGCAGCTCTCCGAGAAAATTTCCCGGATGAAGGACGTCTCCGACTCCGGCCGGGCGGCGCTGGACTGCGAGGCGGTGGAAAATGCCGCCCTCAGTGGGATGAACCTCGCCGACGGTGTAGTGCGCATCACGGTGCTGCTCAAGCCCGAGGTGTTTTATAAGGTGCTCAGCGAGCAGACGGGCCTCGAGATCGGCGACGAAGCCGGTTGATGCCCTGCATCATCGAGCTGGCCAAAGCCAAGCGTGCCTACGAGAAGATACGCAGTGCGATGGAGCAGGTGGAGGCCACCGGCTACGGCATCGTGATGCCGTCCATCGACGAGCTTTCGCTGGAACAGCCAGAGATCGTCCGGCAGGGTGGGCGGTACGGCGTCCGTCTCGAGGCCAGCGCGCCGTCCATCCACATGATGAAGGCTGTCATCCACACTGAGCTGAGTCCCATCGTCGGGACGGAGAAGCAGAGCGAAGACCTCGTGCAGAGCCTTTTGAAGGATTTCGAGGACGACCCCGTCCGCCTGTGGGAGTCGAACATCTTCGGCAAGAGCCTCCACGAGCTGGTCAACGACGGCCTGCAGAACAAGCTGCTCCATATGCCGCAGGAGGCCCGGGGCCGTTTGCAGGAGACGCTGGAACGGGTCATCAACGAGGGCTGTACCGGACTCATCTGTATCTTGATCTGACAAAAAGTCCGCTGCACGAAACCAACGTGCAGCGGACTTTTATGCTATTTCTCTTCTTCGGTCAATTTGGTAATGAGCATCTGGTAAATTTCATTGCCCTTCAAAATGAATTGCTTTTTTACCATCTCAGCGCTCAGCCGGTCGGGTGTGCCGATGTCCAGACAGAACAGCTCGCTGTCCAGAGCCTTCACCTGACAGCGCACGGAGCAATGGCCGTCGGCCTTTTCGCTGATGCGGGCGCTGTACTCGGCTTCCTTGCGCGCCCAGGTCTGGCTGCGCAGCACGGCGGCGACCGCCTTTTCCCGCACGCTGCGGGGCAGGTCGTAGGCCAGCTCCTGCGCCACTTTCCGGCCCTTGTCGGTGATGGTGTACCGGTCGCGTCCGCCGTCACGAGCTGCTGCCTGGCGATGTCGTCCAGGCAGGAGCCGATCTCAAAATAATTCACCAGTGCCTCTTCCATCAGGGCGTTTTCGATCTCCGTCCGTGTGATAGGCCCGGCGTTCTTGACAAGATAACACAGCAGCAATCGTATCTCGGTGCTGTTGGTCAGCCCACCGGGACGCACACCGGCGGTAAAGGCATCGTTGGCGGCCATTGTTACTCCCATCTCCCGTGTTCTATAGTATTAACTATAGTATAAAGGTTTCACGCCGGATTGCAAGCCATGACCGAAAAATCCGTCTCGATGCGCTTGTGGCTCTCGGGGGTGGAGTAGAGCCAGTGGTCGAGGTGGCCCTCGGTGATGAAGTACCGCAGCTCGAAGCGGTGGCTCTGGCTGAGGGCGTGGTTGACGATGACGAGCTTTATCTTCATCTTCTCGGGCAGGATGTTCTTGATGTAGACGCTCACGGCCTGCCCGGGCCGCAGGTCGGGGCAGCTCTCGGCGAGGCCCGCGAGGTTGGGCGCGATCTCGATGAAGGTGCCGTACTCCTCCACGCTCCGCACGATGCCCACCACCGTTTCGCCCACCGTAAAGGCGGCAGCGTTCTCGGCCCAGGTACAGCAGCTCCCGGATCGTCAGCACGAACCGCCCCTGTGCGTCCCGGCTCTTGATGGCGCAGAGTATCTGCTGCCCTACGCTGACCCGGTCGGCAGGGGAGGAGATACGGCTCACCGACATACAGTCGATGGGCAGAAGGGCGCTGATGCCGCAGCCTACGTCACAGAACGCGCCGAAGGGCTCGATGTGGGTCACGATGCAGGGCAGGATGTCGCCGGGCTGGAGCTGGTCGAGGTATTCGGCCTTACACATCCGCTGGGCCTCGGCGCGGGAGAGGCGGTAGACAGTCTGTCCGTTTTCGTCGGTGTCGATGCCCTCGATGACAAAGCAGGTGGGCCGGCCTACCCGCGTCAGTACGGCGATGTCCCGTACGCTGCCGGTCGTCGGCCCCGTCGGCGCACTCGCCCGAAGGGCATTACAGCCCGGCAGCCGCCCAGCTCGAACCGGAGCCTGACGCTGGGTGTCGAAGGCCAGCGCCGTGCTCTGCAGGATCTCGCGGCTGCCATCGCGGCCCGCAGTTCGGCGGCGCTCAGGCGGGAAGCATTGCGGTAGTTGTTTTCGGTACGAAACGCTTGCATCATCTTTCATTCCTCTTTCTCTGTTTTTTGGGTAGCATTGCAGCTATAAAACCATATGCAGCTGCATTTGCATTTTATACGAGTTTGGATTATACTATAGATGTGTGTCTCTCTTTTGGACACACGGCCTGTACTATAAATGTGCAGACAGGAGGGATTCAATATGGATATTGCAGTCGGCGATACCATCCTTACCCGCAAACAGCACCCCTGCGGAGCAGCAAGCTTCGAGGTACTGCGGGTGGGCATGGACTTCAAGATCCGCTGCACGGGCTGTGGCCGCGAGGTCATGCTGCCCCGGGCGAAGATCGAGAAGAACATCAAAAAGGTCATCAAACCGGGCCAGGAATAGCCCGGCGGCACAGCACATTCAGAAACTGTTTTGTAAGGAGAACTGCCTGATATGCCGAATCTGACTTCCCAAATGGAGGCCGTCTGCCGCCGGTTCGAAGAACTTTCTATCCGTCTCAATCAGCCCGAAACTGCCGCCGACCCGGCGCAGTTCCGCTGCCTGATGCAGGAGTACCATGAAGCACAGCCGGTGGTGGACGCTTACCACGCCCTCACCACTGCGCAGGACCACCTGGCACAGGCAAAAGCCCTGCTGGAAGGGGACGAGCCCCTCGACGCGGACTTTAAGGCTATGGTACAGCAGGAACTGAGCGAAAAAAGTCAGGATGTGGCAGAGCTGGAAAATAATCTCAAAATTTTGCTGCTGCCGAAGGACGCAAACGACGAGAAAAGCGTCATCATGGAGATACGCGCCGGTGCCGGCGGCGAGGAAGCTGCGCTGTTCGCCCACAGCCTCGTGCGGATGTACACCATGTACGTCCAGAGCCGGGGCTGGGAGATGGAGCTGCTGAACCTCAACGAGACGGAGCTCGGCGGAACCAAGGAAGCCGTCTTTGCGGTCAATGGCCGGGGGGCCTACAACCGCCTCAAGTACGAGAGCGGCGTCCACCGGGTGCAGCGTGTGCCCGAGACGGAGACGCAGGGCCGCATCCACACTTCGACGGCCACCGTGGCCGTGATGCCGCAGGCCGAAGAGGTGGACTTTGCGCACTGGACATGAAGGACCTGCGCATCGACACTCCGCTCTTCAGGTGCGGGCGGCCAGCACATCAACAAGACGTCCAGCGCCATCCGCGTCACCCACATCCCCACCGGAACCGTGGTCGAGTGCCAGAACGAGCGCAGCCAGTTCCAGAACAAGGACAAGGCTCTGGAGATCCTGCGCAGCCGCCTGCTGGCCCAGAAGCAGAAGGAGCAGCAGGACGCCATCAACGCTGACCGCGCCGGTCAGGTGGGAACAGGGGACCGCAGCGAGAAGATACGCACCTATAACTTCCCGCAGGACCGCTGCACCGACCACCGGATCGGCCTGACGGTACACAACCTCGACAAGATCATGGACGGCAATCTGGACGACATCATCGACGCCCTCGCCACCCGTGAGCAGGCCGAGAAACTGCAAAAGCTAAACGCATAAACTTGCGCAGAATGCGCACGAAAAGCTGTAAAGAATAATTGCTTTACAGAAGAAAAGAGCGATGATTCGTATGAGTATCAATACTGAAGTCCGCCCGGCTGACAAGGAGGGCATTGCCCGCGCAGCCGAGCTTCTGCGGCAGGGCGAGCTGGTAGCCCTGCTACCGAGACGGTCTACGGCATCGCGGCCGACGCCGCAACGGCGAGGCCGTGAGCAAGATCTTTGTGGCAAAGGGACGTCCGCAGGACAATCCCCTCATCGTCCACGTCACCGGCCTGAGATGCTGCACGGCCTCGTCAGTGAGGTGCCGGAACGCGCCCAGCTGCTGATGGCGGCGTTCTGTCCCGGCCCGCTGACCATCATCATGCCCCGCGGCCCCGAGGTGGCAGCGGAGTGCTGTGCCGGTCTGGACACCGTGGGCATCCGGATGCCCAGCCACCCGGTGGCACGGGCCGTCATTGAAGCCAGCGGCTGCGCCTTTGCGGCCCCGTCGGCCAACCTCTCCGGAAAGCCCAGCCCTACTAACGCACAGGATGTCTTTACCGATATGGACGGCCGCCTGCCCCTCATTCTGGA
>ENA-OQDD01000180-OQDD01000180.1-human-gut-metagenome-genome-assembly--contig:-NODE-180-length-26194-cov-3.043964_pt1 | contig 26194 bp, 32 predicted proteins | sample MGYA00242507_ERZ504598 | MGnify/ENA primary metagenome ERZ504598 (study PRJEB26092, sample SAMD00036318) | human gut metagenome | host: Homo sapiens | study: EMG produced TPA metagenomics assembly of...
TGGCCTGTCTTGCAAACAGTTATGCAGAAAAAGACAACAAGTATAGATAAGGATAACACAGAGAAAACTACGGAGGAAGAACCTAAAAAAAAATCCCGGCTAACATTGGGAGGTTACGGAGAAGCAGTGTACACACGTAACTTTTATAGTGACAATATGTACCGCTATTCTAAAGCAGACAGTTACAAAGACTCTGACGGACACGGACGCGTAGACTTACCTCATGTAGTAATCATGATTGGCTACGATTTCGGAAAAGGATGGAGCATGGGTAGTGAAATAGAGTTTGAACACGGAGGAACAGAATCGGCTATAGAAGTAGAAGACGAAGAAGCCGGAGAATTTGAAAAAGAAATAGAACGTGGGGGTGAAGTGGCTTTGGAGCAGTTCTGGATTCAGAAATCTTTTTGCTCGGGCTTCAATATCCGCGCAGGGCACATCATCGTGCCGATAGGACAAATAAACAACGCCCACTCTTCCCACTCAGTTCTTTACAGTATATCGTCCTGAAGGTGAAAACACAATAATGCCTTGCACATGGCATGAAACCGGTCTTAGTGTATGGGGGCGTATAGGTGACTGGCGTTATGAGGCAATGGTTATTCCCGCATTGAATGCTAATATGTTCAATCATAGCGGATGGATTCATGATGGTTCTGCATCAGCCTATGAATTTAAAGTAGCCAACAATCTGGCAGGAGCGGCACGTATCGACAATTACTCTGTCAAAGGATTGCGTATGGGAATAAGCGGCTATATAGGTAACAGTTTCCAAAACGACATTATTAAAGATGAAAAATCCACCAAATATAAAGATGTGAAAGGAACAGTGGTCATAGGTGCATTCGACTTTGATTATAATGATCATAACTGGGTAGTACGCGGCAATTTTGATTATGGCCATCTGGGAGACGCTGATCTGATCTCCACTCACAACAAAAGCCAAGACAATAGCACACAGTCCCCTTATCCTCACACAGCCGTGGGCAAGACAGCCATTGCCGCCGGAATCGAGGCAGGATATGATATTTTTCTCAAGTAAAGAAATGAGAAGACAATGGTAAAAACTATATGTATTTGGACGATATGAATACTATGACTCATATCATAAGGCTGCTAAAGGTTTCAGCAAATATGAATGGACTAAAAAACAACGCATGGCCGTCGGTTTGAACTACTATCCTATGAAAGACATCGTAGTAAAAGCCGAATACTCAAAACGCTTCTTGAAAAGCCAGTATAATAACGAACCCTCTTTTTCATTGGGCATAGCTTATGCAGGATTTTTCATTAAATAAACCCGATTATTCATTTTTTAAAATTAAATAGGTATGAAAAGTTTGTTAAAAATCCCCTTACTTGTTGCTGTAGCAACAATGATGACTTGCAGTTTCAGCGCATGCAGTGATAACGATGATCCGACTCCGGATACCGGTACGTCTGAAACAGATGCAAAATTCGAAGCAATCGCAAAACAGTATCTTGATCACACGGTATATGTTACTTACAAGAACCTGGCTGATGAAACCGAACAGCTAGTAAAAGATTTACAAGCATTAAAAAGCAGCAAGACTGATGCAAATGTAAAAGCTACCTGCGAAACCTTCCTTGAAGCACGTGCATGGTGGGAAAAGAGTGAAGCTTTCCTGTATGGGGCAGCTACCGATTTCGGTATCGACCCGCATATTGACTCATGGCCTTTGGACTTGGACGGATTACAGACCGCACTGAAAAATACGGAACAGGTAGAAGCAATGGGTGGTGAAGACGGAGATATTTATGCCGGCGAGAAATTGGGTAATTCTTTATTAGGATTTCATGGTATTGAATACATCCTTTTCGAAGATGGTAGCCCCAAATCAGTTTCTAAAATCAGTGACTTACATCTGACTTACGCCGTAGCTGTAGCTGGTGATTTGCGTAACCGTTGCTGGCAGCTGGAACTTCATGGAGAGGCGAAAGTGCTGTCAATGCCGACCGTGTCGCTAAAGTCGCAAATGAGTTAGAACTGCCTTACACTGTAAACAGTGGTGAATATTCTTATGGTGAGAATATGCTGAATGCAGGAAAAGCAGGTAGTACATACGCCAGCTGGACATTGGCCATGCAAGCTATCATTGACGGCTGCAAGACTATCGCAGATGAAGTAGGAACTTCTAAAATAGGAAAACCTTATAGCGGAGAAGACCCTGCTTATATAGAATCACCATACAGTCACAAGTCCATTCTAGACTTTTATGACAACATCATCAGTATTCAGAATGCTTACATGGGCGGTATAGAAAATGAACGTGACGAAACCAACTCACTACACAACTATATTGCTGGAGTAGATAAAGAACTGGATACAAAAGTTGTAAATGCCATAAACAATGCTCTGACCAAAATCAATGCCATGGCAGCTCCATTTGTAAACAATATTAAAGATCCAAGTGCAGGTGAAGCAATTAAAGCTTGTCAGGATCTTGATGCCATATTGTCTGATGTTAAAACAGCTTTAAGAAACAATTAAAAAGAACTGTTTACCCCAATGACCACAAAGGATCTGCAAGAGGGTGTCCGGAAAAGGTCTATTGTACTATCTTTTGCTGTAGATGGTGATTTTACATTCGCTCCAAGCACCGGCTTTGTGCTGCCGGATGTCCCCTCTACAACAGACATGATAGTGAAAAAGACCGGGGGAGGACAACCTTATGTAGATTCTTTGGTATATAAATTTGAAAAGTAACTAACTTTAAACATTCTTATATGAATAAGTTATTTAAAATACACTGGCTTGCTGCTCTATGCGGCCTTACAATGCTCTCGCTAACAGCCTGTAATGACGATGACAATCCGGAAAACAAATCTCCGGAAGTCAATCCTGATATCAACGTAAATGTAGAGACCTATGCAGGCGGAGAATTGGGTACAACCTTCAACAATTCCGCTTCTGCTTATGAAGATCCTACTCCTGCAACGGAAAATGCAGGTATGACCGACAAATTCAAATATGGGGAATATTTCTTTGAACGTTCTTATACGCAGAATTCCAAACCTTTCAATGGTTTGGGACCGCTTTATATCCGCAATTCATGTATGAACTGCCACCCCGGATACGGTCATGGCAAACGGGTAGACCGTTATCGTGCTGATGACTGGGGAAATGGATATCTACTTGTTGTGACCGATGGAAAGGATAACTACCTAAGTTCTTTAACGGGAATGCCTCAAACCAAAGCTGTAGCCCCTTTCAAAGCACCAATAGATGAAGATAAGATAAAAATAGACTGGCTGCCTTACACAGACGAATGGGGAAATAAATTTCCTGACGGAGAAACATACAGTCTGATCTATCCGGAAGTGACTATTCCTCAAGATGCATACTACGTACCTTTGGAGGCTACTTATAATCAAGTTGTCACCCCTGTCAACTACTCTGATGTAGTAGTTTTGCTGGAATCTACCATTGGTATCTACGGAACCGGATTACTAGATGCCATTCCCGATGATTCGTTGAAAGCAGAATATGCACGTCAGGAAAAAGCAGGTGTAAAATTGAATCCAGCCATCTTCGCAAACGGAGAGTGGACTTCACTCTATAAGGGACTTACAGGTAAACAATATCCCAAACGTTATACTTACGCTTTGACCAGATCTTCCATACAGGATGGTCCGGTGCCAATGCAATCTGGAACATCACCAATGTTACCCGTAGTGACCGCCGTTATCACTACATGACTGACACGTATGCCAAAACAGCCTCCAAAGACCCGGATGTACAAAAAGATTTTTATAACTATTTCCCTGAATGGAAACAGACCGGTAATGTAGAACAAGATATATACAACTATCTGATGAATAAGGAACTTCCGGTGGAAATGACAGACGAAGATTATGTAAACTTCATGATATGGCACAGAGGACTGGCAGTTCCTGCCGCACGGAATCTGGATGACGAAACAGTTCAGAGAGGTCACAAATTATTCCGTGAAATAGGCTGTGCTACCTGCCATCGTCCGTCATGGACTACAGGAGACGATAATTATCCCGATCCGAACGGATACTTCAAAGATGGTGACAGCCGTCTGCCACGCCATCCATCCACACCAAACTATCTGGCCATATTCAGATATGGTTCAGCACCGCCTGGAAATGAAGAACAATATCCGCACGGGATGGTGCCGTACCACTCCTCTTTGGGGACGCGGACTTTCCTTAATCTGTGCCGGACACAGCGACCGTTTGCATGACTGTCGTGCACGTAATGTCATTGAAGCCATTATGTGGCATGGAGCTTCAAATAGTGACGCACGCTGGAGCATTGACAAGTTCCGCGAACTCAGTAAAGAAGATCGTGACGCCATCGTCAAATTTATTGATGCCATTTAAGCAATGAAACAGATTGTCTCCCTCCTGAATCCTATCACCAATAATATGACAGGACATTCAGGGGGATGAGACAAATTCAAGATTCACCTTCTGGTTATCTTTCAGAAAATTATAACTACATGAAATTATTAAAACGAACTGCCTTCAGTCTGCTAGGCATATTACTTCTGATTCTTACTATAGCTACTATATTGGAAAAAATATATGGTACGGACTTTGTAAACGAGTATATCTACAGTTCCGTACCTTTTGTCATTTTATGGGGAGTAACCGCAATTACTTCCTTATTATACATCATAAAAAGCAAACTGCATCGTCAGCCTGTTATTTTTTTGCTTCATCTTTCTCTTCTCTTTATATTGGCAGGGGCATTCACCACATGGATATATGGAGAACAAGGCACTATGCGTGTCCGCCAAGGAGAACAACAGACCTCTTTCACCGATTCCAAAGGAATTTCCCACCAGCTACCTTTCAGCATCACACTAAACCAATTTGAAATTATTTATTACAAAGGAACCTTGGCTCCAATGGACTTTATCAGTCATATTTCAGTAGCAGACAAAGACTGCCACCGCCAGATACAGGGGAAGGTTTCCATGAATCATATATTTTCATACCAGCACTATCGCTTTATCAATCAGGCTACAGTGAAGATAATGAAGGAAGCGTATTTAGTGTATCTCATGATCCTTATGGTATAGGAATCACTTATGCAGGATATACTTTATTGCTACTTTCCACCGTTTTCTTTTTCTTCAGCCCGCAAAGTCGGTTCCGCCAACTGCTGAAAAGCCCTTTGCTACACAGAAGCTTGACAGTCATCTTGCTTTTATTCGCATTCAGTCTCAACAGTAATTTTCTCAAAGCAAACAGTCCATCCCCCAAGGTGCTTCCGCGCGAAGTAGCCGAACATTTTGGAGATTTATATATTTTATACAACAACCGTATCTGTCCTTTACAAACCTTTGCCCGTGATTTTACAATCAAACTTTACGGTAGTTCCTCATATAAAGGACTGACACCAGAAGAAGTACTTACCGGATGGCTGTTTTATTATGACAGTTGGAAAAATGAGCCAATTATACGAATCAAGAGTAATGAAGCCCGTAAATTACTGGAAATAGAAGGGAATTACGCCAGGCTGAAAGACTATATCAGTACCATTAATGAATACAAGCTGGAAAAAATGATGAACCATATCCGTTCAGGAGAACAGGTGACTGACAAACGAGGCATAGAAGAAGCTGATGAGAAATTCAATATCATCAATTTAGTATGTACCGGTGCCATGATGAAAATATTCCCTTGTCGCAATATAGCCGGAAAGACATTGGAATGGTATTCGCAAAGCGACCAATTACCTCAAGATATGGATAATGACAAATGGGTATTCATTCGTAAATCTATGAGTTATGTAAACGAAATGATTGTGATGAAAAAGTACAATGATGCCTGCCTGTTATTAGAAAAAATCAAGAAATACCAGCAGAAAGAGTGTGACGGACTGCTTCCTGCAGATAATAAATTCAAGGCTGAGAAAATATATAATCAATTTGATTATAGCAAATCTGTCGCCATGGCATGTATTTGCATCGGCCTGATATGTTTTATCTATTATTGCCATTGCATGGCATCGCAAAAGAGAACAAGCCGGAAGGCAATCATAATATTGAATATTTTGCTATGGATTGTTTTTACCTATTTGTCGGCTGCTATCTGCCTGCGTGGTTATGTGAGCAATCATCTGCCATTGTCCAACGGCTTCGAAACCATGCAGTTCATGGCATGGTGTACGCTATTGCTCACTTTTCTGCTACAACGTAAATTCGCAATGTTGCTCCCTTTCGGTTTCCTGCTTTGCGGACTTACGCTGATGGTATCCATGCTGGGAGAATCAAACCCACAAATCACACAACTGATGCCGGTTCTGCAATCTCCATTATTGAGTATCCACGTAGTAGTTATCATGATCGCTTATTCGCTGCTGGCATTTATCATGCTGAATGGTGTAACAGCGGTCATACTCCACCAATCACAGAAAGAATGCAAAGAACAAATAGAACGATTGCAGATAATAAGCCAAATAATTCTTTATCCGGCAATTTTCTTACTCGCTATCGGTATTTTCATTGGTGCTGTATGGGCAAACGTATCATGGGGACGCTATTGGGGATGGGATCCTAAAGAAGTATGGGCCTTAATCACCATGCTGGTATATGCCTTGGCACTGCATCCGAGATCACTGCCATGGTTTCATCGCACCATGTTTTTTCATGTTTTCTGTATAACTGCTTTTATAACAGTACTGATTACTTACTTCGGAGTGAATTTTCTGTTAGGAGGAATGCATAGCTACGCAAACGGATAGCCCTCATCCATCAATGAAAAGCTATCCTTTCCGAAACAAATAGAAACCAACTTGGACAAAGAACCTGAAACACTATAAAAAAAGGAAATTACCCCCATAAAAGAAGCACTCCCCGCGAATCACTTCGCAGGGAGACTACTAACTAATAACTAACTTGTGGTTTACGTAATTTTTATATGACTTATTTACAATGCAAAGATAAGGTTTGCCATCTGTCTGTGCAATCCATGATATAGGTATTCTGGACAGTCAGACATCCCTATTTATAACTATAATAAACGAAAGTAGAAAAGGTATCTATCAAAATCATTATTTGTAGGTATTGTCTGAGATTATTAAATGTTGCAATTTTGCCAAAAAGAATTTATCTTATTATACCGTAACCATTGATGTGGAGTTCTCTCTATTATTATTTCTCTGTAATGTTAGTCACAAAAGAGAGACTATAAAACCTTGTTCCAGGGAAGCATACCTTCGGAACAACAAAAAGTCCGGACTTGGGAAAGCCCGGACCTTTATTTTATATCCATCAATACAAGATATTAATACACCTCTACCTTTGCAGCAGCAGCCTTGCACTTGTCACGCAAAGCGTCCAAGTCACTGCCATTAGGAGCATAACAAACCACAACTCCCATACGGCGGTTCAATTTTGTATAAGGTTTACCAAAAATACGGAGATAAGTATTTGTCTCCTTACAAACTTCCTCTTCACCACGATAACGGGGAGCTTCCTTGCTGGCAATTGGAGAAAGAATCACTGCACTGGCCCCTATGCGTTCTTGTGTAATTTCAGGGATAGGAAGGCCTAACACCGCACGCAGATGCAACTCAAACTCATTTAAATTCTGAGTACCTGCCAAAGTCACCATTCCGGTATCATGCGGACGGGGAGAAAGTTCGGAGAAATAAACTCCGTTTTCATGACTCAAGAAAAATTCAACTCCCCAGATTCCCGCACCAGTCAGAGCTGCCGTTACCTTATCAGCCATACGTTGCGCTTCCTTCAAATGTTCGGGATCAATATGTGCCGGTTGGAAACTTTCTCTATAATCTCCTCCTTTCTGTACATGTCCGATAGGCGGACAGAACAAAGTAGGACCGTTTTTCTGAGTGACGGTGAGCAAAGTAATCTCACTATCGAACTGAATAAATTCCTCAATGATCAATTCTTTAATATCTCCACGACTGCCTTCACACCCATAATGCCATGCCTGTTCCAACTCATCCGCGCTCTTGACCAAAGACTGGCCTTTGCCGGATGAAGACATCAAAGGTTTCACCACACAGGGAAAACCAATCTCTTTTGCGGCCTCCTGCAATTCTTCCAAAGACTTGGCATAGAAATACTTGGCTGTCTTTAATCCTAATTCCTTAGCTGCCAAATCACGAATGGCCTTGCGGTTCATCGTGAAATTCACTGCACGGGCACTCGGCACTACTTGAATACCTTCCTGTTCCAAATGATACAGACGTTCGGTACGGATAGCTTCAATTTCAGGCACAATTATATCCGGCTTGTGTTTGGCTACCACAGCATCCAACGCATCACCGTCAAGCATACTGAACACTTCAAATTCATCAGCCACCTGCATGGCCGGAGCACCTGCATAAGAGTCGCAAGCAATAACATACTGCCCTTTACGTTTTGCCGCAATGACGAATTCCTTACCTAATTCGCCAGAACCCAGCAATAAAATCTTCTTAGTCATAGTATTTATATATGTTTGATATTCCTTACAAAAAACGGAGAGTTGAGAACAAAACACCTCTTGATTCCCAACTTTCCATCTGCAAAGATAGTGTATTTTATAAACTATACGATATCATTGAAGCAATATTTGGATCATTCAGTACAAAGAAAACACCCACTCCCAACGCGATGAGCCACAATACGATAAATATAATTTTAGTTACAATGGACATGGGTTGCCAACCTCCAAAATGACGCATCAGCATGTGTATCAGTCCTATAATAGGAATACCGATAACCAGAATACCTGCTACGGACATAGCGACAGTCAACCCCGGAGAGCTACCCACCGTAGCCCAATTAACCGCAGGCAGCACCTCATAAAGCACAGCCGGCAATGCAGCAATCAGTCCCGTAGCCGCCATCAGCAATGCAAAAAAGACAATCAATAATACAAACAATACAGGCGCACAGCAAATAGCAATGAAAACAAGCAGGAACTTGATAAGGAACCCTGCCACAGACACAATCCCCTCCCCTATCTTTTGCAAGATACTCCTAGGACGGTCTGAGCGTACATAATCATTCACTTTTTCAAATCCGTCTGTTACAGTCTTGCCTATATTCTCCACATTAATAGCAGCCCCCTTCATGGCGAGTTTCTCGGGAGCGGTACGCGCCATAGGAATAATAATCCACGCTATGATATAAGCCAATATCACCCCATGAACAAAGAAACCAAGAACCAATAGAATGATACGTACCCAAGTAACATCCCATCCCATATAAGCAGCCAGTCCGGAAGCCACTCCACCTAGTACCTTATTGTCCGGATCACGAAACAAGCGGCGCATAGTGGTTCCTTTTTGTTTTTCCGAACCCGATGCTTCTCCACTTTCTTCATCGGAAAGATCTTCGGGTTTACCCATCCGGGCTATGATTTCTTCCACATCTTCAATGGTAATAACCTGTTTACCTTCATTCAAACGGTCGGTAAACAGCTCAGAGATACGTAATTCTATATCATGTACAATTTCTTCCGCTCCCTCCTCACGACAGAAGTGAATACGCAGGTTAGTTAAATAGTTATCCAACAAATGGTAAGCGTCTTCGTCTATATAATAAACGGTACCTCCTAAATTTATGGTTAAAGTCTTTTTCATTGTATCCTGTTTTTAATTGTTTTTTAAATGATTCACTGTATTCGCCAGCTCCTCCCAGGCAGCCTCCAGTCCGCTAAGGAATGTTTCACCCTGAGGAGTGAGACTATAATATTTACGAGGTGGTCCCTGAGTGGACTCTACCATTCGTATGAGAGCAGGTCATCGTTTTTCAGCCGGGTAAGCAGCGGATAAAGCGTCCCTTCTACTACAATGAGCCGGGCTTCTTTCAATTTTTGAATGATATCCGAAGCATATGACGGCTCTTTGTGCAACAACAATAAAATGCAGTATTCCAGCATTCCTTTGCGCATCTGAGATCGTACATTGTCTACATTCATAATCTATAATACTTTGTTTGGCACAAATATATGTATTATACAAGTACCTTGTATTACATAGTTCTACTATTTTGCATAAATTAATATTTAAACAAGAAAAAGAAAGGAAGCCCCTTTTTTCTTGCAAAAAGTTTATCTTTGCCTCTCGTTATAACACTAAAAAGATATAAAGATCATGTTTACCATAAAAAAGGCAACGACCAATGATATTCAGTTGATTAACGAGATGGCTCAGATCGTGTTTCCGGCTACCTACCGGGAAATTCTTTCAAAAGAACAATTGGATTACATGATGGACTGGATGTACTCTCCGAAAAACCTGCGTAAACAAATGGAAGAGGAAGGGCACATCTATTACATAGCTTACAAAGATGGAGAAGCTGCCGGATATGTTTCCATACAGCCCGAAGGAGAACATTTATTTCATCTGCAGAAAATCTATGTACTTCCCCTTTTTCAAGGTTGCCGGTTGGGCAAAGCACTATTTGAGCAGGCCGTCAAAGCAATTAAAGAAATCCATCCCGGACCTTGCGAAATGCATTTGAATGTAAACCGTAACAATAAGGCTTTACAATTCTACCAACATTTGGGAATGGAAAAAGTTGCAGAAGGAGATTTCCATATAGGCAACGGATATTATATGAACGATTATATCATGGGACTGAAAATCTAACCCTATCTTACAAAAACAAAATGGACGAATATCGTATCAATGGATTGACCATAAAAGAAAATTTGCTGCAACTGGCAGAAAATGAAAATAAAAAGTTCACCGAATCGCTGCATCCGGGAATAGAAAATGTATTGGGTATCCGCATCCCTGCCCTAAGGCGGTTAGGAGCACAAATTGCCAAAGATGACTGGGAGAGTTATCTACAGACTGCGGATACTTATTATATGGAGGAACGTATGCTACAAGGTATGGTAATAAGTAATCTGAAAATGAAAGACACGCAAGCATATCTTTCACTGGTTGCCCGGTTTGTTGCCATCATCAACAGTTGGTCTGTTTGTGACACCTTTGACTTTTACGGCAAACAACGGTTTGTGGACAAGAACAAGAAAAGGGTCTGGCTATTTTTGGAAGACCGGATGAAATCCGACAAAGAATATGAAATACGTTTCGGAGTAGTAATGGCAATGGCTCATTATATTGACGAAGAGTATATAGACAACGTATTGCAATGGATGGACCGGATCAGTCACGAAGGATATTATGTGAAGATGGCTGTAGCATGGGCTTTATCCGTATGTTATGTCAAGTTTCCTCAAAAAACGATGAACTATCTGAAGGAAAATCATTTAGATGACTTTACTTACAATAAGGCACTACAAAAAATCATAGAATCTTATCGGGTAAGCACGGAGGACAAAGAAATCATCCGCAGCATGAAAAGAAAAAACAAATAATGTCCATTTACCGCAAAGAGGCTTTGAATCCTTCCGAAAGAAATTCACCATTCATATTCGGAAAGATTCAAACCGCTCCAGCAGCTATTAATAATCGGGAAAAGTTATTCCTCCCAAACCAAATAAGCTGAAACCAGCCAATGATTCAATTTATTGCCATCTACCTGTTGTGCCTCAGGGATACTTACCTTAAAAGAATGTTTACCGGCCGACAAGTCACCAATAACAGCCTCCTCAGGCATCACATCGCTACCCGGACACCAATTGGAACGGGACAAATCCGAAGAAGCCAAAGGTTCTTCAATCTCTTTTGTCGTATACCCCTTATCACCTATATATGCGGCAACTCGTGGTATCAGCCATACTCCCGTGGCCGGATTAAAACGGCGGAAAGAAGCACAGTCATCACGCCAAGGAATGAAATTCAACACCTCCTTGCCATCAACAGACACGATGTTCCGTTTCTCCACAAACTCATCTCCGCCACTATGTCCTCCGTGACCTGTTACAATATACTTCAAACGAACATTCTTGGCAGCTTTCGGCATATCAAAATCCATCACCACATCTTTGCGTGAGAAAATATCCGGATAAGTCTGTCCGATATAATACACCGTATTCATCAAAGGCTTCACACGGCGCTCCGGCATCACGTCGCAAGTGATCTTACTCTCCTTCACATCCAATTCCATACTGGCCACATACCCCTCGGCAGTCCATGTATCAATATAAATTCCCACGTATGCCTCTCTCTCCAATGCCGGATAAAGATCGGTAATATCCTGCACCCAAGTCACACTCTTTTCCCATTTCGGATATATACAGGACGTCTCTTGCTGCTCAAAGAATCATTATCCGAACTATAATACCCCACACCGAACGGGGTCATAAAACGCATCAGTCAAGGGTAGGCACATAATCCTGACCCGGAACAATACCAATCATTTTTTCATATTTGGTACTGTCTACCGCAGGAAACGCCCTCTTGCCTTCGGCTATATTCATCAGATTAATCACCGATTCTTTGGGAAGCACAAAACAAGAGCCAGATTTATCCCAACGGTCACCATTGGAAGCTACAGTTACTTTCAGAGTAACATCCACATCCCTTTTATAATCGGGCAAGGTTATTTTCTTTAAAATGATACGCCCGTTTACCAGACGGATCACTCCGTCAGCATTGGCAGGAGTATAATTAGGGAAAGAATCGGGACGAAAACAAACAGGGGTTTTGTCGAATACTTGAATATGAGTATTTCCCAATGCCGGTAATTCTTTGTGATTTGCAGCATCGGCCGGCATCATAAAAGTTGCCGCCACAGCCAGTGGGGCAATAAAGGTCAGCAGGTTCATTCTTTTTAATTATAGGTTAGTAATCAAGGGTATATAAATTAATTTCACAAAAAACTACACGGACCTACACAAATCGTCCGATCTGTATAAATCCATGTAGTCTATAATAAAAAAAGGAATTATTGATGCTGTTCACGCAACAAATCATTCACAGTCTTCACCGGATTAAAGGTACTCAACGGCACTTCAACAAAAACAGTGTTCCAGTCACTCATTGCGCCGTTCCACAAGCCCGGAAGCTCCAATGCTTTCAGTTCTCTACCGTTCTTTGATTTATAAGAGATAAAACCTGTAGCCTTATCCACATACTTCACCAAGTCGAATTTGTTTCCTTTATAATCGCGTACCGCACACACCAAATCCACCGGATTAAAGTGAGTACCCTTCTCGAACATCTCTTTCTTGACCGGATCATTCATGTCAATCTGAGAACTTTCCAAAATTTGCAATGAAACAGTACCATCCGCATTATAAGCCAGGAACGGGCCGCCTCCCGGTTCACCCACATTCTTCACCATACCGCATACACGCATCGGACGGTTCAACTTCTTACGCAGATAAATAACCAGGTCGGCATCTTCCAGATCCTTGATATCCAGTTTGCGGCAACATAAAGTCTGCTGTAAGAAACGAATGATCTCTTCCAGCTGCGCATGTGTATATTTACCGCCATCCAGTAATTCCAAATATTCAAATACCTGCTTCTGCAGAGTAACCAGTACCCCCGCAATCAGCTTTTTATACGTAACAGTATCCTCTTTCAAGCGATCGGGAACCACATTATCTATATTCTTGATAAAGATAACATCGGCATCCAAATCATTCAGGTTCTCAATCAGCGCGCCGTGCCCCCCCGGACGGAACAACAGCTTGCCTTTATCGCGGAAAGGTTTGTTCTCCATATCGGCAGCAACCGTATCCGTACTCGGCTTCTGTTCAGAAAACGACACATCATATTCCACCCCGTATTTCTTTGCATAAACGGCAACCTTCTCTTCCACCAGCTTTGTGAACAACTCACGATGTTCCGTAGAGACGGTGAAATGCACATTCACTTTTCCGGTCTTGCCTGCCGCATACAACGCACCCTCCACCAAATGTTCTTCCAGCGGTGTACGCACACCATCCGCATACCGATGGAATTTCAACAACCCCTTCGGTAATGCCCCATAGTTCAAGCCGGCAGCTTCCAACAAATTGGCTACTATAGGTTTATACTCCTTCCCGGCCATCAAAGCATCAATATCCTTTCCTGTATTATCCATACAAGCCGCATTCAAGTCATTGTAGAATGCGAAGCTATGAATATGGTCGAAAAATTTCTTTTCGAAATCAGTCTTCGGAGTATTATAATCAGCCCCCAGGAATTCGAACAAATTCTTGAACATGCGGCTGGCAGCACCAGAGGCGGGTACAAACTTCACGATAGTTTTCTCCCCTTCCTTATATGTATCCCATGCTTCCAAATAATTTTTCATTTCATTTTCGGCGGGAGCCATGATTCCCTTTTCAACAGAAGCGGCTGCATCCAGCTTCAAAAATGGGAAACCCTTTTCAAAGCAAGCCAGTTGTTCTGCAATCTGCTGCTCGGAAATTCCTTTTTTCACTAATAAGTCTTTGTCTTCAGGTGTTAACATAAGTACATGATTTTATATGGTTTAAATAAATTGTTACCTTATTCTTTCACTATTAATTGCCCAAAATACAAAAAATGCGAGAACACTACCTAATAAATAAAGAAAAAAACTACCTTTACCCTCGAAAAGATTTCACGTGTTATGGAAGAAAAAGCATTTTTCACAGCCAAAGAGCGTGAGCAACTGTTCGCCCTCTATAAACGATTGCTGCAATTATCCGGCGACACCTTGCAGAAGGGTGATTGCCATAAGTTAAAAATACACCTCATAAAAGCAGTTGCCGAAGGTAACCTGCCACGAAATTGTTTCGGAATGAATCCTATCATCAAAGATATGCAGACCGCTGTCATCGTGGCCGAGGAAATTGGGATGAAACGGGCTTCCATCCTGGGGATCATGCTGCACGAATCGGTAAAGAACCATTTATGCACCTTAGCATCTGTACAACAGGAATATGGAGAGGATGTAGCGGGGATCATACGCGGTCTTGTGAAAATCAATGAGCTATACTCCAAAAGCCCTACCATAGAATCGGAAAATTTCCGCAACCTGCTACTCTCCTTTGCCGAAGACATGCGTGTTATTCTGATCATCATTGCAGACCGCGTGAACCTGATGAGACAGATAAAGGAGACTCCCAATATAGAAGCACGCACCCAAGTAGCCAACGAAGCTGCCTATCTGTACGCACCACTGGCACACAAGCTGGGGCTATACAAACTGAAATCGGAACTGGAAGACCTTTCCTTGAAATATACCGAACACGACGTATATTATCATATAAAGGACAAACTGAACGAAACGAAAGCCTCCCGTGACAAATACATAGCCGCCTTTATCGAACCGATACAGCATAAGCTGGAAGAAGCAGGATTGAAGTTCCACATGAAAGGCGTACCAAGTCCATCCATTCCATCTATCAGAAAATGAAGAAACAGAAATGTCCCTTCGAAGGAGTGTATGACTTGTTTGCCATCCGAATCATTCTGGACTCTCCCGTCGACAAGGAAAAACAAGAATGCTGGCAGGTATATTCCATTGTGACCGATATGTATATGCCCAATCCCAAACGTCTGCGCGACTGGCTCTCCGTACCCAAAAGTAACGGATACGAATCCTTGCATACCACTGTAATGGGGCCTGAAGGCAAATGGGTGGAAGTACAGATACGCACCGAACGCATGGACGAGATAGCGGAACGTGGTCTGGCAGCCCACTGGCGTTACAAAGGCGTAAAAGGAGAAAGCGGTCTGGATGAATGGCTGACCTCCATCCGGGAAACACTGGAGAACGCCGACAGTGACCTGGAAGTGATGGACCAGTTCAAACTGGAATTATACGAAGACGAAGTATTCGTATTCACCCCCAAAGGTGACTTGTACAAGATGCCGAAAGGAGCGACCGTACTGGACTTTGCTTTCGCCATCCACAGCAAACTGGGGTCCAAGTGTATCGGAGCAAAGGTGAACGGAAAGAACGCACAATTAAAGCAAACGCTGAACAGCGGTGACCAGGTAGAAGTCATGACTTCAAACACCCAGACACCCAAACGCGACTGGCTGAACATCGTCACCACTTCGAAGGCAAGAACCAAAATACGCCAGGCCATCAAAGAGATAGAAGCCCGCCAGACAGAGTTCGCCAAAGAAACCATAGAACGTAAATTCAAGAACCGCAAACTGGAATACGATGAAGCAGTGATGATGCGCCTGATAAAAAAGCTGGGATACAAAACCGTAACCGAGTTCTACCAGGACATAGCCAACGAGACAAGAGATGCGAACGACATCATCGAAAAATACCTGGAACTGAAGAAAAAGGAAACGGAAAACCGGGAAGATATTGTCTATCGCAGCGCCGAGAATTTCAGCATGCAGACAGCACAGGACGACAAGACCTTCAAAGAGGACGTACTGGTCATTGATCAGAATTTGAAAGGACTGGACTTCAAATTAGCCAAATGCTGTAACCCTATCTATGGCGATGATGTATTCGGATTTGTAACCATCAGCGGAGGAATCAAAATACACCGTACCGACTGTCCTAACGCACGGGAGTTGCAATCACGTTTCGCCTACCGTATCGTAAAGGCGCGTTGGCTGGGAAAAGCACGGCAAACAATACCCCATCACGCTGCGCATCGTTGGCCATGACGATATAGGAATTGTGACAAATATCACCTCCATTATCAATAAGGAAAACGATATCCTGCTCCGTTCCATCAGTATCGACTCGCACGACGGGCTGTTCAGCGGCATGATGACCGTAATGGTAGATGATACTTCAAAGCTGGAATCATTAGTAAAAAAGATAAAGACAGTAAAAGGAGTAAAACAGGTAAACAGAGGATAAACTCACCCCAAACTTAAAAAAATGAATGAACTGCATAAACGACTAAAAAGCTTTACATACGCCTGGAAAGGCGTATGTAGTTTTTTAAGCAAGGAACACAATGCCTGGATACATTGCGCAGCCATCATCGCCGTAACCATTGCAGGCATCCGGTTTGAAATAACACGCACCGAATGGCTTGTCATCCTCCTGTGCTTTGCAATGGTACTGGCTGCCGAAGCATTCAACACAGCCATAGAACGCCTGGTAAACCTGGTATCACCAGACTACCATCTATAGCCGGAGACGTAAAGGACATAGCGGCAGGAGCCGTACTGATTTGCGCTATCTTTGCCGCCCTCATAGGTTGATTATCTTTGTCCCTTATTTTTAAAGGTGTTAATTTACCATTTATTTCACTAACAGTTAAAGACCTTTTATAAAAAAAACAGTAATTTAGCCCCGATAATTTTTAAAAAGTGGAACTAATGAAGAAAATTTTGCTTTCAACATTATTGTTGATTATAGGGTTAACCACATACGCAGCCGTATGGCAATCTCAAGGAGAAGCAGAAATAACCTTTGAGAAAACAACACATAACTTCGGTTCATTCCCCGAGTCTAGCCCGAAAGTTACTTGCGTTTTCAAATTCAAAAATTCGGGAGACGGTCCCTTGGTCATTCATCAAGCGATCGCATCTTGCGGATGTACTGTTCCCCAATATCCTAAAGAGCCCATCAAACCGGGTGAAAGTGGACAGATAACAGTGACTTATAATGGAGCCGGCAAATTTCCGGGACATTTCAAGAAATCAATCACTATCCGCACAAACGGGAAAAATGAAATGACACGTCTTTATATAGAAGGTGATATGACCCCGAAAAGCACAGTTGCAGAATAGAATTCTCACATCATAAGAGAGAGGATGTATCAAAACAAAAGAAGATTCGAGTTTGATACATCCTCTTTTTATATCCGGAAAACACTGCCCCGCCTGCCTGTATCCAAGTAAAGACAAAAAAATAAGAAAAAAAGAACATTTTTCCCCAATAATAAGCCACTCTTATTCTGATTAAAATAACGTACTTTGCAGCAAATTTAAGAGAACAATGACAAACAAGCTATTATTCTTTGTCCTGCTGGCCCTCTGTTTCAGTGGCTGTGACATGCTGGAAACCCATCCATACGATGTACATATTACAGGAGAAAGAGAACTGACCAACAAAAACATCCAGTTGATAGAAAACAAAATGCAAGGCAAAAAAACAATCCGCTTTGCCATGATCAGTGATACCCAACGATGGTACAACTCTACCGAAGATGTTGTAAAAGCCCTCAATGCCCGTGGTGACATAGACTTTGTCATTCACGGAGGAGACCAGTCCGATTTCGGCGTCACAAAAGAATTCATATGGATGCGGGACATATTTAACAAATTCCAGATGCCCTACGTATGCCTTTTAGGCAACCACGACTGCCTGGGTACAGGTGAAGACGCATACAGAGCCATTTATGGAGATCCCAACTTCGCCTTCACAGCCGGAAATGTACGCTTTATCTGCCTCAATACCAATGCGATGGAATATGATTATTCGGAACCGGTTCCCGATTTCAATTTTATAGAAAATGAACTGAACAACCTGTCGCCTGAAATAGAAAAAACGGTATTCGCAATGCACGTAAAACCTTTTGAATTTGTATTCAACAACAATGTAGCAAAAATCTTCCAACTATACGTCAACCAGTTCCCCAAAGTCCAGTTCTGTCTTTACGGCCATGAACACAAATTCGCAGTAGATGATCTATTCAACGACGGAGTTCTGTATTTCCAATGCCCCTGCATAGACAAACGCATCTACTTATTATTCACCATTAAAGAAGATGGAACCTACGATTATGAAACAGTTGAATTTTAAAAAGATATTTCTGAACCTATTGTGGCCACTATTGCCTTTTACGGCACAAGCCCAAGAAAATAATACACTTTACTCCATCTTATCCAAAGACAACATACTTGTCTCCTCTCCTTCCGTTCAAAACCAAGAGGAAGATATTGTAACCCAAATGCCAAACCGGCACCATAAATACGACAAGCGCGTACACCGTTACAGGCGTGCGTGGGAAGCTTTGATCCCCACCCACACCAAATTACAGTACGCCGGTGGAATGGGCCTGTTATCCTGGGGCATAGGCTGGGATTATGGAAAAAGAGGCCAATGGGAAACCGATCTTCTTTTGGGCTTCATCCCCCGCTACTCATCCAAACATTTCAAGATGACCATGACCTTGAAACAGAATTATATCCCGTGGAGTATCTGGCTGGGCAAAGACTTCTCGCTGGAACCGCTGACTACCGGAATCTATTTCAACACCGTATTCAGCGATGATTTCTGGACAAGCGAACCTGAGCGCTATCCCCGTGGATACTACGGATTTTCCACCCGTATCCGCACCCATATCTTTCTGGGACAACGCGTCCGTTTCGATGTGCCCGAAAAGTACCGGAAGTTCTCTAAAAGCATCACCGCATTCTACGAAATCAGCACATGCGATTTATACGTTGTCAGTGCGTTCAACAACAGTTATTTGAAACCCGATGACTATCTGAGACTATCATTTGGATTGAAATTTCAGATATTCTAATCAAATCATGAGGATGTTTCTCTATTTTTTCACTATTTTTGGGCATTTATTATGATAAATTTCAAAAATAACAACATAGAGAAACATGAAACAAGAAGAAGAAAAATCGGTTGGATTGCCCGATAACGCGTTCCGACCTCTGAAACCGGGGGAACAATATCACCCCATCATGTCACCAAACAAAAAATATCCCGAAGTAAACCTATGGTCTGTGCTATTGGGTATCGCCATGGCGGTATTATTCTCGGCGGCCGCAGCTTACCTGGGATTAAAGTGGACAGGTTTTTGAAGCCGCCATCCCTATCGCCATCATCGCCGTAGGTGTATCGGGAGCCGCCAAGCGTAAAAACGCGTTAGGTGAGAATGTCATCATCCAATCCATCGGTGCCTGTTCGGGAGTCATAGTGGCAGGAGCCATCTTCACATTGCCCGCCCTTTATATATTGCAGGACAAATACCCCGAAATGACAGTCAACTTCTTTCAGATGTTTGTCAGCTCACTGCTGGGAGGTATTTTGGGGATCCTGTTCCTCATCCCCTTCCGTAAATATTTCGTCAGCGACAAACATGGCGAATATCCCTTCCCCGAAGCCACTGCCAGTACGCAAGTGCTTGTTTCCGGCGAGAAAGGCGGAAGCCAGGCAAAGCCATTGCTTTTTGCAGGACTAATAGGAGGTCTGTACGATTTCATTGTAGCTACATTCGGCTGGTGGAATGAAAACTTCACCACCCGCGTATGCGGCTGGGGTGAGATGGTTGCCGAAAAAGCCAAACTGGTGATGAAAATAAACACCGGTGCAGCAGTATTAGGCCTAGGCTATATTGTCGGCTTGAAATACGCGGCTATCATTTGTGCCGGTTCATTGGTGGTATGGCTGGTTATTGTTCCAGGTATGGCCCTGTTGTTCGGCGACCAAGTGCTGAATGCATGGAATCCGGCCTTGACACAAACCATCAGCGAAATGTCACCCGAACTTATATTCAAGGAATATGCCAAAAGTATCGGTATCGGTGGTATCGCCATGGCCGGTGTGATCGGTATCGTGCGCTCATGGGGCATTATAAAGAGTGCTGTGGGACTGGCCGCCAAAGAGATGGGCGGCAAGAAGGTGGAAGCAAACGTCATCCGCACGCAGAAAGACCTTTCCATGAAAATAATCGCCTTCGGGTCCATCTTCACCATCCTGCTGATCTTACTGTTCTTCTTTTTGATGTGATGCATGGAAATGTATTACACAGCATTGTAGCCATCCTGCTCGTAGCCGGCATTGCATTCCTGTTCACCACCGTAGCAGCCAACGCTATCGCCATAGTCGGCACTAACCCTGTATCGGGAATGACACTGATGACACTGATACTTGCCTCAGTAGTAATGGTTGCCGTTGGACTGAAAGGTGCTACCGGCATGGTTGCTGCACTGGTTATGGGTGGTGTGGTTTGTACGGCACTCTCTATGGCAGGCGGATTCATCACAGACTTGAAAATAGGTTACTGGCTGGGCAGTACTCCTGCCAAACAGGAAACATGGAAATTCCTCGGCACACTAGTATCGGCAGCAACTGTGGGCGGCGTCATCATGATCCTGAACAAGACCTACGGCTTCTCCACCGGCGCATTGGCAGCTCCGCAGGCCAACGCGATGGCAGCCGTAATAGACCCGCTGATGAACGGTGTAGGCGCTCCCTGGCTGCTTTACGGAATAGGCGCTGTGCTGGCATTGGTGCTGACCTACTTCAAAGTACCCGCACTGGCTTTTGCGCTGGGTATGTTCATTCCACTGGAATTGAACCTGCCGTTGCTGGTAGGTGGAGCGGTGATTGGTATGTCACTACCCGCAGCAAAGACGAGGCGGTGAACGCCGAACGTGGCGAGAAGGGAACTTTGCTGGCATCCGGATTCATAGCCGGAGGCGCATTGATGGGGGTTGTCAGTGCCGCCATGCGCTTTGGCGGTATCAATCTGATCAACGAAGAATGGCTGAGCAACCCGTTGAGCGAAGTGCTGTCAATGGCCGCCTATATCCTCCTGATCATATGGCTGGTTAAAGCCAGTATGCATATAAAGAAAAAATAACCCTTTTTCAAATACCGTGAAAATAAAAGCTATATGAAACGAATCTTACTAATGAGTTTACTTGCAATCTCTACCGCATTATCTGCCCAGAAACCTGTAGAGTTGGAATTATGGCCCGATGGCGCCCCCAACTCCAACGGCATCACCACTCCCGAGCAGAAATTAGAGAACAACCGGATTTCCAATGTCAGTGAGCCTACCTTACCATTTATCCGGCAGCCAAACCGAACGGACTGGCAGTCGTGGCTTGTCCCGGAGGGGGATACATACGCCTGGCAATGAATCACGAAGGGCACGATATGGCAGACTGGTTCAACGCACAAGGCATCACATACGCCGTATTGAAATACCGTATGCCAAACGGACACCATGATGTACCGTTGAGCGACGCCCATCAGCTATCCGGCTGATGAGAGAACACGCCAACGAATGGCATATTCAAAAAGTGGGTATCATGGGGGCCTCTGCGGGCGGACATCTGGCCAGTACGGCAGCCACCCACTATACAGCCGGAACGCGTCCGGATTTTCAGATCCTGTTTTATCCCGTCATAAGCATGGATCTGTCCAACTGCCATAAGGGCTCACGTGACAATCTTTTAGGAAAAAGCCCGTCAGAAGAGCTAGTGAGACTTTACTCCAATGAACTGCAAGTAACAGGCGACACTCCTCCCGCCTTCATCATGCATAGCAGCGATGACGGAGCTGTACCCGTCAGCAACAGCGTGAGCTATTACCTGGCACTGGTAAAGAATAAAGTCCCTGCTTCCCTCCACACCTATCCTATCGGCGGCCACGGCTGGGGCTTCCGTGACAGCTTTACCTATAAGCGCCAATGGACGGGAGAATTAGAAAAATGGTTGAGAGAAATACTGTAAAAAAGCAAGGAGATGAATGTGTCAAAACAAAAATGACTGCTCCGAAAAGTTACAGATAGTAATTATAACACTTATTCATTGGCCATTACCTGTCACAGGTGTGGTATAAACGTATTTGAATACCTATGCGACATTATAGACCGTTGTGCCGCATGGTTTCCCAATACCTCTATAGAAAAATATCGTGATTTACTTCCGGGCAAATGGAAGCAGACACAAAAATAGCCGCCCCAAAATCTGGACGGCTATCTTTTTTATAGCTTATACGCTATCGCGGAAGGTTGTACCAATACAGAGTTTGATGCGACCCTTTCTTTAGTCTTTTAGGATGCTCAAATTATAAATTCATATTTCCAAAAACTGGATTTTGACACACCCACTTTCTATTTCCGATAAACACCTGCATCTTTATCTGCAGAAGACAAAAACAGGCATTCGTTTCTCTTTCGCTTATTTTCTTGCGCCAAGTTGAATATCCAAATGATACAAAGCCACATCACCACCCAGCTTGATCTTGTCCAAAATACCCTGAACGGTAGCTTCCTCTTCTACCTGCTCACGTACAAATCCCCACAAGAAATCCTGAGAAGCCTTGTCCTTTTCAGCAGAAGCAACATCTACCAGTTTGTCAATCAATTCGGAAACATGGCATTCATGCTTGTATACATGCTCGAACACATCCAGCGGAGAAGCCCATTCCTGAGGAACAGCATCCACAGCCCCCACCTTGCTTGTCCGCCACGTTTCATCACATATTGCGCCAACACATCAGCATGATCACTCTCCTCATGAGCCTGCGCTTTCATCCATGAAGCAAAACCTTCATAGCCTTTCGCAGCGAAGAAATAAGACATGGAAAGATAAAGATTGGCCGACCACATTTCGGCTACAATCTGAGCATTAATTGCTTCTTGTAATTTTTGTGAAATCATAATTTTTATTTTTTAGTTAAATTGTAACTGTTGCAAATATATAATTTTTCTAGCGATTAACACTATGTCCGTTCACCTTTGTATAAAAATTATATTTTATCTCATCCAAGTCTTTGCGATTCAAAAGAAAAGTCTTACCTTTGCACCCGCTAATACGGGTTATTAGCATTAATTCAAATCATTAATTATAAAAACATTATTTAGAAATGGCAACTAAAATCAGATTGCAAAGAAACGGACGCAAAAGCTATGCGTTTTATTCAATCGTTATCGCAGACGTAAGAGCTCCACGTGATGGTAAATTTACTGAAAAAATTGGTACTTACAACCCTAATACCAATCCTGCCACAGTAGATTTGAATTTTGAACGCGCACTTCATTGGGTAATGTGCGGTGCACAGCCTACTGACACAGTACGTAACATCTTGTCAAAAGAAGGTGTTTACATGAAAAAGCACTTGCTGGGCGGTGTTGCCAAAGGCGCATTCACAGAAGCAGAAGCTGAAGCTAAATTCGAAGCTTGGAAGAACAACAAACAATCTGGTCTGGCTACTTTGAAGGCTAAACTGGATGAAGCAAAGAAAGCTGAAGCAAAAGCTCGTTTGGAAGCTGAAAAGAAAGTAAATGAAGAAATTGCCAAGAAAGTAGCTGAGAAGAAAGCTGCTGAAGCCGCTGCCAAAGCTGAAGCAGAAGCCGCTAACGCTCCTGCTGAAGAAGCACCTGCTGCTGAAGCTACTGAAGCTCCTGCTGAAGCATAATTCAATTTTACTTCAAAAAGAACAGCTCCTCTGATCTATATCGGAGGAGTTTTTTTATGCTCTTATCCGAGGAATCAAAGGGAGTTTATCTCATCTTCCGAAAGTCCGGTAACTTTTGCGATTTCAGCTATGGAAAGCCCGGCATTCTTCAAATTTCCTGCAATAGCTTTGGCTTTCATCCATTCACCTTCTGCAATGCCTTTCTGAATAGCTGTATTAATCACATTGTTCCAATCTCTATATACTTTCAAACTCTCCTCATAGGCATAAAGGTTCTCTTTTGAGAACTGAGCAATTTCGGCAGCCTCAAACAGCCGGTTGAACACACGTTCTTGAAGGGAAGTAGGACGTTCCATCAAACGGGCCAGATTCTTGAGCACAAACATCCATTTATCAAACAACGTATCCAACTCCTGCTCGGTTTTATGGAATTTAGGCATTTCCAGATACACAAAAGTCAGTTTGTCAAAAAACACTTCATGAGTAGTTGTATCCATCAGCTTCACTTCATGGCGGAAGCCGGAAGACGAAACATCATCCAAGGCAAAATTCAAGATACCGATCACATACACTGCTTTCAGTTCATAGTTCCAGATTTCCCCTTTAATAGCCTGTTCCCTGATAGGATAGGTAGCATAATAAATACTCCGGTCCTTGAAAAACTGTTGCTCCCCTCTCTGCATTTCTATCAGAATCTTTTCTCCTTTTTCATTTTCACAATAGACATCAAAGACAGCCCGGCGGTCAGTCTCTTTGCTGCCCAGATGCTCTGTATTCAAGTAGATGACATCCTCAATGACCTGCTTGCCATCGAACAAGGCATTCAAGAAGCCAATAAGAATCTCTTTGTTCAAGTCGGTTCCAAACAATAATTTGAATGCAAAGTCCGTATAGGGATTTACATATCTTTCACGCAATCCTTCACTACACATAAGCGTTTGATATTTAAAGTTATTTTAATTCTGTTGAAAGCAGTTCAATACAAAGGAACGAAAAAAAGCGGATTTCAAGAAAGTTATCTGCTAATAAATTGTTAATGTTCCAATATGTCACTCACCTCTATAGGGAGAAAGCATTTATACAAAGACGGGAATAACTGTATAAAGAGTTTCGTAATAAAAAAGAAAAAGGACTGTCCTGCCGGTTAACTCCTTATGTTTTTAACTTACAGCCTGTAAATATTCAAAGAAATATCATGCAACAGGCTTGAGGTCGCTACTTTTCTACCCTCTAACGATGAGTTCACATCCTTTACTTATAAACTGTAAGCAACAATAAAGGGGCTGTCATTCACGACCAGCCCCTTTATTTATCTTCAAATTTAAAACCTTATTTTGTTACTTCAGGCTCACCTTGCAGTTCAAATTTAGCATTTCCTAAACCTTTAAAAGTATAAGTATAAGTAAATGTTTCAAGCCCATTATACACTTTTGCAGAAATGACATAGAAACAATCAACCCCACTTACTTGCGCGCCGGCTGTAGGATACTCTGTTGCCAAGATCAATTCAATACCCTCCTGAACCATAGACAACAAATAAGCCTCAGCCTCTTTATCATCTGCCGGCACCACCCATCGGGTCATTCGAACGGCGTTTAGCCAACTGGATATTGAAGTTTACATAATAAGAGCTGCCACCGAACCAGTATTCCGAGTTTCCATATTTGGCATCCATATACCCAGCATCTTTATTCGCTTTCACCCAATTTTCCAAAATCAAATAATCTTCGGAAGCCAATGATTTCGTTACCGTCGGATCAAACAACCACTCGGTTCCATTATGTACAAAATTCACTTTTTCTTTCAGTTCAATATTGTTATTCAGAACCCATGTACTCCTTGAACAAATACTCGTCCACCTCAATCGTCGTTACCTTATTATAATATTTGTACATGACGGCTTTTGAATCCCCTTCCTGGCATATGGAAATTTCTGAGCCAGGAACTGGGGCAGATAATTCTCCGGAGCATCCGAAGTGCTGAAGTTATCATACTGCCCGGGCTTCCCATAGCGTCATAATCGGCAGGAGCCACTACAACCAATCTGCTATCTTCTTTAACCTTCCAATCCGTTCCGTCAAACTGATACAATGCATTATAAGGCTTTCATTCGTCGGAGCCAATACAGCCGATGAAATACTTACATTATCGAGCTGAACAGTAGTGGTTTTCGCTTGGGCTCCCTCGCTACATAGCGGAACGCAACATAAACGCTTTTACCATTGTATGCCTCCAGACCGGCT
>ENA-OQDD01000181-OQDD01000181.1-human-gut-metagenome-genome-assembly--contig:-NODE-181-length-26189-cov-2.720858_pt1 | contig 26189 bp, 27 predicted proteins | sample MGYA00242507_ERZ504598 | MGnify/ENA primary metagenome ERZ504598 (study PRJEB26092, sample SAMD00036318) | human gut metagenome | host: Homo sapiens | study: EMG produced TPA metagenomics assembly of...
CTCGGCGCAGTGATTGCGCCGAGCCATAAGCTAGATTTATTTTTATTTTGCGACGGTCTTGATAGCTTCAATCAATCTGCTGAAATCTTCGGGGAACACATCACCGATGTTTCCGATGCGGAAAGTATCTGCTGGGAATCTTTCCCGGATAGATAACGAATCCTTTTTCCTTCAACTGATGATAGAATTCCTTGAAATCGAACTCCTTGTCAGGATAAAGGAAGGAAGTGATGACAGGGGATTGGACTTCATCTTTCAGTAAGGTCTTGAATCCCAGTGACCGCATACCTTCTACCAGTACATCGTGATTACGGCAGTAGCGTGCATGCCGGGCTTCCACACCGCCTTCGGCTGCCAGTTCGTCCATGGCTTGTTTAAAGGCACGCACTACATGTGTAGGCGAGGTGAAGCGCCATTTTCCATGTCCTTTCTCCATCGCATCCCATTGGTCGTAGATGTCCAGAGAAAGACTCTTTGATACTCCTTTACAATATTGTAATTCGGATTTACGTGCAATGATGAAACCAAAGCCGGGAACTCCCTGAATACATTTGTTGGCACTGCTGATCATAAAGTCGATGCCTAATTCCTCTACATCCAACGGCACGCCGCCAAAGCTGCTCATTGCATCCACTATCAGCTTTTTACCATGCATCTTTACCATGTGGGCTATTTCCTTTAACGGGTTCAGGATACCGGTTGTAGTTTCGCAATGTACCACTGCCACATGCGTGATTTCTGCATTGTGTGCCAGATAATCATCCACATACTCCACAGATACTTGTTCTGTTTCATCAAAGGCCAGCATATCATAGTTCATTCCATGATATTCTGCAATGTTTCCCATGCGGTCTCCGTATGCACCGTTGCTCAGAATCAATAATTTGTGTTTGGGCGTAATCACACTTCCCAAGGTCGCCTCTACGCAATAAGTACCGCTTCCCTGCATCAGGATGCTGGTGTACTCATCTGTTTTTCGTGTAGCCAGTTGTACCAATCCTTTACGTATTTCCTCTACGATGTGAACATTGTAGTCTTCATCCATGTGCACCAGTCGGTCATCATGCTGTTTTTACGCTTTCAGAAGTGGTTAAAGGGCCGGGGGTTAAAAGTAAGTATGGTCTCATAATCGTTTAATTCATTTTATGGTTAATAATTTCAATAATTTCGGGAAGTTCGGCAATGGTGTTTACTACATAATGCGCACCTGCCATATACATACGTTTTCTGACTGCTGCCATGCGTCTGTTCAACTCTTCTGCAGGCAGTTTTCTGGTTTCCTCTTGGGTGAGTCCCATTTCATTGCTGCCCAGAATCACACCGACAGTCCATACACCGGCATTCACACCTTCTTTGATATCGGCTATCGTATCCCCGTATTTTATTACGCTTTGAACGGAAGGTATGGCCAGATCAATCATGTTCTGGTAAATCATGTAGGGTTGCGGACGTCCTGCCGGAAGATTGTTGGAAGTCACACAGTTGTCTGTGGTATAGCCATGGGCGGCGGCACCGGGCAGCACAATGTCCATCATGGCAGTAGTATATCCGGTGGTGGAACCTATCTTGATGCCGTCCCTTTTCAGTTTCTCGATTACTTCGATTACACCGGGAATAGGAGTCGTATATTCTTCCAGGGAGGCGAACAAGTGTTTTTCGAATTCTTTGTATATGGATACCACATCTTCCTCAGTCCAGTTGCGGTTATAGTTTTGTTTGAATTGCTCCGTCACGCTTGGTAACTTGAATAATTCACGGATATGGTCTATTTTGGTCATACCCATGGGGCCTCGTGCTTCTTCCATTGTCACTGTCAGTCCTTTCTCGGCAAAAGCTTTCAGGAAAGCGGCTACCGGAGCGAAGCATCCATAGTCTACAGCCGTTCCGGCCCAGTCCATAATAACACACTCAATTTTCTTCATCTTCTTGTTTGTTGTTTATTTGGTTATACTTTTATTTTTATGTTATGGGTTACAGATGTTTTCTGCTGTTTCCTTTAAGTTGGTTAACGCCATCGGTGAAACGATGATCTTTTTATTTTTTTCTTCTTTTCTCAGCTGTCTTTCCAATTTATACCGTTGCATCAGATAGATGGCCGAACCGATGAATGCAATGCTGCACACAATGCCTACCCATCCCGAGAACTGGTTATAGAACTCCATCCAATTGATATCCGGGCTGCAAAATTCCTTGAACAGCAGTACACAGACAGTTCCTGTATATCCGATAAAGTCGATGGTGGCAATGAAGAATCCCACATTTCCTTTAATCTTGAAGCAGGCAATGAAGCGCTCGAAGAACAGAGTCTGGAAACTAAGATAAACGATGTACAGGCTCAGACTTTGAAGGAACAGCCAGTAAAGGGTAGGCAGTTGCAATGCATCATAATTAAAAGCCAGATAGCTGATTGTGCCCGCTCCACCAATAACCATAGCCAGAAGCACCTGCAATACTCTGTAGTTGCTGTTTATTAACGACATCATGGCAAAGATTCCCAAAATAATCAGCGTCACCATACCGTCCACTTGTGCGAACAACCAGGAAGAAATAGTGCTGACATCAATGATATTGACCAGAAAATCTTCTTTTATATCACGTAAAATAGTGATAAACAGATTGGCGAAGAACAGCATGATCAGCAAGGGCATATAACTTTTGAACAGTTGTCTGCGTTGCTCTCCGTTCAAGGTGACACGTTCCGAACGGAGGGCGCGGTCTTCATCTGTGGGTTGTGGCAACTTGTTGAGCGACCACCCCATGAGGATAAGGAGCGGGAAGGCTAAACCACCTATCAGGGCGGGCATCCAGAATTCTGTGACACCAAATGTATTGACTACAAACAATCCCATAGATTTAGCCATTCCTGAGCTCACCGCCATACTTACCCCCAGCAAGCTGGCCAATATATCGGTAACTTTGCGTCCTTCTATGAAACTGAAGATGACTCCCCACATGCATCCCAATGCCAGTCCGTTGAAGAATAGGGCAAACACATTAAAGGTTGGGGGAGTAATCCGAAGAAGACTAAAGCGAGTTCTGCAAGGGCTACGGAGCATACCATGAACTTCAACCGGTCCTCGCGCTTCAATTCTGAAACAATCTTGATGGCAAAGAACTTTGAAATAAGGTAGCCGAAAATCTGCATGATGGTAGTGGCTACTTTATAGTCCATCCCGAAGAAATCCATTCCGTCAAAGGTGGCAGCTGTAAAAGGTTTGCGCAGGCATATACCAGTGAGTATGACAGTAGTGCCGCCCCTCCTGCCCACAGGATAAACAGGAAACTGGATATCTGTTTGTTTGTTTCGCTTTTTGCTTCCATTATACTAATTGATATTGACTAATTGTTTTGTTTCTTTTCTTTGTAGGAACCTCACTCCTCGTGTCCTTGGATTGCTGTTTCCGGAAGCAAAAGTAGGAGCCTTCCGAGAGAGAAAAAATGAATCTTTATGATTAATATTTTTCATATTCCACCTGTTGTATGATGTAACATTAATGTAATGTATATGTCATTGTATGTTCATATAAAAACTTGTATTTTGCAAGTTCAATAAAGAAGAAGAGAACAATGAATGATTTGATAGAAATATACCGAAGAATAGAATATCTCCGTAACAATGGTTTGAAAATGAAGGAGATAGCGGATTATGTAGATATGGCTCCCAGTGTCTTGTCTGCTCTTTATTCCAGCGTTCTGCCCACTTATGTAACCTCATTGAAACAAGGACACTCTGAAGAAGATTCATTAGATTTGGCTTTGGCGCAGGTCAATAATGTGTCAAAAAAACGTCTGTTGGGCAATTTGGCAAGTATCAAAGAGTTGCTTTTCAGTTTGGAACCTGCCCATGGTGAGGCAAAGACCAATCCTTTTATGGAGATGATGACTGCCGAGATGCAACGTTCCGTGCAGGAAGTTTATAATTATAGCGGAAGTTATCTGAGCTATAGTCTTTCTTCTTCGTGCCAATGCCTTAAAGTGGAACCCTATCTGATAGAGGCTTCCGAAGACAATACGTATGTGAAGGTGACTCACATGAGTGCCTATAATACAACGCATCGGGGAGTGGGATTATTCAATAATCATCAGAACGGGTATATTTTCTTTAACGAGCGCGAGTCACCGCAAATGGCTTTGTTCAGTATTTATCTGCAATTGCCGATGTATGATTTTCCGCCGTTCCTTAAAGGTTTGTATCTTAGTCTGGATTACAACAGGAATCCGATAGCGCGCCGTATCTTGTTTGTAAAGCAAGGAGACAGTACAGACATGGAGGAATTCCTGGAACTGAAAGGGGAGCTGGTTCCACTCGATAAGTTGACAGAATTACAAAAGAAGTATTATGACTATACTTGTCAGGAGGGAGATTGTATCCGTACCTGCATGGTTCCGTCTCCCCAACTGAATGAAAATGATTTGGAGAGGGAAAAAAGATTTTGTCTTTATGATTCGTACATTGGAAACGGCTTGTAATAACAACATATCGCATCCGTCGCTGTTACATAAGCCTTTTCTCTTCCTTGATCAAGCCTTTTTATACGGATGTATTCTATCTCCCAAGTCTTTGGAGTTATCTCCATAAGCTTTGGAGTTGACTCCCAAGGCTATGGAGATAACTCCAAAGGCTTGCGGAGATAAAACAAACAGGAAGAAAATCTTTAACCCTACGGCGGGAAAGGTTTAGAGATATGGGTAAGAGCTTTTAAGGATGAATCAGATTACAAGGCTACGCATTCCTTACGGAGGAATATCCTTTTGCAGACTTGCCCATCCACTGTAGGGATGGATTTCATTCCATTCCTGCAATGGATGATGTTTTGTCAATGCTTATGATAGAAATGTACTTATATTACCCGATGCGGAAATATAAAGTTTATGCATGGCACGGGTGCAGGCTACATATAACATGCTGCGGTCTATCTCTGTTCTATAGTTTTTATCAGTTACAAATGGAACAATCACTTCGTCAAACTCCAGCCCTTTTGCCATGTGGGCTGTAGTAATGACCACCCCATTGACAAAAGCTACACTTTCTTCTGTCAGCAAACAGATCTTATCAGACAAATGATTGATGGCTGCATACAACTTGTCCGCTTGTTTTACGGTTTTGCATATTATACCCATGGATACATCAGCTCCTTTCAGGAAAGAGGTGATGAGGTTTCTATCCATTCTATCTCTTTCTTTTCAGTAGGCAGCAAGGCGACTGCCGGTTCCTCTCCATGACGCTCTATAGCTTCCAGTTCCTCGTTCTTGGCAATACGTTGGGCAAACTCTGTGATTTCATACGTGGAGCGATAACTTTTACAAAGCTTCATCACTTCCGAGCCGACCAGTACACGTTGGATCTGTTCGCAGGTGGTGGAACTGTATGGATTTACTGATTGCTTTGCATCTCCCAATATTGTTTTCCGGCAAGGGAATAATTTAGCCAGAACTTTGTATTGTATCGGAGTATAGTCCTGCATTTCGTCTACCAGCAGATGCTTGATGCCATACATGGTTTTATTATCTTCCAGGGCCAGTTTCAAATAAAGTAATGGAGCTACATCCGCATATTCCAATTTCCGGTTTTTACCCTGCTTGAACATTTCCGGTTTTCCCAGCCAGTCATAAAATCCCTTGTACAAGTCGAGGTCTTTATTGTTGAACATCTTTTTCAGTTCATTACCCAACTGCCGTATCTGTATTTTTCCCATCGGCTCTTGGTGATAGGTGAAAGTCAGTTCGCGGGCAATTTCTTCTGCCATTGGTTGGAAACGGCTGCGCATGGGCAGGCGGTGCCATGCCGCGAAACGTTCTTTCAGGTACTCGGCAGGGATAGGGATACGCCCTGCTTTCAGGTCGGTTGGCCGAAATGCGTTTTGTTCCAAATATAGAATGTATTTATCCATCTGCTGGATAAACTCGGTGGTGGATTTGAATCGGATACGTTCTATAAAATCTTCTTCCTCTTTGTCCAGTATTTCGGCCACCTGGTCAAAGAAGGTTTGTATTTTATATTTGTTGTCCAGTATTTTGAGCATTAATTCCTCAAAGCCGCATTCTTCAATTTTTTCTTCTCCCAATTCGGGAAGTACGTTCGAGATGTAATCGGCAAATACTTTATTGGGGGAATGATCAGGATATCATTGGACGTGATTTCCCCTTTGTGCCGATATAGCAGATAGGCTACGCGGTGCAAGGCGATGGATGTTTTTCCTGAACCGGCTACTCCCTGGATAATCAGGGTGTTCGATGTATCATTACGGATAATTTTATTCTGTTCCCGTTGGATGGTGGCGACTATATTCTTCATCCGGTCATCGGAGTTTCCACTCAATTCCTTCTGAAGGATGTCATCTTGAATATTCAGTGAACTTTCCAGCATGAATTCCATTTTTCCGTCACGGATGCGATACTGGCGTTTCAGACGGATGTTACCTTTCACTTCTCCCGAGGGGGCGTCGAAATGTGCTTCTCCTAATTCATAATCATAGAACATGCTGGAGATGGGGGCACGCCAGTCGTGTATCAGATTTTCATTGGTGGGAGGATTGAAAAATGAGTGTATACCTATATATAATGGCAGGACTTCGGGTTGCCCTTTTTCTTGAAAGTCGATGCGACCGAAATAGGGGATGGCCATCATTTTGCGATAACGTTTCTTTTTCTCGGCCAAGGACTCGCTGGCTGCTACTTGTTGGGTGACTATCTGCCGGACCGCACTTTTCTCGGCTCGGTCCAGTTCGGACAGATTTTCCCACAAGTAGAGTTTGTGCTCCATTACGTCTTTGGATTTATCTTCAATGGCCTTATCCATCTGTTCGATATTGGCAGCTAATAAAGCAATAATATCCATGAGATAGGCTTTTTCTTCCTTTTCAGTCCGGTTAAATATCATAGCGCGTATTGGTTTGTAGTTTTATTACCGGGCGAAATTACACAAATATGTTTAATGTTATTCTCTTTGTATGGAGAAAAGTGGATGTAAATTTGTTCTTTGTCCGGTTGTTTGGGTTACTCTGATATGAATATTGCAGGAATGGAAGCCGCTCTTTTCTTTGTGGAAAAAAGGTGGAGGAACTTTCACAAGCTCTCCGTCCCAACCGTAGCAGGTACATGTAAGGAGAATGTTCACGGAAAAGAATAATGCACAATCTTTTTTTGAGAGATTGTGCATTATAATATAGAAATATACAGTTTGTTATTACTGGCTTTTATAGCTGTTTATCTGAGATTAACCGTGCGATGCGGGTCTTGTTCTGTGTTCCTTTGGTAAGCAGGTAAACGTGCTTATACGCATCGCGGTTCAGTTCGGTGGGAGAACCGTTGATAAGAATGATGTTCCGGTCATTGGCGAATTTCAGGATACCGCTGATGTTGTTGGGATGTAGTTTGCCTATTTCATCCATCATGCAGTGTAACTTGAAATCTTTGAATTTGCGGGATGCTCCTTCCTTGAACACATTCAGCAACATGATGTTTATCATCGCTTTTACTAGAATGTCGGTTCCTTCCGACCCCACATTGGCTATCTTCTCGATAAATCCGGTGTCATTGCCGTTCTCCACAATGCGGAAACGCAACTCGAAGGAATCATACAGGCGGATACTGTCATAGCGGTAAGCATGTATTTCCTTGATAAAGGTACGCAGCAAAGTGATAGCCTCTTCTTTCACCAATTGCTCTTTGGCAGAGGAGAACAGGTTGGTTTCCGGTGAGAGGTCATAGCCGTAATCATGGTAATATTTCTGTATCTCACGCAGAATATTCACTACGCGGTTGCTGCTCTCTTCCACTTTCATTTCAATGCGCTGGATGACTCCCACAAAATTGCAGGTGGCGAAACCTTTATTGATTTCACGGATCACATCTTGAATATCATCTTCCGATGAAGTCAGCATGGAGGTGTCCATACTGATACGTTTGAAGGTATCCCAATGCTCGTTGTTGATGCGGCGGATGTATTCGTCTATGCGGTGTTCTTCCACAAAGTCGTGCAGTTCGTCGGCAAAGCGTACATATTCCCAATCCTCGTTGAATTTTACGCGGAACTTGAAGGTGTTGTCCTCATCAAAATGTCCGGTGAAAAGGTTCACTTCTTTACGGAGCTTGCTTTGCACCTGCGTGAATTGGTTGGCCTGGCGGGTCAGTTCGTCAATCAGCTCCATACAGGTCTTGGTGGTCTGCATGGTTTGCGTGTTTTCGGAACGGAATATATCCTGATGCGGTTTATACCAGTCGTATGCCGGAATCTTGCTGTAAGCCTCCAGGTTCTTTTGCAGTTCCCTTACATTTTCTTCCGCTTCTTCCCATTCTTTGTTCAGAAGGTCTATTTTTTCTTGTAGGGAGGATGTTTCCACTCTCAGCGTTTCCCGTTCCAATTGGAGCAGACGTTTTTGTTCATCGTGCTCCCGTTGCCATCCGGGAATACGGTCTATCAAATCCCGTTTGTCTTTTTGGTATTCGATGACCAGTGTCGCATTCTCCTTAATGAAAGAAAGCTCTTTTTCCAGTTGGACCAGTTGGTTGGCAATGTCTTGCAGACGTTCGGTATCTGCTCCCTGCGAGTGAAGCTCTTTCTGCATATCCGCTTCATATTCGGTTTTGATGGAGGAAATTCTGCGTTGTTCTTCTTTTTCTTCCTTCCCGATAACTTCCGCTTGTGTCTTTTTTTCGGCGGCAAGAGCCTGTTGTTGCTTGTTCCATTCCTGTTTCAGGCTATCCAGTTTCTCTGTCTTTTCTTTGTTCAGGTTTTTTAGCTTGCTGTTTATACCGTCCAGTTCGGCAACCCGTTTGCGCTGTTCGTTTTCCAATCGGTTTATTTTGGCATTCCGTTCCTCATTGGCTTTCTTCTTCCACTCTTCCAAGTCGAGCATATCCTGCTGGTATTGGCGTTCCAATTGTTCCAGTTCATACTCTATTTGGCTGATAATGGCTTTTTGTTCCTTTATCTGCGGTTGGTATTTGCGTTTCAACTGTTCCTGCAACTCCTCCCTTTCAGTTTGCTGGCGTTGCATGGCAGCAGTGATTTCTTCCAGACGTTTTTCACCGTTTTCTTTCTCGACGATATAATCGTCTATGGATTTGATGGGGCGGTGGATGCTGTCTAAATTAATGGAAATGCCATAGAATGAGTTTCCCCCCTCAATGGTAATTTGCGGAAAAAGCCCCCGTTGCCATAAAATGCTCTCATCACACAGTTTGCCGATATTCTCTTCCCATCCCTTTTTGTTTTCTTTCAGCCAGCCTTGCAAGGTGTCTTTGCTGTTGTTCAGAAAAGCTTGTAATTCGTCTATGCGGGGACGGAGTTGCAGCATCTCCTGTTGCAGTTTTTGCAAGGTCAGGTCTTTTTCTTTCAACTGTTTCTGCTGTTCCTCTTCCCAAGTCATGGTCAGTTCCTTGATGATGAGCTGCGCTTGGGCGATACGGTTTTTCCGTTCCGTATGAAAGTTGGCATAGTTTTGGATACGTGTTTTCAATTCTTGTTGCTCTTCCTCAAAGAAAACCTCCTTTCTGCATAATTTTATCTGGTAATCTATAGCGTTCAGTTCGCCCAGTTTCTCGGCTTTCAGCGGATGGAGTTGCTGTGACAGGCTTTCGAACTCCTGGTAAAGGGAATCAGTGAACCGCTGGTATTCTTTGCGGGCCTCTTCCAGACGCTCGTTGTATGCATTGTTTAATGTATCCAGTTGTTTGATTTTCGCTTCATGAATCTTGTTCCATTGCTCGTCCAAGGCTGAATCAGCGATTTATACTTGGTGGATATTTCCATATATTGTGAGGTAAGGATGCGTTGTTCTTCCAGCAATCCCACCTGCCGGTTCTTCCATTCCTCTTTTTTGGAAGAGCGTTCTATAATCTCTTCTATGTTCTTGTTCTGATAGTCCTTTTCTTTGCCTAATGCCTTTTGCAGTTCGTTGTTCAGCACTGCCAGCGCTTCCTGTAACTTGTCGCTGCGTTTGCGCGATTCATCCTGAAGCTCCTGTTTCCGGCGTATCAGTTTTCCTTTGTCGGCATCCGTGCGGTCTTGTTTCTCTTTCCATTGGGGAAGGATACTTTCGGCTTTGCGGAAAGCGGCAACCAGTTCGCGGCAATTCTGCACCAGTCCGCCTTGCAGTTTGGACGTTTGTTGGGATAACAGTGTGATTTCCCGAGCCTGTTTCCGGGTTTCCCGTTTCTGAAATTCTTCGATATCCTTCAGACGGGTTTCAAAGTTTTTCAGATGCTCCTTGTAACTGTTCAGGTCGATGGCCGTTTCATCTTCATTCAGAGAAGAAATGATTGTTTTCTTGATAAATTCAGCATCCAGTTTCGAATTCAGCAACACGTTCTGTATAGTGCGCGGAATATTCTGGTATTGCTTGCTCTCCATCAGCGAGTACCGGCTGAACTCAGGACTTGTACTGTTTCCATACAGAATGTTCCGATACTCGTCGTAGGTATAGATGATACGTGAATATTCTATGCCATATTGGTCCAGCACGGCACGCACGCGGTCGCTCTCGCTATAGGCCACCCGATTCTCGTCTATAAAGAATTCTTTGCGGTAAGGAGAGTGATGAAGCGGTAACATACACGGTTCATCGATTTGAAACTCAGAATACAGAACGCACCGTTCTCTGTTGCCACTTCGTAAACGATATACGAATTGGAGTAGGGAAAATAGTAATCCGTGTAATTCTGCTTTTCCACCGAAATGCCCAGCCGTTGCGTGTCGGCATTGTAAAAGAAAAGGATAGCACGCAGAAGGTACTTTTTCCCACTCCCTGCGTACCGATGAAGTGAACGTTTCCGTCCAGATAGATATCGTCCGAATAAGGGATATTCGCACTATTGATAAAGATAATTCTACTCAGGTTTCTCATCTTCGGTTTCGTCGTAAATGTTGATACTTTCAATCAGTCTTTCCAGATAATGCCAGGCGCTCATCACTTTATACGTATTGGTTTTCTCATTTTCCTGTTCCAGGAACGAGTCTTTGGTGAGCTGGCGTATCATGTTTTCCAGCACTTCCTTGCGGATGTCCTTGTCCGAGAAGTGTTTCCGCATACCGTCCAGTTTGTTTTGGAGCAGCATGTTGATGTTGGTTTCCACCAATATCTGTTCGGGCTGGAAGCGGAATCCGGGACCGAATGTTTCATCGTAGGTTTTGAAAAAATCGAGCACATCTATCCAGTAATAGGCACGCATGATTTTTTGCTCCAGTGTGGCTTTAGGTTCTATACGGGAGAAGAAGAAATATTCGTTTCCCCGTTCCAGTGTATAGTTTATTTGTGAGAAATACTGATAGAGAGATTCGTAGTTCTCATCTATTTCATTATACATATCGCGTACTTCTTCGCTGGTGCTGTTGGAACTGATGAACAGTCCTTTTTGCAGGTATTCAAAGATGGATGCGGTATTATCGGGTATTTGTATATTTAAATCCATAATTCTCAGAGTGGGTATATTTTAGCATATTCATATTGATTGTGGAGTCCGAACTCGTTCCGGATTTCCAGTTGGCTCTCGTAAAGTGAGACAATCTGACAGAAGAACGTGGTACGTTCCTTTTCATCCACTTCGCGATGGAAATGATATTGCAACAGAAAGGAAAAAAGGTCGCTGACCGGCTCTCCTTTCCAGCGGGCTTCTGCCCCCGACTGCACAAAGGCGGTTACCACTTCGTCCAAATTAATCACTTCTTCGTACATGGCCTGTGCTTCCAAGTCTTCTTCACTGAAAGCTCCGGCTTCATTTTTCCGTACAATTTCACGATACTTCTGATTGCTGATAACTTTCAGAATGATGGGACGCACTTCGTCACTGGCCAAATAGCTGGGGGACAGTTTGAACGATGCTTGTGTATTGCCTTCCAACAGGAGGGAGCGTTCCCGTTCCATTATTTCAGACAGATTACTCCGGGCACGTAACTCGAACTGATCTTGCAGATATTTTACTTTTCGTATTTTTTCTACCAGTATCACCTGATTCTTTATTTGGTTCAGGTAATTGATGATATCCTGCTGGGCACGAATCAGACTGTGAGCTGATAGTTGCAGTTCCTGCCGCAGTTCGAGCAGGATGCGGGTCAGCTCTTCGTCAGTGGCTTGGCGGAAGAAATCCCGTTCTTCATGCAGAATCAGATGTTCGGTAGAGTCTATCAACCGCTGGATGTTGATTCGTTTCTTGTCCAGATTTTGCAGTTTGGCTATTTTTATCTGGTATGTGGGCTCGTGTTTGAAAGCATTATCAATATTGTGTTGAAGGTTGATAATGTTCCGTATCGTTACACGTGCCAGTTTCTGAAAGGTAATCTTGATATTGCGTACATAACTTTCCTTGCGCGACTGGATCTTTTCTTTCAGGTAGTAGTCCATCAGTTCGTGCAGGTACTCTATGTTTTCCTCTACGGTAGCCGTGTTGATTTCCTCGTTCGCTTCCAGCAGCAGTTCGAAGAAATCAAGGAATCGGGCATCCAGTTCCACAAAATTTCCGTTTTGGTGTATGATTTCCTTTTCGATGAGTATCTTTAAACGGTTTTCATCCTCTTTCAATAGGGCTAGTGCGTCCGAGTATCGAAAACTAAGTACTTTTCTCTTCTCAAACATCTCTACCAATAGCCCTTTAGCTACAAAAATCGTATTTATTATTTCGTGAATTGATCGGAATATATACATTGTTTTTTCTCCAAAAAAGTCCGGCGAAGTTACTTTAAATGGTTGGAAAAACCTAGCGTTTTATGCTAAAAAGCATATAAATAGTGAAGTAAAAGGTGGAAAATGTTGGAGTATAAATGGGCAAGAGGGAAGTTGTTGCATGAAGTGTCTGTCGCTTAATGGTGCTATATTTCTCAGATGCGGCTGGCACGAATAACGTAGTTCGTGCCGGCGCGTCTGGAAAATAGAATACTTTAGGAACTTTACGGTAAAGACTGATAAACCGGGTGCCTATGTTTAGAACTGTTTAGTTGTGTGGGTTATTTGCAGGCTAGTTCGAATATCTCTTTACTATATTCTTTGTTCAGCTTCACATAATTGCCTACCCATTCTCCCTTGTTTTCATGCAGTTTTTCACTAGCAGTTCAATATCAGGATGTTCTATACCCAATTCTTTGAAATTGACCGGCAGGCCCATGTATCTGAAAAAATGCTTCAATCGTGATATGCCGGCAAGTGCCATTTCTTCCAAATCCTCATTCTCGGGAACTCCGAAAACGCGGTTTGCAAACCGGGCAATCTTTTTCGGGTTGTGTTCTGCCATGAATGTCATCCATGCAGGTACGATTACTGCTAGTCCTGCTCCATGTGTCACATTATATGCAGCACTGATTTCATGTTCCAGAAAATGTGATGCCCAGTCTTCTCACAACCTACTCCGCAAGTACCGTTATGGGCAATTGTCCCACACCACATGATATTGGCGCGTGCTTCGTAATCGTTCGGGTTCTGCTTCACTTTATATGCTTCTTTGATGATAGCCATCAAAGTCCCTTCACACAGCCGGTCACTGATTTCTACATCGGGAGTGTTGGTAAAATAACGTTCCATAATGTGTACCATCATATCGGCAATGCCACAAGCTGTCTGGTAGGGGGGAGAGTATAGGTCAGTTCCGGATTCATCACAGCAAAAACAGGCCGTAGTAATTCCGGTACACGCAAACTTAGTTTTTGCAGACCTTCCAGTTTGGTAATCACCGTATTGCCCGAACCTTCGCTGCCGGCAGCGGGAATAGTAAGTACCACACCCACTTTTAAGGCCTTCTTCACTTTGGCTTTTCCTATATAGAAATCCCAAAAATCACCTTCGTAGGGCACTCCTGCCGCAATGGCTTTTGCAGTGTCAATGACAGAGCCTCCCCCTACGGGAAGCATAAAGTCCACGCCTTCTTTGCGCGCCAGTTCAATGCTTCGTAAACTTTCGGGTCAGTAGGATTAGGTTGTACGCCTCCTAATTTTACATAATCCACTCCTGCCTGTTGCAGAGAATCTTCTATGCGTTGCAGTAATCCGCTGCGAATAATAGAGCCTCCACCGTAAACAATCATTGCCTTCCGGGCGTTATACTTTTTAGCAAGAGTACCGGTTTGGATATCTGTATCCTTGCCAAATACAAACTCGGTAGGGCTGTAAAATACAAAATTGTTCATTTGCTTACTCCTTATATTATTTTGTTGTTTGAAACCAAAACAAAGTTAAGGAAATATATTACCTTTGCCGCCTAAATTTAGTAAAAAGATGAAAACGGACATTGAAATAGCACGCAGCATTGAGCTGGTCAAGATTAAACAAGTGGCTAGGGAAACCGGTATTCCTGTAGAGCACATCAGTAATTACGGGCGCTATATTGCCAAAGTGGATGAAAGTCAGATAAACGAAGAAAAGGTGCAGCAGAGTAACCTTATTCTAGTTACTGCCATCACTCCTACCAAAGCCGGTATTGGTAAGACCACTGTTTCCATCGGATTGGCTTTGGGACTGAATAAATAGGAAAGAAAACAATTGTTGCCTTGCGCGAGCCGTCGCTAGGTCCTTGTTTCGGAATGAAAGGGGGAGCTGCCGGAGGAGGATATGCCCAAGTTTTGCCGATGGATAAGATTAATCTTCATTTTACAGGTGATTTTCATGCCATCACTTCCGCTCACAATATGATTTCGGCCTTGTTGGACAATTACCTTTATCAGAATCGTGATAATGGTTTCGGATTGAAGGAAGTGCTGTGGCGTCGTGTGTTGGATGTGAATGACCGTTCCCTCCGTTATATTGTTACAGGACTAGGACCGAAGACCAACGGAATTACCCAGGAGTCAGGTTTTGATATTACTCCTGCATCTGAAATTATGGCTATTCTGTGTCTGGCCAAGGATGAAAAGGACCTGCGTCGTCGCATTGAAAATATTTTATTAGGTTTTACGTATGACAACAAGCCTTTTACTGTAAAAGATTTAGGAGTTGCCGGAGCCATTACAGTTCTTTTGAAAGATGCTCTTTCTCCTAATCTGGTACAAACTACGGAACATACTGCTGCCTTTGTTCATGGGGGCCGTTTGCCAATATCGCTCACGGTTGCAACTCTATTCTGGCAACCAAGATGGCAATGACTTTTAGTGATTATACTATTACCGAAGCCGGATTCGGGGCTGACCTGGGAGCGGAGAAGTTCTATGATATTAAGTGCCGTAAAGCAGGTGTCACACCTAAACTGACCGTCTTGGTGGTTACTGCCCGTGCATTGAAAATGCATGGCGGCGTATCACAGGATAAGATAAAGGAACCTAATCTGGAAGCTTTGAAGCAGGGTGTGGCCAATATGGATAAGCATTTGCGTAATTTGAGATATTTCGGTCAGACAGTTGTCGTTGCGTTTAACTGTTATGGGGATGATTCGGAGGAAGAAGTGGATTATATCCGTACCCATTGCGAGAAGAAAGGTGTGGGCTTTGCAGTGAACAACGCCTTTACTGATGGTGGCGAAGGGGCAGTAGAATTGGCGGAACTGGTTGTGAAAACCATTGAGGAACAACCTTCCGAGCCTTTGCAATATGCCTATGATGATGAGGATAGTGTAGAAACTAAAATATCGAAGGTGGCTTGTAATTTATACGGTGCCAGCATTATTACGTATAGTGCCGCTGCCCGTAAGAAACTGAAGCATATTGTAGAATTGGGATATGGAAATTTCCCTATCTGCATTGCCAAGACGCAGTATTCATTCTCTACCGACCCCAAAATTTACGGTGCGGTAGACAATTTTGAATTCCATGTACAAGATATTGTGATGAATGCCGGAGCTGAGATGCTGGTAGTCATTGCCGGAGAAATAATGCGTATGCCGGGATTGCCGAAGGAACCGCAGGCATTGCATATTGATATCGTGAATGGTGAAATAGAGGGGTTGTCGTAACCCCTCTTTTTTACTGAACTTATACTGTTTTACATTGACGAGATTAAACACCAGGTGTAAATGGAAAGTCCGATACCTGTTACCAATCCTACAGATGACCATCTGATAAACAACTTGTCTTTATATTTGCAGCCATAGCATAAGCCTGTAATGGCGCACATGGAAATTCCGATTGGAAATACAAAGAATCCTATTGAGATAATCCCGATAAGTATAATGATACCCATGATGGTTAGAACTTTGTTTCTTGCTGTCATAGCTTTTATTGTTTGGTGTTGAATGTATATGGATTATATGCGACAGTAAAAGTACAAAATTATTGTTTAGAATCAGACTTTTATCCGTTTTTTATATATTTGCATTATTTAAAAAGTGGATGGATGGCGGGTGTCTTGACTCCCGGACGGCATCGTAAATGCATGTCTCGGATTCGTAGTAGGAATACAAAACCTTCTGTCAGAAATGAGCACTTGAATGGGGCATTGTTTACGCTGAACCATTTGTTCTTGGAAAATTTTGCAGTACGTCATGCGGTTTCGTATGGAGAGAGCGGCAGGGAATTAAATCTGGTTGCGGCCGAAGATAAAACGGAATATGAGAAAGATAAGCTTTTATAAAAATCGAACTAATCAGTAACGATAAAATGGATATGAAACATGTAAGTATCTGGCTCTTGTCCTATGCATAGGGAATCTGTCGCCTGTGATGGCGCAGACAGCTCGAAAAGTCTCACAGTAGACAATTTAGTTGCCTGGCAGCGTATCAGCGGGCAAGCTATTTCTGATAATGGAAAGTGGGTGGCATGCAAGATGGAACCTTGGGAAGGAGATGCTGTGGTGAATTTGTATGATGCACAAGGGAAGGAACTTGCCACTTTTCCGCGGGCGGACCGTTTTCTTTTCTCGGCTTCTTCCGACTATTTGGTTGTGTCGCAGAAACCCGGCAAGATGATAGTGGATTCTCTGAAAATAAAGAAAACGAAGAAAGAAAAGATGCCGATGGATGCATTGGTCATTTATTCGCTTTCGGGCGGCAGGGAAGTGATTGATTCACTGAAAACATTCAGGCTGGCAGAGAAGGCGGACTGGGTTGCTTTTCAGAAGGGAAGGAAAGACTCGACTTTGTATGTCCAACCGTTGAATGCAAACCTCAGTACCCGGTATGAGGCTCCTGCTGTGAAAGCTTTCAACTTTGCGGAGAAAAGCGGAATGCTTTATTATATTACCGCAGGTGATAAAGCAGAGGAAAAGCCGGGATTGTATCTTCTGAATACGGAAACAGGTGTGAAGACGCTGATAAAAGAAGGTGACGGGGTGTTTAAACAGGTAACTTTTGATGAAGATGGAGCAAACTTGGCTTTCTTATATTGTGCACAGAAAGATTCTTGTTATAAAGCCATGAGCTTGTGGCTGTCACAGCAGGGAGCACCGGCAACAGAAGTTGCGGCACGTGGCAATCGGGCTTTTCCGAAAGGATGGGTAATCAGCGAGCATGGGAAATTACAATTTTCGAAGAGTGCTTCCCGGTTGTTTTTTGGCACATCGCCTGAGCCTAGACAAAAGGATACGTTGCAATTGGCGGAGAACCGTCCCAATGTGCAGGTGTGGAGTTGGGACGAGCCGGTGCAATATACTGTACAGGATTATAATAAGGAGAAAGAGCTGAAAAGAAGCTATCAAGCGGTTTATCATATAAATGGTGGTCGTATTTGTCAGCTGGCAGATGAGGAGCTGTCTCAGATTTTGCTGGGAGATGAAGGAGATGCCCCGTTGGCATTGCTTTCCACTTCGCGTCCTTATTCATTGTCCTCCATGTGGGAAGGGCGGACACGCAGTGATTATTACACAGTGTCTTTGGAAGATGGCAGCCGTAAATTACTGGCATCGGCGGATTATGGCAGATACCGTCTTTCACCACAAGGCAAGTATGCGTATTGGTATGCTGAAACAGACAGTTGTTGGTATACTCTTTCTATGGCAGACGGGAAAAAAATCAGTTGACTACCCCCGCTTCTTTCCTCGCATGGGATGAAGAGAATGATGTACCTGACTATCCGAACGCACATGGAACTGCCGGATGGACGGAACGGGATGAGTCCCTTTTAATTTATGACCGTTATGATATTTGGAAATTCGATCCGGATGCCATGAAGGAACCTGTCAATCTGACGATGAATGGACGTAAGAACCGGATTTCATATCGTTTGGTAAAACTGGATAAGGAGGAGCGTGTGATTGACCTGAACAAGCCACAGTTGTTGAAAGGCTTTAACGAAGTGACCAAAGGGAACGGGTATTACAAGGCTCGTCTTTCCACCGCTGCTTCTCCCAAAGAATTGATGGCGGGTAACTATATGTTACGCAGTATTTCTAAGGCGAAAAATACAGACCATGTAATCTATACGATGGAAAGTTTTGAGCAATATCCTGACCTTCATTATGCTACACTCGATTTCAAGAAATCTATTCGGCTGACTCATGGCATTGACCAACAGAAAGACTATTTGTGGGGAACTGCCGAACTGGTTTCGTGGATATCTTTAGATGGCCGTAAGTTGAAAGGGGTGGTGTACAAGCCTGCCGATTTTGATCCGGCCAAGAAATACCCGATGATTGTGAGTTTCTATGAGCGAAATTCGGAAACTCTGTTTAATTACCGGATGCCGGAACCCCATCGGTCTACCATTGATTATCATCTTTATAACAGTAACGGGTATATTGTGTTCAATCCGGACATACGTTATGTAGACGGTTATCCGGGTGAGAGTTGCTATAACTGTCTGATGCCGGGGGTTGCCATGCTGATAGGCAAAGGTTATATTGACGAGAAAGCCATAGGGGCGCAGGGACATAGTTGGGGCGGTTATCAAGTGGCTTATCTGGCTACACGTACTGATTTGTTTGCGGCTATTGAGTCAGGTGCTCCGGTGGTCAATATGTTCAGTGCCTACGGAGGTATCCGTTGGGGATCGGGGCTGGCACGCTCGTTCCAGTATGAACATACTCAGAGCCGTCTGGGCGGTACGCCTTGGAGTACTCCGTTGCGTTACTTGGAAAACTCTGCTCTGTTCACGATGGACAAGGTACAAACACCTGTTTTAATCATGCATAATGACGCTGACGGACATGTGCCCTGGTATCAGGGAATAGAATATTTTGTGGCAATGAAACGTCTTGGAAAGCCTTGCTGGATGCTGAACTATACAGGCGAACCGCATTGGCCGACAAAGATTGCCAACAAAATAGATTTTCAAAAACGTATGTTCCAGTTCTTTAATCATTATCTGAAAAAAGAAGCAATGCCTGGATGGATGTCCGATGGGGTTCCGGCTGTAGAACAGCCTTATGAATTAGGATACTGATATTATGTGTTCGGACTGCTATGGAACTCAAGTTGCTCCTACTGTGGATAAAGTAAAAGGATAGTTCCTGAAAAGAGGGAGGAGGTGTGTTAAAACTAAAATGACAGTTCCGAAAAGTTACAGATAGTAATTATAAACTTAAAAGGGTCGTATCAAGCTCTGTCTTGAGTAATGATACGACCCTTTCTTTAGTTTTTTAGGATGCTCAAATTTCAAATTATAAATTCATATTTTCAAAAACTGAATTTTGATCCTCTCTTCTTCTTTTTAGTACAATGCTTTTTTATTCAAACTTACCATAACGGGTAGGCAACAGTTTGCGGTCACCTAATGTATTATCTACCCGGGCTACATTGATCCAGAATTTGTTATCACGTACCGATTCGATAGGATAAGCGGCTTTCTCTCGGCTGTAGCTGTGATTCCATTCATTGGCCACCACTTCATATTCAGGATGCGGGGCGTTGACCAATACATTATCTTCTTTATCGGCACTGCCATTCTTCACTTCTTGAATTTCCTGCCAGATGGTTTGCATCACAGTGACGAAATTATCCAGTTCCCATAAACTTTCACTTTCAGTCGGTTCAATCATCAATGTTCCATGAACCGGGAAAGAAAGGGTGGGCGCATGATAGCCATAGTCCATCAGACGCTTGGCGATGTCATTTTCGCTGATACCGGTTTCGTCATGCAGATAGCGGCAATCTAAAATCATTTCATGACCCACAAAGCCCGTAGCACCGGTATATACAATGCCGTAGGTATCCTTGAAGCAAGCTGCCAGATAATTGGCGCTCAGAATAGCAGTCTTGGTGGCATTGGTCAGACCTTCGGCGCCCATCATGCAAATATAACCGTAAGTAATAGGCAGGATTCCTGCGCTACCGTATGGAGCTGAAGAAACCTGATTGGCACTGTTACCCCAAACTTGATGTCCCGGAAGGAACGGAACCAGATGTTCGGCTACACAAACGGGACCTACACCTGGACCGCCACCACCGTTGGAAGGGGCTGGCAAAAGTCTTATGCAGATTCAAATGGCATACATCAGCACCGATGGTACCCGGATTGGTCAGACCTACCTGTGCATTCATATTTGCACCATCCATGTAAACCTGTGCTCCGCATTTATGAATAATTTTACAAATTTCTGCAATTTCCGGTTCAAAGATACCATGAGTGGACGGATAGGTAATCATTAATGCAGCCAGATCATCCTTGTTGGCTTCTGCTTTTGCACGTAAATCTTCTACGTCTACATTACCTTTATCGTCACAGGCGCAAGTCACCGTGGTATATCCGCATTGAATGGCTGAAGCCGGATTCGTACCGTGGCTGATGCCGGAATTAATATCTTGTTGCGGTGTCCCTGTCCGATACTTTCCAGATAAGCGCGGATGATACGAAGTCCTGTATACTCTCCTGCTGCACCTGAATTAGGTTGCAAAGTGACTCCTGCAAATCCGGTAATAACCTTCAACTGCTCGCTTAAGTTATTAATTAATGTCTGATAGCCTTTTGTTTGATCCTCAGGTGCTAACGGGTGTATAGCCATCCAGCCTAAGTTGCTGAGTGGGAGCATTTCCGAAGCGGCATTCAGTTTCATGGTACAAGAACCCAATGAAATCATGGAATGTGCCAATGAGATATCTTTACGTTCCAAACGTTTGATATAACGCATCATTTCGGTTTCAGTATGATACTTGTTGAATACCTCATGGGTGAGGAAGGAAGTACGGCGGCGTAGTTCACGATTCAGTGAGGATGCTTCGGGAATGTCTGTTACTTCTTGAACGGTTTCTTCGGCAGCAATGGAGAAGATGGAAAGTAACAGGTTTACATCTTTCAGGTCGGTGGTTTCATCAATGCTGAAACTACATCGCCATTATCATAGTAACGGAGGTTTACTTCTTTACTCAATGCGATGGTACGCAGCTTCTGAGCCGAAACATGGTCGGGCAGACTGAAACGCAGGGTGTCAAAGAATAATTCATTATGCTGTACATATCCCAAGCGGGTTAGGGCTTTGTTCAACCAGGTGGTAATGCTATGAATGCGTTTTGCTATATTTTTGATACCTTCCTGCCCATGATAAACGGCATAGAAGCCGGCCATTGTAGCCAGTAATGCCTGTGCGGTGCAGATGTTGGAAGTTGCTTTTTCGCGTTTAATATGTTGCTCACGGGTCTGTAAAGCCATACGGTAGGCCAGTTTGCCATATTTGTCTTTAGACCAGCCGATGATACGTCCCGGCATATTGCGTTTATATTCGTCACGTGTAGCGAAGTAGGCTGCGGACGGACCTCCGTAGAACAAGGGGATACCCAGGCGCTGGGTACTTCCGAATACGATGTCTGCTCCCCATTCGCCGGGAGGAACTAACAATGCCAAACTCATGATGTCAGCATCCACGGCTACTTTACAATGGGCGGCATGTGCCTTTTCCACAAACTCACGATAGTCTTCCACGCTACCGCTGGCATTGGGGTATTGAAGGATGCAGGCAAAGATTTCCGGAGTAAATACCAATTCCTTGTAATTTCCTACTTGGATCTTCATGCCTTGCGGAAGGGCGCGGGTCTGGATGACTGCCAGATTCTGTGGGAAAATCTCTTCATCCACAAACAATACGTTGGCTCCGCTTTTTTGTTGGTCGCGGGTGCGAAGTCCATACATCATGGTGGCGGCTTCGGCAGCGGCGGTAGATTCATCCAGCAATGAGCAGTTTGCCAATGGCATGGCTGTGAGGTCGGATATGACAGTCTGGAAGTTCATCAGTGCTTCCAAACGTCCTTGTGAAACTTCGGTTTGATAAGGAGTGTACGAGGTGTACCACACAGGATTCTCGAATACATTGCGTTGAATGACCGCCGGAGTAATACTGTCATACCAACCCATACCTATATAAGAGGTATAAATCTTGTTTTGTGAAGCTAGTTCGGTAATATGCTCTGCAAACTCCCGTTCCGTCATGGGAGCAGCCAGTGGCAGAGGTTCTTTCAAACGGATTTTGGACGGAATTGTTTTGTTAATCAGTTCATCAAGGCTCTTTACGCCAATCTTTTCCAACATAACGGGAAGGTCTTCTTCCTGTATACCGATATGTCGGTCTGCTAATAAATCTGTTTTCATGGTAGTAGTATATAAGTTGAATTTTAAGTTTTATCTTATCGGAAAAAAGGGTTGTTCGCTTTTTCTGCTCCCACAGTGGTCGGGTCTCCATGACCGGGATAGACTACCGTGTCGGGGGGGAGTACAAACAAACGACTGCATATATGCTCGCGAAGTTCGTCGAAGTTACCTCCTGTAAGGTCTGCACGTCCTATACTTCCTTGGAACAATACATCACCGCTGAAGATACAGTGGGCTTCTTTGCAGTAAAAAACAATGCTTCCCGGCGAATGACCCGGTACATGGATAGCTTCCAGTTGGGTATTGCCGAAAGTAATGATATCTCCATCAAAGATATATTTTCCTAATGGCACGGGTGCTTCGGGCAATTGGAAACCAAACATACGTGATTGTGCCGGTGCTTGTTCCAGCCAAAATTCATCCGCTTGATTTGCTTCGGCTTTTAGCCGTATTCTTGCAACAGGAATGGGTTGCCGAAAATATGGTCCAGATGGAGGTGCGTATTCAACAAATGTTTCACTGTCAGGCTATTGCTGTCAATATATCTTTTTAAGGCTTGCTTTTCTTCTTCATAAAAGCAACCGGCATCAATAATGACGGCTTCCTTTGTTTCGTCCGATAGCACGTAGCAGTTTACCGGAAACATATTGAATTCAAATTTCTTTATTTTCATGTTTTTTTTATCTATAATTATAAACCGCTGATGGTTACATAAACCACTTTCTTGGTTTTAAAAAAATCTTCCGTGAATTCATTTTTCAGATCATAAAGCATTGTTTTGTGCTTCACGGGCATTGTTTCTTGTTCCAACTCTCCGCCTTTCAGACAAATCAGCCCGTTGGGCAGGGCGTTATGTTGTTCTTGTCTGATGTTTTTACGGATAATTTTTATTAGATCGCCCAAAGGCATGACAGCACGACTTACCACGAAGTCGAATTTCCTTTTTTCTTCTTCGGCGCGGCAATGACGGAAAGTGACATTCTTCAGTCCGATAGCATTGGCTATTTCTGTAGCTACTTTCACTTTCTTTCCGATACTGTCCACCAGATGGAATTGGACTTCAGGGAATAAGATGGCCAAAGGGATACCCGGGAAACCGCCCCCTGTGCCCAAGTCCATAATTTGGGTATCAGGGGTGAAGTTTATCACTTTGGCTATGCCTAGCGAGTGCAATACATGATGTTCGTACAGATTAGTGATATCCTTGCGTGAGATTACATTGATTTTGCTATTCCAATCCGTATATAAATCATACAATGCGGCAAACTGTGTTTTCTGCTGTTCGCTGAGGTTAGGGAAATATTTCAGTATTAATTCCATTCTATACTTAAAATCGTTATTTAATGTATCATATATTTTTCTACCGATGTGTAGGGCAAAGAAAGGGTGATGACTCCTACAGCATAGGGAGCGATATCATATTTGTTATACAGGAAAGATACTTTTTCCTTTTCTAACAAGAAATTGTCGGGTACGTACATATTGGTAGAATTCAAGATGCCTGCATTCTGAAGTCCTTCCAGTGAGGTGATGGAGCTGTCTTCCAGACGGGTAGCCATCTCTGTTATCAGTTCTTCCAGCAACATGTCGCTCATCGGTTTTTCCGATCCTGCCATAAATACATCTTTCAAAGCAAGCAGTTTGCCGGTATTCTTTTCGAAGTTCATCCATTTGTTCCATGAGTTGGGATGTGCCCCGCCTGTATATTCAAAAGTTTCTGCAATGAAATTCAGAATACCTTCTTTGCCTTCGCTGAAATGGGTGGTCAGTCCGTATTCATAATTGTACCATGTGGGAAGTTCGTCTTTGGGAGTTCCATTTTTTATATCTTCCTGATAGAACTCGTTCACATCTTTGCGGTAGTTGTTAATGTAGGTATTTTTAAAAGAATCTACAGCAACTTCCGGATTCATCCGGATATATTCTTTTCCCAAAACGTGGGCTTGTATGGTACGGTTGATGCGTTGTGCTATGCTATCCGCAGCATCAGATTCTGCTAAATAACTATAATCAATAGTAATCTTACAGGCGGGAGAGACTGTGTCATCTTGTAAATGGGCTTGTTCTTCCACCTTTACAGTCTTTACAGTTTCACTATCAATTTGTTTTTGTCCGTTACATCCCGATAATAAAAAGCAGGATACAAGGCAAGTTGCCATAACAGACAATACGAGATTTCTTTTTTTCATAACTTTTTGTTTATTTGCATGGATTACTTATCCTAACTTCTCCACAAATATAGAATAACTTCGTGAAATGTCCATCTAAAAAGCGAAAATATATTTATCTGTTTGCAACAAGATTGCATGAACTTTTTGCTAAATTTGTCCGTTGATAAGCTATAATAAATAAGTAAAGAAATGAATATGAGCGATATGACAAAAAAACTATATCCCGTTACGGGAATGCATTGTGCGGCATGTGCCGGCAACGTGGAGAAGATTGTAAGGAAGCAAGAAGGCGTGGAAAATGCATCGGTCAATTTGGCGGCGGCTACTTTGGCGGTGACTTATAATCCGGATATTGTGTCTCCGCAACAACTGAAAGAGGCTGTGATGAAAATAGGTTTTGATTTGATAATAGATGAGGATAACTCTGTGCAGGAGCAGGAGGAAGCAGAGCAATCTTATTACGGACAGTTGAAGCGGAAGACTATCGTTGCTTGGATTTTTGCTTTACCGGTAGCTGTTTTGGGGATGTTTCTGATGAATGTTCCGGGAGTAAACTGGTGGATGCTGTTGCTTTCACTTCCTGTTATTTTATATTCGGGGCGTTCTTTCTATATGAATGCCTGGAAACAGACGCTTCAGCGTACCAGTAATATGGATACGTTGGTGGCACTTAGCACCTCCATCGCATTTTTGTTCAGTTTGTTTAATACGTTCTATCCCGAATTTTGGTACAGCCGCGGATTGGAACCTCATGTATATTATGAAGCTGCCACTGTTATAATAGCTTTCGTATTGGTTGGCAAGCTGATGGAAGAGAAAGCAAAAGGAAAAACTTCCACAGCTATTCGTAAACTGATGGGATTACAGCCTCGGACGGCCCGTGTGGTGAAAGACGGCAGGGAAGAGGATATCTTGATAGCCGAACTTCAGGTTGGCGATAAGGTGAGCGTCCGTCCCGGTGAGCAAATTCCGGTGGATGGAGTCATTGTCGGAGGAAACACCTTTATAGATGAGAGCATGATAAGCGGTGAACCTATTCCTGTAGAGAAAAAACAGGGTGATAAGGTGCTGGCCGGCACTATCAATCAGAACGGTGCATTTACTATGACTGCTCAAAAGGTGGGGAAAAATACGGTGTTGGCACAGATTATCCGCATGGTGCAGGAAGCACAGGGGTCTAAAGCTCCGGTCCAGCGTATTGTGGATAAAGTGACGGCGGTTTTTGTTCCTGTTGTCCTTGCTGTGGCTGTTTTTACTTTCCTTGTTTGGATAGTGGCAGGTGGAGCGGATGACTTTTCTTATGCCATGCTTTCAGCAGTGTCTGTTTTGGTTATTGCCTGTCCGTGTGCTTTGGGACTTGCTACTCCCACTGCTTTGATGGTAGGAATTGGTAAAGGGGCCGAATCACATATTTTGATAAAGGATGCGGTAGCCTTGGAGCAGATGCGGAAAGTGGATACAGTGGTACTTGATAAAACGGGTACTGTAACTGAGGGGCGCCTGTGGTGACCGGATGGTTGCATGATGCCGGATGGCAGAACGAGCATAAGGGAATTCTGTATGCTGCTGAATTGAAATCGGAACATCCGTTGGCTTTGGCTATTGTCGAGGCTTTGAAAAGGAAGGTGAGAAGCCGGCGCTCATTGATTCTTTTGA
>ENA-OQDD01000183-OQDD01000183.1-human-gut-metagenome-genome-assembly--contig:-NODE-183-length-26141-cov-2.340125_pt1 | contig 26141 bp, 37 predicted proteins | sample MGYA00242507_ERZ504598 | MGnify/ENA primary metagenome ERZ504598 (study PRJEB26092, sample SAMD00036318) | human gut metagenome | host: Homo sapiens | study: EMG produced TPA metagenomics assembly of...
ATTTTTTATGTTATACTTCTATTATTATTAAAATTCACTTTATATTTTTTAAGGAGGACAACTATGGATTATCACATTTTAAAAAAATATCGATATACAAACCGAAATCAATTTGAATCTATCTATCTTCCCGATATAAAAATGAACTGGCATTACATTATGATTTTGAAATTCATGGTTTTCCATGCTTTTCACTCCCAACTACCGAAATTTTAAATTTAACATCAAGAATCTATAAACTTACCCAGACTTTAATCTATTTAAATCAAAAACTCCTCCAGATTGCTCTGGAGCAATATACTCAAACTTGTCTTGTAGATGAAGTAAAACTTACAAATGAAATTGAAGGCGTAAATAGTACTCGACGTGAGATCCAAGATATATTAAATACACAATCGATCACAAAAAAAAATATGCGTCTTTATGGATTAGTTCAAAATATAATTTACTAAAAATTCTGAAAAATTTCAATTCATAATTGTTCTGACATTCGAAATATTTACAATGAATTAGTGAGTGAAGAAATTAAAAATAATGATCCTTTGAATCTTCCAGATGGAATTTTTTTTCGAAGAAAATCTGTTTCCGTTTACAGTCCACATATGAAAGAAATTCACCGTGGAATATCTGGAGAAACCGAAATTATTGCCTGTATGGAAAAAGCTTTATTTATATTGCATAATAAATCCATTCCTCCTTTGATTCGAATCTCCGTCTTTCATTATCTATTTGGATATATCCATCCATTTTATGATGGTAATGTACCATTGAGATACCAACAACAAATAGCGGCATAACAGCAGCAAACAACTTCATATCACATAAATACAGTTAAATAACATATAGAATTAGGAATACTTGAAAAACGGTATTCCTTTTTTATTTCCAGACGTTCAGAAATGAGCGTCTATTTTTTACCCAAATGAAAGGAGAATCAAAAATGAATAAGATATTGAAACGATTGCTTACAGGTGTTCTTACTCTCGCAACCGTCTTTACTGCTCTACCCACAACTGCTGTCCATGCTGCGGAAACACAATACTGGACAGAATCGGAGGAACGTGTCGGCATTGTTGAGAAAGTAATGAATGATGGTTCTATCGGCTCTACATTTAATGAGGGGCATATGACCGTTGAGGGCGAGGACGCTTATTGTATCGACATCAACACAGGCTTTAAGAATGGATATAAGACCAGAAGTGACGCAAGTACACGCATGACTGCGACCAGATAGAGGACGTTGCTTTATCTCTTGAATACGTCAAACAGTACACGAAAAGCCATACAGGATTGAGCAGCCAGCACGCCTACCTTTTAAGACAGCTTGTAGTCTGGCAGAGATTGAGCGTCCATCTTGGGTGGAGCTGTGACAATGTACGAGCTTCCTATGATGAAATCTCAAAATCCGTGCAAGATGAAGTATTCGCCGGAGCGAAAGCCTTTGTAAGAGAAAATAAAGGACGCTATGACTGTTACGGTTATATCTACACTGGTGAGGGGCAGGATTTAGGACAGTTCTTCGCAGAGCTGGCTGTCGGCAATGGCAAGATTCAGAAATCTTCCAGTAATACCACAGTCACAAACGGGAATGACTGCTATTCTCTCTCTGGTGCGACTTATGGTGTCTATTCTGATAAAGCTGCACGAAATCTGTTGCCATACTTACGACAAATGCCAATGGTAATACGGACACTGTGGAATTAAGAGCTGCGACATACTATGTGAAAGAAACGAAAGCTCCAAAGGGATTCCAGTTAGATAAGAACGTCTATACTATGACGGTCAAGGTTAATGAAACTACGACTTTAAAAGTCAGCGACAAACCAAAAGTCACTGACACTTTGGTTGAGCTTTTCAAGATTGATATGGAAATTTCCAAAGCTACGCCACAGGGTAACGCTTCTTTAGAGGGTGCGGAGTTCGTCTGGAAGTATTATGACGGTTACTATACAAAAGACAATCTTCCATCAGAACCAACACGCACATGGACGACAAAGACAATCGCTGAAAAAGACAGCAACAATGAAGTCCATTACATCACAAGATTAGCCGATTCCTACAAGGTATTGGGTGACAGCTTCTATACACAGAATGGTACTATCTGCTTGCCGCTTGGTACTATCACTGTAGAAGAAAAGACAGCTCCAAACGGTTACTTATTGGAGGGTGCTTATATGCAGGCTGCCGGAAGTTCTGAACAGATAAAAGGTGTCTATGTGGCACAGATTACAGAAGATGGTGAGCTTGCAGCGTTAAGCGGCAGCAACCAGTATTCCGTATTAGACAAGGTTATCCGTGGCGGTGTCAAAATCCAGAAACGTGACCTTGAAACCAAAGATACAAAAGCACAAGGCGGTGCGACTTTGAAAGATACTGCCTTTGAAATCATTTCCTTAAATGATAACGCTGTCTTGGTAAATGGCAAGTTATACAACAAGAATGAAGTCGTCAAAACAATCCATACTGGCGTTGACGGTATCGCTACAACTGCCGCCGATACATTACCATACGGAAAATACCATATTGAGGAAAGCAACGCCCCAGAGGGATATTTGACGGACGGTGCAAAACCGATTGAATTTGAAATCACAGAAGATGGAAAAATCGTGGATTTAACAGATGAAGCACATTCCATCTACAACCAGATTAAGCGTGGAGATATTGAGGGTGTAAAAATCGGTGCTGGCACTCACAAGCGACTTGCGAATGTTCCCTTTAGGATCACAGGCAAGACGACTGGTGAGAGCCATATCATTGTGACAGACGCAAATGGTCAGCTTTCCACTTCCTCTGATTGGGTATCTCATAAGCAGAATACCAACGCCGGAAAGACCAGTGAGGACGGTATCTGGTTCGGTACTTCCACACCAGACGACAGCAAAGGTGCATTGCTCTATGATACTTACACAATCGAAGAATTACGCTGCGATTCCAACAAGGGAATGACGCTAATTCCGGCATTTGATGTAGTGGTGTCAAGAAATAAAGTAGTCGTGGATTTAGGTACGCTTACAGATGAATACGAGCCAGAAATCACTATCCATACGACTGCCACAGATAAGGTGACAGGTGAAAAATCAATCGTTGCTGGAAAGAACGTGACTATCGTTGATACTGTGACTTTAGATGGTTTGACAAAAGGCACAAAATATCAGTTGAAAGGCTGGCAAATGGTGAAGTCTGAAAACGCACAGCTTTTGATTGACGGTCAACCTGTGGAAAGTAATTACACATTCACTGCGAAAAAATCAGAAATGGAAGTTGAGGTTTCCTATACGTTCAATGCTTCTGCTCTTGGCGGAAAAGACCTTGTGACATTCGAGGAATTGTACGACTTATCCAATCCAGAAGAGCCTATCAAAGTGGCAGAACACAAGGACATTGAGGATGAGGGCAGACCGTGACTATCGAAGAACGAGTGATTGAAATTCATACCAACGCTGTCGACAAAGCCACAGGTGAAAAGATGATTGTTGCTGGTAAAGAGGTAACTGTCATTGATACGGTCACTTTAGATGGCTTGGAAAAAGGTACAACCTATCAGCTCAAAGGCTGGCAGATGGTGAAGTCTGAAAACGCACAGCTTTTGATTGGCGGTGAACCTGTAGAAAGTGACTATACCTTTACTGCAAAAGATTCTAGCATGGAAGTCCAGATTGCCTTTACATTCAATGCCAGTGAGCTTGCAGGAAAAGACCTAGTAACATTCGAGGAATTATACGATTTATCCAATCCAGACGAGCTACAAAGGTGGCAGAACACAAGGACATTGAGGACGAAGGGCAAACAGTGACGATTACGGAACGTATCATCACTATGCACACAATCGCTACCGATAAGGCAACAGGTGAAAAGACGATTGAAGTAGACGACAAAGTAACTATCGTTGATACGGTCACTTTAGACGGTTTGGAAAAAGGCGTGAAATACACTCTTAAAGGTTGGGAAATGGTGAAGTCTGAAAATGCTGAACTTCTGGCGAATGGTAAACGTGTGGAAAATGACCTTACTTTTACCGCTACTGACACGAAGATGGAAGTTCAGATTGAATTTACATTCAATGCCAGTGAGCTTGCAGGTAAGGAGCTTGTTACTTTTGAAGAATTATATGACGTAACCAATCCAGAAGAGCCTATCAAAGTGGCTGAACATAAGGACATCAAAGATGAGGGGCAGACTGTAACAATCAAAGAGAAACCAGAATCCCCTACCACACCAGATGAACCTAGCACACCAACTAAGGCAAGCACATCACCAAAGACAGGTGACAATACGCCATTTGCCGCATTATTCGCCATGATGGGGATTTCCGCTGCTGGTCTTATCTTTGCATGTTATAAGAGATTCCGCAGAGTAAAAAAGTCTAAATAATACGGGAGGTATCAGCTTATGAAAGCAACGCCCCGTTCACCGCCCATCATAAAAAATCAGTCTGTGGCTGACACTATATCTAACTTCTGCTTGATTACGATTTATCTTTCTGAATGGGGATTGTCAAGGGTGCTTTTAGCACAACGCTTGCCCTTGATAATTCACAGGCAGACAGATATTATCTCGACAGCAGAATGACACTAAATAACAAATCAATCAAAATCAGAAAGAAAAGAGGTAAACAATTTATGGAATTAAAACACGTTATCCCAAACATGGAAAAGACATTCGGGAATTTGGAGTTTGCAGGTGAGAATAAGGTGGAACAGCGTAGGATCAACGGACGTATGACGGTCGTTTCCCGTAGCTTCAACCTTTATTCGGATGTACAGAGGGCAGATGATATTATCGTGGTGCTGCCCGCTTCTGCTGGTGAGAAGAACTTTGAATCAGAGGAAAAAGTGAAACTTATCAATCCTAAAATCACCGCAGAGGGTTATAAAATCGGCACAAGAGGATTCACGAACTATATCCTGTCAGCAGACGATATGGTGAAAGCATAAGGAGTTACAGAGATTATGAGATTAGCAAACGGAATCATTATAGACAAGGAAAAGACTTTCGGAGTATTGAAATTCTCTGCATTAAGACGAGAGGTACATATTCAAAATGAGGACGGTACGGTTTCTGAAGAAATTAAAGAACGTACCTACGATTTGAAGTGTAAGGAGCAAGGACGCATGATTCAGGTGAGTATTCCGGCTTCTGTTCCGTTAAAGGAATTTGACTACAACACAGAGGTGGAAATCATCAATCCTGTAGCTGATACGGTGGCAACCGCTACATTTCAAGGTGCAGACGTTGACTGGTATATCAAAGCAGATGATATTGTCTTGAAGAATAAGAACGGTCAGCCAGCCGGAAATAACCACGCTCCCAACAATCCGCAGCAGCCACAGCATAAAAAATAAGGAAAGGATTTAGCCTATGCCACAATTCAATAAACGTGGGAATCGTATCAGAGCCAGTGACAAATCGCTGGTTTTTCGTTTCTCGTCTGGTTCGTTGCTCCTGCTGTTCCTTGCGGTGGTTATGCTGCTGAACCTAAAAACAATCATCACTACGGACTGGAAAGTAATCTCGCTTTTTCAAGATGGCAGTGTCCATCTGACGGTCACACCATATAGGATAATGACTATCGTTTTGGCAGCTTTGGTCTGTGTACTGGCTACCCTTTTCTATCGCAGATCCAGTATGACAGAGTGAAACAGCTCTTTCACCGTCAAAAGCTGGCTCGTATGCTGTTGGAAAATGGCTGGTATGAATCGGAATCCACACAGGATAGCGGATTCTTCAAGGACTTGCCAGCTACTACTAAAAAAGAGAAAATCACCTATTTCCAAAACTGTATTACCATATGGAGCATGGACTTTTATATATCCGTACGGAAATTACATTAGGGAAATATCAAGACCAGCTTTTACACTTGGAAAAGAAGCTGGAAACAGGCTTATACTGTGAGCTGGTTTCCAAAGAATTGAAAGACAGCTATGTGGAATATGTGCTGCTCTATGATACGATTGCGAACAGAATCACTATCAATGAGGTACAGGCTGAACATGGCAGCTTGCGTCTGATGAAAAATGTCTGGTGGGAGTATGACAAGCTCCCACATATGCTAATTGCTGGCGGCACTGGTGGTGGTAAAACCTACTTTATCCTTACTATCATTGAAGCTCTGCTCCGCAGCAATGCGGTCATGTATATTTTAGACCCAAAGAACGCCGACCTTGCGGATTTGTCCGTTGTCATGCCGGAAGTCTGGTACAAGAAAGACGATATAACCGCCTGTATTGACAGGTTCTATGACGGTATGATGGCAAGAAGTGAAGCAATGAAGCTCATGGAGAATTACAGGACAGGTGAAAACTATGCCTATTTAGGACTATCGCCCCACTTCCTTATTTTTGATGAATATGTGGCGTTCATGGAAATGCTCACCACAAAGGAAAATGCTGCTGTCCTTAACAAGCTGAAACAGATAGTCATGCTCGGACGACAGGCAGGATATTTTCTCATTCTCGCCTGTCAGCGTCCAGACGCAAAGTATCTCGGTGATGGAATCCGTGACCAGTTCAATTTCCGTGTGGCTCTTGGGCGTATGTCGGAGCTTGGGTACAGTATGATGTTCGGTGAAGTAGACAAGGACTTTTTCTTGAAGCAGATTAAAGGGCGTGGCTATGTTGATACGGGAAACAGTGTCATATCCGAGTTTTACACTCCCCTTGTACCCAAAGGACATGACTTTTTAAAAGAGATAGGAAGATTGTCACAAAACAGGCAGGACGGACAGGCGGCGTGCGAAGCGAAAGACGCAGGTACGGACTAGCCTGTGTTGGGGTGGCGTAAGCGCCCCAACCATCTGCCCCCGTTATCTAACAGGGGGGCACAAATTATCTGGAAACAGTCAATTACATATCAAAAAGTCCTTGAAAACAGAGGACTTTTCAAACATTCAAAGAAGTGTGACAAAATCGGTAACTGTCACATTTCTTTTTCGATTGGAGGGATTGAAACTGAATGATACCGATTGGATAAACGATTTTAAGGAAAAACGGACGCAGTACGGCGTTTCCCAGAATCGTCTTGCGGTCATGGCTGGTATCAGTCGTGAGTATGTCAGCAGGATTGAATCTGGAAAAGTAGCTTGACAGAAGAAATCAAGGGGAAATTCACGGACGCTCTGGAAAAGCTGAATCCAGAGAATCCGTTGGAAATGGTCTTGGATTACGTCAGAATCCGATTCCCCACACAGGACGTTCGGCACGTTGTTGAAGATATTCTGCAATTAAAGCTGGATGTAATGATACATGAGGACTACGGATTCTACTCCTATGCGGAACATTATGTGCTTGGTGATGTGTTCGTGCTGACATCACCCGATAAAGAGAAAGGCACACTGCTGGAGCTGAAAGGCAAAGGCTGTCGGCAGATGGAAAGTTATCTGCTGGCACAGCATAGGAGCTGGTATGACTTTCTCATGGACGCTCTGGTGGAAGGAGGTGTGATGAAACGTCTTGACCTTGCCATCAACGATATGGCAGGAATCTTGGATATTCCAGAGCTGACAGAGAAATGCAACCGTGAAGAATGTATTTCCGTATTCCGCAGCTTCAAGAGCTACCGCAGCGGTGAGCTGGTGAGAAGCAATGAACAGGACAGATACGGAATGGGAAATACGCTTTATATCGGTTCGCTCAAATCAGAGGTTTATTTCTGTATCTATGAAAAGGACTATGAGCAGTATGTGAAATACGATATACCCATTGAAGATACGAAAATCAAGAACCGTTTTGAAATCCGGCTGAAAAATGAGCGAGCCTATTATGCGGTGCGTGACCTGCTGACCTACCATGACGCAGAGCGTACCGCTTTTGACATTATCAACCGTTATATGCGGTTCGCTGACAAGGAGGTGGAGAAAAGACGCAGCGAATGGCAGACCAATGAGAAATGGGCGTACTTTATCGGCTCTGATCGTGGGCGTTTGAAACTGACGACCAAACCAGAGCTTATACGCTCACTCGGACGCTCAACTGGATAAGCAGACAGGTAGCTCCCACTTGGAAAGTCTTACAGAAGATTGACAGTACCAACGGTACGACTTATCTCAAAGACATTTTAGACCATGCGAAGCTCTCGGAGCGTCACAAAAAGCTGATTGAACAGCAGACAACTTCCACAGAGGAAATGATTACAGAAACGGAGGAATGACAACATGAAGCATATCTTATTTGATTTATTCCTGTTCTCACTTGGAGCAGCCGCAGAAAGAGAAATTGAAATGATGGAAAGGAGCAGAAAATAATGAATTTCGGACAGAACTTATACAACTGGTTTTATCTAACGCACAGAGTTTGGTACTCATGGCGATTGCGGTTATCGGCGTATATCTCGGATTCAAGCGTGAGTTTTCTAAACTGATTGGATTCTTGGTGATTGCCTTAATCGCTGTCGGCTTGGTATTCAATGCTTCTGGCGTAAAAGACGTACTGTTGCAGTTATTCAATAAGATTATCGGGGCGTAAATTGTATTTATTGTGTAAAAGTAGTATAATTTAAGCAGAATTTGAAAGGAGTGTTTTGTGTGAAAGAAAGTACAAAAGCCTATTTAGTAGATATTTATAACAGTATTCCTAAAAAAACAAAGGCTACTTGCTTAAAATTTTACTATCAATATCACAATGTTAATGTCAATGTATATTTTGACGCATTTGATAATCAAAGTGTAGTATTGAGCATTGTTCTTTCCTCTAAAAAGAAATATTATTATACGCCTTTAAATATTTTGAATACTGGTATGATAACAGAGTATTTGAGTGAAATTCCTCCTCAAATACTTGAAAAGATTTTAGTTGACAATCATTTAGATGATTTCTATGAAAATATGGAAAAACATCTTTTAGAGGACAAACCACATTTTAATTACTATAATGAGGACACATACTTTGTCAACACTATAAAATATGCTAAAAGTAAATTGGATTTACCTTTCTGGTGGTATCTTCGTAAAGTACCTATGTCGGATGATACTCTATATAAATTAAATGCTAGAGCAGATATTACATTTGATATATTAAGAAAAATACAGCAAGAAGGATATACTTTAGTCAGAACACCAGACCCAGAAAAGCGAAAAGAACTTACTTTAATTTTGAAACAAATAGGAATCAAATTATCATAGACAAAGAGCAGTTAATTCTTTTGAGTTAGCTGCTTTTTCTATGCAAATTTTAAGATTGGAGGACAACATGAAAACAGATATATTTGAGGATATGAAAGAGCGTGTCGGCTGTGAAAATATTTCCGACCTTCCCTACCGCAAACGTATGGTGTGGGAAATCATCAAGCAGCACTCACCACTTGATTATCCAAAAGAACAGTTAGAAAAGTTTTCTCATTATGTATTCGGTGTAGATTATGCTGTTATAATGGGAATACTGGATATGATGAAAGGAAGTGACAGACCATGCAGGAAATGCGAATCTACCTGTTAAACAATACAAAACCGTATCGTGAGGGTGACGAAGAATATTCCGGTGCTTGGTTCAACTGCCCTGTGGACTTTGAGGAAGTCCGAGAAAAAATCGGCGTGGAACATGAAGAACAGATTGAGATTGCAGACTATGAGCTGCCCTTTGACTTACACAGTGATATGCCACTCTGGGAAATCAACGCCAACTGCCGCATGGTGCTGGAATTGGAGGGTACGCCTATCGGCAATGAAATGAAAGCAATTCAGCAGAAATGGTTTTCCAGCTTCGAGGAATTTATCGACCACAAGGACGAGATACGCTACTATGATGTGGGTGACGGTGCAGCTCTGGCAGAATACCTTATCCGTGAAGAATATGTTTTTGGTGAGATTCCTCACGAACTGTTGAAACATATCGACTATCACTCCTATGGTAGTGAGCTGGAAATGGACGACAGATACTTATTTACCACAAGCGGCGTATTCCGCTATCAGTAAAGGGGTGATGTGGTATCGAAGAAATGCGAATCTATATCGCCAATCTTGGGAAATACAACGAGGGTGAGCTTGTGGTGCATGGTTTACGCCGCCCGTTGATTATGACGAGATGGCAGAACGTATCGGCTTGAATGACAGATACGAAGAATACGCAATCCATGATTATGAGCTACCCTTTGAGATTGACGAGTACACACCCATTGAGGAAGTCAACCGCCTGTGTGAAATGGTGGAGGACTTACCAGAGGACATACAGGACGAATTATCGGAACTGCTAGGCTATTACAGCAGCTTGGAAGATTTGTGCGAACATGCAGACGATATTATCCATTATCCGATTGTGACGATATGACAGACGTTGCCTATTACTTCATAGATGAATGTCAAAGTCTGGGTGAGATACCAGACAGAATCCGCAGTTACATAGACTATGAAGCCTACGGGCGTGACCTTGATTTAGAGGGGCGTTTTGTCGTCACCAATCATGGCGTGTTTGAATGCTCGTATTAACAATTACAACTGAATATTTTTTATCTGCCAGTGAAATGACACTGGTTATTTTTTGCAGCAGCCTTGAAACATAGGCTGCTGTTTCCATTTTAGAACAGAAAGGAGCTGTGAAAATTGAAGAAAATCAAAAGCTATACAAGCATATGGAGCGTGGAAAAAGTCATTTATGCAATCAACGACTTTCAGCTCCCGTTCCCGCTCACATTCAGTCAGATGGCTTGGTTCGTGGTGTCGCTGTTTGTGGTGATTCTCTTTGGGGAGCTGCCGCCCTTTAACATGATTGACGGTGCATTTCTCAAATACTTTGGAATCCCTGTGGCGTTCACTTGGTTTGTATCGCAAAAGACCTTTGACGGAAAAAAGCCTTTTGGATTCCTAAAATCCTGTGTGAGCTTTTTCCTCCGACCAAAAGTGACCTATGCAGGAAAAGCTATCAAACTGAAAAATCAGAAATTCAATACAAGCGTGACCGCAGTTAGGAGTGTGATGTATGTTCCCGATTAAGTACATAGAAAACAATCTGGTGTTCAACCATGACGGTGAGTGCTTTGCCTACTATGAGCTGACACCTTACAATTATTCGTTCCTGTCACCAGAAGAAAAATACATGGTGCATGACAACTTCCGTCAGCTTATCGCCCAGAACCGTGACGGAAAAATCCATGCCCTACAGATTGCCACAGAGGACAGCCTGCGTGCAGTACAGGAGCGTTCCAAAAAGGGAATCACAGGCAGATTAAAAGAGATTGCCTGTAAAAAGGTAGATGAACAGACAGAAGCGTTGGTTGAGATGATTGGTGAAAATCAGATTGACTACCGCTTTTTTCTTGGCTTCAAGCTGCTGGTAAATGAGGAAGAAATCAGCTTCAAGGGTATGCGAAAATCAGCAGCTATGACCTTTGCGGATTTTATCTATGAAGTCAATCACAAGCTGATGGGTGACTTCGTTTCCATGAGTAATGATGAAATCAACCGTTTCCTAAAGATGGAAAAACTCTTGGAAAGCAAAATCTCACGCCGCTTTCAGTTCCGCAGACTAGATAAGAACGACTTCGGCTACCTCTTGGAACATATCTACGGGAATACCGGCGTTGCTACAGTGATTACAGTTATGACCTCCCGATAAGAAAGTCAAAGCGTGAAACACTGGTGAAGCGATATGACCTTATCCGTCCGACACGCTGCATGATTGAAGAAAACCAGCGATACCTAAAGATTGAGCGTGAAGATCAGACAACTTTTGTTGCCTACTTCACGATTAACAATATCGTGGGTGAGCTGGATTTTCCGTCAAGCGAGATATTTTATTATCAGCAACAGCAATTCACGTTCCCCGTTTCCACTTCTATGAATGTGGAAATCGTCACCAACAAAAAGGCTCTGACGACTGTTAGGAACAAAAAGAAAGAGCTGAAAGACTTGGATAATCATGCTTGGGAATCCAACAACGAAACAGGAAATAACGTCATTGAAGCTCTGGATTCAGTCAATGAGCTGGAAACGAACTTAGACCAGTCCAAAGAATCCATGTATAAGCTGTCCTACGTTATCCGTGTGGCGGCTAATACTCTGGAAGAACTGAAACGCCGCTGTGATGAAGTCAAGGACTTCTACGACGATTTGAATGTGAAGCTGGTACGCCCATTCGGTGATATGTTGGGGTTGCATGGTGAGTTTATCCCGTCCAGCAAAAGATATATCAATGATTATATCCAATACGTCACTTCTGACTTTCTGGCTGGACTTGGATTCGGTGCGACACAGCAGCTTGGGGAAACGGACGGTATCTATATCGGCTATAACCTTGATACAGGAAAAAATGTATATCTGAAACCCAGCCTTGCGGCACAGGGCGTTAAGGGTTCCGTCACCAATGCGTTAGCTGCCGCTTTTCTTGGTTCTCTTGGCGGTGGCAAGTCATTTTGTAACAACCTTATCATCTATTATGCGGTGCTGTTTGGAGGAAAAGCGGTCATTGTAGACCCTAAATCAGAGCGTGGCAACTGGCAGGAAACACTACCCGATATTGCACATGAAATCAAAATCGTCAACCTTACCAGCGAGAATAAGAACAAAGGACTTCTTGACCCTTATGTGATTATGAAGCGTACAAAAGACGCTGAAAGCCTTGCGATTGATATTTTAACATTCCTTACAGGTATTTCTTCCCGTGACGGTGAGAAGTTCCCTGTATTAAGGCGTGCAATCCGTTCTGTTACCCAGAGCAAAAAAAGAGGACTGCTCCGTGTCATTGATGAACTCCGCAAAGATGGTTCACTCGTGGCAGAGAATATCGCAGACCATATTGAGAGCATGACGGACTATGATTTTGCACACCTGTTATTCTCGGACGGTGATGTGGAACAATCCATCAGTTTAGACCGACAGCTTAACATCATACAGGTGGCTGACCTTGTATTGCCAGACAAGGACACAAAATTTGAAGAATATACCACAATGGAGCTGCTTTCCGTGGCAATGCTTATCGTTATCAGTACCTTTGCCTTAGATTTTATCCATTCGGATAGGAGCATTTTCAAGATGGTGGATTTGGACGAAGCGTGGACGTTCTTGCAGGTAGCACAGGGAAAAGCACTCTCTAACAAGCTGATTCGTGCTGGTCGTTCCATGAATGCCGCTGTGTACTTTGTGACACAAAACTCTGGTGATGTGGACGACGAAAAGATGAAGAACAATATCGGCTTGAAGTTTGCCTTTCGTAGCACAGATATAAAAGAAATCAAAAATACCCTTGAATTTTTTGGTGTGGATAAGGAGGACGAGGGCAACCAGAAACGACTTAGGGATTTGGAAAACGGACAATGCCTGTTTCAAGATTTGTATGGGCGTGTGGGCGTTATCCAGATTCACCCTGTATTCTCTGACCTGTTCCATGCCTTTGATACCAGACCGCCAGTACAGACGGAAGAAATGAGGTGAAGCCTATGGACAAGAGAAAAATAGTCCGTTATCTGCTTATCACGCTTTCGGTGATTCTCGGTGTGCTGGTATTTTTATCTATCACGGGTACGGTAGCTCATGCGGCTGGTCTGGTAGACAATACGGTGAGTGACGCTAACACCTATTCCAAATATCCGCTGGAAAACTACCAGCTTGATTTCTATGTGGATTCAAGTTGGGATTGGCTGCCGTGGAACTGGCTTGACGGTATCGGCAAAAGTATTCAGTACGGACTATATGCCATCACAAACTTTGTCTGGACGGTGAGCTTATACATTTCCAATGCGACAGGCTATGTAGTACAGGAAGCCTATAAGCTGGACTTTATCTCTGATACTGCAAGCTCTATCGGAAAGAACATTCAGACATTAGCTGGTGTGACTTCCAATGGCTTTTCCAGTGAGGGATTTTATGTAGGATTCCTGCTTATCCTCATTCTGGTAATGGGAATCTATGTGGCATACACAGGACTGTTAAAAAGAGAAACCACAAAAGCCATTCATGCGGTTATCAACTTTCTTGTGGTATTTATTCTGTCAGCGTCCTTTATTGCCTATGCCCCAAACTATATCAGCAAAATCAATGACTTTTCCGCAGATATAAGCAGCTCGGCATTATCGCTCGGTACAAAAATCGTGCTGCCCGATTCCAACAGCAAAGGAAAAGACAGCGTAGATTTAATAAGAGACAGCCTGTTTTCCATACAGGTGAAACAACCGTGGCTGCTTTTACAGTACGGGGAATCGGATATAGAAACGCTCGGTTCTGACCGTGTGGAAAGCCTGTTATCGGAAAGTCCAGACACGGACGACAGAGAGGACGTTGTGATTGAGGAAATCGAGGATAAGGACAATGACTATTTGAGCGTCACAAAGACCATGACCCGTTTAGGTATGGTAGTGTTCCTGTTTATCTTCAATATTGGTATCTCGGCATTTGTCTTTCTGCTTACCGGCATGATGATTTTCTCGCAGGTGCTATTCATCATTTACGCCATGTTCCTGCCGATTAGTTTTATCCTCTCCATGATACCGACTTATGAGGGCATGGCAAAAAGGCTCTTACGAAGCTGTTCAATACCATTATGATGAGAGCCGGAATCACACTGATTATTACCACAGCCTTTAGTATCTCGACTATGTTTTATTCCATTTCCTCCGGCTATCCGTTTTTCATGGTGGCATTTCTACAGATAGTCACCTTTGCCGGAATCTATTTTAAATTAGGTGACTTGATGGCAATGTTCAGCCTGCAATCCTCCGATACACAGCAAGTCAGCAGACGAATCATGCGACACCCGTATATGTTCCTCAACCGCAGGGCAAGACGCTTGGAGCGTAAAATCGGTAGGACAATGGCGGCTGGTGCTGCTGGTGGTGTAGCTGGTGCTGCGGCGGCTTCTGCTTCTACAAAAAAGGCAGACAATACCAAACAGACAGGTAATACGCATACCAGAGCAAATCACAATACTTCTGCTTCTTCCAGTGGAGGTAACAGCAAGCCGCCAGCTCTGCCGGATTCCAAATCACAGAAGCCGCTTGCATTGCCGGATAAGAAAAGTCAGACGGATTCCTCACAGACCGTACATAGTTCACAAAGCAATACACAGGAATCACAGTCTACCTCAAAGCGTGGAATTGTGGATAAAAAATCGGTATCGAAACAGCCGCAGTCAGACAAAAAGAATCCGCAGCGTCCGATTGTGGATAAGGAGCGACAAATCAACGGATCAGCGACAAAGAGAGCTGCCCCGGTGCATGAGCGACAGCCACAACGCCTGTTCCTCTAAAATCGGATTCACAGGCGGCAGCTTTAAAGCCGGAGCAGAATGTCAAAGAGCGTCCTGTCACAGTGACAAAGGAGCAGCCGCAATCAAGCAAGAGTAAGGAGCCTGTGACAAAATCACAGGAGAATGTAAGAACACAGGTTGTCAGAGAATCCCGTCCGGCAGATAAACAGGCTTCATCAGCAGTAAATAAACATTCACAAGCTACCACAGATATTTCAAGGCAAACGGTACAACGTCAGAAGCAGACAAAGACGGTTCAGAAAAAGACCACAAATCAATCAACAATGAAGAAATCTACAAGTAAGAAAGGCGGCAAGAAATGAAGTTAAGGCATTTTGCTGTGTTCGGTGGGATTTTCACAGTGATTATCTGTCTGCTTCTGTTTCTGTTTATCGTGACCTCAGATGATGAAGAAAGTGGTTCTTCCAGTCTTGATTTTTCTGGACTGAACCTATCAGCGGAAGTATTGAAACATCAGTCTACGGTAGAAAAGTATGCAAAGGAATACAGAATCTCTGACTATGTGAACTATCTGCTTGCGATTATGCAGGTGGAATCCGGCGGCACTGGCACGACAGACGTTATGCAAGCCAGTGAATCTTTAGGATTACCGCTTAACTCCCTATCCGTGGAGGATTCCATCAAACAGGGGTGTAAATACTTCTCGGAGCTTTTGAAATCCGCAGAAGCAAAAGACTGTGACATCAACACAGTGGTACAGTCCTATAACTATGGTGGCGGCTTCATTGATTATGTAGCAAAACACGGAAAGAAGTACACCTTTGAGCTGGCGGTCAGCTTCGCAAAGGGTAAATCCGGCGGTGTCAAAGTCACCTATAAGAATGACATTTCCATAAAAGAAAATGGCGGCTGGCGTTACAAGTACGGGAATATGTTCTATGTAAAATTAGTCAGCCAGTATTTGGCTGTGCCTAGTTTCAGTGACGCTACCGCACAGGCAATCTTCAATGAAGCGTTGAAGTATCAAGGCTGGAAGTATGTGTATGGCGGCAGCAATCCCAACACTTCTTTTGACTGTTCGGGATTGGTTCAGTGGTGCTACGGAAAGGCTGGTATCAGCTTACCCCGTACCGCACAGGCACAGTATGACGCTACGCAGCACATACCGCTGTCACAGGCAAAAGCTGGTGATTTGGTATTCTTCCACTCAACCTATAACGCTGGAACATACGTCACTCATGTAGGAATCTATGCTGGAAACAACAGAATGTATCATGCTGGCGATCCTATCGGATATGCAGATTTAACAAGCTCGTACTGGCAGCAACACTTGATTGGTGCCGGACGGGTGAAAACCAATTAGAAAGGAATGGTGCTATGCTATTTAAGAAAAAGGATAAGGAATCGAACCAAAGAAAGAGAAAAAAGTGCCTGTGATGAAAGTCGGCACACACAAGAAAACCGTGATTGCCTTATGGCTGGTGCTGATTGCAAGCGTCAGCTTTGGGTGTATAAGAATTTCACCGCCATTGATATGCACACGTACATGAGAAAGAAGTCATTGAGCAACGTATCGTTGATACCAACAAGATAGAGAACTTTGTAAAAGCCTTTGCGAAGTCCTACTATTCTTGGAGCAATACGCAGGAATCCATTGAGAAACGAACCGCAGCCATCAACCAATATCTGACAAAGAGCTTGCAGGATTTGAATGTTGATACGGTACGACAGGATATACCCACAAGCTCTACGGTGACGGACGTTAAGATTTGGGAGGTTGAAGCGGCTGGAACGGACGACTTTACCGTTGTCTACTCGGTAGATCAGACGGTAACAGAGGGAGAGACTTCTATCGGTTACACTTCCGCTTATATGGTGGTGGTTCATGTAGATGGTGACGGAAACATGGTTATCACGCAGAATCCGACCATCAGCAGCATACCGACAAAATCCAGCTATGAACCAAAAGTCAAGGAATCGGACGGAACGGTGGACGCTGCCACTATGGAGGAAGTAACAGAGTTCTTGGAAACATTCTTTAAGCTCTATCCTACCGCAACAGAAAAAGAACTTGCCTACTATGTATCGGGGAATGTGCTGGAACCTGTAAACTGTGAGTATGTGTTCTCGGAGCTGGTAAATCCAATCTTCACACAGGACGGTGAACAAGTGAAAGTATCGGTATCGGTAAAATATCTCGACCAAAGGACAAAAGCAACGCAAATTTCACATTTTGACTTAACGCTGGAAAAAGATAGTAACTGGAAGATTGTAAAATAACATGAAGAAAAGCGTGCATTTCCACATAAATCGGATTTGCACGCTTATGTTTTTATTGTTTTGGGATAAAAATACAGTATGATAATAGTTAGATGTTGCTAATCGACATATGGAGGTACATAATGTGAGTTCTACATTTAATAAAGACTGGTACAGTGATAAGGCAAAAATTATCAAGCAAGATGAAAATTTTATGATTATAGATTATGGGTGTCAAGGGAAAGGAATTGTTACAAGTTACACGCTTTTTGATGGTATTCAACTCTCTTTTTTGGACTTTGATACAGACATAAGTATGCCTTCTCAAAAAATTCAATCCTAATATTATTTCAATTACACATTGTCGCTCTGGACGCTATGAATGTGAGTATGCCAATCATACAGTTTCGTATTTACCAGAGGGATATTTTAGTGTGACTGGAACACAACATTTACCAGTTTCTTTCTCGTTTCCATTAAAAAAATATTATGGACTTAGCCTTGTGATTGATAAACAATCCTTATCAGAAGAAATCAAAAAAATGATGGAAACTATTCCGCTTAACCTTGATAAAATTGGTTCAACATTAGGGATTGAGAATAATGGATATTTAAGTTCCACTCCACCTAAATTACATCATTTATTTTCTGAATTATATGAAGCACTTAACATAGAACAATTAGGATATTTCAAAATTAAAGCAATTGAATTACTTTACCATATAGACCAGCTAACTAAAAATCATGGCTGTGATTTCAAATATTATGATAAACGTCAGATTCAAGCTACTAAAGAAATTCAAACATATATGATAACTCATTTAGATGAACGAGTATCGTTAGAACAACTCGCCTTTCGGAATCAAATTAACTTATCACTGTTTCATAAAATTTTTTTACAGATATATGGTGACACACCATATTCATATTTAAAGAAATATAAGATGAATATTGCAGCACATTGGCTTTAAATGAAAATATGAAAATTGGAGATATAGCGGTAAGTCTTGGATATAATAATGCTAGTAAATTTGCAATAGCATTTCAATCTGTTTATGGTATTTTACCGAAAGATTACAGAAAACAAAAGTAACACTTTTGGGCTATTTTTACCCAAATATACTAGAGATGGAGTAGAAGAAAAATAGTATTTCCTTTAGAATACGTGGTGTGGTTAGATTAAGCTAACCCACCACGTATTTTATATTTAAGGAGGATTCGTACTATGCAAACAAAAAGCCAAAACAAAACAAACCCAAAACGGGTTTAGCACGATGTTTAGAATTAGCTTCCAATAAGAAGGATTAGTATTTTTATCGGCTATACTTTCCTCGTTAGCGGCTATAGCGTCGTTTGTTCCGTATATTGCGGTATATTTTATTATTAGTTCCATTTTAAAAGTCTATCCTAATTTAGAATTGCTGGATATGAGCAAGGTTATGAATTATGGCTGGATAGCTTTAGCTGGTATTATTGCTAATATACTATTATATTTTTTAGCAATTTTCAGTTCTCATATGGCAGCATTTGGAACACTTTATGAATTAAAACTTCACTTCGCAGAACATATTACCAAAATTCCTTTAGGTTATCACTTAACCATAGGTAGTGGTCGTTTAAGAAAAATAATGGACGAAAACATTGAGAGCATTGAGGGTTTCATTGCACATCAATTTCCAGATTTTGTTGCTTCTGTAACTGCGCCTATTGTTATGGTTATTATTCTACTGGCTATTGATTGGCGATTTGGTATTGCTTCATTAGTTGGAATTGTGCTTGCTTTTGTCGTACAATTCAGTGGATTTGGTAGCGGAGCATGAAAGAAAACATGGGAAAATATCAGATCGCATTGGAAGATATGAACAATGCTTCTGTAGAATATGTTCGTGGTATGCCTGTTGTGAAAGCATTTAATCAAACAGCTTCTTCATTTGCTCGTTTAGAACATGCTATTAAAGAATACACAGAATGGGTTCTAAAGTTCTCTCTAGGTTGGCAAAATTATATGCCAGCGTTTACTACCATCATTAACAATATATATTTGGTTATCGTTCCTGTAGGTATTTTGTTAGGAGCTAATGCACAAGATTATAAGAGCTTTACTATGACATTTATATTTTACTTGCTTTTTGTTCCGGCAATCGCTGGTATTTTAAACAAAATAATGTAATATCTCTGAATCATTTATGCAAAATTGACGGAAATGTAGCAAGAATGGACGAAATTTTCAATATACCTGTTCTACCACAAACTACCAGTCCTAAAAAAACTCAAAAAGATGATGTTGTGTTTGATAATGTTAGCTTTACATATACAGGAAAAAAAGAAGAAATGGCTATTGAAAATGTATCTTTTAAAGCCAATCAAGGACAAATAACAGCTATTGTTGGCTTATCTGGTGGTGGAAAAAGTACAATTGCAAATTTAATTTCAACGCTTTTGGGACGTTACAGAGGGAAGTGTAAAAATCGGCGGTGTTGATATAAGAGATATTTCAGAAAAAGACTTAATGAATCATGTTAGCTTTGTATTTCAAGATATTTTCTTATTCAAGCAGAGTATTTTAGATAATATTCGCATGGGAAATCCAAACGCTACAGAAGAACAAGTCATTGAAGCCGCGAAAGCTGCACAATGCCATGAATTTATTTCAAAACTTCCTAATGGCTACAAAACTGTATTTGGAACAAGGTATTCATCTTTCTGGCGGTGAGCGTCAACGTATCGCTATTGCTAGAGCTATTATCAAAGATTCCCCTATTATTGTTCTTGATGAAGCAACTGCATTTAGCGACCCAGAAAATGAGTGTTTAATTCAAAAAGCATTCGAGAAACTTATGCAGAATAAAACAGTTATTATTATTGCTCACCGTTTATCTACGATTCGTAATGCTGACAAAATTATTGTTATGGAAAAAGGTCATCTAGTTGAAGAAGGTAAACATAATGAATTAGTTGCTGCTGGTGGACGTTATTCGCAAATGTGGAACCATTACACAGAAGCGGTTGATTGGAAAATCAGCGGAAAGGCGGTGTAATAAAGATGAAAAAACTAAAAGAGTTTCTTTTTCTATCAGATAAAGGTTATAAAGATTTAAAAAAAGCTATTGTTGCTTGTACGATAACAAATCTAGCCTTAATGCTACCGTTTTGTGTTACAGTAATGTTATTTAATGAATTACTGAACCCGTATGTAGGAAAGCAAATTGCATGGAATCATATATGGTTGCTTTGGGGAATTGGAGTTGTTTCTGCTGTTTTGGTGTTTTTAGCAGCAAGAATGATTATAGAAAGACATACATTGCGTCTTATCAAGAATCAAATAAAACAAGACTTAATATTGCAGAGCATTTAAGAAAATTACCAATGAGTTTCTTCAATACAAAGGATTTGTCAGAATTGACAACTAACATGATGTCTGATTGTAGCAGCATGGAATCAATGTTAAGTAGTACAATTCCACCTCTCATTGCAAATGGTATTACTGTTACTCTTACTTGTATTTTACTTGCTTTCTTTGATTGGCGTTTAGCGTTATGTATGTATATTACGCTGCCAGTTGCATTTTTGATAATTTGGTTAAGTAAGAACTATCAGAAAAAATTATTTGAACGACAAGTACAAGCAAAGCTAGACGCTTCTAGTCAAGTACAAGAATACCTTGAGGGAATGAAAATTATTAAATCATGTAATTTAAGTGGTTCTCACTTTTCTGCTCTTAACAAAGCATTATTATCTATGAAAAAGATTGCTGTGAAAGTAGAAATGATTTGTGGCGTATTTATGTCGAGTGCAAGCAATGATTTTGCAAGCCGGAATTGGTATTGTCATTTTTGTTGGAACAATGTTGTTAGTTAAAGGTGAAATAGAACTGCTCCCATTACTAATGTTCTTTTTGATGGTTACTCGTATATATGGACCAATTCTTGCGATTCTTTCACAATTAACTACATTACTAAATCTTAATGTTGTTACAGAAAGAATGCGTACTCTTTTAAGTACATCTGTAATGCAAGGAAATGATAAAGAAATTGAAAATTGTGATATAGAGTTGGAACATGTTACATTCAGATATAATACAAAAGATGTCATTAAAGATGTGACTTGTAAAATTCCACAAGGAAGTATCACCGCATTGGTAGGTTCATCTGGAAGCGGGAAAAGTACAATTTCAAAATTGATTGCAAGATTTTGGGATATACAGAAAGGTACAATTCGTGTTGGTGGTAAAGATATACGAACAATGGAGCCAGAAAGTCTTATGCGAAAAATGGCTTTTGTATTTCAAGACGTAACATTATTTAATGATACTGTTTTTAACAATATCAGTATTGGAAACCCTAACGCCACAGAGGAAGAAGTATGGCGGCTGCTAAAGCTGCATACTGTGATGAATTTGTGCGTAATATGCCAGACGGTTATCAAACTGTTTTAGGTGAAAATGGTAGTACATTATCTGGTGGTGAAAGACAAAGAATATCTATTGCACGTGCTTTATTAAAAAATGCTTCAATTATTTTTTTAGATGAAGCAACTGCTTCTCTTGACCCGGAGAACGAAGTTTTAGTGCAAAAGGCTATAGCTCAATTGGTTGAAAACAAAACAGTAATTATGATGCTCACCGTTTAAGAACAGTTGTAGACGCAGACCAAATATTAGTATTAGATGATGGCAAATTAGTTGAATATGGCACACATAATGAATTGATGAAGAAAAAAGGTGTATATCAAAAATTGTATCATATTCAGCAAGAAAGTCTTGGGTGGACAATTTAAAAACTGATTGAATCAAATATTTAAGAGGTGATAATAATGTGACATTGGGAAAGTCATTAGAAGATTATTTAGAAACAATACTTATACTTAAAATCAAAAAAGGCATGGTTCGCTCTATTGATGTGGCTGATTATATGGGATTTTCAACGCCTCGTGTAAGTCATGCAGTAAAGCAACTTAAAACACAAGGATTCCTACTAATGGATAATAATGGTCAATTGCTTTTAACAGACAGTAGGCAGGCTATGGCTGAGAAAATTTATGAGCGACATTGCTTTTTTACAAAATATCTTACAGAAATGGGTGTAGACCCAAAACTAGCAGAATCAGACGCTTGCAAACTGGAACACGTAATCAGTGACGAGTGTTTTCAAAAATTAAAAGAATCAACTCGTATAGGGAGTGAAAAAGAGGAAGTTTAATCTTCCTCCACTTCCCTAGATTTAATAATTCCGTCAGCGACACTTTCCATGATAACTAAATCTTTATCAGACAGGTTATCAAGCTGCTTTTCTAACTGTATTCTTCTGGTGCTTTTCGCCAGATCAGAAGCAGGAAGAAAAAAAGCGTCTACTGATACATTCAATAAATGAACAAGGTCATAAAGCACTTGTAAACTTGGGTGATGCCCCTTATTTTCAATATTTGTCAGATAACGTGGGTCAATCTCAATCATTGCTCCCACTTGTTCACGGGTTAGACCCTGTTTCATACGAGCTTCTTTGATGGCAAGACCAAAAGCTCTGAAATCGTACTTATCTTCTTTTTTACGCATATGTAATCACCTCAATACATTTTACTGTTCCTGTTGATTTTCTAACAGGTATAGAAAAAACGTGTTATATGGTTTGTCAGTTCCTAGTGTGTTAAAAGAACAAAAATTACTGTTATACGGTAAATAAAAAAAACCGTTATCGGCAGTAACCTTTTTGCTTATCCAAAAATATTTCTGATTTGATGGCGGTCAAGATAAAGCCGCCGTTTTTCTTTTTCCTCAATTCGGTGGATAAATCATATAAGGTTTTTTGTTTTGCGGCTCTAGGAGGTAGCCGCATTGAAAGAATCTCATAATCGACATTTTATGACATACCCTTTATTGTCAAAAAAACTGAAATTACCATAGCAGGACAATACACCCTTGAATGTGGTTTTTTACATCATATAACAGGTACAAATGATAAAGCACAAGAACGCTATACAGCCTTTTCTCTTGTGCTTTTTTCGTGCGTAAAATATTTTTCAAGTTCATTTCTGAAAACGCAACAAATAGCTGCTGCGTGGGTAGCTACTGTGCGGAAAGGGGGATAGAGGGAAAACACCCTCATCTACTCTCACGCAGAAAGGAGGTGAATCAGCATGAAGTCATCTTCTTTCCAACAGGCTATTCAAGCACAGTTTGATTGCCTTACAAAGAAAGTCATTAAAAGAGCAGCAATGAAGTATAACCGTGATATTTCAAGACGCTTGAAACATGAAGTTCCGTTTTCTGAAATTTCAGATTTGGAATTGAACAAAGCAGGCGTTTATGACAAGTATTCCAGCGATTATACAGCGTTCAATGTTCTTGGCATGGAAGTACAAGTATCTGACGACCAGTTAAGCAAAGCACTCAAATGTTTGCCAGAGAGAAAACGCAATATCATTTTGTTGTCATACTTTATGGATATGTCTGACGCAGAAATCGGAGAGCTTATGAACGTGGTACGCACTACTGTTTACCGTCACAGGACAAGCACTCTGGAAGAATTACGAAAAATGATGGAGGAGGAATAAGCATGGACAAAGACCAAAAACATATACCGTTTGCTGTGATTGTGGCGGCTACGAATGGTGATGAAACTGCAATACAGGAAATCTTGGATTTCTATGACGGGTACATATCAAAGTTGAGCTTACGCAAATTGTATGACGAATACGGTAACGTCTACATGGTAGTGGATTCTGAATTAAAAGGCAGAATACAGGCAGCAGTCATGGATATGATTGCAAACTTTGAGATAGTCGTAATCTAATCATTCAGACGGGCGGAGCATTTTCCCCTTTCCTCTGCTCCGCTTGTCAATCTATGAAAGTCCATTATCTAGGTAGTGGATTTTCATAGACTGGCAAATACAGTCGGTAGTTCTTTGACAACTGAATAAAGCAGTCAGATACGTTTGATATGCAGCGAGCCAGCGGAAATTGTACGCCATGACCTAAAAAAGCGAGCGATTCATGCAATGATCCGAGAGCGACTTGTGGAATGGTCGTTCTGCCATGACCTGTATATCTGAATAATGATACACTCGCATGGTGCGGTTCTGCTCATAGGAATGAGAATGGTGAAAGTCCAGTGGAGCTTCCAAAGCCATCTGACTGCTTCGGAAACACACAGTAAAGGAGGTGCATAAGGCAAAAATTTTGCAGTCTGTATGTCAGATATAAGCTGCTGATAATCTATCTCTGATATGGTATACTTTTAACTATGATTAGGAAGAAATGCTGTATTAAAAGGGGTAGAAAGTGATATGAAGATATTGTATGTTACAGATTTACACGGAGATAAAAAGAAGTACAGAAAGATTCTGGACGTAGCCATTGAAAAGGAAATCAAAGTCATTGTAAATGGCGGGGATATGTTACCAAAACAATGTGACCGCCACAGTGAGCAATCGTTTTTTATCAATGGATTCCTTGATGAATAATTTTGAGGAACTGAAAAAGCAGGACATCACATACCTTGCCATGCTTGGAATGATGATTTACTGGCAGCAGATGAAATGTTTGACAATCTTTGCGACAGATTTGAAAATGTCTGCAATATAGCTGGTAGGAAATTTTCTGTCAATGGATATGAATTTATCGGCATGAACTATATTTTAGACCATCCGTTCGGTTGTAAAGACAGGGTTGTTACAGAAACACATTATATTCCGCAGCGTCAGTTAAGTCCTGTAGCCGGAATCTCTAATGCTGTTGATTATGACAGGATTTACAACTGGCTGGAATATTCCAGAACAGAATTACCGCATATGTGTGATGTGCTGAAGAAACTTCCATTGCCGGACGATAGACAAAAAGTGGTTTACGTTATGCACATGCCGCCTGCGGGATTGAGATTAGGACAGTTGCGGACTATCAAGTATTTGGATATAGGCTCTGTTGAATATTTACGAATTTCTGAAAGAAAAACAGCCACTTCTTTCTCTGCACGGACATATACATGAAAGTCCTGACACAGAGAAAGGAAAGTGGATAAACCAGATTCATCAGACAACCTGTATTCAGACTGGACAGACGGAACTTGATGACAAATACATGGTTTATGCGGAGATTGATTTGCAGGAAAAGAAGTATGAACGCAAAGTAATCAGTGTAGATTAGCAGAAAGACACCAGAAATGGTGTTTTTTTGTTGGAAGAAATGAGGTGGGATTATAGGAAAAACAGTACAGTCCAATACAATAAAAATAGGAAATACGACCTTTTATGTAACGTCAGTGTTCTCCGGTACAGTGGATTTGCAGCATTTGATTAAAAGGCTGATTCAAAAGGAAATCGAGCAGGAAAACAATGGATATTAAATTGAGAACAGTGTAATAAGCGGCTGAAAATAATTAAGTAGCGTGGTATAATATTAACAGGATATAAGTTGTTTGTTTGCTGTTGGAAAGGAGTAAAAATGACGAAACAGCAAGCAAGATTAAGAGTTAGATTATATGCACGTTTATCCAAAGATGATGGTGACGCTGATAAAGAAAGCAACAGTATCACAAACCAGTTGCAAATGCTCCGATATTATTCAAAGGAAAAAGGATTTGAAATCATTGACGAGTATGTAGATGATGGCTATTCCGGCACAACATTCAACAGACCGGATTTAAACCGCATGATTGAGGACGCTATGGAAGATACACAGCCTAGTGGAATCATGGTAAAGGATATGTCAAGGGTTCGGTCGTCAACAATGCCATGTTCATGTATTACGTGGAAGAAATCTTCCC
>ENA-OQDD01000184-OQDD01000184.1-human-gut-metagenome-genome-assembly--contig:-NODE-184-length-26127-cov-1.818423_pt1 | contig 26127 bp, 30 predicted proteins | sample MGYA00242507_ERZ504598 | MGnify/ENA primary metagenome ERZ504598 (study PRJEB26092, sample SAMD00036318) | human gut metagenome | host: Homo sapiens | study: EMG produced TPA metagenomics assembly of...
AAGTCGAAGAAAGGAATAACCTTCGTCGGAGCCTTGTCGATAGAACCGTCGAGGATAGCGTCGATGATACCACGAGTATCTTTGATAGAGATACGTTTGCCGCTACCGTTCCAACCAGTGTTAACCAAGTATGCCTTAGCACCAACCTTGTTCATCTTCTTAACCAATTCTTCTGCATATTTAGTAGGATGCAGGCTCAGGAAAGCAGCACCGAAGCAAGCAGAGAATGTCGGAGTCGGTTCAGTGATACCACGTTCTGTACCAGCCAACTTAGCAGTAAAGCCAGACAAGAAGTAGTACTGAGCTTGTTCAGGGTTCAAGATAGATACCGGAGGTAATACACCGAATGCGTCAGCAGACAAGAAGATTACCTGGTGAGCGTGAGGACCCTTAGAAACCGGTTTAACAATGTTATTGATGTGGTAGATAGGATAAGAAACACGAGTGTTTTCTGTTACGCTCTTGTCAGCGAAGTCAATCTTACCGTCAGCAGCTACTGTAACATTCTCCAACAGAGCGTCACGCTTGATGGCAGCGTAGATATCGGGTTCGCTTTCTTTATCCAAGTTAATAACCTTAGCGTAGCAACCACCTTCGTAGTTGAATACACCTTCGTCATCCCATCCGTGTTCATCGTCACCGATCAACAGACGTTTCGGGTCAGTTGACAAGGTAGTCTTACCAGTACCGGACAGACCGAAGAAGATAGCAGAGTCAGTACCTTCCATGTTAGTGTTGGCAGAGCAGTGCATAGAAGCGATACCACGCAACGGGTTCTTGTAGTTCATGATAGAGAACATACCCTTCTTCATTTCACCGCCGTACCAAGTGTTCAAGATAACCTGTTCGTTGGTCTTCAAGTTGAATACAGTAGCTGTTTCAGAGTTCAGACCCAGTTCCTTGTAGTTGTCAACTTTTGCCTTAGAAGCGTTGAATGATACGAAATCGGGTTCTCCGTAGTTAGCCAGTTCTTCAGCAGTCGGGCGGATGAACATGTTAGTTACGAAGTGAGCCTGCCATGCCACTTCCATGATGAAACGTACTTTCATACGAGTAGCGGGGTTGGCGCCACAGAAAGTATCAACAACGAACAGACGCTTGCCGCTCAATTCCTTTACAGCCTTAGCCTTTAGGTCAGCCCAAGCTTCTTCAGAGCAAGGTTTGTTGTCGTTTTTGTATTCTTCAGAAGTCCACCATACAGAATCCTTGCTGGCTTCATTCATTACGAAGAATTTATCTTTAGGAGAACGACCGGTATAGATACCTGTCATTACATTTACAGCACCCAGTTCAGTTACCTGACCTTTTTCAAAACCTTCCAAACCTGGTTTGGTTTCTTCTGCGAACAGTACATCGTAAGACGGGTTGTGGATAATTTCCTTCACGTCTTGGATACCGTACTTGCTTAAATCTAAATTTGCCATTTCTTTTAATGATTTAAAATGTTGGTATTTGGTTTATAATCTCTTTCCTTAATCTCTTTTACCTTTGATTTACAAGGAAAAACGGGTGTAGAAAAGCTCTTTTTTTCCTGCTTTTCAGCAGGTCCCTTGTTTTTCGCCTACAAAAGTAATACTTTCTTTTTAAAGAAAAGCTCTATTAGAGAAATTTTTCTCTAATAGGAAATCTTTTATAAAACCATAACAATATCTGCTAACTGAATGTTGCAAATTGGGTGAAATTCGTTTACTTTGCACATCAAAACATTCTATAATTATGAAGGTTATCAACTTTGCCGAGACAAATTCTGTCTTGAACCAATACGTGGCAGAAATTCGTGATGTAGCAGTCCAGGGCGACCGTATGCGTTTCCGCCGTAATATTGAACGCATTGGAGAGATAATGGCGTATGAAATGAGTAAGGAACTGACGTATTCTGTCAAGCAGGTACAGACTCCCTTGGGGTGGCGTCGGTCAGCACACCCGATGACGAGGTGGTGATTGCCACTGTTTTCCGTGCCGGATTGCCTTTGCATACTGGATTCTTGAATATGTTCGACCATGCCGGGAACGCTTTTGTTTCCGCTTACCGTTATTATAAGGATAAGGAATGCCGTACGGTGGATGTACACATCGAATACATCGCTACTCCGGATTTGTCCAAGAAGACATTATTGATTGTAGACCCGATGCTTGCCACGGGAGAAAGTATGGAATTGGCCTGGAAGCCTTCGTCACCAAGGGGATGCCGGCCAAGTTGCAGATAGCTTGTGTCATAGCCAGCCAGCAGGGCGTAGAGCATCTGGAAAAGCTGTTCCCTGGAGATGAAGTGACCTTGTGGTGTGCAGCAATCGACCCGGAGATGAACGAGCATTCCTATATCGTTCCCGGGCTGGGAGATGCCGGAGATTTGGCGTTCGGTGACAAGATATAAGGTTCATATATCTTTTCCATCAGCCTTTTCCCAAGTGCGGCCTATAATGACCCGGTTCATAATAATTGTGGATGTCTTCCGTGTATTCGTTGATACCGGTGAAATCAAATACATTCCGTTTTCCGAAGAAGCGCTTCAGTGTCTTTACGTCGGCAGGGTTTATGTTGACTTGCAGGTAGTCGGGACTGATAATGATTTTTACATCGGTATCATGTTTCCGGCAAATCCACTTTATTTCCTGCAACAGATTGATTTGCTTTTCCCTGAGCACTTGGGGGGCTTCCCGGTATTTCCCGTCTCTATAATTCTTCATTTTCTCTTTGGTGAATTCTCCTTTCCGGTTTTCCCAGTACTTATCTCCCTCTTCCTTTATCATTTTCTCTCTGGGATTTAACACGTCATTGGTTACCGGGTTTCGGGTGGAGCCATAGGGGTTTATAACCCCTTTCATGTAAGGGCGATAGGTATGGAACAGCTTGTAGTCCAGATAGGGGAAGAGAAAGTTCGGGTAGAAGAAGGCTTGGCAGAATTCCTTCTGAAACTTGAAGCTGCTTATTCCCGATATGGCGGGCGGCAGAATGTTGGAATGTCCGGTGAGGCAACGGTCGTTGTGCAATGATTCCTTGTCGATAATCAGCAGTAGGTTCTTGATTGTTGCACCTGCCTTGTCCAGTGCCTTCAGCTTCAGGCAGACGGCGGCAAGGCTTTCGGCATTTCCGAATAGCCGTACGGCTCTTCCGCCGTGGAGGTATTTCTCCCATTCATGGCATTGATAAGCATAGTGCAGGAGTTTCCCATGATATAGGAGTCGATGGGGATGGTATCCCGGTTGTTCAGATACATCTGCCACCCCACGTGCCCTTCGTTTAGTACAACCGGGGTTTGGTCGTATCGTTCATAGTTCTTCAGGACCATGAAAGGGTCGTCCAGGAAATAGACTGCCAGTAGGGCTATAAAAGGGATAAAAAGGATAAAGAGCTTTTTCATGAAACGTATGGCTGCGTTCCGTTCGCTGTTTTTCTTCATCATGTGTCTTTATTGTCAAAATTGTAAATATATGAAGCTGTCCGAGTTGAACTGTCCCAGTGTGAAAAGTATTATGGCGAGCAGATAATAGATACTCCATCTTACGGCTGCCGGCTGTCGTCCGAGGGCTTCTAGCAAATCATGCTTGGACATGAAATATTCGTAAACCAATATCAGTACGAGTGCGCTTCCTGCCACAATGCTGTTGTGGTCCGGCATTCCGATGTTCATTTCCTTCCAACTGTAATGTACGCCGAAGGAGAGGTGGCTGATGTAGTGGAACGCTTCGGCCATAGAACTTGCCCGGAAGAATATCAGAGATACGGCAAAAAGTAGGTAGGTCCTTACGACGGATAGTGTGGCATATAAGCGGCTTCCCAATTGGGCTTTCAGTCTGCGGTGAAATGTCGTGGTCTTCATCTCGTAGAAGATGATGACACCTTGAATTAGTCCGTAGACAGCGAAGTTCCATCCGGCACCATGCCAGATACCCAGTCCCGTGAAGGTCAGCGCCAGACTTAGAAATACGCCCCATTGTCCCCATCCACGCAGGCTCGAGGACAACGGGAGGTACAGATAGTCGCGTACCCAGAATGAAAGCGACATGTGCCATCGGCGCCAGAAGTCGGCAGTGGTCTGTGCAATGAACGGCCGGTTGAAGTTTGGGCTGAGCTTGAATCCCAGCATGCGCGCTCCTCCCAATGCGATGTCGGTATATCCGGAGAAGTCGGCATACAGCTCTATCGGATATAGGAGGCATGCCATCAGTAATTGCACGCCCGAGGCTGTGTATACCGACCCGAAGACACCGTCTATGTATGGGGCGATGGAGTCGGCCAGTATCAGTTTCTTTATTAGTCCCACGACAATCAGTCTCATTCCGTAGACCATGGATGTATAGTCCGTAGCTTTGCAGGACTTCAGTTGGGGGAGCATGTCACTTGCTCTTTCTATGGGACCGGAAAGGAACTTCATGAAGAAGAGCATGTATATCATGAAGTCGGGCAGGCTCTTTTCCGGTTCTTCTTCTTGCCAATAGATTTCTGTCAGGTACGAAATGGCCTGGAAGTATAGAAAGAGATTCCCAGCGGAAAAAGGATGTGGCAGTCTGTAAGCCGGTCGGCATACCGGAATGCAACCAGCTCACGACCAGAAAACACACACCTGAAAAATAAATTCCCTTCATGCTGCTTTCCCGCTTGGTCTGTCCTATCCATTTGCCAAGGTAGAAGGTGGTAAGCGTGAGGATGAGGGCCGTTATCAGAAAAGTGAGGTGGTAGAAGCCTATGAAGAGGCAGCTGGCTGTCAGTAAGGTCGCTTTTCTGAATCGTGAAGGAAGCGTATGGTATAGAATGAAAGTACACGCAAACAGTACGACGAAGTTCAGGGATATGAATGACATTTCCTAGTTGGTTTTGGTTAAAATGGCATGGCAGATGTCTCCCACGTTTTTGAGTTTTACAATATCTCTGAAGGTGAAGCGTACATTGAATTTCTTCTCTATCTTGTTTATCAGTTGCATGTTGGTCAGTGAATCCCATCCTTCCACATCCTGGGCGGTGGTCTCATTGTCAAGTACAATGTTCTCTCTTTTCAGTACCTCCCGAAAGATGAGGCTCATTTCATTCAAAATAGTCTGTGTATCCATTGTCAAGTTTAAATTAGTTCTTGTATTTTCTTTCTGTCTGTTTTGCTACTGGTGTTCAGCGGAAACTGTTCCAGGCAATGCATATGCTTGGGAATCATGTAGTAGGGAAGCCTGCTATACAGATATTCCTCCATCTGCTGTTTGTCGAGCTGTTTCTTCTCTACGACGAGATGTAGTTCGCACTGATTGCCGTTGTCGTATTTGGGAATGACGACTACACGGCATTCACCGTTGAAAAAGTTTTTTGCCACATGTTCAATCTCGCTCAGCTCGATGCGAAATCCTTGTATCTTTATCTGTGAGTCTTTTCGTCCGCAATAGATGATGTCACCGTCGGCATCCATCCGGCAGAGGTCTCCCGTCTTGTAGTATACTTTCCATTGGCGGTCTCTACGAGGCATTCCCCGTTTTTTTCGGGAGCATTCCAGTATCCACCCATCACTTGATTGCCGCTAATCCATAGTTCGCCGGTTTCTCCGGTAGGCAGCGGGCGACCGTCGTTATCCATAATTAGGCATCGATGCCTTCGAAAGGCCTTCCGATAGCGGTCATGCCGTTGTGATGCTTGCAGGAGGTGACGGGTATCCGGTAGGCAGTGCAGTAGATGGTTCCCTCTGTCGGTCCGTATAGGTTTATGAAAGAGGCATTGGGGACACATTTTCTGAAAGCATCCAACAGCTCCGCGTCAGAAGCCTCGGCAGTAACCACTAGATATCTAAGTGCGGGGAGGTGTATCTCCGGAAAATAGGGACGTAGCAGCTGGAGCAGTGAAGGGGCCACGGCAGCGAAGGTCAGGTCGTATTTTTCCAGAGTTTCAATTACGTTGATGTATTTCACGCCTTCCGGAGAAACGGTGTATATGCAAGCACCCAGCGTCAGCGATATAGAAGGATACGATGGAAACGTCAAAAGTGAGTTCGAACATCTGCAGCATCCGGTCGTTCTCGTCCAGTTGCCAGCCGAGGCGGTGGTAGGCGGTATAGAAAGCATTCAGGTTACGGCGGGAGATGGGTACTCCTTTGGGTTCGCCCGTGCTTCCGGAGGTAAAGATGATGTAGGCATTTTCCTCTTCTGCCGTATGGAGGATGTCTTCTGCGGCATGGAACGTGGCGGAGTTCTCTGCCTGCTCTATTTCGGAGGTACATATCAGTTCCAGATTCCGGGTGTCGAGGTTCAAGACATGGATATTCTCGGTATGCAGCACGAGGCGAATGCCTGCCGAGTCGGCAATTCTGTCGTTCCTATGTTTGGGGTAGGAAGGATGGAGGATGACGTATGTCTTTCCGCAAATCAGTGCAGATAGTATGGATGCGTATGTTTCCAGTCTGTTTTCTGCGACGATGCCGATAATTTTGTCTTCTCTGTCCTTGAATAGGGAGGATATTTTCTGTACGCAAGTTGCCAGCTCTCCATAAGTGCAGGCCGTGTCTTCGATGACGAATGCCAGTCGGTCGGCATATTTGCCGAAGGCTTTCATGATGTCGCCAATCAAGTCATTTGGATACTTTTTCATTTAGTCCGTTATGTTATAGTTCAGTTTTTGCGGAAGCGATGTTTGTCCGTCGTTCATTAAAGACAGTGGTTTCCCGCAATCTCCCTACCGGGAAATCCTTAAGATTTCTAAAAAAGGAGGGATACTGTTCGGAATAAAAGAAACAGAGGGGGCAAATACATACTCACCACAGGATAGCACGGATTAACACTGCTAAAAGCTCTTTATTATCAGAACTCCTAAGGCAATCTGTGTTAATCGTGTTATTCTGTGGTGAGTATGATATACTCTTCGGGCAAAATGGGTTTGCGAACAAAGTCCTTATTTTGCCCAGAACAGTTTGTGGTAGTAAGTGTCTTCGGCTGACACCTCTTTATAGTAGGGATTGTAGTTGACTTCCGTATTCGGGTATCTCCAGCGGTTCGGCACATTTGTGATGGTACCGGCCACTTCGGGGAAGGCTAGGCCGGACGGATAGCCGGTACGTCGGATATCACTCCATGCCTCACGACTGGCTAGGAAACCGAAATGCAGCCACTTTTGGGTAATGATGGCATCCAGCTTGTCTGTATATTTCGTGCTGTTCCATTTGGCAGCGGCGAAAGAGGCGGTTTCTTCGGCGGTAGGGGCATCATACGGCGTGCGTTTTCACCCGTACTTACCGAATCGTAATAGTAGTAAAGCGTGATGGACTGGCTGACAGCCTTTTTGAACTCTTCTTCCGCTTTCGCTTCATTCTTTGCCACTCCATACCCCATTTCATAGGCTTCCGCTTTCAGGAAATGGATTTCGGGTGAGGCCATTATCAGCATGTCGAATTTGTCGTTTTCCCAAAAGAAACCTTTCTGCGTGATTTGTGAGAAACCGGTGTTGCTGGTATTGACTTCGTCTTGTGCCTGCGAGTTGTAATATTCCGTCAGCTCATCCGCCACGGTAAGGTCTGTACCCAGATAACGGTGCTCGTCCAATTGACCGGTGTTCTGGTTGGTAATCTTCACGGGATTGAAGTTGAGCAGGATGCGCGGGTCGTCTTCTCCTTTCACATAAACGCCGCTCAGTGGGTCATTGCTGGTCATATCATAGTTGCCATGGCCCAGCATGCGGTCGATGATGGCGCCCGAAGCAAGTCGGTTGGTTACCCAGTCACCCAGTCCGTGGCCTGCGGTGAAGTTCAGTTGCCCAGACTTCTGGTTGACAATGAGAATGTTGTTTTCTTGTTCCTCTATCAACGGATAGGCTGACGGATTTTCCAGGATTTCCTTGATGGCGGTACGGCCTTCCGCCTGCAAGTCTCCTTGCGCGGCTACGCGCATGGCAAGGCGCAGTCGCAAGGAGTTTGCATAGCGTTCCCATTTGTCCATGTCCCCGTTGTTGATAAAGTCTTGTGTATTGAAGTTCCTCGGTGTGGGGATGGAGCGGAACCGCGGAGCAATTTCTTTGAGCTCATCAAGAATGGTTTTATAAATATCCTCGGCCTTGTCATAATGAGCATACGATTTACCTACATCGTTGGTAAGCGGCAGCGTACAAGCTTCCGAGAAAGGCATATCCCCGAAAACGTCCACTGTGGCGGCAAAGAAATCGTACAACTGTACTTTGGCGGCAAGATAGAATGCCTCGTCCTGGCTTGTTCTGCCGCGCTTTCTTCCTCGTAGAGAGATTCCAGCTTGCGGAACTGGGCCAGTGCCGAATACACATTGTCCCACTGTCCGTCAATAGCGGGTATATAGCCGGGGGTATACATATCCGTAGTGTTGGAGTAGCCGAAGGTTTGTGCATACTTGCCCGTAAACTGTGAATCGAATCCGAAGAACCGGTTGTATTCGTAAACATCATAGTCCTTTACTTTTTGGAAGACTCCTACCATCAGATTACTGATGGTGACTTGGGTTACTTTGGAGGGGTCTTCGTATTTGCTGTCGAAGTCATAATCCGTACAGCCTGATGTTGTCAAGAGGAATGCTCCCAATGAAACAAGAGATAATATCTTTGTCTTTTTCATACTCTTTGTTGTTTTTTGGATGGTTGTTTTGTCAGAAACTTGCACGAAGTGAAACACCGAAACTGCGGGTAGCTGTGGTAGAACTTCCCACGGTAGCCTGGTTGGCCCAGGATGTTCCGACGGACGACTCCGCATCGTAGTTTTTCAGTGCTTTGTAGAAGTAGAAGAGATTACGTCCGAAGACCGACACACTCAGCCGGCCCAGTCCCAGTTTGGAGATCATCTTTTCGGGAAACTGGTAGCCGATGGTCAATTCACGCAGTTTGACATAAGAATTGTCGAATACCGAATGGCGGTATGTCAGCTGTTCGGCCTCCGTTCCCCAATTATAGGTGGTGTTGTAGTAATAGCCTGCCGGAATGATACGTGTGTTTCTTTCGCCAGTGGAGGCCACTACACCCGGAAGGATGATGCCGTCGTGGTAGATTATCTCTCCGTTGGGGCCGGCACCCGTGGAAGGGTCTACTTGTACCGGAATTCCGCTGGAATTGTTGTCGCCCGGATAGTAATAGGACAGTCCGCCGTGTTCCGTATCGCGGTACTTTAGGGATTCGGGTGTCAGACCCACTGCGGTGGCATATTGGTTCATTTCGTTGATGACATCTCCTCCGATGCGGAAGTCGATACTGAAATCGAGGAATACATTCTTGTAGGAGAAAGAGTTGAATAGACCTCCTACGCCTGCCGGATTGATGTTGCCGACTTTCTGCAATTCGGTTTGGTTGAGGTAAAGCCTTTATCGGAAACGAGGTACTCACCGTTTTCGTTCACCTGGGGAACCTGCGCATAGATGTCACCCATTGGCTGGCCTTCCACAGCTTGTATTTTTATTCCACTGCCTCCGGAGTTGAGTATTTCCAGATAGGCACTCCATCGGCCAGTTTCACTACTTTGTTCTTATATACACCATAGTTGGCTGTCAGGTCCCAGCGGAAATCTCTGGTCAGTATGGGAGTGGCACTGATTGATATATCCCAGCCGTGGTTGGCTACCTCGCCCACATTCATCAACACATTCTTTACGCCTGATGTGGAAGGTTGCGGTGTGGAGAGTATCTGGTCCTTTACACGGTTGTTGTAGTAAGATACATCTATACCCAACCGGTTGTTTAAGAACTTGCTTTCCAGACCTATCTCGTATTCGTACTTCTTTTCCGGACGGATATCTGCATTCCCCCATGAAGAGGGAATGGTGTTCCAGGTGAATCCGTTGTCCGAACCTTGCTCGTAGACGATATTGGCGGTATAGGTTTCAGGAGCATTTCCTACGATACCGTATGAGAGGCGCAGTTTTCCATAGTTCCACCATGACGGCATGTGGAAGGCTTGGGTGAAGAGGAAACTCAGATTAGCGGAAGGATAGAAAAAGCTCTGGTCTTTTAGGGTAGACGAGCGTTCCTGGCGTCCGGTCAGTTCAAGGAATAGATAGTTGTCCCATCCCAGGCTTAGTGTACCCATATAGCCGGTTTTCAGTAGTTCCATACGTTGCAGGGTACTGCTTGGCGTGTAGCGGCTGGCATTGAGGTCGAACCAGTTTTCCGTGACAAGCCCGCCATTGGTGGAGACCCTGATATTGTTCATATTTTCGTAGCGTCCGGTCCAGCCTACGGTGGCGGCAATGTCGAAGCGGTTGATATTATAGTTGAAGTTCAACATAACATCTCCATAAACAATGTCGTAACGGCGGTTGATGGACTGGAAGCTGCCGTTGGGGTCGTATAGGGAATTGGGTTGTTCGCTTTCATATTTCAGTGTTTGCTTCACATCTGTGATATCAGTTGAAACCTGGGCACGCAGACTCAGCCAGTTGGTTATCTGCCAGGTGGGGCGAATCATACCGATGAGCCGGTTCTCTGTCTCGTCGCTATGGTGATGGTACATATTCCACAGCATGTTGTTCACTCCGGTGGCGTAACTGGGGTCGTAGGCCCATGATTCCTCGGGAGTCAGCGTGGCGTTTCCTCCGACAAAGGTATTACGGTATCCCAGACTGGTGACGTAACTTTGTTTCAGATAGGGAATGTCCAGGAAGGTGGAGAACATGTTGCCGAAACCGCTGTATAGGTTGAGCGAGGTTTGCGGGCGGTCTTCTACATTCTGTACGATGTAGTTAAGGGAGTATTCCAGTTTCAGCGGTTTCGCCAGTTGATACGAACCGGTCAGCTTGAAGTTGTGTTTGGTGAAGCTTCCGGTCAGGGCATTGGGAATCTCGTCCATGAATGTGTAGGAGAAGCGGTTGCTGGTGGTTTCCGTCCCTTGTGAGATGGCGAGATTGTAGGTCTGGTCCAGCCGGTGCGAAACAACTCTTTCCACGGGTTGTCGGTCAGTGCCTGGTAGGGGCGCATCTTCCCGTCCCAGTAAGTACCTCGCTGCCGTCGTATTTTGGCCGAAGGACAAGGTGGTGGAACGGAGGTTTTGTAGCTTTGTCCGTTTAGGTTCTCTGATAGAAGCCTCCCGTCTGTTTCTCATAATCGCTGTATGCGGTGTTGTAGGTTCCCGGCCCGTATACGGTCTGTACTTTTGGCAGATAAGCCGGTAAGTTTGCCATGACTTGGGCATTGAAGTCCACCGTCAGCTTGCCGCTTTTGGCGCGCTTGCTAGTGATGACTACCGCACCGTTTGCAGCCTCCGAGCCGTAGAGAGCTGTGGCGGAAGCTCCTTTCAGAATACTGAGGCTCTCGATGTCCTCTGGGTTGATGTCTACCAGACCATTGGAACGGATTTGTCCGTCGTTGCCAAATTCGGCGAAGTCCGTGCTTTTACCCGTGCCGCCGTTGCGGATGGGTACACCGTCCAGAATGATGAGTGGCTGGTTATTTCCAGTGATGGAAGTCAGTCCGCGTACGTTGATGGAGACAGCTCCGGCAGAACCGCCTTGTGTCTGTGTGATGCGGACTCCCGGTGCTTTACCGTACATGGCAGAGGCAAAGTTGGGTGCTCCTGCCTTTACCAATTCGTCTGCACTGATGGTACTGATGGCATAACCGACACGTTTCGTATCTTTTTTGATACCCATTGCCGTTACTACGACTTCTTTCAGTTGCTGGGTATCTTCGCTGAGTGTAATCTTCAGGTCGCCTTGCTTTTTTCGTTTTGCCAGGTTTATCTCCCGGGTGGCATAGCCCATGTAAGCGATAGAGAGTGTTGCATCTGCAGGAACGGTCAGTGTGAAGTTGCCGTCCACATCGGTAATGACGCCGTTGTTGGTACCTTTCTGTATGACGCTGGCACCGATAAGCGGTTCTCCTGTTACATCTCTCACAATGCCTTTAATGGTTCGGTTTTCTTGTGCGAAGCTGTTCCGGTGAAAAGAAATGCTAATAACCAACTTGCAATAATCAAACTTTTTTGGAAGTGCGACGCTGAATGTGGAATGTCACACCGTTTTCTCATCCTGATTTTCATACTACTGAAAAATAATTGATTTATCTTATTATAAATGTTACGTCCTTTCGGCGGATATTTTAGCAAGAGGTATGCCAAACGAAAGGCAGACTATCCTTTTAAGGATGAATAATGTTGATAATCAATTGCTTATTTCCTATCGGGAAAAAGGGAAGTTCGGGTGTTTGTGGTGTGGAGATGTGGAAAAAATCCACAGTAGGTATTCCACAATTTCCCTCTCTTCCTTGAAGTCTTGTTGTCGACCCTTATTGGTAGCCTTGTTCATCGGAGGTATGCTCTATCACTACAATAAAATCTGGTGCAGTTGCAGTGGTTGCATTTTTTTCAGGGTGGGAGTGTTTTTGACCTTTATCCGGGAAGGATTACTCGAACGAAAGAGCTATCAGCCTGCGGTTTGTGAGATTGATATTAAGCCAGTATAAATCAGAGAATCACTTTCAAAATGTGACTACTATGGTTACTGTGGCAAATATAGTTATTCTTGATGGAAGAACTGCATGTTTGGCGTAATAAGTATCTATGTTTGGGAGAGAAAGGATAGGGAGGTACTCTTACTTTTAGGAAATTAATATCATGTTTGCACCTTATTTGTTTCGTGCAACATGATATTAATAAATCTTAGTGGTTTATTTTACTTCCCACGTATCATTCGTCATCAATAACTCCTCGAAGTTGTGATACTTCTTCTTGGCAGACACCTCTTCGATTTGTTCATGAACAGCATCGTCGTAAGTAGGAGCTTCCACATCGCGGATAACACCGAGTGCAATCGGGAAGTCGGGACCTTCCATCAGGGCAAGCTTCAGTTGCAGGGTGTTGTCCATGCAGTGGGCATCGTGGATGAGGATATCCTTCTCTGTAATGCCGTTCTCACCGAGTTTCACGACTTTTAGACCAAAGCCTTCCTGCATCAGTCCGTATTCGTTGTTCTCGCCGAAGAGCATCGGTTCGCCGTGTTTCAAGTAGATGGCATTCTTGGCGCGGTCTTCCTTTTTGGCTACGGAGTCATGCGTACCGTTATTGAAGATAACGCAGTTTTGCAGAATCTCGCAAACGGAAGCCCCTTTGTGAGCCATGGCTGCCTTCAATATTTCCACTGTCCCCGGAGCATCGGTAGCTACCGCGCGGGCAAAGAAACGGCCGCGGGCACCGAAGCAAAGCTCTGCCGGGTGGAATGGATCTTCTACCGTACCATAGGGAGACGACTTGCTGACGAAACCACGTGGAGAGGTCGGAGAATATTGACCTTTGGTCAGACCGTAGATGCGGTTGTTCAGCAGAATCATGTTCAGGTCGATGTTACGGCGTACGGCGTGGATGAAGTGGTTACCGCCGATGGCCAGACCGTCACCGTCGCCGGAGATTGCCATACCGTCAGGTTGGGATTGGCAACCTTGGCACCCGTAGAGATGGCAGCAGCACGTCCGTGGATGGTCTGCATTGCATACGTATTCATGTAGTAGGGCAGACGGCTGGAGCAGCCGATACCTGAGATGACGGCATTCTCCCAAGGAGCTTTGCCGATTTCTGCCATTGCTTTGTGCAGTGAAGCCAGAAAGAAGTGGTCACCACAACCCGGACACCAACGGGGTTGTCCTTTTTTATAGTCTTTTGCTGTATATTCGCACATAATCTTTTTTAATTGATGGTTGATAATTGATAGTTGATAATTGGTGGCTGATGATTGATAATCCGCGTGTTCCGCATGGTAATTATCAATTGTCAACTGTCAATTATCAATTATTTTATTGAACGCTGCCACCAGCTCGGCAACGACGAACGGCTGTCCTTTCACTTCGTTGATTGGTACGGGGTGAAGTTGTCTATCTTCATGCGCAGATAACTTGCGAATTGTCCGAGGTTCTGTTCGGCAACTACCACCTTCTTGTACTTCTTCAGGACAGCTTCCGTGTTCTTGGGGAGCGGGTTCAGATAAGTGAAGTGGGCGAGGGCCACCTTCTTGCCTGCCTTGTTCATCTCTTCCATGGCCGAATACAAGTGGCCGTATGTACCGCCGAAACCGACAATCAGCAGGTCGGCATCGTCTGCGCAACCTTGCACTTCTACATCGGGTACGGGGATTTTGGCAACCTTCTCGGCACGCAGACGGCACATCAGGTTGTGGTTTTCCGGGTCGGTGGAGATGGCACCGGTATTGCTGTCCTTCTCCAGACCGCCGAGGATGTGCATATAGCCTCTTGTCCGGGAATGGCCCAGTAGCGGACACCCGTTTCGGGATTGCGCTTGTACGGCGTATAGTTGTCCTTCATTTCGGGAGTGACATACGGAGGATTGATAGCAGGATAATCTGCCAACTTGGGTAGTTTCCATGCACCGGAGCCGTTGGCAACGAAGCCGTCGGTCAGCAATACGACCGGAGTCATGTGTTCCAGTGCTATCTTGCTTGCCATGTAGCTGCGTCGAAGCAGCCCGTGGGTGAAGTGGCGGCGATGACGGGCATCGGACTTTCACCGTTGCGGCCGAACAATGCCTGCAACAAGTCTGTCTGTTCCGACTTGGTGGGCAGACCGGTGGAAGGGCCGCCGCGTTGCACGTCGAGCACTACCAACGGAAGTTCGGTAATGACTGCTAGGTTCATGGCTTCCGATTTCAGGCAGACACCGGGACCGGAAGTGGAGGTCACGGCCAGTGCGCCGGCAAAAGCAGCACCGATGGAAGTGGCGCAACCGGAGATTTCGTCTTCGCACTGCACGGTCATCACGCCCAGTGATTTGTGCTTTGAGAGTTCGTGCAGCACGTCGGTTGCAGGAGTGATGGGATAGGAACCGAGGAACAGCTTCAAGCCTGCTTTCTCGGCAGCGGCAATAAGCCGTAGGCGGTTGCCTTGTTGCCCGTGATATCCATGTATCTGCCGGGAACGGTAGTCTTGCTTTCAATCTTATATGTGTGGGCTACGGAAGCATGGGTGTTGTGTCCGTAGTCATATCCTGCATGAATGACCTTGATATTTGCTTCGGCTATTTCGGGCTTTTTGGCGAATTTCTCGCGGATGAAATCTTCGGCTATTTTCAGATCGCGGTTGAACAGCAGCATACCAGGCCTACTGCAAACATATTGCGGCATTTCAGCATGGACTTGTTGTCCATTCCGGTGTCGGCAAGGCAGTCTTTCACCATCTTCGAGATGGGGGCGGCGATGACATCCTGCTTAATACCCATTTCCTCTATCGGATTATCGGTCTTGAAAGCGGCCTTTCCAAGTCTGACTTCTGGAAAGCATCTGTATCGATGATGATACAAGCAGTGGATTTAGCAAACTTATATTGGGTTTTCAGTGCGGCGGCGTTCATTGCTACCAATACGTCGCATTTGTCACCCGGGGTATAGACTTTCTCAGCACCGATATGTACCTGGAAACCGGAAACGCCGGTAAGTGAGCCTTGCGGGGCGCGGATGTCTGCCGGATAGTCGGGGAATGTACTGATGTCATTGCCCACGGTAGCCGAAACTGTTGAAAAGATGTTGCCGGCGAGTTGCATACCATCACCGGAGTCTCCGGAGAAGCGGACTACCACTGCTCCAGTTCTTTGACCATCATGTCGTTTGCCATAACTTACGAATTACTATAGATTATTTGAGGATTACTATTCCGTTTACATGGACGGCAAATTTCGGAAAGTTAATCGGATTAACAAAACTTTTTTCGGAAAATCGGCAGAATACATTATCTTTGCATCCGCAATCAGCCTGCATCGTGCAGGAATAGCGTAGAAGTTCTACTGATATTCTACATATTCCGCTGATTATCAGTTGAGGCTCTGTAGTTCAACGGATAGAACAAGAATTTCCTAAATTTTAGATAGGGGTTCGATTCCCCTCGGAGCTACTCTTCAAGCCCGTCCCCATTAATTAAGAGGACGGGCTTTTTGCTGCCTGCTGAATTCAGCCCGCACCACTACACAGAGTTTTTTTTCTCATTTTATCTGCCATCTGCAAGGATTTGGTGCTTGCTTCGCTGCAAACCAATGTGTTGTGGGCTTGCAGATACCCCTTGCAGATACCTTGCAGATAAAGTATCTGCAAGCCCCTAAATCGGGTATAAGGCCATCCACGGTGCACAGTGCATTCATGCTCTAAATAGGGATAATCCATTAGTTCACAGTGATGAACAATTTGTTCACATGCTATAGAACAATTTGTTCATACGGTATGAAACAAAGTGTTCACCCTAATGAAACAAAGTGTTTACCCCAATGGAACAAAGTGTTTCAAAGGTTAAAACCAAAAGTTTCTTTCGATAAAACCATTCGTTTCAAAGGTTGAAACAAACTGTTCTATGTGGTGAAACGAACTGTTCTATGTGTCGAGACAAGCGGTTTTCTACGTTGAAACTGAAAGGATTCACGTTGAAGTTTGTCTTTTCCTGTCTTTTCCTGATTTCACTAGACACTTTTTTTCTTTATAAACGTAATCAGTAGACGGTTCTTTCATTTGTATGCTGATACAGTAGTCACTTCTTCCGAAGCCATACTGACAGCATAGACACAACGACAAAAAGAGCCATACCAAGAAGTTCCCTTCTTGATATGGCTCTGTAAAAAACTAATCCTATATATACAAGTATGAATTTGTATTTGTCCGGGGTGTTTCCTGGAGATTAATGTCCTCCCAGGTAAGCTTCGTTCTGGTCGCAGGCCGGATTCTTGATCAGCTCGTCTGCCGGGATGGGCATATCCATCTTGTTGATGTTGAAGTCGAAGTCGCGGTAAGTCCGGAACTCGAATATGGCTTCGAAACCCTTCAAGTAGCCGAAGCCTTTCGGGTAGTTATGCTCGATGTGGTCTTCCAGATAGCCTGACTTCTGCATGTCTCCACGCAGGCACCATTCTGCGTTGAACTCTTTACGGCGTTCCTCGTTGACTGCCACTTTCCACAAGTCGGAAGTAAATCCTTTCTCGGTTTTCAGCTGTGCGTAGTAGTTCTGTGCGTCTACTACTGTCACGGGTGTCTCGTTGAAAGGAATGGGGTATCCTTCGGTAGCCACATACTTGCCATAGCCATTGTCTCCGTACACACTTGCCAGATTTCTGAAGTAACTGTTGAATTTGGCGGTGAGTTCACTGCTCTTACCGACTTCCATGTTGCCGAATGCGCGGTTGCGCAGGATGTTGATTTGTTTCCATCCTTCAGCTTCCTCTCCGGTTCTGAAACAACATTCCGCATAGTCCAGCATCACGTTGGGGAGCGCTTCATATAAATGTGGTCGGGAAGCCATTGGTCTCCGGACCAGTGTGTTCCGCGTCCGTTGCGCCAGTGCTTGGTAGAGTAAACGGTCGGTGCCGGTTCTGCCGGTTCGCGGTGGAAGGTGTTGACCCATACCACTTCTTGTGCGAAAGGATTGAATCCTATCGGCAGTCGGGGTCATACTTGATGTCGCAGTCCAGGGTTTCTACGTCTTTACCGTTCTCATCTTTCTCTATCTTTGTTTTGCATTATCCTTTTCCTTATATATTTGGCATTGTCCGGGCTTGCCAGCCAGGCTTCAGGCTTGAACGATTGTTTCCAATGTTCTTTGCGATTTCCTTCAATTTGGATTCAGGTATGGTGGCTGTCACCAAAGAACCGTCACGGCGTTTGTCGCCGTTTTCGTATGCGTCATAGAGTTCCCAGGACACGGCATAGTTCCCCATGCACCGTTGGCGGGAGCACCGAAGTAGAAGCTACCCAACCATGGGCCTCGGACCACTTGGCTCCGTCCCAGCCGCCCCACTGGTCGCCTTCGTTGAGCACGGCCTGCCAGATGGCCTCTTTGCCCCATACTTCATCGGCATCCCATAGCGTGGTGAATGAAGGATTCAGCTCATACGTGCCACTGTCCAGAATTTCTTTGAGGGCTGTCTTTGCCAGTCCGTAACATTCATTGGCTGTTTCGGGGCAACGATAAGCTTTCCACATGTAGCATCGCCCAGATAAGCCAGCGCCATACCTTTCGTACAACGTCCGTACTGTCCGTCCATGGGTTCCCAGTCGAGCAGTTCGGCGGCAGCCTTCAAGTCTTCAATGATGAAGTCCCACATTTCCGCGTAGGTTTCTGCACGGGCTTTCGTCGGTGTATTTGTATAGTTCTCTCCGGTAGAAAGCATCGGTACACGGCCGAATGTGGTGGCTAACCAGAAGTACTGGTAAGCGCGGAGCACGTGCTTCGCCTTCCAACGATCTTTTTACGTCGTCAGACACCTTGTCGGCAGTTCCCAGTCCCGACAGGAAGTCGTTGCTTCGTGTGATGGCGGCGTATGCCTGGTTCCATCCGGCGGACAACTCGGTGGTTTGTGCATTCCATGACTGGGTCATGAACGCTTTGTCCCATCCCGTAGCCTGAGAGTCCATTGTCGGGTGTGAACCGGTGAACAGATAGGGCTTGAAGGGGTCTCCGTTGTGCCCGGCGGTGTTGCTCGGCAGCATCAGGTCGTAGCATCCGTTCAGAGCTGCTTTGGCATTGGCGTCGCTTTCGTACATGGTACTCATTTCCAAGATGGAGTAATGTGTCACGTTGAGGAACTCCTCGTTGTCGCAAGAACTGAGACCGGTCATCACCACAGCTCCTGCAATCAAACTGTATAATAATTTGTTTTCATAATCAATGTAATGTTTGATGTTTATTAAAATTGCACATTCACGCCAAGTGTATAGGTACGCGGCATCGGGTAACGGCCGGTATCCAAACCTGTATAGAGCACACTGCCTTGACCGCACTCGGGGTCACCATACTTGTTGTAACCGGAAAGGGTTGCCAAGTTCTGGATGGAGAGGTAAACGCGGGCGTTCTGGATAGAAGCTTCTTTACCAAGTTCTTCGGCAGGGTGTAGCCTATCTGGATGTTGGAGATACGCAAGAAGTCGCCGTTCTTCACCCACATGTCAGAGGCACGCATGTTGTAGTTGGGGTCGAGGAAAGACAAGCGGGAAAGTGTACCGTTGGGATTCTCGGGAGACCATGCCTGGGCGGCAGCTTCCTTCAGGATGTTGGGCGCACAGCCGTCATCGGAAGAGAACATGTTGGACAGACGCATGGCGGAATAAGAGAAGATGTCTTGTCCCAATACGCCGTAGAGATATACGGAGAAGTCCCAGTTCTTGTAGCTGGCGCCGAGGTTCAGACCGTAGTTCAGGGTCGGGAAACCGTCGCCGAGAATATCCATATCGTCCTCGTTGATGATTCCGTCACCGTTCAAGTCCTTGTACTTGAAGTCGCCCGCTTTGGTTCCGTCCGTCTGGTAGTAGACTTTCTCTTTTTCCCAATCTTTTCCTGCTGCAAGGGTGGCTGCTTTGTTCATTGCTTCGACTTCTGCGTCGGATTGGAAACGCCTTCTACACGGAAGCCGTAGAATGAACCTACCGCATAGCCTTCCTTGCAGATGGAGTGGTTGCCCCAGTGATAACCGGCAGCGGCACCTACGGCACCGGTATTGGAACCGTCCTCGGTACCTTTACCGGAGGAGTCGGAGTTGGTGTTGTAAGCAGGTTCTCCCATCTTCTTGATTTTGTTCTTCAAGGTAGAACCGGTCAGAGTGGCATTGATGCTCCAGTCTTTGTTCAGGCGCTTGTTGTAGGCGAGGCTGAATTCAAAACCTTTGTTCTCGATTTCGCCGTAGTTGGTGTAGACTTGTGAGAAACCGGTAGAAGGACGTATCTGGCGGTAGAGCAGCAAATCCTTGGACTTGCGGATGAAGTAGTCCATTGTCAGGTTCAAGTCGCCCTGCAGGAAGCTGGCATCGATACCGATGTTCATCTGCTCGTTGGTTTCCCATTTCAGGTTGGTGTCTACCAATCCGGCGAAGTAACCGGTGGCGAATGTCATGCCGTTCCACATGCCCATGCCTTGTCCGTTGCCGTAGAAGGAGTATTTTACATTTTCAAGTGACAGACCTGCCACAGAAAGGTCGGTGGCGCCACCGGAATTACCGGTTTGTCCCCAGCCAAGACGGAGCTTCAGGTTGGAAACCACGTCCTGATTCTGCATGAAAGCTTCTTCTGACACGCGCCATGCCAAAGCTGCGGAAGGGAAGGTACCCCAACGGTTGCCGGCACCGAAGTTGGAAGAACCGTCGCGACGGAGCGTGGCGGTCAGGATGTAGCGGTTCAGCAAGCTGTAGCTTGCGCGGCCGAAGTAGGAGATGCCACGCTTTCCAGATTCAGGGCGCCGCTTCCGCTCAGTGTCTCGGGCTTGGTGGTCAGGCCTACGTTACGGTTGTCCGGACTCCAGAATCCTCTTGAAGAGGCGGAAGTCCACTGGCCGTAATAGCGTGAAACCTCGTTACCCAACATTACGGTCAGGTCGTGCACGTCGTTCTTCCAGCTATAAGTCAGCGTATTCTGGATGGAGAGTGTCTGTCCGTCATTGTTGCCCAGGCCAAAGCTATAATCGTTGTCGTTGCTCGGATTGACGTAGGCGTTTGTTCCTTTGGTCACGTCGATGGCTGTTCCGTTGTAGTAGTTTACACGTTTGATGCCGCCGCTGAAGTTGTTGTCGGAGTTGCCGGTGTAGTCGTATGAAACCAGCGTCTTCCAGCTCAGACCCTTCAGCGGAGTGACTGTCAGGTAGGCACTTGCCAAGGCACGGTTGGTACGGTTGCGCTTGTTCAGCTCCATCTGCTTGGCATACATATTACCTATTGTTGTTCCCCAGAAACCATCGTTGGTATCTTTACCGCCGAGCACTTCACCATACGTGCCGTCGGGGTTGACCACGTTCGGAGAAATGTACGAACCGACGGGTACACCGTCATACGTGGCATCGCCACGAGTCACGAAGTCCATTGTCGGGCACATGAAAGCGAAGTCACGCAAAGAGGAAAGGTTACCGAAGTTACCGATAGAGTTGTTCGAGCCGTGGGCATCGGTATGGATATAGCTTACGTCAGCGCCGAATTCCAGGTAATTGTTGACTTTGGTCTTCACGTTGGCGCGAGCCGTGATGCGTTGGTATTGCGTGTTGACTACCATACCGTCGTTGCGCAGGAAACCGATAGAAGCATTGTACTGTGTCTTCTCCGTACCGCCGGAAGTAGAGATGCTGTAGTTCTGCTTCCAGGATGCACGGGTCATCACGTCTTGCCAGTCAATCTGCTTGCGTTTGCCGTCATATTGCTCGCTCCACACTTCGTTCCAAAGGCTTGTGCCGTCGTTGGCACGTGCTTGGCGCAGGTTGGCGGCATATTGGTCTACATTACAAACGTCCAGCTTGTTGGGCAGTGTCTGGAGACCGAAGTCGGCAGTGATGTTGATGGAAGAATTGTCCTTTGTCCCGTGTTTAGTAGTAATCATGACTACACCGTTGGCACCTGCCGAACCATAGATGGCAGTTGCGGAGGCATCCTTCAGCACTTCGATGGATTCGATGTCGGAAGGATTGATGAAGTTGGCATTGGTACCCACCTGTATGCCGTCTACTACATAGAGCGGGTCTGCCTTGCCGTTGATGGTGGCAACACCACGGATACGGACGGCGGCATTGGCATCGGGAGCACCGTCCTGCATGGTTACTATGACACCCGGGGCTGCACCTTGCAAGCCTTGTGCAATGTTGGTAGGAGTGCGGCGCAACATGTCTTCTGCGTTTACAGAAGCTACCGAACCGGCAATGTCGCTCTTCTTCATCGTACCGTAGCCCACAACTATTACTTCGTCCAAAGCTTGTGCGTCTTCTTTCAATATGATGTCCAATGTGGTCTTGCCGGCTACTTGGACAGTCTGAGTGACATAGCCGATAAAGGAGAAGGTCAATTTGGCATTGGAGGGAACGCTCATCTGATATTGACCGTTGATGTCTGTGATGATGCCGTTCGTCGTACCTACTTGCAGGACGTTTACACCCGGCATGCTTTCGCCGCTGGTATCTTTTACGGTACCTTTCACTGTAATGTTCTGGGCACATACCCAAACAGGAATCATCAGTAGGAATGATAATAACCCGATACTTCTTTTAAGATTAATGTTTTTCATATAAAAATAGGTAATAGAAAAAATAAATTTTACTATAGTGGTTAATTAAGGTATAAATGCTGTTTTTACAATTTATACGGAAGGAATGAACTTTTTTTCTATGTCTTCATAATTGCTTTGATTTAACAGGTTAATACTTTATATTATTCTCGTTTCATATCGAAAGCAAAATTATCAATTAGATATTAATAAGTGTGAAATTCACGCTACCTCTTGTTTACTCGACGTAACATCTATAGATGAAAATGTTACAAAAACTGTTTCGTACGTTACATAGCACCGGCAATGTGGTATTTGGTGGGTGTTGAATCTTCACTTGACCCTATTGAAGTTGACAACGCGATACTTCAAGTTGACAGACACTGGCATCCAATCTGTCAGACACTTGTGTTTCAGCTTGTCAGGCACTGGTGTCTATCGCGACAGACACCAGTGCCTGACAAGCTGAACACAAGTGTCTGACGACATGCCGGAGACAGCGGAATGTCCTTCACCGTCAACCCTCGAAATGAAAAGAAGTTTCACCGGGAACCCCGATGAATAGAGCGGTTCTGAAAAAGGTGAAAGCTGTGACGAGTTTATTTCACCACAGAGGACACAGAGTCTCACAGAGTTTTTTGAGGGAATCAAAATCGGTAGTATCTGTCATTAGCTTGTAAAAGGAGAAAACTCTGTGAGACTCTGTGTCCTCCGTGGTGAAAGCTAAATTATCATTTATGTACCAACTTATTTTTTTATGATTACATAGTCCCCTTCGTTGCATTATGTTCAATGGAGATTTTACTGTTCGTCAAGTATTGTGATAGAATAGTCGGGAGAAACGAGGGAGTATAGCTTTACATCATTGGGCAATTTGTTATCCTTGGCGAATTCCTTGTTCATTTCATATACTTTACCACTGAATTTGACCTTTAAACCCTTCGATTGCTATCTTGAGTAGGGCTTCTTCTGCATCCTTGGAGGTTGTACGTATATAGAAACGGCTCTTCTCTTCGTCTTCTATGTAGGTCAGTCCGAGGCTTCTATCTTTATGTACCACTCCCGCAATGGAGTTTGCCTCCATCAGATAGTTACCGACTATAGTTATCGTTCTGGGGGGAGGAACGCGATCGCCAACAACAAGATTATCATCCTTATTGTTACAAGCAGAATTGAATATGACCGTTCCCATCATCATCAGAAGGAATACGCAAACAGACGGCAAATTGTTTCTTTTCATATGATTCAGTTATTGATTGTTGTGAAAATAATTAGCAAAAGTCAAATTAATTCATCGTAACTTATTTATTAGGGTTAAACAAATCTATAATGTATTGGAGATGCAACCTTGGTTTGATGAGTTGACGCTTCATGTAACTTCTGTCTTACATCGAAAACAAAATTACGAATTAAATGTCAATGGTTGTGATATTTGCGTTGTTTTTTGTTTGCTTGATGTTACATCTATAGATATGAATGTTGCAGAAACTGTCTTGTATGTTACATGGCATCAGTAATATAAAGCTGAACATAAGACGCCGGAGACAGAGAAAATGGAGATGCCTCTATTGAAGAGAGTAGGTGATATCCGTTCCCTTCTCTTTCCGGCTGTCCGGCTGATGTCGTATGCGGAGGTGTTGACCTTTCCGGAGATGAACTCGGGGATATTATAGGATTTCATCAGGAAGGTGTAATGGTCTTTCTCCTTTTGCGGCAGCAAGAGGGGCTTGTGTGCTTTCCCTTCTTCGTCTATATAGGCAATGAAGGGGCGGGTATACAGTCCGTCTGTGCGTCGGCTGCTGAACACCACCCAGTGGCTGTTGCTGCTCCATGAATGGTAACTCTCCACGTCGTTGCTGTTCAGTGCGACAAGGGGCGGATTTGGTTGGTGTGCAGGTGGGCGAGGTATAGGTCCGCATCCTTGTGCCAGATGGAAAAGTTGCCGTATGCGGAGAGGGTGAACATGAGGAATTTGCCGTCGGGCGATACGCGGGGGAAAGAGACGCTTTTTCCTGCCCGGCGTGCATTGTAAAGCGTGTCTGCCTTGCTGCCGAACGAACGGGTGTCTGCATCAAAGCCGATGGAACACAGGCTGTACTTCACTTGGTCGTATTTTCCGGGTATGCTCACGCTGTCCGCGGAACAGAAATAGAGCGTTCTTCCATCGGGCGAGAAAGTGGGGAATGTCTCAAAGGCAGTGGCCGAGGACAGAAGTGGGGAGCTGACAATCTGCTTCCGTTTCACGTCGTAAATCACGACATCGGAGGCATAATCCATGACTTCCACGCGGTTCGGGTCGGTGGTATGGAACATCTGCTTGGTATCGTTCACCGAGAATGCCACAAAATTGCCGGAGGGATGCCACGACGGGTAGACCAATGCCGAAATGGTCTGCGGTGTTTTCGTATTCAGTTTCTTTATCTGTCCTTCCTCTATGATGTAGGTCCCTCCGTAGTCGGAACGGAGGTGGAACAGCATTTTCTCCGGGTTCTGCCCGCAGAAGGAATGGCAGTTCATGCAGCCGTAGCCGGTCATCTTGTTGGTGAGGATGGCTGTTTCCTCATAGTTTTCCAGACAACGTTGGTAGATGCCCATCTCGTTCCAGGTCTCGTAGCCCGGTTCTATCAGCCGGTAGGCGATGTAGGGGTCTATCTTCTCTTTGGCGATGTAGAGGTGGAAAGGGGCGTATTCTTCCCATTTGTCTCCTCTTTGGGCCTGCAGGCGGACGGTGATGGTAGATGGCGGCGTCTACGAGCCTTTTCCATTTGGAGGGACTGATGGCTATCTGCCCGTTGCGGGTTGTGACGGTAGTTTCTTCATCGCCTGCCCGGTATATGGCCCGGAGACGGGAGGCATGGCAGCTGTCCGGCAGGGAGAAGCGATGGGGGAGCCATGTTCGGGGGAAGCGTGACTTCGGTATAATCGGGCGATATGGGAGGCCGGCAACTGGTATGGCGGTCGATATGTACGTTTTGTGAGCAGGCTGCCAGCAGCAGGCAGCTGATTAGGGTTGGCAGATATGTCAGGATTCTCGTTTTCATTTCTGTTTTCATTTTCTATATTTCAGGAAATACCATAAGTTGTGGGAGTCTTTGGAGGGTTGTCGGCTGAATTCCTCGAAGCGCTCCACGGTAGCTGCCTGTATGTTGTATCGCTCCAATGTTTCCCGGTCTCCGGCGGCAAAGACAACCACTCCCTCCTGAAAGCAGACGGGCAGCACGGACGGCAGCGCCGGTGTGCCATAGAATGTTTCGAGGGTGGCCTTGAACCGTGGAATATCCTTGGACAGCAGATATAGTGAGCCTAAGTACTGGATGGTGGTCTTGTGCATGGGGTTCTTGAGGACGATTTGCTTTAAATCGTCGTCCAGCCCTTTGATGCCCGAGAAACGGTTGTCGGGGAAGAGGCATTTTCGCTTGCTGCCTAAGATGGAATCGGTCTCTACAGCCGGGTCGTTCCATAGAAAACGTCTGTGGGCTGTGGCCCAGTCTTTATAGAAGAGTGTACTTTCAAGTATATCAAGATACTTCTTTGCAGTGCCATAATGCCCGTAGATAAGGCTGGTCTGGACCAGCCGTTGCAGCATGCGTGGAGAGAAATTGCCCATGCCTTCGTTGGCCTCGAAGGCATATCGTTGTGAAAAGGCGATGTGCCCATTGAGAAATAGATGTCGCTGAGCAGTGCGGACAGGTAGGGCGTTTTGTTTCCGGGCACGTAAATGGTCTGTATGTCTATGCAGGGTTGCATGAACAGTTGGTCGGCCAACAGGCCTTGTTCTGCCAGTGCGACGTTGTGATAATTCTGGAAAAGCAGGTTGTTCATGGGCATGTTTTCGCATTTGTCTGTTATCTTGTCCCATTGGCAGTGGCGTGCGTAGTGGTTCAGTTCTTTAAAGACTTCATTGTTCCTGTCGATGTATTGGGGGATGCCGACAAAAGTGAAAGCGACTGCACATGCGAGTTGGGCAGCGATAAGGGTTCCTTGCATCCATCTTCTTTTGAATCTGAATGATTTGCATAGACGCTTGTGATGAAAACGGCCAGTGTCAGCCCCCAAGGCAGATAGATGATGGAGCCTGCTTGGAGTCTTAGCGTGAAGTAGCCGTCGGGCAGCAGGACGTGTTCCAATTCGCCGGAAAGTCCCATCCGTAAGCAAGTTTCAGCGGTCAGGTACACCATTAGCGGAAGGGATATGAACCAGAGTGCTCTCTTGTGACAGAACAATTCTATGATCAGTATGAG
>ENA-OQDD01000185-OQDD01000185.1-human-gut-metagenome-genome-assembly--contig:-NODE-185-length-26062-cov-5.432196_pt1 | contig 26062 bp, 35 predicted proteins | sample MGYA00242507_ERZ504598 | MGnify/ENA primary metagenome ERZ504598 (study PRJEB26092, sample SAMD00036318) | human gut metagenome | host: Homo sapiens | study: EMG produced TPA metagenomics assembly of...
CATCCGCTATAACGCTGAGGATGCCAGCTCGACAGCTTCCCTTCGAAAGCTCTCGTAAAATCTTTTATAAAATCTAGTATATATATTTACTAAGATATTTGAGATGGTCCCGGGGATGTCCACGATGACACCCCCGAGGTCTTATTTTTGTTCTTTTCGGACGATTGCCGAAATCGGTATGCGCTTTACCGAAATTTCAGCATGCGACCGTTGCGATCATTCCTTGACGGCGCCTGCGGCAAGGCCGGACTGCCAGTACTTCTGCAGGCACAGGAACGCGATGACCAACGGGACGATCGTGATCAACGAACCCGTGACCACCAGGTTCTGGATCGCCTGGCCGCCAGCGGTGCTCGCCTGGTCCTTCCACTGGTTCAGACCGATCGTGAGCGGATACCAGTTCGAATCCTTCAGCATGATCAACGGCAGGAAGTAGTTGTTCCACGTCGCCACGATCGTGAACAGGGCCGTCGTCACGATCCCCGGGGCGAGCAGCGGCAGGGATACCTGGAAGAACGTGCGGAACTCGCCGGCGCCGTCCACGCGGGCGGCTTCGAGCAGCTCGGTCGGCACGGCCTGGTCGGAGAAGATCCACATCAGGTACAGGCCGAACGTCGACACCAGGCTCGGGATGATCATGGCCCACGGGGTGTTCGTCAGGTTCAGCTTGGCGAACAGCAGGAACTGCGGCACGGCCAGGGCGATGCCCGGCACCGAGATGGCGCCGATGATCACCGCGAACACGGCCTTGCGTCCCGGGAAACGGAACTTCGCCAGGCCGTACCCGCCCATGATGGCGAGCAGGGTCGCGCCGCCGGCGCCCACGACCACGTACAGGATCGTGTTCAGGAACCAGCGTCCGAAGATGCCGTCCTGGTAGGTGAACACGGTCTTGATGTTGTCCCACAAAGCGAACGTGCGGCCGAAGCCCAGACCGAACGTGGACGTGAAGTCCGCCTGCGTCTTCGTGGCGTTGATCAGCAGGTACACGAACGGGAACAGGCAGTACACCGCGAACAGCGCGCACACGATGGTCAGCAGCGTGCTCCTGCGAGGGTTCGCCACATTCGCGAAGCCGGACTTCGCAGCCCTCTTGCGCTCGGCCTTCTCGTCGCGCGCGACCCTCTTGAGGCGTTCCTTCTCGGCCTTTTTCGCGGCCTTCTCCTGGGCTTTGAGCTCCTGAGCGGTGAGCCTCTGCTCCGTGCCCGCGGCGATTGTTGCGTCACTCATTTTCGATGCTCCTTAGCGTTTCTTCCCCTATATGCGATGGTTCGCGCCACCGGGCGTTACTTCATCTGCTCCTTCATGCTGTTGAGCTGCACCGCGTACGCGATCGCCATCGTGATCACGGCCATCGTGATCGCCAGGGCGGCGGCGTAGTTCGACTGGTTGCCCGCGAAGCTCAGGTTGTACGCGTACATGTTCGGCGTGTAGTACGTGGTGATCGAGTTGCCCGGCACCATGTTCTGCAGGATGCTCGGCTCGTTGAACAGCTGGAACGAGCCGATGATCGAGAAGATCACCGTGATCGCGAGCGAGCCTTCAGTTCCGGCAGCTTGATGGACTTGACGATCTGCCATTCGCCCGCGCCGTCGATCGAGGCGGCCTCGTACAGCGAATGCGGGATCGTGGACAGCGAGCTGTAGAAGATCAGCATGTTGTAGCCCGTGAACTCCCACGTCACGATGTTGCCGATCGAAGCGAGCAGCACGCTTGGGCTCAGCACGTCGAGGTTCGTGCCCAGCCAGTCGTTCAGGGAGCCGACCAGACCGTACTTCGCGCCGTACATGAAGCCCCACACCAAAGTCGATACCACGGCCGGCACCGCGTACGGCAGGAACGTGCTGATGCGGAAGAACTTCGCGCCGTGCAGCTTCATGGAATCCAACGCCAAGGCCATCGCCGCCGACAGGAACAGCATGATCGGCACCTGCACGCAGGTGAACAGCGCGACCCTGCCGACCGAGCTCCAGAACTGCTGGTCGTGAAATAGGCGAATGTAATTGCTGATTCCCACGAACTTCGTGCCGCCGATCATCTGCTTCTGGAAGAAGCTGATGTAGATCGCGTACAGAATCGGGATCACGAACACGAACACGAACACCAACGCGAACGGCCACATGAACTTCCAACCACGCCAATCCGCCTTGTGTTTATTGACACGCACGGTTGCCGAATGCAGTGGCATATTGGCAACAACTTCCGTTGCTGACATCATTCCTCTCCTTCGAGGCAATACCATTTCACAGGGCAATTTACACCCCCGTAAAACAGCTCCTTCCAAATGTTTGCGTTATCATAATAACACCATATTCCAAAAGTGTCTACTTTTCGCACATTCTAGACCACATATTCACTTCATCGAACAAATTGCATGGTGACGAAAACAATACAGAAGTAAGCATGTAAAATTAAGCACAGTACGCATTTTCGTTCGGAAGGTAGATACACATGGCACGCAACTCAGTCTCGCTGCAAGACGTCGCCAGGGAAGCAGGGGTTTCACCGCAGACCGTTTCCCGAGTGGCTAATGGGAGCGATGCCGTACGCCCAGCGACGAAACTTAAGGTCGAGGCAGCCATGGAGCATCTCGGATACAGGCCGAATTATGCGGCACGTGCTTTGAAAAGCGGACATTTCAACAATGTTGGTGTACTGCTTTCGCATATGTCGGCCTACGGGAACTCACGTATCCTCGAAGGCATCACTACAGCGGCCGCGAATAGCGGCTATTCCATCACCATTCGCCCCTTGGATAACCTGCAGGATCAGTCACTCGCCGGCGCACTGAAACTTGTGGAAGGCCTCCCCCTCGATGGTGCAATCGTGATTATGGAACGCGATTTCACCGACTTCAACCAGTTCAAGCCATCCGACAACCTACCTGTAGTGCTTATTTGCGAGGAACCGGCAAACCACTGCCCCACCATCGATTCGGACTCGTATGGTTGCGCCACTGCAGCCGTGGACTTTTTCCTGTCGAAGGGGCATAAAACTGTGTACCACATCGCAGGCCCCACCGTTTCACGCGCAGCACAGAGCCGCATCAGAGGGTGGCGCGACGCATTAGCGCAAGTCGGCATTCCCACACCACCCATGTATTACGGCGACTGGGAAGCAGATAGCGGCTACCAAGCCGGATTGGCCTTGGCTCACGAAAAGGATTGCACCGCAATTTTCGCAGGCAACGATCAAATGGCATACGGTGCCATGCTTGGCCTGAGGACAGCAGGAAAGCGCGTTCCCGAAGATGTCAGCATCATCGGTGTGGACGATTCACTCCGCGGCGTTGTGCCCCGTCTTGAACTGACCACCATACGGCTCAAGCTCAGAACTGTGGGAAAAGAGGCTTTTCCATGATCGAGCAACAATGCAATGGCAAAAAAGTGCCTTCTGGAATCAAGAAACTTATCACCCCCGAATTCATCGACCGCGGATCCGTGGCGGAACTCGACTAATCGCAATATCTCGCGACTTTAATCAACGCAATCAATCAAATCAGCCAATACGAAAAGCGTCTCTCCAGCGTGGGTGAACCACGTGGGAGAGACGCCTTCTAGATTGAACGAAAAGCTGAAATCGGGTGAAATCAGGCTTCGATGCCGAGCTGCTGACGTTCCTTCTTGGAATACATGAACGCCGGAAGCTGACGGCCCTGCTTGAGCCAAGCATGATATTCGGCGGTTGCCGCAAACTCCACGTCGGAAGCGGAATTCAGACAGGTCTCCACGGAATCCTGGATGACGCCGATGATGAAGCCGACACCCACCACCTGCATGGCAATGTCATTGCTGATGCCGAACAGCGAGCAGGCCATTGGAATAAGCAGCAGCGAGCCACCGGCCACACCGGAAGCGCCGCATGCGCCGAGCGCCGACACCACAGACAGAAGAATGGCGGCCGGCAACGAAATCTGAATGCCCATCGTATTGGCGGCGGCCATGGCCATGATGGTGATGGTGATGGCGGCACCGTTCATGTTGATGGTTGCGCCCAACGGAATGGACACGGAATACATGTCTTTATCAAGACCAAGCTTCTCGCACAGCTGCATGTTGACCGGAATGTTCGCAGCAGAAGAACGCGTGAAGAATGCGGTCAGGCCGGATTCCTTGAAGCAGCGGTACACCAGCGGATACGGGTTGCGATGCAGGTACAGGAAAATGACCAGCGGGCCGAACACGAGCACCATCAGCAGCATGGTGCCGACGAGCAGGAGCAGGAGCTACCGTACTCGGTGAAGGCCGCCAAGCCGTTTTCGGAAACGCTGGTGAACACCAAGCCCATAATGCCGAACGGGGCGAGATTGATGACCCAACGAATCACCTGAGACACACCATCGGCCACATTGGCAAGGAACGCCTTGGAGCTTTCATTGGCAATACCCTTCATGCAAGACCGAACAGGCAAGCCCACATCAGAATGCAGATGTAGTTGCCGTCGATCATGGCCTGAATCGGATTGGCCACGATATTGGTCAACAACGTCTGCACAACCTCGCTCAAGCCCTGCGGCACCACATCGGCGTCAGCGGCATCGCCCAACGATATGGTCTGCGGAACATGCGAGACGTCAGCACCGCCACGACGGCGGACAGGAACGTGGTGAACAGATACAGGAAAAGCACCGTGCCGAAACGGCCGTCAAGCTTGGAATTGCCTTGAGCCAAAGCGCTTGCCACCAGCACAAACACCAGAATCGGAGCGACGGCCTTCAATGCGCTTACGAACAGGGTGCCGAATTCGCCGATCCACGTCATATGCGGAACAACCAATGCCAGTGCGGTACCCGCGATAAGACCGACGATAATGCGGATAATCAGTGATACGCCGTTATATTTGTCGGCAACGCCACGAAGCGCTTTTGAAATATGGTTCATATTCTCTCTCGTTCTTTCCAGCCGGCTTGCCTTTGCCAGCCAGCACAACAAGAGCACATCCTAATCACGCTCGATAACACGAAATGTAAAATGTCCGATTATAGGGACGCGCAACTTCAACACGCCATAGCGATGCGAGCAAATATCAGTACAGCGATGGACAGTTTTTATATATCTTGATTCAGCGAGCAATACCTGCTGATCAGACCGTTAATCAGCCAAGCGGCACTTTCGAAACGAATGTACGAGGCTCTCCCGTCACTGGATCGTCGAAACGTAACTCACGAGCCACCAATTCCAACGGCTGCGAGAAATCATCGTAAGAACGCTGCACAATATTCGGGTAGAAATCATCGCCCAAAATCGGCAATCCCAACGAATTCATATGCACACGCAACTGGTGCGTTTTGCCGGTTTTCGGGTGCAGCACGTAATTCACATATGCCCTGCCGTCGATGCAACGTACCGTGCTCCCCCGCTCAATCAACGTTTGCGCATTGATGGTTTCCGGAATTTCGTACGCCTGAAGTCGCCCGCGATCCTTGCAAATATGCGATGCTCGGATTGCCGGAAAGGGTTGATGCCTGTCGATTCTTACGATTATTCCGTACTGCGGATGCTGTTCGGGGGCAAGTGGCGCCAAACATTCATAGGTTTTGATGGTTTTGCGATTCTGGAACAGCATTTGGTAAGCGCCGCGCAATTCCGGTTTGCGCACAAATACGACGATGCCTGCGGTAAGTCGGTCCAAACGGTGCGCGGGAACAATATCAGGTTCGCCATACTGTTCCCGAAGTCGAATCAACGCGGTTTCGCGATACCACATGCCGCGCGGTGTGGTGGCGAGAAAATGCGGTTTGTCAACCACGATAATCGCATCGTTCTCGTAAAGAACCTCACATTCGAACGGAATGCGAGGTTCTTCAAGAACGTAACGATGCCTCTTCTGCTGACGCTGTTGGCGCATCGTATGAACGATTACTCCACGGTGACGGACTTGGCGAGATTACGAGGCTTGTCAACGTCATAATTCTTCAGCTTGGCCATGTCCATGGCGAATAGCTGCAGCGGCACCACGTCCACCAGCGGGCTCATCAGCGTCGGGCAGGCCGGACGCCAGAACACCACGTCCGCATAGCGTTCAACATCGGGGTCGTTCTCTTCGGCCACGGCGATAATGTACGCGCACGGGCCTTGACCTCTTCGATACCGGAAATAACCTTGGCGTGCAGCACATTGCGGCCACGTGCCGGCGGCACGATGAACACTACCGGTTCGCCTTCGTCCACCAATGCGATCGGACCGTGCTTGAGCTCGCCGGCCGCAAAACCTTCGGTGAAGGTGTAGGCGATTTCCTTCAATTTCAACGCGCCTTCCATCGCGACCGGGTAGCCGACATGACGGCCCAGGAACAGGAAGGACTTCGCATCGACCATCTGCGCGGCAGCATCATGCACGTCTTGGTCTGCGTATCAAGAACCCACTGGATCTTGCGAGGCATGTCTTTGAGGGAATCCAACGCCTGCGCGATCTCGTCGCGGAACATCGCGCCCTTGACCTGCGCCAAATACAAGCCAAGCACGTAGGCGGCAGTAATCTGCGCCACGAACGCCTTGGTGGAGGCGACCGCCACTTCCGGACCAGCGTGCGTGTACAGCACCGCGTCGGATTCACGCGGAATGGACGCGCCCTGCGTGTTGCAGATGGCCAGCACCTTCGAACCCTGCTCACGCGCGTGACGCAATGCCATCAGCGTGTCCATGGTTTCACCGGACTGCGAAATGGCCACCACCAACGTGCGCGGGTGAGAATCGGATCACGATAACGGAATTCGTGGGCAAGCTCCACTTCCACCGGAATACGCACCCAATGCTCGATGGCGTATTTGGCCACCATGCCCGCGTAGGCGGCGGTACCGCAGGCGATGACGATAATCTTGTCGATCGCCTTGAAATCATGCTCGTCGATGCGAACCTCGTCAAGATTGAGATTGCCGTCCTTGCCAAGACGTCCCAACAGCGTGCGCTGCACCGCCGCCGGCCCTTCGTGGATCTCCTTGTCCATGAAGGAGTCCCAACCGCCCTTTTCGGCCGCGGAAGCATCCCAATCCACGGTATAGGTCTTCGGATCGGCCACGATGTTGCCCATGAAATCAGACACCACAACCTTATCGGCGGACACCATCACGGCCTGATCCTGGTCGATTTCCATGCACGCTTCGTGTAGGCGACGAACGCGGCCACATCGGAACCGAGAAAATTCTCACCTTCGCCAAGACCAACCACCAGCGGCGAATCATGGCGAGCACCGACCACGATACCCGGCTGACGGCAGTCGGTGGCGAGAATCGTGAACGCGCCTTCCAGCATGCGCGCCAAGCGCCGCACGGCCTTGAACAGATCAGGCTTGCCGGTTTCCTCAACGATTTTCTCGCTGATTTTGCCTAGCAGTTTCGCCGCGACCTCCGTATCGGTTTCCGATGAGAAACGGTAACCTTCCGTCTGCAGATCAAGACGCAGCTGAGAGGCGTTTTCGATGATGCCATTATGAATGATGGCGACCTTGCCGTCACGCGAAGTATGCGGATGCGCGTTGATGTCATTCGGCACGCCGTTGGTGGCCCAACGGGTGTGGCCGATGCCCACGGTGGCCATCGGCATTGGATTGCGTTCCACGTCTTCGATTAGATTGGCGAGACGCCCCGCCTTCTTACGCACTTCCACATGATCCATGCCGGGCGCGGTCAGCGCCACACCGGCCGAATCATATCCGCGGTATTCCAAACGCTGGAGGCCTTGGAGGCACACTTCCAACGGCTTGCCGCACGCGGTTTCCACATTTCCTGCATATCCTACGATTCCACACATAACACCTCAGCTTATCGGGTAATGGTGTCATTTTCGAAACGAAACCGTCTCATCGCGCTGAACCTTTGATATATGAACACAAAAATCCCCATGCTGACAGTTTTCAACATGGGGATTTTCTCAGCCATTCCCTTGATCGCAATCCTTACGACGAAGAGGTGTCTGATTCTTACGATTATGCTTGCGGCGATTTACAGCACGTGCTGCAGGAAGTCCTTGAATCGTGGTTCCTGCGGATTGTCGATGATTTCAGGACCGCCCTGTTCCACAACAACACCGCCGTCCATGAATACGATCTGATCGGCGACTTCGCGCGCGAAGCCTATTTCGTGGGTGACAACCACCATGGTCATGCCTTCTTTCGCCAAAGACAGCATGACGTTCAGCACTTCGCCCACCAATTCCGGATCGAGTGCGGAAGTCGGCTCGTCGAACAGCATGATTTCCGGCTTCATGGCAAGCGCACGGGCGATGGCCACGCGCTGCTGCTGGCCACCGGAAAGCTGTGCCGGATAGTGATCGAGCGATCGCCCATGCCCACGCGATTCAGCTCTTCGATGGCAAGCTTGCGGGCTTCCTTTTTATCCATGTGCTTGACGTGGACTGGCGCTTCCATCACATTTTCGAGCGCCGTCATGTGCGGGAACAGGTTGAACCTCTGGAATACCATGCCCAGTTTGGAACGCTGCTCGGCCACTTCCTTGTCGTTCAGGGTCTGCAGCACCTGCTTGCCGTCCTTGTCGACGTACTTGTAGCCGATCATTTCGCCGTCGACGTCGATTTCGCCGCCGGTCAGCGTTTCCAACTGGTTGATCAAACGCAGGAACGTGGATTTTCCGGAACCGGAAGGTCCCAGAATCACCGTCACCGAGCCGGGCATAACCGTCATATCGACGCCCTTGAGCACGTGCAGGCTACCGAAAGCCTTATGCACCTGCGTAGCCTTCACTGCGGGAACAACACCGTTGGTGGTTGGTTCAGTCATTGCTCACTCCCCTCACGCGGTCATGCCCGCGAACGTTGCCTCGTTCTGCTTGGCGATATCGTCTTTCGGTTCGCCTTCGGTTTTGCCCGGCAGCGGCGGCTGCTTGCCGCGCGCGCCGGCCGGTCGCGCATCGAAGCCCTTGCCGAAATGCTTCTCCAGGCGAGACTGCAGCACCATCAGAATGGAGGTGATCACCAAGTACCAGATGCAGGCCACGATCAGCAGCGGAATCGGCTTGTACAGTCGGGTTGCGATTGCGGTGGTGGCGAACTGCAGTTCCAGCGTGAACGGCACGGCGTTGACCAGCGAAGTGGTCTTCAACATGCCGATGAACTCGTTGCCGGTCGGCGGAATGATGATGCGCATGGCCTGAGGAAGCACCACACGACGCATGATCATGGAACGCTTCATGCCCAGTGCTTGGCCGCTTCGGTCTGGCCCGGATCGACGGCTTCAAGACCCGCACGCACGATTTCAGCCAGATATGCCGCTTCGTTCAATGCGAGACCCAGCCATGCCGCGTTAAACGCGGTAATGACGGACTGCGAGTCAATGCTCCAGAATTCAATGGAAGTGAACGGAATACCCACGCCGATGCGAGGCACCAACACGGCGAACAGACCCCAGAACACCAGCTGCGTATACACAGGGGTGCCACGGAAGAACCAAATGTAGAACCAGCTCACGCCACGCAGCACCGGATTGATGGACTTGCGCATTACGGCCAGAATCACTGCCAGAATAATGGCGATGCCCATGGAGATGACCGTCAGCAGCAGCGTGTATTTGATGCCTTCGAGCACATTCTCGTTGAACAGGTACTTCCAGACCACATTCCATTCGAAACGCGGATTGGTAATCAGGCCCTGCAGCAGCATGGCGGCGAGCAGAGCGACGATGACCGCCGCCACAATCGGGCCCGTACGCTTAACCGGCAGCGCCTTGATGCGATTCGGAATATCGAGGCCGTCGCCGTCGATTTGTTTCTTCGCCATGATGCTTCAGTTCCTTCGTTGTTGATGTAAATAGTGGGGATGAAATCAGTCGAGATCGGTCGGGTTGATCTCAGCCTTGTCGAGAGCGCCGGATTCCACACCCCAATGCTTGAGGATCTTCATATACGTACCATCGTCCATCAGCTTCTGTACGGCCTTCTGCACGGCTTCAGCAAGCTGGGTGTTGCCCTTCTTGACAGCGATGCCCTGCTTGGCCACACCTTCGACGTCACCCAAGGCTTCAAGCTGTCCGTCGGTCTGGGAGATGGCATAGCCGGCGACCGGAGAATCGGCATAGAACGCATCGGCCTTGCCCGTCGCCACTGCGGTGGCCGCTTCGGCCTGACGCTTGTACGACATCACTTCGGCCTTGTTATCGGCCTCGCATCCTTTGGCGATGGTGTTGGCTTCCTCTTCCTGCACGGTGCCGGTCTGCACCGCGATCTTCGCGCCGCACATGTTGGAAGTGTCGAGCTTCTTCGGATTGCCCTTCTTCACGGCCCACGTGGAACCTGCACGGTAGTAGCTCACAAAATCCACGGACTGCATACGCTCTTCAGTGATGGTCATGGCGGTGATGCCCAGATCATACTTGGAGCCAATGGAAGGAATGATGGTGTCGAACATGGAAGACACGATGTTTGGCTTCAAACCAAGCGTCTTGGCGATGGCCTTGGTCATGTCGATATCATAGCCGACCGGAGTCTTGCCGTCTTCGGCATAGAATTCAGCCGGAGCGTACGAAAGCTCCATACCGGCGGAAAGCTCGCCGTCCTTCACCAGATCGCCGGACGGAACCAGCTTGGCCAGCTCGTCATCTTTTTTAATGGTGCTGACATCGTAACCGGTGGTAGTGTTCGACGAATCCGACGAATCGCCGGAATTGGACGCATCGGAGGTGCCGCAAGCGGCAGTGGGAAACAACATCGCCGCACTCAGCGCAAGCGCCACAACGGACTTGATCTTCAAAGACATGGTACGCATATCCTTCTTCTTATCTCTTCATTGCCATACCGAAAATCTCAACGCCATTCGGTTGCAGAGAACCTCAGTATCTCAAATAGGCACGATAAGAGCGCAATGCTACATGTACGTTACATTGCGCAAACCTTACGTATCAGCCAAGAATCGCGCAATGTAGCTCCGTCGAATCACGGAAGATCCATATACGAAAACGGAAGACACGCGGATTTGACCCGCATGCCTTCCGTCATATCGGCGTCACAGTATCGCCGTGTGCGATGCCTGCCTTACGTTTGATCGTTCAGCCGAGGTCAGTCGGATTGATTTCGGCTTTGTCGATCGCTCCGTTCTCCACGCCCCAATGCTTGAGGATCTTCATATACGTGCCATCATCCATGAGCTTCTGCAGTGCGGCCTGCACCGCCTTCGCGATATCAACATCGAAGCCGACCGGGGTCTTGCCATCCTCCGCAAGGAATTCGGCGGGAGCGTACGACGTGTCCATGCCGATGGTGAGCTTGCCGTCCTTGGTGACTGATTCCGGCAGCATCGCGGCTATATCGTCATCCTTCGTCACGCCGGAAACGTCATAACCGGTGGTGTTCGACGACGACTCAGAATCACTGGAAGCCGCGGAATCGGACTTTTCCGATGTGCCGCACGCACCCAACGAAACGATCATGGCGGCGCTTAGTGCAAAAACAGCGAGTTTCCTCAGATTATTGAAAGCCATCGCGGATCCTCTCTTCATTCCCAACCGTATGAATACGGCCGAACCGAAGTCCTGCAGGCACCATAGAAAACGATTGCTACGGCCACGTTAATAGTACGCAAACTCTATTCGATATGCCGTTTTTCCTTACGAAAAAGCGGGTTTTGCCATATCACAATATGATCAAAACCCGCTTTGTTCCCAGCACGTCGCCAGTCATGCGATCCTTGAACCGTCTGATCCGTGGACGGTTCAATCATGGAATTATTCGGCGCCCGGCGTATTGATTTCCGACGTTTCGATGGCACCGTCCTCGACACCCCAATACTTAAGGATCTTCAGATACGTACCGTCGTCGATGAGCTTCTGCACGGCCTTCTGTACGGCCTCATCCATCTGGCTGTCGCCTTTTTTGATGACGATGCCTTCCGGAGCGACGCCTTCGACCTTGCCCAGCATTTCCAGCTGTCCATCGGTTTGCGCAATGGCATAGCCCGCAACCGGCGAATCGGCATAGAACACGTCGGCCTTGCCGGTGACAACGTTCGTGGTCACATCGGTCTGCAGCTTGCTGGAGATCACTTCAAGCTTATCCTTGCCGTCGGCCTCGCATTGCTTGGCTATCTTGTTCGCTTCGGTCTCCTGCATGGTGGCGGTCTGCACGGCCACCTTCTTGCCGCACAGATCGGACGTGTCGATCTTGTTCGGATTGCCCTTCTTCACGGCCCATGCCGATCCGGCATCAAAATGGCTTACGAAATCAACCGCTTCCAAACGTTCCTTGGTCACGGTGAACGACGAAATGCCGATATCGTACTTGGATCCGACCGATGGAATGATCGAATCGAAATTCGCGGTTTCCGGATCCGCTTCAAGGCCGAACACCTGCGCCAAAGCCTTGGCGATATCGACATCGAAGCCGACCGGGGTCTTGCCGTCCTCCGCAAGGAATTCGGCGGGAGCGTACGACGTGTCCATGCCGATGGTGAGCTTGCGTCCTTCGTCACATAATCGGGCAACAGTTTGGCGATGTCATCGTCTTTCTGCACCGACGAAACGTCATAACCCGTCAGTTCGCTCGCTTTCGAACCGCTATCGGACGAAGCCGCATCGTCGCTTCCATCACTGGTGCCGCATGCCGCTCCAGCAAACAGCATCGCAACGCTCAGCGCACACGCGGCAACCGCCTTCAGACTTTTCTTCGCTTCCATATCCTTCTCCTATGTCTCGCTCGGTCTATTCGACCGAATCTGAACCATACACTAGAGAGGGCAAGCTACAAAAAGATTACGGCCACCGCTGTATATCAGTATGTGAAACCGGAAATTTTCCGGTTACCACTTATCGCACCTGCTTGTTGGCATATCGCATGGCACGCAAGGCCTCACGCTTGTCTTGCTCCTCGCGCAATGCCTGACGCTTGTCGAATTCCTTCTTGCCTCGTGCCAATGCGATTTCCGCCTTGACTCGACCGTCTTTGAAATACAGGCTCAGCGGAATGATGGTGAAACCCTTGGCTTGGCTTTGACGAGCCAGCTTGTCGATCTGCGCCGCGTGAAGCAACAGCTTACGCTTGCGCTTAGGGGCATGATTGTTCCACGTTCCGTTGAGATATTCGGGAATATTGGCTCCCTCAAGCCACATTTCACCGCGACGGTCGATGGTAATGAACGATTCGGCCAGCGATGCGCGGCCTTCTCGAAGCGACTTCACCTCAGTGCCGGTCAACACCAGACCGGCTTCATACTTGTCTTCAATGGCATAGTCGTGGCGTGCCTTCTTGTTTTGCGCAATCGGCTTCACGCCTTGCTCCTTGGCCATGTCGGACCTCCTTTCCGGTTCTTCAAAGAAGTGTTCTGCAACGCAACAATCGACAATATCATGGAGCGCGCCGCCCAACGATTCAGGCGGCGCGCTCCCGCGACACAACGCTCAAGGAAAGCTCAAACGCCCCTTGATGAATCAGTGCACATACCAGAACTGGGACGCGTTGTACAGTGTGCGGTACGACACCACATATGGCCACCAGCCGCGTTCATTTCGGAAATGGTGATGGTGTTGCCATTCACCGCTTCCACCACACCCACATGACCGTAGAAGCCATCGGCACCAGCCTGACCGGGCAGGAAGGAGATTGCCGCACCGACCTGCGGGCTATGATCCACGCGAAGACCATACGACGGTGCGGTAGCGTACCACTGGCCACCGTTACCCAAGTACGAGGGGGTTCCGATACCCATCTGTCTACGACGTTCGTACGCCCACCACGTGCACTGGCCGGCCACGTAGCCATTGCCGTAATCGCCATTGGAGGTTCCTGACCGGAATTGTTATTGGTACTCGGCGCGGGAGCAGGCGTAGGAGTAGGCGTAGGCGTGGGAGCAGGCGTAGGCGTGGGAGCAGGCGTCACATTGTTGCCGCCACTATTGGTATTGTTGTTGCCTGGCCGGGTCTGCCCTTGATTGCCACCATTGTTTTGATTAGCTGCTGCGGCCTGCTCGGCTGCATACTGGCGGTTGAAGGAATCGACCTGTGACTGCAACATAACCGTTTGCGCCGCCTGTTTGGCCACGCTGCCATTCAGCTGCGACTGTTGGCTTTCCAATTCGGCACGGCGGGTTTCGCCTTCTGCACGCAACTGGTCAAGCGAGTCGCGCTGGGTCTGTGCGGAAGCAGCAGCCTGCTGTGCGGAAGCGGCTTTTTCGTCAGCTGCGGTTTTCAGATTGGCGATCTGCTTCTCGATTGCAGAAAGACGCTCGCTGCGGTTCATCGACGTGTTCAACGTATTCGCCGCATCACTTGCCGCATTGGCTTCGGTACGGCTCAACGCATCACGAGACTGCATGGAATTAATGAATTCCTGAGTGCTCGTGGAACCTGTCACCACGCTCATCACAGTGGATGCATCGGAACCATGCAGGTCTTCACGAGCCATCTGTGCCACGGCCGCATGCGCGTCATCATAATCCTTGCCGGTCTGTTCGATCTGCGCTTCGAGGTTTTCCTTATCTTTTTGCGCGGCCTCCAAACGGGAAGCCGCAGCATCAGCTTCACTCTGTGCCGAAGCGGCAGTAGCATTTGCCTCATCGACTGCAGCTTGAGCTGCAGGAATTTTCGTATTTGTCAATTCATCCAGCTCGACGATCTTGTCGGCCAAATCAGACTTCACACCGGAAAGCTGTGAACGCAACTGGGCTTCACGCTGAGAGCTGGCAGCCTTCTTATTCTGGGCATTCACCAGATTGCTGTATGTATTGGCTTGCGCCTGCGGAACCGCAGACGAGAACGGGGCAATCGCCATCGTGGCGCACAAAGCCCCCGTTGCAAACACCGCGACGGCCGGTTTTAGAGCTTTCTTGCTTGTCATTCGGTCACTTGCCTCCCATCATTGGTTCCATACCATAGCATCCCATGCTTAAAACGCGACACAGATAAACGTATCCAATCCGTACAAAACGGAATGTTCTCAGGCTTTCAAATATCTATGCAACGACACTGTGGATGCAATCACCGACAACAGCACCGCTCCTGCAACCAAAATCGGCGAAATCCACAATACCGTCATCTGATTCACATATGGAATCCATTTCACGGAGGCTGCAAGCCAATCAGTGATAAATACCTTCACCAATGCCGATAAAGTGACGCAGGAAAGCAAGGAGCCGACCATTGATGCGATCGCCCCTTCAAGAATGAATGGCAGCCGAATGGTCCAATTCGAAGCACCCACCAAACGCATGATCTCCGTTTCGGTTCGACGTGACGCAGCAGACATGCGAATTGTGGTACCGGTCAGCATAATGGCGACGACCACCATCACCGCGGCCAATGCGGCGGTTGCAATGGTCGCACGATTCAGCACTGCGAACACCGGCTCAAAAATCTGCCGTTGATCACTGACAGTATCGACGCCCTCCTTGCCAGAAAGCACTTCGGAAACGACTTGATATTTCTCAGGATTCTTCAGTTTCAGCCACAATGAATCCTGCATATCGTCGGCAGTGAGCGTACGCCCCTGATATTCACCGTTCGGATATTGTTTGAGGAAAGTGTCGTTGTAGAAATCTTCCTTGCTTACAAAAGTGATTTGCGATACATCATCGGCAAGCTCGTTGCGAATGGTTTTCTGCAAGTCATTGATCTGAGTCTGCGTTGCCGCGGTTCCCGCGGTGCAGTTCACGGATTGGCTGGTGCCATCGGGACACATCCACACCACCACTTCAACCTTGGAATACCAATCGCCTTTGGCTTTGGTGATCTGCGCCTGAGTGAGCACCGATGCGCCGATAAACAGAAACGAGATGAATGTAACGAGCATCACTGAAAGCAACATGGGCACGTTGCGCTTGAGGCTGCTCCAGGTTTCGGAAAGAATGAAACGCAAACGCATCAGTCGTTCTCCTTGCTTTCGGACGTTTCATGCTGTTCATCGGATTGTTCGACGGATTTCGCCTCGCCACCGGCAGTCGCGGCGGGCGCTGCCGGAGGAGCCGGAGGCGCGGGCGGAGCGGGAGGCATCGGCAGTGCCGGAGGAGCGGGAACCGTTGGCTCCGCGGATTGCTCGTTTTCAGCCGCTTTGCTTGATTCCATACCTGTATCAGGCGAAGAGCCAGTCGCGTCGGCATTGGCTTCGGTCTGCGAACGTGCAGCCGAATCGGCATGCTCCTGTTCGGCAAGATCCTCAAGTTTCAGTCCCTTGCCCCAGGTCAGCGTAGTCTCCACCGGAGCGAACGCCTCGCCATAACGACCGGTGCGACCGGAATGCACGGAATTGGCGAGACGCGCGATGCCCGCATCACCATTGCCGCTGTGGATGGCCGCAGCTACGGCATCAACCGCGTTCGCCGCGGTTTCGGCTCGCGTCGCGCCTTCCACGTCCACCGCCTCATCGGAAAATCAGACATTTCAAGCGCGCCCGGCGCACGATATTTCGAGTCGACGTCGCCGCCGTTCAACGCCTGATGCGATTTGGATTCGACTTCGGCATCCGGGAAGTACAGTGCGGAATCGTAGGATCCCTGCTGCTCGTCACGCACGATTTTGCCGGTATGCAGTTCGACCACACGCTTGCGCATGGAGTTGACGATTTCCTCGTTATGCGTTGCCATGACGATGGTGGTGCCAGTGCGGTTGATGGCGTCCAGCACTTCCATAATGCCCAGCGATGTGGTCGGATCGAGATTTCCAGTAGGCTCGTCGGCCAGCAGAATCTGCGGATGGTTCACATACGCTCGCGCAATGGCCACACGCTGTGCCTCACCGCCGGAAAGCTCGTGCGGATAGTTGTTTTCCTTACCGGTGAGACCGACAGTCTGCAGCACTTTCGGCACTAACGATTTGACGGTGGAACGGCTTGTGCCAATCACTTCAAGCGCGAACGCCACATTCTCCCATACCGTTTTGTTGTTGAGGAGTTTGTAATCCTGGAAGATAAAACCGATGGAACGACGGTAATGCGGCACCTGCCTTGACGACAGGCGCCTCAAATCATTACCTGCGACGCGAATCTCGCCATCCGTGACCTCCTCCTCGCGCAGCAACAGGCTCAGCAATGTGGTTTTGCCGGAACCTGAAGCGCCCACGAGGAACACGAAATCCCCTCGATCAATGTCGAGATTGATGTCATCCAAGGCAGGCCTGGTGCCTTTCGGATACACCTTGCTCACATGTTCAAGCGAAATCAGCGCCATCGTCGTACCCCTCCACTATGTGCTGTTCTGATTACGGTAATCGTGGTTTTTAGGCGTCCGCCTCTTCGGCCGCCGCGCGACGCTGCTCATGACGCCAACGGATGCCGGCCTCAATGAACGCGTCGATATCGCCGTCGAACACGGCCTGGGTCTGCGAAGTCTCATAGCCGGTGCGCAGATCCTTGACCATCTGGTACGGATGCAGCACGTAGGAACGCATCTGGTCACCCCAGCTGGCCTTGATATCGCCGGCGAGCTCCTTCTTCTTCTTGGCTTCCTCTTCGTGGCGCAGCACCAACAGTCGGGACTGCAGCACGGCCATGGCAGCGGCACGGTTCTGGATCTGCGAGCGCTCGTCCTGCATGGTCACCACGATGCCGGTCGGAATGTGGGTGATACGCACCGCGGAATACGTGGTGTTCACGCCCTGACCGCCAGGGCCGGAGGAGCAGTAGGTGTCAACGCGGATTTCGGAATCGGGCACGTCGATGTGATCGGTCGCCTCAACGAGCGGCACCACTTCCACTGCCGCGAAGCTGGTTTGGCGACGGCCTTGGTTGTCGAACGGGGAGATACGCACCAAACGGTGGGTGCCGCCTTCCACGCTCATGCGACCATACGCATAAGGGGCATCCACCTGGAAGGTGGCGGACTTGATGCCCGCCTCTTCGGCGTAGGAGGTGTCCATGACCTTGGCCTTATACCCATTGCGCTCCGCCCAACGCAGGTACATGCGCAGCAGCATCTGAGCGAAGTCGGCGGCATCCACACCGCCCGCGCCGGAGCGGATGGTCACCACTGCGGAACGTTCGTCATATTCGCCGTCGAGCAGGGTCTGGATTTCCATGTCGGCAGATCGTTCTGAATGCTTTCGACTTCGGACTGCGCTTCCGCCAACGTGTCGGCGTCTTCTTCCTCCTGACCCAATTCCACCAACGTTTCGACGTCGTCGATGCGCTGGCTTGCGGAAGCGAGACGCTTCAGCTGGGACTGCACTGCCGACAGTTTGCTGGTCACTTTCTGCGCGTTTTCGGGATTGTCCCACAATCCGGTTCGGCCGCCTGAACTTCAAGATCTTTGGCCTGCGCGGTCAGTCGGTCGACGTCAAGCGCCTTGGAAATCGACTCGTATTTGGCGCGCGCCTCGCCGATTGCCTGGGAAAAATCAAATTCTGCCATCGTTTACACCATACATTTCTTTATGCGTTCTTCATATTCTGTCATGGAGCCCCATACGGCTTTCGCACAATCCTCAACTTCTTCCACGTACCCACATACTCGTTCCCATCCTGCCGAGCCGCGAACCAGTCTCGTTACGTATGGGATTGCAGGTCCGGGGAGGATCATACCGGACCAAAGGCGTCAAAGACCTGCGTAGATAGCAGGAATAACCAGACTCAGCAGCATCGCCGCAGCGATGACAATGCACACCGCCCGCACCATGGTGCGGCGACGGCGTTCTCGCTGCTCGCGTTCGCTTCTGTAGTCACTCACGGGGCACTAGTATAGGCAAGGCCTTCTACTTATTATCTTTCGGCGATCTCACCATATTTTGCCGCATCGCAATCCTGCCATATCATATTCGCGAAACCTGTGTACGCATTACGCGACATTGATTGCATGTCATTTATGATACGGTTCGCCGGCATTGATTTTGTATGCACGATACAGCTGTTCAAGCAGAATAACGCGCATTAATTGATGAGGAAAAGTCATTTTGGAAAAACTCAGCAGGTAATCGGCCCGTTTCACAATCGTTGGGTCAAGTCCGAGCGATCCGCCGATGATGAGTTGGATATGGCTGGTGCCATGCACTCCAAGACCGTCGATTTTCTGCGCAAGTTCTTCACTGGTCAGCTGCTGGCCTTCGATGGCGAGCGCGATGACGAACGCATCGTCGCGAATATGCTTGGCGATGCGTTCGCCTTCCTTGGCTTTGATTTGCCGTTCCACTCCCTCACTGGCATGCTCGGGTGTTTTCTCGTCGGCCACTTCGACGATGTCAAGCTTGCAGTATCGGCTGAGTCGTTTCGAATATTCGGCGATGGCGTCGCGCAGATATTGTTCCTTGACTTTGCCGACGGTAATGAGGGAGATTTTCATATTTGATATTTAGTTCTTGTGCAGTTTTTCGTTCAATTCGATGCCGGTCTTGCGATAGCGCGCTTCGATACGGCCGGACACGGAATTACGGATGAACAGGATGTTGTCTTTGCCGGAAAGATCGGCGCCCTTGACGGTTTCGAGCGGTTCGCCCGCCGCGACCTTGGCCTTGTCGTAGATGGTCACCTTGGTGCCGGCGGTCACATACAGACCGGCTTCAACCACGCAGTTGTCGCCGAGGGAGATGCCGATGCCCGCGTTCGCGCCAAGCAGGGAGTGCTCGCCGATAGAGTTCTTAAGCTTGCCGCCACCGGACAGGGTGCCCATGATGGATGCGCCGCCGCCGATATCGGAACCGTTGCCGACCACAACACCCTGGGAAACACGGCCTTCCACCATGGAACGCCGAGCGTGCCGGCGTTGAAGTTCACGAAGCCGGCATGCATGACGGTGGTGCCTTCGGAAAGGTGGGCACCCAAACGCACGCGGTCGGCGTCGCCGATACGCACGCCGGTCGGCACCACATAGTCGACCATGCGCGGGAACTTGTCGATCGACAGCACGTTCACGTCAACCTTCGGCAGTCCCGGAACGCACTGGTTAGCCGCGGCCATCACGTCAAGCTTGCGCAGCGCGAAATCCTCGACCGCGAACGGGCCATAATTGGTCCATACCACATTGTTGAGGCTGCGAAAATGCCGTCCAGATTCAGGGTGTTCGGCTTGGCGAGACGCATGCTCAGCAGATGCAGACGCAGGTATGCGTCGGCTGCGTCTTCGATCGGTTCGTCAAGCTTCGACACCGTGAACACCGGAATGCGGCGCACGCCACGCGCATCGACGCCCTCATGGGCGAGATTGCCAAAATTATGGTTCGGGCGTGCCACCTCCTCCGGAGCCTCGCCAAGCTTCAGTTCCGGGTACCATACGTCCAAAGTGTTGCCGGCCGCATCCACGCTGGACAGACCCCAACCCCACGCAGTGCGCTGATCGGTCATTCTTCGCTCCTTCACAACAGTGATTGCATTACTTGCATGTTTCCGTGCAATACTTTAGCCGCAGGGCTTGGCGAACAGCATCACAAGTCCATGAAACAGCGAAAAAGCAACTATCGACGGTCGATCGGAGTGTAATCACGTTCGGTATAACCGGTGTACACCTGACGCGGACGACCGATCTTGGTGTTCGGATCGGCAAGCATCTCACGATACTGCGCGATCCAACCGGGAATACGCCCCAATGCAAACAATGTGGTGAACATGGACGGATCGAACCCGATCGCACGGTAGATCAATCCTGTGTAGAAGTCGACATTCGGATACAGGTGACGCGACACGAAATACTCGTCGTTCAGCGCGATTTTCTCCAATTCCGTGGCGACGTCGAACAGCGCACGCTCGTCGGCAGGCAATTTCAACGTGTCCGCGCGTTCCATGATCTTCTGCAGATACTTCTTGGCGATCGCGGCACGCGGATCGTACGACTTGTACACGCGGTGGCCGAGTCCGGAAATACGCTGACCGCTGGTTTTGGCGTCTTCCACGAATTCCTTGACGGTTTTGCCTGAATCGCGAATGGCTTTGAGCTGACGGAGCACCGCTTCATTCGCACCACCATGCAATGGGCCCGACAGCGCGTTGATGCCCGCCGCAACCGCGGAATACAGGTTGGCGTGGGCGGAACCGGCGATACGTACCACGGAAGTGGAGCAGTTCTGCTCATGATCGGCATGAATGATCAGCAGGCGTCCGAGCGCATGCACGTACAGCGGGTCGGAATCGAACGGCTCGTACGGCACCGCAAAGCACATGCGCAGGAAATCGTCGACATAGCCGCGCGAATAATCCGGATACAGCATCGGCTCATCGCGGCGACGGCGGAAAATGTAGCTGACGATGGTTCGTGCCTTTGCCATAATGATGGTCGCAGCCTCGTCAAGCTGGTCGGAATCATTGATATCAGTAGTGTCCGGATAGAAGGTGGCGAGCGCGTTGACCGCGGATGCCATCACGCTCATCGGATGCGCGGTGCGTGGGAAAGAACCCATGAAGGTACGGAAATCCTCACCCACCATCGTGCGATGGTTGATGTCGGAAATGAACCGGTCGTACTGCTCCTGATTCGGCAGTTCGCCATGACGCAGCAACCAGGCGACCTCAAGGAAATCGGATTGCTCACACAACTGCTCGATCGGGTATCCGCGGTAGCGCAGGATCGAGTTCTTGCCGTCGATGTACGTGATTTTCGATTCGCATTGCGCAGTCGTCAGGAAACCAGGGTCGAGTGTGACCCAGCCGTCGTTGCGCAGCGTGGACACCACGATGCCGTCCGCACCCGCCGTGGCTTCGACCACCGGCAGGGTGAAGTCTTTGGATTCCACACTCAGATTGGCTGTGGCCATACTTGCACGCTCCTTAACCGTTCGGAAGTATCGAACACTATATGGCATGCGCGTTTCCAAGCATGGTTTCGTCTCAAAATCAATCGATTGACATCCGATACTTCATTCCTGCAAGGCAAATAATTCGACTATTTCCGCGCGAAATTACGCATATAAAAGGCCGATGCCCGAATAATCGTGGGCATCGGCCTTCTTTTCGTACGCTTCGCTCCGTCGTATTGGAGCTTTGCCGCGTTTTACGCTACCGTCTGATCACTTGTCGCGAACGGTGAGGATCACCGGACCGTTGTCGGTGATGGCGATGGTGTGTTCGCTATGCGCGCCACGGGAACCGTCGGAGCTCTTCAGCGTCCAACCATCTTTCGGATCCTGGTAGATTTCGTCGGTGGTCTTGAGGAACCACGGTTCGATGGCGATGACCAGGCCCGGACGCAGCTTGTAGCCGTGGTGCGCGCGGCCATCGTTCGGCACATGCGGATCGCCGTGCATAATACGGCCGACGCCATGGCCGCCGAATTCAAGATTGATCGGATAGCCGTATTCGCGGGCCACATCGCCGACTGCCGCGGAAACATCACCCAAACGGTTGCCCGGCTGCGCAGCGGCAATACCGGCCGCGAGCGCCTCTTCGGTGCACTTGATCAGGCGCAGATCCTCAGGATCCTTATGCTCGCCGACCACGAAGCTGATGGCGGAATCGGCAACCCAGCCATCGACGTTGATCGCCAGATCGAGGCTGACCAAATCGCCGTCCTTCAGGTTGTAATCGAACGGAACGCCGTGCAGTACGGCATCGTTCACGGAAACGCAAATATAGTGCGCGAACGGGCCGGTACCGAAATCCGGAGCATAGTCGACATAGCAGGATTCGGCACCCTTGCGATCGACGATGCGCTTGTGCACGAATTCATCGATTTCCAGCAGATTGGTACCAACTTTGGTAAATTCCTTGAGATCGCGCAGAATGCCGCCGACAAAACGGCCGGCAGGCTTCATCTCTTCGATCTCTTTCGGTGTTTTCAGTTCAATCATGCCTCTAACCCTACTTCGTACGCCCTACAGTGCTTGGCTCTCCCTGGCTTTTCTTACGATTATGCAAATCTCACCTTATGCATGCCGTTGCGGAATGATGATTATTCGTTTCAGATACACTGTTTTGTCACCAAAGATGGATAGTGTGAAGCCATGAGTACCACTTTGAATTCGGGTATCGATCCGGCATCGTTCTCCGCTGTGACCGGCCCTGCGCAAGATCTGTTCCGCTATGTCAACGGCCCATGGATCGACATGTATCGTCTTCCTGATGATCGTTCCCGTTATGGTTCGTTCGATAAGCTCGCTGAAGATGCCGAAAACCAGATTCGTGAGATTCTCGAAGACGACGACTGCCCTGCCGAGAAGTCCCACGCCCTGTATGCAAGTTTCCTTGACGTCGACGCATCAACGCTTCCGGACTCGCGGCCATTGAAGACCAGTTGAAGCTATTGACGTCGCTGCCGACAAGGCTGAACTCACCCGCTCTTTGGGCGCGATGAACCCGGCTGGCGGCCCTGACCTGATCGGCATTGCCGTGTATGGCGATCCGGGCGCTCCCGAAACCAACATCATCCATATTGAACAGTCTGGCTTGGGACTGCCCGATGAGGCGTATTACCGTGAAGACCATTATGCGCCGATTCGTGAAGCATACGTCGATATGGTGGCCAAGCAGTTGAAGAACGCGAAGCTCGCCGCCGATGACGAGCAGGCCGAAGCTCAAGCCCAGCGTTTCCTCGACGTGGAGACACGTATCGCCGCGAACCATTGGGACAATGTGGCAACCCGTGATTCGGTGAAGACCTATAATCCCACCGATTATGCGGAATTGAGCGGAATGCTCGCCGATTATGATCTCGACACATGGATCGAATCCTGGCAGTCCGCATATGATCAGACTTCCGCCGCTCAGGTGCAGCCGCTTGATTTCCGAGGCATTTTCAACCATGTGGTGGTGCATGAGCCCAGCTTCCTCACCGGTCTTAACGCATTCTGGAAGGCCGCGGATCTCGACGATCTCAAGCTGTGGGCACGCGTGCATGTGATCATCGGCTCCACCTTGGAGTTGCCGCACGAATTCGATGAGACGAATTTCGAGTTCTATGGCAAGACGTTGTCTGGTCAGAAGCAACAGCGTGTGCGTTGGAAGCGCGGCGTTTCGCTGGTCAACGGCATTTGCGGCGAGGATGTGGGCCGCGAATATGTGAAGAGGCACTTCCCCGAGTCGTCGAAGCAGCGTATGGAACAGCTGGTCGGCAATCTGATCGACGCCTACCGCGTGTCCATTTCCAGTTCCGCCTGGCTTGGCGAAGAAACCAAGCAGAAGGCGTTGGAGAAGCTCTCCAAGTTCGTGCCGAAGATCGGCTATACGAACCATTGGCGTGACTATTCCGCGCTTGATGTGCGCGAGAATGCCGGTTTTGCCGAGAACATGCGTGCCGCCAACTTGTATGAGACCGGCTATCAGCTGGCCAAAGTCGGCAAGAGCGTCGACAAGGACGAATGGCTGATGAATCCGCAGACGGTGAACGCCTATTATGAGCCGACCATGAACGTGATCGTGTTCCCGGCCGCCATTCTGCAGCCGCCGTTCTTCGACCCGAACGCCGAAGACGCCGCGAACTATGGCGGTATCGGAGCGGTGATCGGCCATGAGATCGGCCACGGCTTCGACGATCAGGTGCCCAGTACGACGGCGACGGCAAGCTCAACGACTGGTGGACCGAAGAAGACAAGGCCAATTTCGAGCAGCTCACGCAGAAACTCATCGACCAGTACAACGCGTTCGTGCCAACGCAGCTTGCCGAAAAATACGCCGACGATCCAGCTCAGGCTCCACATGTGAACGGCGCTTTGACCATCGGCGAGAACATCGGCGACCTGAGTGGCGTGAACATTGCGCTCAAAGCATATGCGTTCGCTCTTGACGAGGCGGCAGGCCGTGAGAAGAACGGTTCCACGGAGTCCATTGAAGCTTCGCTGTCTGAAGCGCCGGAAATCGATGGTTTCACCGGTTTGCAGCGTTTCTTCCTCAGCTACGCGTCCATCTGGCGCACCAAGAATCGTGACGAGCTGGCGGAGCAATATCTGCAGATCGACCCGCACTCCCCCGCCGAATGCCGCACGAACGGCATCGCACGCAACGTGGATCTGTTCTACAAGGCGTTCGACGTGAAGCCGGAGGATGGCATGTGGCTCGATCCCGATCAGCGTGTGCGCATCTGGTAACAAACCACATCATCGGCTGGCAATCGGAGCCAAGCATGCAAGGCATCGGTGCCGCCTAATATATGTCGCCGTCGAATTCCCCGGTATCTCCCGAGAATTCGGCGGCTTCGTCATCTTCGGGAACCACGATTTCGACCGGCGCCACACTGCCCTGCCTGACGAACGGATCGGCTCCCACACGCGGTTCCGTTCCTTTCGCTTCCGGCTGGTGCTGGTCGTTCGGCTTGACGAACTTACGCAACGTGGTGACTCCCCGGTTAAGGTCGTGCCCTGCGGCGCTGGCTTCCAGCACTATGCGTGACTGCGGTTTGCCGTTCTGATCGGCCCACGTTTCCGTGGCGAGCGCGCCCATCACGATAACCGGCTCGCCTTTCTTCAGAGATTGGCAGATGTTCTCGGATAGGTTCCGGTACGCTTTCACCGTGATCCATGTGGTGGGAAGATCCTTCCATTGCTGTGTGCGATTGTCGAAATACCGTCTGGTGCTCGCCATTCTGAACGAACTGGCATGGGGCATGCCATCCTTGTTGAATTGCGTGGGATTGGCGCCCACATATCCGGTGATGGTGATGAGAGCTTGCTGTTGTGCCATGATCGGCCCTTTCTGTCGCATTGGTAATAAAGGGGCCGCGGAAAGCACCGATGAAGGTGCGAAAGCAACGCGCAGTCGGAGAAATGGGTTGCGAGAGAGGGGTTCTGCACGCCTTTCCGCTTCCTTGCGTTTCCGCGGTAGAACCACTATCCCTGATTCGACCATACTGGTACAAGCGCAACCGGCAAATGTGGATAAAGGACGCCGTTTCGGGCGAGTCGTGGATAGTCGGTGGATAAATCTCACTTATCCACCGCAATGCACTGCCGATATATGCATGGTTTTTCGTTTGTTTTCCCCATAAATGTTTTCCTCACAATCATGCTTCCTCCTACCTGTTTCCAGATAAAAAAACGGAAGATTATGGCATATCCATAATCTTCGTTTATATGGTGAAATAATCAGAAAAAATACGATTATTACTTCAGCAGCGCGGCGACACGATCGGCAATCACCCGGGCTGCGTCGGCGACAGGCACGGCTTCGGCGTTCTCGCCATTGCGGTCACGCACTTCAATGGTGCCATTGTTGACAGTGTCGCGGCCTGCGACGGCGATCAGCGGCACGCGATAAGCTCGGCATCCTTGAACTTGACGCCCGGGGAAACCTTCTT
>ENA-OQDD01000186-OQDD01000186.1-human-gut-metagenome-genome-assembly--contig:-NODE-186-length-25990-cov-2.230406_pt1 | contig 25990 bp, 23 predicted proteins | sample MGYA00242507_ERZ504598 | MGnify/ENA primary metagenome ERZ504598 (study PRJEB26092, sample SAMD00036318) | human gut metagenome | host: Homo sapiens | study: EMG produced TPA metagenomics assembly of...
AGCAGCAGCTAAAGCAGGAACAGTTTGCAAACCTGTACCGCCTCATAAAAAGCAGCGCCTCATTCGAAGAAGCTTTTAAGTTTGTGGGATAAGTTTGTGCAAAATTCGATATTTGCTCATTTATAGTTAGAAATATTAATTGCACAATAAAAACCTTTGCCCTGCAGAGAAGGTAAAAAATAAGAAGTTAAAAATAAGGTCCAGACATTCCTTGGAGTATTTGGACCTCATATGCTTTATTTCACTTTAAAATAGATCTGATATGGTTCGTTACCAATCTCATTCAGCTTTTTGAAACTAATACCCGGATCCTGATTTTCTGTCCGGTAAAAGGTACGGAACTCTCCCCACTGCCGTTCGGTATCAGCAGAAAGCTCATCTTCCGGTTTCTCCGTCTCCAACTTTAAGATACGTTCTTTCTCTGTAATACCTGCCAGTACATCGGCTCCATACCGATAGGCTCCCATGGACGCATCATCCGGCAGAGGGATAAATTTTAATCCGATCGGAAGCAGTACGGTCACTTTGTCATCGTTCCTCCAAACCCTGTTTATCGCGACAAATTTCGCGGTATTATTGGTCTTTACATACAGATCATCGTTTATGTAAACCATTGCGTCTTCCCTGATCCAGTCTGGTATGCGAAGCATCAAATGAAATGGGGTGTCTTCCTGTGTATGTATTGTAAAAACATATTTTCTGAAATCAGGTTTATTCGCATAAGCACTGACTGTTTCATTTATGGTCTGTTTGGCATTGTTTTCCGAACAGGTCATCAGACTTCCGTTCATATAATCCTGATTCTGTGTAAGGCAAATCTTCCGGCCCTGCATTTCAAAAGACACTTGCGAATCGGCATACATAGTCACATACAAGTGATCATCTTCCTGATAATACAAACGATGGTTCCATGCAGCATTCGCCTGTACCATAGTTCCATGACAACAGAAGAAACTGTCTCTTTCTCCGGCCCATTCCTTCCTGCTTGCAGCTTTCATCGGCAAAAAATAAGTTAACAGACCGCCTTCCGGGCAATACGTTTGAGCCATAATACCATTCTGAACATTGTATTCAATGTAATGCATATAGCAGGATCCTTCGTCTGCCGAAACAAAAATTCTGCCAAACGTATCATGTTATAAACGGTACAATGTTCCTGATTTTTATCACCAAGTCTTGCTTTCAGTTTTTTCATAGGTGTCCAGATTTCTCCCTGCGTCTGGCCACCTGTAGCAAAACATCCCCTGTCTATAACCGCACACTTCCAATATTGTTCAACAATATGCAGCCATTTTTCTTCTCCTGTGACCTCATACGCTTTGGCACAGCCAAGGACTTCCGGAATCGTAGTATTGGCATGCATATTTGTCAATACATCTTTTCCCTCCAATAGTGGTTCAAACAATCTGCTCCTATAATACCGCTGCATCAGAATCTTATATTTTTCCTGACCCGTAATTTCATATAAGTCTGCCCAAACCTCAAGCATACCGCCGGTTTCCATATCCAGAATATCGTCAAACTCTTCCCTGGTATATCTGCCGCTCCATCGATAAAACCAATCCGCCAGTTTATCTGCTATGGAAAGCGCCTTTGGCTGTTCCATCATTCGATATACATCGATCAGCCCCATAAAAAGCTTATGAATATTGTATTGCGGCGCCCAGATGTTCCTTCCCTTTCCTATCCAGTACAAATATTTTTCCGGAATCGGGCATACCCATTCTCCGCCGTTATCTTTTTGGCAAAGCTCCAGTTCTTTCAGAATGACTTCTGTTTTTGCTTTTAACTCTACATCTTCCGTTTCCTGATAATGCAGCGCCGCTGCCGACAACCAATGTCCCAGGAAATGTCCTCTTAGCTGGCAGCTGAGATCTTCCCAGCCTCCAAAGGCTTCTGCATCAGGTCCTCTCCCGGAATATCTGCCTGCCTCATGTAAATAGCTGCGTAATAAATAAGGATCTCAAGCTTCATCAAATAACGTTTGTTTGCTTCTTCACGACGGAGAAACTCACCCTCTGTCAGTATTACTTTTTTCCCTGCGATTTCTTTCATTACACACCTCCCGTTTACGTAACCACGACACATCCAGCGCGTCTCATCTGTTTCAGGGCTTACCGCACGACGACACACGTCTCTACCTGTGCAAACGCTTCTGACAGATCCAATTCTTCCGTCACATCCAGCATCGGCGCTCCGTCGATATCAAAATGCACTCTGCGGATGCCGCTGCTTCTTACTCCTTCCACTCCCGGGCGTGCATGATAGGTATTCCAAACGGTGCCATCCTCGTCGGTCACATAAGCATTATGTCCGGTACCATACTCGCTTTCTACACTTCTTGCAGTCAGGATCGGATAATTTCCCTGCTTCCAGTTTTCAGGCTGTAACAAATCCTTTCCTTTTTCGATACTTAATAATCCTACTACATAAGAAGTATCGATTGCCGCTCCTGAGAAGGTCACATACAGTTTATTCTCCCGCGGAAGCGCAAAAGGTCCTTCCACTACAAAGGTATGATTGTTGGACCATCCGTAATCCGGCTTCAATAACACCACCGGGTCTGTCAATAATTTCCAGGGTTCCTGTGGATTCAGCTTTGCAATATAGAGCCACGCCCCTAAATCTTTCGGCAGAAATTGTCTCTGGGACCAGATTACATAATAATCTCCTTCCCATTCAAAACAAGTCATATCCAACGTAATTTCTTTACCCGCTTCACAAAGATCACTGCCGTCCGGACATACGACTCTCTTCGGCTCAGACCAATCTTCCTTACAGGAAGGATTTCCGCCTTCACGCAATTCCATTACATGGCTTTCTTCTTTGAAAAATTCATCCGGAGTAGCTGCATGGAAAATATAAAGCTTACCATTTATCTCATGAAACTCCGGTGCCCAGAGCAGATTTCCAACATGAGGGTAAGTCGTGGAATCCAAAATCAGTTTTTCTTCTGCATTTACCAGCTCCGGAATCGTATCCGCTTCTCTGATATAAAGCGTATGATTATCGTCCGCATCATTCGTTGCAATAAAATAATATTTATTCTTCCACTTCGCCACACAAGGATCGGCACGATAAAACGCAATCGGAAATTCAAAATGTTCCTGATGCACGTTTCCCTTTATCTTATACGTTCCCGGCACTGCAAAATCCACGGTACTCAAGTCCCAATCCACTCTTTTCGCTACCTTTGTACCATCTGTATAGAAAGCCATGGCCCGATATTTTTCCAGTTCTTCTGCACTGGATGCCTCTACCTGCTCAGGGAACTCCATACCACAGTTTACCGGCGTCAGAAGTTTTTTACGCAGTCTGTCCGCCACGCTTTCTGAAATCTCAAGGACATTCTGCGGAACAACCCCTTGAATTTCCAATTTTTCTGCTGCAGGTACTTTCATACGGTCTGCATTGCCTTCTCTTTTCTTTTCTTCCGCTTCTTCTTTCGACAGAATCCTACTTCTGTATAATCCAAAAAGTCTTTTGTGGTAAAATAAAGAAACTTTCCTGCGCTTTCCGTATCCTCTTCTCCATCGGCGCCGATTCTTTCGGCTACTACTCCAAAACCTCCATCTTTCAATTCCAGGATCACAGGATTTTTCAAACTCCATGGTGTCAAAGAACCATCTTCATTCTCGGTTGCCTTCACAAACAGTACACCGGAATTGTGATTCAGCGCCTGGTAATTTTCACCGTCCTCACTGATCGCCAGGTGCATACTGTATGCCAGTCTCGGATCATAAATTACACTGTCGACAGGTAAACGAGTATAACTTAGTAAATACGCCATAACTTTCCCTCTCCTTACAATTAATCCCTATTTATTTTTCAAACTGCCAGGATAACACCTCATATTCCTCTCCATAGAAAATCATATACACATCATGTACACCTGTAATACCGGTATTCAAATTTGTCTCAAATTCTGCATAATTTGTACCGGTATTGGCATCGATGGTCAGATAGCCCAGTATATCTCCATTTAATCCATCTGCACGAAGCTGTATCACTCCAACTTCTCCATTTGCATTCTTAATCTCTGCGATCCATTTGGAAGGTGCTCCTTCCCCGAAATCCACACCCTGTACCTTAACAAAAGAACCTGTTTGGATTTTTCCGAGCGCCATGGTTCCCGAACCATAGAAATCAGTAACTGCATCTCCTGCTACTGTACTCATACCGCTCATCACTGCCACTTCCGTTGCACTATGACGCTGATAGGCATCCACATAAGATAACTGTTCTCTGCCCTGAAGGGTCTGATCTATCAGACCAATACTGCCATCCTTCTGCATGGTAAAAGAATCAATATGAGTACAGCGATACCCCTTTTCAATCCCCATATTTCCTTCCAATACTCTGGTGTGATAGGTAATATACCAATGATCCTTAAAAGAAAACACACAATGATGATTGTTTCCGCCTAATCCGAAATATTTCCCCGGATTCTCTAAAATGGTTTCTTTTATGGTGAACGGTCCCAATGGACTTTCGCTTTCCATGCACACAATTTCTCCGCTTTCGAACCCGTATTGATCTGTTCCCGCCTGATCCACATCCCAGTTGGAGCAATAGGTGTAATAATACTTATTATTGTATTTATGTATACCGGAATCCTCAAATACATAAGGCGCATCTATGATTACCGGCTCACCTGCAATGCTGATCATATCTTCTCCCAGTTCCACCACTCTGGCTGTCCCAGGATTGGCAGCCTGCCCCTCAGGAACACCTCCGCCAAAATAAAGATATGCTCTTCCGTCATCATCCACCAGAACTGCAGGATCAAAAATCCATATGACATCTGCACAATTCGGTGTATGATTGTTGATCAACGCTTCTCCTAACGGATCCTCAAAGGTCCTGTCGGACTATCCGAAGTCAATACGCCAATCCCTCCGCCGGAATTTGCAAAATACAGGAAAAATTTTACTTCTCCATCGATTTCTTTCCATGCCGCTGCCGGAGCCCAAGAATTAGCTGCCCATTTAGCAGCTCCTTTGGAACCCGCTGCATATACTGTACCATGATCTTCAAAGTTCACCATATCCGTTGTTGAAACTACGCTGATGGTATTGATCTTTCCATAAGTATTCTCCGTTACACTTCCATCTGCATCATATTCAAAAGTATCTCCGGTCATATAGAAATAAACCCGATCCTTATAAACCATAGCGTATGGATCTGCACCAAATCTCTGAGTCATGATCGGATTGGTATTGCTCAATGATTTGTACGGCGTAATCGCCTCAATTTCATCAAACAAAGCTTCATATTCTGCTGCTTTGCTCTCTTCCATTACTTTACGGTCCGATGAATCCTCGGCAACATTTCCGCAGGCACATAAAGACCATGCACAGATCATACAACTCGCAATCCCTTTTAACGCATTGCTGGTCCTTTTTTTCGCATATCTGCTCCTTCCTGACAGTAATTAAATGAAACGATAGAATTTGCAAAATCAAAGTTATCGCTTAAATCATACCAGATTTTGCTCTGTCCAATTCTATCTGTTTTTCTAAATCTTCTTTTCTCATGTATTTCCGGAAAATCCGTTCTAAAATTTGTTATCCACCCACATGTAAAAGGCTGGCACAAAAATTGCAGCCGGCGGAACCAGAAGAAACAGCGCTGCCGCTGCCACAAAAATCACGAGAAGCAATAATGACCATGATTTATTCATGACCATAACCGCTATACTGTTTTTTATGATCACTTTCGTAGTATTTTCGAAACGCGCCAGATACGGAAACACGTAGATTCCCCATATCGTTATTAAGGCAATCACGATCATGATCATCAGCAGCAAAAACAATGCGTGATCCATGGTTTCCAATGACGTATACAAAATATAACAATCCATTCCGGTCACAAGATACAGGCCCAAAATAATAAGCCAAATGATGATAGCAGATTTAAAGTTTGATTTAAAGGCGCTGAAAAACTCTTTCCAGGCATATCCCTTCTCTGCCGAACTGCCTTGTGATATGCATAGTAAAACGCAGCGGACGATGCTCCAACTGTAACGATCGGGAGACAGCATGCAATCCAAAGAATACCTAAAAGGATTGCATCGCTGGCCTTTGACATTGCAGTCATGAATTTATTATCCCAATTAAAAAATCACTCACAATTGTTTCTCCTTTTAAAAAACAGATCACCAAAAGAAAAATATCCCGGATGTCTGTTACGATATAAGACTCAGAGTACATCGACCACAAAATAACTGCCACATTCACTTGCCTTCTCTTTCCTCATAAGAAAGGCTCTTAAACATGGCATATCCATCTGCCTCTTCTCCTTCAGCCACTGCATAGATACCTGCTGTACATCCTACAAACCCGCCTGCTACTTCTGTTGATAATGCGCGAATATCCACATCTTCTGCCAGAATAATCTCCCTCTTACTGTCTTTCATTCCCACAGTCGCTTTCAACTCATCTATGGCAATAGAAAGCACCACTTCTTTGTCTTCCACAACCGCGGAGCCAACACATTGATCCATTCCTTTTTCGCACAGAATTACGTCCGCTTTGCTGTCACCTACTTCAACGCGTAACTGATATTCATCACTCTGTACGACTGCAATCCCGGCTCTTCTTGCCGAAGTAAGACCATCTGTTTTCAAGCATGCTTCTACTTTACACCTGTGATGTTGCTGTCTGATGGCAATGTAAGACGGGCTCGCTTTCTCTTTCAGTGTAACAGGACTGAAATGCAGATTCAGACCTTTTTCTGTTAATTGATACATATTTTCTTCCGGATTTCTAAGGAACAAAAATTCATCTCCAAGAACTTTCATATTGGTAAAATCATATTTCCCTGCTGCTTCCCGGTACACAGGTCTTAGCACCTGTTCTGTATGTGTAGGAATTTACATCCGTTTCCGGTCTCCACTCCGGCAGTTCGATCTCTACGGTATCTGTCAACATTCCTGCACCTGGATTTACAACGGGCCAGTCATTCTCCCAAACCACTTTCGCAAGGAATGTTTCCCGTCCCATCGTGGTATACCCTTCCTTGGGTCTTACTGCCAGCATAGTCATATACCACTCACCTGCAGGTGTTTCAATCAGATCTGCATGTCCTACATATTTAACAGGATAGTCACGCCCAAGATGTCTATGTGTCAAAATAGGATTGCAGAAATTATTTTCATAAGGTCCCCAGATATTTTTGCTTCTGCAAACCGTTACCGCATGATCAGGTCCTGTACCGCCTTCTGCGTGCATGATATAGTAATACTCGCCTTTTTTATACAGATGAGACCTTCCGGCCATACGATATTTTTCATGGCGCCATTCCACACATTTTTGTGTTCACCCACCAGTTTCATGGTTTTACATCAAGTTCCTGGATCCATATATACCAGTCACCATCATATTTACAGCCTTCCGGATTGGGATGAGTACCAATATAATAACATTTTCCATCCTCATCAAAGAACAGACTTGGATCGATGCCGTCTGCTCCCTCAATATAATATGGCTCAGACCATGGTCCTTCCGGATTTGATGCTGTTACGATATAATTGCCGCCATAAGACACATTCGTACAGATTACATAAAAAACGCCTTCATGATACCGGATCGTGGGCGCAAACAATCCTGCGGAGTGCCCTGCCTCTTTCAAAGGCAATTGAGATTTTCTGTCCATCACATTGCCAATCTGTTCCCAATGTACAAGGTCTTTGCTGTGCATGAGAGAAAGCCCGGGAAAATAAGCAAACGTTGAATTGATCAAATAATAATCTTCTCCCACTGCACAAATGGAAGGATCCGGATAAAATCCTGGCATAATAGGGTTTTTTGCAATTACTGTCATGAAAATTTCTCCTTAACTTCAAGAAAAGGGGCTCCCAGAAACACCCCCTTTCAATTTATTTATTTGCTTCTTCCAGATAAGACGCCCAGGTATTTCTGATTGCCTCAGCCGCCTGTGCCGGAGTATTATCTTTGCTGATACCCCAGAGTAAATCTGCACCAAGATCCAGATTCGGGATCATATTATTGTAGGTGACTCTTCCGTTTTCCATCAATCTTGTGATCGTCAAGTCAACAGACTCTGTATCTCTGAAAGAATCATAATATCCTGACAACGCATCGTTATAATCTTCATATCCAGGAACCGGATCTGTATAAAGATCATAAGCAAATGCAATCTTCCATGCTTTCTCGGCATCATAGCAAGCCGGGATTACATACACGTTGTCGCTGCGGATGTTGGTATAGTCATCTGCTGCAGGTCCTTTCGGGAAGCACACAAAACCGAAATCGTCTTCCATGTTCGCCCAGTCACCGCTTGCCTGATAAGCTTCACCGGCGATAAAGGCGCCTTTGCCATTCTGGAATGCTTCTACCCAGTAATCCCATTCGCTTCCCTCAGGCTGCGGATAGTCATAGGTGTCCAGCATTCTAAGAGCCCAGTTTAATGCATCTAGCGTCTCATTGGATTCCAGATCATTGTAATATTTTCCATTTTCATCCATAGCGATGTAATCGCCATAATTGGATGCAACAGCTTCATTATAGAAGGTGGAACGAAAATTAACCATTGCATAACGGTCAATCACACCATCGTTATCGGTATCCGCCTGAACCTGTGAACAGAGTTCTTCGAATTTATCCCAGGTCCATTCTCCATTTTCCTGTAATTCGTAGATGGAATCTGCTGTAATTCCGGCTTCCTCCAATAATCTCTTATTAAAGTATATGCCGCCTTTCGGTTCTGGAGCAATACCTCTCATACCATAAATCGCATCACCCTTAGACATCACTTCATGAACACCGTTTGCCTGCCATTTCTCTTCAGAGAAATCCAGACAGTCCAGCGTAGACAAGTCATACATTAAACCGCTGTTCAGTGCAGCTACTAATTCGCTGCCCGGGCGAAGCGCAAATACATAATATTCATCTCCACCGCTGGTCGCATAATTTAAGAAATCTTCAGGAGTTGAACCCCAGTCGGAAATAGCCATTTCTTTGATCGTAAGTTATACGTTTCCTGAATCCAGTCGCGATATTCTTGACGTGCCTCTTCATAAGCGTTGTTCGGTTCTTCTTCTTCGCTTGGAGTCCACCAGTCACGGATGACAACTTCAATTCCTCCCAAATCAATAGGATTTCCTTCATCATCAGTAATGACCGTATACTTTTCAGAATCATCTGACTCTTCCGAAGATGTACTGCTCTGAGGAGCATCATCGGTGTTCTCTCCGCAGGCAACCATAGATACTGACATTGCAGTTACAAGCGATGCTGCGATTAATTTCTTTACAAATCTGCTTTTCATTTTTTTCCTCCTTTTTTCTTTATATGATTCCTTTTTCATTCACCTGCACTTTCTGGGACAGCAAGTTCCTTTCAGGAATAATATACAAAATAGTTCTTTGCGTTTTACATCTTAATACCCGAAGTGCTTAAGCTTTCCACAAAACCTTTCTGTGCAAAGAGATATAAAATCAGCAACGGTACAATTACCATCAAAGTACCTGTAGATGTAATACAGTTGTATATCCGATAGATGCTCCTGCCGGATTTCCCAAGGTATTTACAATATAAAAATCCAGCCGGTCCGCGATCATCGCTAACTGCGTTGAAAGAAGTTTTATATTGCCCAGGAACATCTTGGAATAAAATTTATCTGTCCACTGCCATACGAACGCAAACAGGAAACAGGATGTTAAAATCGGTTTGGCATCCGGAAGCATAATTCTTACGAATGTCTTCAAGGTGCCGCATCCGTCCACGTATGCCGCCTCTTCCAATTCCTTAGGAATATTGCGGAAGTACTGGCGAATCATAAATATGTACAACCCGTTTTTCAATCCCATACACCCTGCACTCATCAGATAATATGGCAACACCGAATCTCTCAAATTCAAACTCGATCCTGTCACGGCCTCTATAATTCCAAACAGATCAAAATATCTGAAATGCAGATATAAGGATGTTGAAATAGTCTGAGGCGGTACGACAATGACCAGCATAACACATAAGAACCAGAACTTCTTCAGCGGAAAATCAAATCTGGCAAAACCATAACCTACCAGTGTACATACTGCGATCTGCAGAACAGCTATTGTCAGCGAGACCACAATCGTGTTTATGATCGAAGTCCCATAGGACATAAACTGTGCAGCCAGTTCATAATTTGCTTTCGTAAAATGTTCCGGTATCGCAATGATCATAGGATTATACAAATCTTCCTCTGCCATAAAACTGATAGAAATTTTATTCAGTATAGGCTGTAAGATCATAAAACACATACCGAATAACAAAGCTGCTCTTGCAATTTTATAGACAATATTTCGCACAGTCTTTTTTAATAAATACCCCTGAGATCTTCGATTTCTTTCCCAGAAACCTATTGTTTGATATGCTGTTTTTGTCTTCTTACTCATAGTAGTAAACCCCCTTTGAGATAATGAGTGAGCTTATGCCTATGATGACCATAACGATCAGGAAATACACCCACGCCAGGGCCGATGAATATCCATAGTTGATCTGAACGATCATTTCATCACTTATCTTTTCCATTACCGCATTATCTGACCTCATACAGAAATCTATGATGGTATAAATCCAATTTACCAAAAACAGAGAACTGATCATTGGGAACGTGATCTTCCACAGACTTTCCCATTTCGTACATCCTTCAATTGCAGCCGCTTCATACATACTTTCTGAAATTGTCTGCAATCCTGACAGGAAAATAATAATCTGAATACCCGAAGCAATAGCTACATCATAGATACCATCCACAATATCGAAGACAACCTCAAAGATTTTGGAACCCATACCGGAAGTCATCAGTATATCCTGAATGGCTACCGTAATACTGTTGCTGGAGCATTTTCCTGGATCATATCCTGCACACTGGACAATAATGCATTATTGGATTCCACCCCGAGTATAACGCCGGAAGAAAGGATCACAGGCAGGAAGAAGATTGCTCTTACAAAAGCACGTCCCTTGAATTTCTCATTTAAGATCATTGCCACAAAGAAACTAAATACCATAACAGCCAGTGCATTGATACACATGCTTCCAATTTCTTCTACCAGCATCTGATTAAATTCCGGATCCACAGTAAACGCTCTGATATAATTTGATAATCCTGCAAAAATATTTTTAAAACCACCCGAATCTACTTCCACATTACAAAAAGCTCATGTAAAGCGACTGAAAAAAAGGCTTTACCATAAACATTGAAAATCCCAGAACAAACGGCATGATAAACAAGTATCCGGATATTGCCTTACGCCTTTGAAGACCCCTCAATTTCTTCTGTTTCTTCATAGTCAAATCCTTTCTAATCTTCCAATAAATCTTGTTTCGGTTTATCGAACCACAACATAATCTCTTGCAGGAACCACAGTTCCATCGTCTGCCTGCAGCTCATCATAACTGTAATTTACATAAACCTTCGTGCCGTCCTCGTAAATCGTACAAGTCAGTTCACTCGTTACATACTCATGTCCCACCATCTTCTGGTTAAATGTGTGACCCAATTCCTCATTGTATCGAGTATATATCTCCAGCATTTCATCATGCCATGCGGAATAATCTGCACCAAAATACTCTGTATATAGCGTATTCTGTAACTCAAATGCTGATTCTTTCATAAAAGTAAAAGCTAAACCGGCTCCATACTCCGCAGAATTCAAAAGCTCGTTCTGTGTATTCTGTGTCAAATTGAGCGCTTCTCCGGTATAATTGACATAGCCATGAATTGCCAGCTGATAAAATGGAATTTTCTTATCAATGATCGAATATTCGGTACCTTCCAGATCCATATTTGTGACCATATCCGCATAAGCAACTGCATAATCATTGCCCATATTGATCATTATATCCGTTCCATTATCATCAAGGCTCTTCAGCTTTTCTGCCTGCTCTTCCATTGCCATCTGTCTGCTGGTAGGATCTTTCTGGTAAAAATCAGAGGATAATTCATAGCCTATATCACTAAAAGAAACACCTGCGTGATAACCATTTGCGGCATCTGCCAGATTATCCATCATTTCATATACCAGATCAGCCTTTAACAGATAGAACGGATCTCTGTCTTCTTCTGCCTTTTCGTAAGTGACTGTGTCATACACATTCAATTTCGCGCTCTCTTGCTTACAAATTTCGCTGCATCTGTATAAACAAAGAATCCATCCGTGATACCACTGTCCATCGCATAATTTGTAATGCCATTGAGATAAACGGCAATGCCCTTTTCTTCTGCTGAATCGATCATGTTCTGCAAATCCTTTTTGCTTCCCAGATCAGAGATCAGATTCACCGAATCCAGCATTTTCTGCTGTACTCCGCCATTCATCCAGCCGGACAGCTTCACAGACATATTACTTAAACCTTCCCCATAAAGTTCTTCCACCATCTCCTGGGCTTCTTTGTATGTGGTCAGTTCCAACGGACTGGACACCGGAACACCAAATACCTGTTTGACTTTATCTACCGCTCCGATAATTTCTAAAGCTACCGGAGTTTCTGTATCGTCATTCACCGTAAGGTAATCGCCATACTTATCTTTCAGATAACTGCGATAGTCCTCCGCCATATCTACATAGTCCCCGGAATCAATAAAGCTGTATCTCTGTACGATTCCTTCCCCCTCGGCAGTTCCATCTTCGTATACGAACATGGACTGCGTACTTCTGTCTGAAACATCGTACTGTTCCCTGTGCAATACAGAATATACTGCATTCACATAATTGTAACTGTGGCTTCTTCCACTGATATCCGCCTGAATGGATGCATACGGCACCCCATCTTCAAGCATACAGATAAAAGAGGAATCATTCGACTCGCCAAAAACATTGAAATAGGTTCGCGTATCATGAACAACGGCGTCTCTGTCCTGTCCCATATCCCAGCCATATACATTTGAATAATAACTGTTTTGGCTGGTCTTACCGTTATTAAATTCGATCAGTGCGCCACCGCCTTCGGGCACAAATAAGAAACCTTCATCTGTTGTTCCGGACGCTCCAAAATAAGGAAGCACGCTCAAATAATAGATGGGATAATCCTCTTTATATTCCAGATCGTCAAATGGGACCTCCACGATCAGATCATCTCCGTCCAAACGGTAAATCACACTTACATTAAATACCGATTTTTCTGAGACTTTTTCCTGCTTGTCTTTTTCCTTGTCTTCCACATACTCTTCATAGGTATACCCAGCTTCTTCAAAATACTGCTGCAGTTTTGTTTGAATACTGGCTTTTACATTATCACGCAGGACATAGATCACCGTAGTCTCATCGATGGATAACGTGCTGTCAATTCATCTTTTGCAGCCTTATCACTCTTGCTAAGATCGTTGATGTCCAATTTCTTATAATATTCGCCAATCATAAGGCTTTCTCTCTGCCCCATTTTGCTCAAATATTCTTCCATACGATCCTCTTCCATAACAAGAGGAACCACATATTCCTGTTCCAGATCACCGATAGAATAATTCACCTTGATATAGCCATCGCCGGTTTCAATCTCATAAATACCTTTTGCAATACTGTATTCATAGTTATCAAGAAGGGCATCTACACCATTCTGAGTGCTATAAGTTAAAAGCACTGTGGACTGCAGTTTATTTTTTTCAATCTCAAGGGCCGCACTGTCTTCTGCAGCTCCCTCCGGATTGGAAGTCCATGTTTCTCCGGTCTCTTTCATCGTAACAGAAAACTGAGTAGTAAGAGAATTCATGGAAAACAGCAATTTATCATTTTCCAGAGTAATCTCCGTTTCCTCCCCTTCATATCCGTTTACTCTGACAACCTCTTCCGGTTCTGCTTCTCCCTGCGAAAAACTGATGACCAAAACACCTATCAGGATAATAGCAAGGATAATGAACGGAACGATCAGACTCTTTAACTGCCTGAAAAGCGCAGCCTGAAATTCTGCCTTTCTAACTGATTTTTCTTTCTTCATGTCTCTTCTTCCTCCAACCTGCTACATTCTGAATAGAATCTCACGTATCAAAGATATGAAATATGACACGCCCTGGCTAATCATACTGAAAAAAATCAACAGAATAAAAACCATTACAAGCATTGCAAAGATGGTTGCTATGGTAAAAAGCACTGTTTTACTCACCGAATATTCATGGATCTGCATCATGGCTGATATAATCAGCAAGGCTGCCCATACAATTGATAATCCGCTCAGTACCGTGTAGAACGCACCTTCATCCACAGTTACCATATTGCTTAAAATAATCAGTGGAAATTGAATGAGCGGATATGGCGTTAATGCATAACAAGTTGCCATATATATCTGATTCAGACGTCCCTTACCATTAAACAACGTTGTCAATGCCCAGTTTCCCACACACCAGAGAGCAAGAGGAAAAACGATACTCGCTATATGGATCAGCAGATTTTCCTCCGGCCAATATACCTGATTAAACAGGAAACTTGTATACTGCAACTTAAATAGATTAGCAAGCAATGTTAAAAGCAATATGGTATTTGCCGCTGCTATGGATCCTCTCTTTTCATGAGTCAAATCCCAAAATCCATCCAACGGATGTGTAATGCAATATAGGGCAAACTTCAATGTTTCCAAATAATGTTCATACGTTTCCTTTTTTTTCAGTGAAGCTAACATGCCTGCCTCCGTTCTGTTTTTCATATCCTATTGCTTATAATCTCTAAAGATATCTGCCTGATCAATTTCATGCTTGATCGCTTTTATTTTACCCACCAATAACGGGATACAAAGCACTGCGAATACTATGATAAAAATAACACCGATATGCTCTTCTACCCATTCCTTACGATACTGCTTAAATGCCTTTGAATAGTTTTCATCGTCCCATTTCAGTCTGAAATAATCCAATGCTTCTTCATATTCTTCCTGGCGAAGCAGAGAACGTCCGATACCGATGTATGCACGATCATAGTTACCATTCAACTCCAGAACTTTCTGCCAGCTGTCACCGGACTCAGCATACTCACCTGCCTGAAACTGATCGATCGCCTGATAAATATACTTACCAAATTCCGTAGGTGTAAATATCGCCAGACTGTTGTCCTGTTGATCCAAGACCAGTAAATCATATCCCATATGATCAATGGCGCTTGGAAGTTTGAAATACCCGTCCATATTACCGTTTCCGCCGAACGCAAACAACATACGCCCCTGATCGTCATAAGCAAATAAACGGCCTCTTACTTTATCTAATCCCACATATACATCATTATCAAACGCTGTGATATCTGTGATCAAAGAAGGACCGGAATATCCGCCGCCATCCCCCCAATAGATATCACCAATAATATGCCATTCACCATTTCGGATCAGAATATCGCTTCCCATCATATTCAGGCGGCGAATTGGATCTGCAGTCCCATCCTCCAATGTTGACTTTGTAACATGAGTCGTACATGCATAAATAAATCCTTCATAATCCATATAAATGTTGTCGTATTCGGTTGGTACAAAAGATTCCATCTGTTCTCTCTGTGCCTGTGTAGCAAAGCGCTTCCAGATGTAATCCGTCCAATCATAGGTGACTTCCGTAGCTCCTATAAAACCGGAAAATTCCCCGTCTGCTTCGAATTTGATCAAGCCCTTATTCACATTGGTTGCCACACAATATACACGGCCCGCAGTATCGATCGCAAGCTTGCAAGGCAGGAAACTTAAATCCTGGTCAAAAGTAGCATCCACAGGCTTTGTAAATTCCATGACGTAATTCAGATCCATATCCAGCTTCAATATCCGGCTATTATTCGTGTCAGCAATAAATATGTAACCATCATCTGTAACCGCCACATCCTGCGGAGAGGAAAAGGTTTCCGGTCCCTCACCGCCCTTAAAGCTGTCAATCACACGAATCAATTCCAGAGTCTGGGAGCCGGTTCTTTGAATTTCCAGAATTCTGTTATTACCGGTATCGCAGATATAAATCATATCTTCATACACAAACAAACCGGATGGGGTTTTCAATCCTGTCTCCAGACCAAAATCTACGGCTGAATATACACCAGACACTTCATATGCATCCGGAGAATACTGTATATCTCCCCAGTAATCATAGTTGTACGTATAACCCTCATCTGCATAAACTGCCATAGCGGAGCTTAGTGCTATCATCATACCGATCAGCAGTGCGCTAAGTCTTTTCATTGTTTTTTTCATAACCTGCACCAACCTCCTTAATCTTTCAAACCGGAACTTGCCATTGTCTCCAGGATCTGACTTTCTGACAATATGAAAATAAGGATCGGTACTGCCATAACTACTACCGTAACTGCCGCTGCCTGACCGGTTCTTGCAATACCACCGCTCTGAATCTGCTGCAAAGCATAGACCAGGGTTTTTTTCTCCTCGGAATAAATGAAAGTCGCCGCCTGATTATTCCAAAGTCCCTGTACAGAGAAAATAATCATTGTCAGCCACGCCGGTTTTACATTCGGCATTACGATACTGATAAATACCTTCCACTCATTTGCACCATCAATCTTGGCCGCCTCGATCAGAGACATTGGTAATCCTTCCATAAACTGTTTCATAAGAAACAATCCCATGGGAGACGCAAACGCCGGAATAATAATTGCCCAGTATGTATCAATCCATCCCAATTCGTTGATGATCAAATAGTTGGGAATTGCCGTTATATAACCACTGAACATCAACGCGACTGTAACGAGTTTGAAAAAGGTCTTTCCCCCGGGAAAGTCATACTTCGCCAACACGAAGGCAGCCATGGATGCCAGGATCAGGTGTCCCGCTGTACCTACAACCGTAATAAATACCGTATTGAACACATATCTGGGAAATGTAACCCAACTCTTTCCCATGGTTACAAATAAATCTGAAAAGTTATCCAGTGTAGGATTCTGAGCAAAAACCTTTGGCGGAAACATAAACAACTCATCCAGCGGCTTCAATGCATTGTTAATAGCAAACACTAATGGAAATACCATCATTAATGCTACCAGTATCAAAAAGAAGTAGATGATAAAATCTCCAATCCTGGAACGATTCGGCTGTCTTCTTTTTAATTTTACTAAATTCTTTTTTGTCACATTTGCTTCTTTTTTCTGTTTCTTCATATCAGGTTCCCACTCTTCTTAACATGCTTTGAATTGCCTTATTACACAAAATCATAATCAAAAACAACAAAGTTGCAATTGCAGATGCATAACCCATTTCAAATCGGGAATAGCCGTAGTCAAACAAATGGGTGACAACTGTTCGCGCTGCATAATCTGTACTCGGATAGCCGCAAAGCGCCATGGTTACATCGCAAACACCAAAGGACTGAGTAATGGACATTACCGCGCCAAATAACAACATCGGTTTCATATTCGGCAGTGTGATGTACCATAATTCCTGCCAACGATTTCGAATACCGTCCACATAACCTGCTTCATACTGAGCACGGTCAACCCCCTGCAGACCTGCTACAAAGGAAAGGAAGCCGGTACCAAACTCATCCATAAAATAACCAGCATACAAATCGGAAGCATGTAATCCGGATCCGTCAGCCAGAGGATCGGCGAATTAATAATACCCATATTCATCAAAGCTGCATTTACATATCCGTATGCGTCGCCTCTGAAGAAGATAGAAAAAATAACGTACGCGTTGCCCGCAATGGAAGGAGCATAGAACACAACAACAGCAATCGTTCGAACCCATCGTGGCAATTCGTTGATCAGCCATGCAAACAGGAAAGAGGCGATATAGCCCAACGGTCCTGTGATAACAGCAATGACAAACGTATTTTTTACACCGATCAGAAATACATCATCCTGTAAAATTAAGTTGATATAATTCTGCAGCCCGACAAACTTGGGAGATTCCAGAATGTTGTAATAAGTAAAACTGTAAAAAATAGAGGTTATAACCGGCAATATGTAAAACAAGGCAAATATTATTGCATACGGCGCCAGAAACGCATAACACATTTTACTCATTTTGGCCTTTTTTATCGCAACCTTCATATTATGCCTGCGCAACATGAAATATCTGCGGATATATTCTTTCATTTCTTACTTACCTCCTATTCCAACGGCAGACCAAACTCTGAACGTTTCTTGGCAATTTCTTCATTAATGGTAATGGTATAATCAATAATTGTCTCTCTCGGATCTTCCTGGTCATTAATAACCTTTCGAACCGCATTTGTTATATGCCGTCCCGTATAGTATCCGCCAGGGATTTCACGAATTCCTACCGTTTGACGCCACTGCTCTGTTAATACTTCAATATCATCTGCAGTCCATGCCAGCTGGCTGAACGCATTTATATTTGCGGTTGCATATCTTGCAGAAGATCCGAGCAACGCTTCAATTTCACGGCCAAAACGTACCTGCGTGTCCGAACTTGCCACCATTTCATGAATTCCCACGCTCTCTGTTTTGTATCCTCATCATCAGAAGCAATCATCATTGTCCCACTGCCGGTAATAAAGTCGGAACGATCGATGTAAGTATTACCATTTTCATCTGTTTTTTCAGTACCAGGAATTAATGTAAAGTCCCATAAGCCTTTAATCTCCGGCGCAGATACCATCAAGTATTGTACGTCGAATAGCTCGCAATACCGATAGGCATTTCACCAGAACGGAACCGGCTGACAAAATCAAAATAGGTAGGAATTCCATAATCCGTAAAGAATCTGGTATATACATCAAACGCTTCAACACCCGCTTCATCGTTGATCTCAGCTTTGGTTCCTGCTTCGTTGTACAAATCTCCGCCGTACTGGTATAGCAAACTGAAATATAAGGACAGGTCTGCTGCGTTGGATGCAATCGTTGTGCTGGCGCTTGCGCTGCCGCTGCTGCCTGCCGCCGATGGAATGCCGATGGACATATTGTTGCCCTGAATGGTAGGAAGCATTTCAATCAAATCCTGCCAGGTCTGGGGAACTTCCAGTTCCAATTGTTCCAAAACATCGGTTCTATAGAACATCACATTAAATGTCTGCGTTTCAGGAATCGCATAAATTGCACCGTCGAGGCAATACTGTTGATATGAACTTTCTGTATAGCTACTCAAAACCTCTTGATAATCTTCAAACTGAGTAAGATCTTCAGCTGCTCCACGAAGCGCATAGTTCACAGGCTGGTCAGCTCCGACGGAAAGAACCACATCCGGTCCTCTTCCTGCCATAACTGCACTCAGCAAAGCATTAGCCGCTACAACTTCCACATTGACCTTAATTCCCGTATCAGGAGTAAAGGTATCGTCCACCATGGATTTCAAAATAGTGCCCTGGTCACGACCGCTCAGGATCCAAACCGTAACTACTTCTTCATCATTCTCCTCATAGACATCACCAACCGCATCATAGTCAACGTAGAAAGTTGCCGCAAATGCTTTGATCTCATGCCACATTTTAGAGAAGAAGTTCGCTTCGTCTTTTTCCGGTTCTGTATCTGTGCTGGTAATTACCAGATAATCGATATCCAGTTTCGTTTCACCCATATTCAGAACCGCAGTACCGAGAGAAGTAATATTGTCTTTAAATGTTGTAAACTCTTCCGTAATCTTGTTCGGCTTTTCTACAAATCGCTCCAGCTGCTGCGCAAGAGTCTGCGCCGTCGCAATCTTATCGGCTTTTTGTCCCGTATAAGCAACCATTTCATCTACAATCTTGTAGAGGCGTTTGGATTCCAGATCCATAGCTTCCATCACTTCCGGATATACCTGATCAATATTGTAATCGCGGTATTGATCCGGCGTTGCTCCGGTATATACCAAAAGTTTCCTGTAAATCTGATTCAGACGATAAATAGAATCTTCCAGTTCTTCCAGCAGAATACCGGAACCGCCCAATGTAGCTTCCAGACGAATGGTATGTGTTCCTTCTGTAAGATAAATTTTATACGGATTTCCATCTGCATCTGCGAGAGTCAGATTGTTCCAGTCATTCTCATATTCGAAGGAAATCTCTTCCATTTCTTCAAATGGGATTTCTCCATCGATATATACCGTTCTGGAAGATACACTGCCGCGGGCATAATTCTGTCTTCCCTTAACAGTAATATTGTAATAACCGTCCTCCGGAACCGAAAACTCCCATTCGATCCACTGGCCTGCACTGCACCATGTTTCTCCGCCTACATAATTCAGAATTGTATTCGTCACACTGTATGGCTGAGTGTTCGGCGCCGATTTGTCATATTTCGCATACAGAGATGATTCTGATCGTATCGTCGAATCCTCTCCCTGTACCACCTGCACATAATTAATATTGGTTTCTGAATTTCCTTCCCCCGGACAGTTTGCCAGATATTCTTCGTATGTAACGGAATCATCGATTGCAGCCAGTGTGAGTTTTTTCAAAACCATGGGTTCGTTTACACCTTCCATGGTGATCGTATTCTCTCCGGCTTCAAAATAAACTGATAAGGATTTATGATATATCCCATATCATCTTTGCAGAAAGTGCTCTGCCATTTGTAAACTTCCACCTGCGAAGGACGAATTTCATTTCCCTGATTGTCTACCTTAGGTTCTGAGGCGTCTGTCCAGGTTCTTGTAAAAATAATGTTTCCCGCATCATCAAACGGAAGTTCTCCATTGATGTATACAGAACGTTCGATCGCAACCCCTCGGGACTCTACTGTTATATACTCCAGATAAAGGTTGTAGAAACCTGCCTCAGGAACATTTACCTTCCAGGTAACCGTGGATTCCGTATCTGTATAAAGAGCTTTCTCTTCCCCCTCATAATTTTCATATACTTCTACGCCTTCCCCTTCCATGTAAGCAAACAGATCCACTTCTATATCTTCGGCAGGACATGCTGCATCTTCATGGGCATTCAAATACTTTGTATATGTACCTTCTCTGACGGCGCCTTCTACATCAGCGCTCAAGTCGACCCCTTCATATTTCTGTTGAAAATTTCACCGGTCTCAAGTTCAATAATACACAAATAACAAGTACTATCAGGACACCGATTATAATAATTGCTTTTTTACAGACCCCTTCATAAATGCCTCCATGACTTCTACTAAAATAATAGTAATAATATATTTGTCTCTTGTATTTGTATTTTACTATGATTTTTAACATATTGCTTCTTAGTTTTTGCTATTCGTTCTTCATCCTTTGCTCACTTTTTGTTCAAATTTACTTTTTATCTATTTATTATTGCCTTATTTGCGTCAAAATGTTACACTTATCTTATAAAATCATTGTGTATTTCATTTCTTTTTTGTGCTTTATTTATAATATTCACCAAATTAGGCGAGCGCCAAAAAACGCAAAATTTAATTATTCTTATTTTGCTATTATAGGAGGAAGTATGACGAAACTTTTTAACGGAAATCATTTAGATCTATACAGTATCAACAGCGATTTTACCGGTTCCAGATATTTCACAATAGATCAGGAAGAAGTAGAATTCCATAACGCTACTACTATACGCATCTGGTTCAATGAACAATCGGCGGACTTCCCTTCCCACTGGCATACCGCATGGAAATTCTGATGCCGGTTGAAAATTACTACGATGTCATCGTTAACGACAGCAGCTATCACCTGCTGCCTGGTGAAATTTTAGTAATTCCTCCCGGCGAACTCCACGAACTGATTGCTCCGAACGAGGGGAAACGATTCGTTTTCCTGTTTGACATCACTTTAATTACCAAACTGAAAAGTTTCTCCGGCATTCAGTCCCTCCTGGCGCAGCGCTTTATGTCACTCCCGAAACTTATCCTAAAATTTACAACGACATATACCAGTTGCTTACGCAGATGTGCAACGAATATTTCAGCCAAAAAGAATACAGCGAACTGATCATTTACTCTCTGCTTATCAATTTCTTTGTCAAATTTGCCTACAATCGCATCAACGCAGAAGCTTTGTTTCCAAAGGTTCAATTAGATAAACAGAAAGAATATATACAGAAATTCAACGCTCTCATGACCTACATAGACACGCATTATACGGAAAATTTAGATCTTGAGACCGTTGCCAAATCTGTCGGTTTTAGTAAATATCATTTCTCCAGACTGTTTAAGCAATATACTAATTTCACTTTTGGAGACTACTTATGTTACAGACGCATCAAAGCCGCTGAAGAACTTCTGGCCAACGCTGACCTCTCCATTACCGAGGTTGCTATCCAGGCAGGATTTCCCAGTATCTCCACTTTTAACCGGCTCTTCAAGCAGCACAAAAGCTGCACTCCCAGCGAGTATCGTTCCAAAGAACATACTTTTCATAACCCATAAAGCAAAACACCCCCAAACCCTGCCGCTTGTGCAGATGTTTGGGGGTGTTTTATTTTACGACCGCAGTGCATTTAAAAATTCATTCCTGTGTATCTTTTGTTTTCCATTCGACAAGTATTATCTGTATATAAATTCAGAAAATCCCGCACTGCCTCCAATTTCCTTTGTAGCGTATATGAACAATCCAAACCGACAGCCGGTAAAATGATCCATCTTGAAATACAGCTTCTGGCTGATTCCTATCTGTTTCCAACCTTCTCCTGCATCATAATAGAATCTTGCTTCATCTTTCATGTTTTCAAATTCTGCTTCCACCCTGAATTTCACGTGATCTGTATGGATTTCCACTTCTTCCTGCAGAATGCCTGCCTGCGTGTCCTTCTCCATTCCCTGCAGAGATGCGTTATCCGCCGGGCGGTTCTTCATTACTGCAAACAATTTTCCGTTCTTCTTTGTGACAGCCACAAGACCGTAACATCCCTGTAATGCACAAAGTCCTGCATAATCACCGTCTTTCAGCAAAGAAGCATCTACCGTTACCTCCCCAACACAGCCCGGAAAACGCATTCTCTGCGTCAGGGTATTTTTCGCCTGTGTTACATTTTTGCAGAGCTTATCCGTGGTAATTTCCACTGTTCCAGTCTCGAAATCTCTTTTGATCAGAGACAAATCCGGTTCATGGTTGATCTGCCAGCAGCTTTTCAACCCAAAACTGTCATAATCATACTTGTTTCGTCATTCTTCCGGATGCCTTTACCTCTCCATCCACAGAGAAACCGCCCTTAAAATCATCACTCTGTACCAAAGGAAGATATTCATATCCCGGTCTGGTACTTACCGTTTCAAAATCAGCCGGTACTTTTCCGTCCACACCAAACACCGGATAATCCTCTTCCCATCGGATCGGAACCAGTACCGGAATACGCCCCACTGCCCCTCTGTCCTGAAACAACACTGCATACCATTTCCCATCCGGAGTGTCTACAATTCCTCCCTGGGCAACTCCCTGATTACAATATCCCATATCATCATTCAGCACATCGCCGCCTGTGAATTCTCCTTCCAGAGAATCCGACACGAAACATGCCTCCACCCGTTTCCACTCTTTTCTCAGAGAGTGAATAAAGAACAGATAGTATTTACCGTTTATTTTATAAAAATGAGTACCTTCATAACCAAGGCCGGGATGTCCTTCGTCCTTGACAACAATTCTGTCGATACCGCCTTCTTTCGGACCGCTCAAATCCGCATCCAATTCCTGCAGACGAATGTATTTGTTTCCCGATGCTATGTAGACTCTGTCATCATCATCAAACAAAATGGAACAGTCATGATAAAAGCCCTTGATATAACTCTTTTTCCACGGTCCTTCGATAGAAGGCGCTGAATAAATGTATGTTTTCCCGGTATCATTTGCCACAAAACACACATAAAAGATTCCTTTATGATAACGCAGGGAAGCCGCCCACATTCCCTGTCCGTATATATTTTCCTCCCCTTCTATTTTCTGTCCCGGAGTGGAATCCAATACATCATAGACATAGGATGCATGCTCCCAGTTTACCAAATCGTAAGACCGCAGAATTTCACATCCAGGCATAAAGTGCATCGTTGTGCTGACCATATAGTAAGTATTATCGACCCTGATGACATCCGGATCCGGATAATCCAAACGGGTGATAGGATTTATTTCCTGATTTCCTGTATTATTCATAGTATCTCCTCTCTATATACTGCATAATTCTTTCATAGGAATCCCGTACCAGTTATACGTTGTTCTCAGCACCTGCCGCATTCTGAGAAACAACAGAAATATCAATATCATCCACATAAAAATCAGCGCTTCCGTCCGTTTCCAGATAAAGATTTGCTGAATTTAAATCCTCCGGAATCGTGCACTCTGCCGATACTTCCACCCAATCATCCGAAGCATTTTTTTCTATGAGCTGTTCGGATACCGTTGTATCTAATCCCATTCGGATCTTTTTATCCTGTGTTTTAACAAATGCTGTTATTTTCACAGTTCTGCCAATATAAGAAGACAGATCCATCTTCATGGATGCATCCTGTTCGCTTCTGCTTATTTTAAGAGCATATCCTATTACGGCATCTTCTGTATGATTTTCTGTATTTACCATTGTAATGACCGACTGATGTCCTGTTCCACGGCTGTAAACCCCTACGCTCTGCGGCGTTACTGTTTTCGTTTTACCGTCCTCCACATAGGGTTCAAAAGAAACATGCATATCTTTTGCGTTAACAGCGAGCTTAACCGCTGTCAATGAGAACTCCTCACCTTTTCCGGCCATAACCATCGCTTCAAAAGCGGGTTTCTTTGACAAGTCACCATTGAAAAGCAACGGATTTACATCAGTTCTCCAGGATGCGTCATCGGTCAATCCCCATATTGTGACGGATGTAAGATTTACCCCACCTTTTACTTCCTCTATCAACCTTGCAAAAAAATCATAGTAGAACTTTGCCTGGTAGAATTCTGCATTTGCGTCACTTCCTGTACAACCGACATCCAGCTCCGTGATATGTATTTCATCCACAGCTGCATCATACTTTTCCAGCGCAGTCATATACTGTTCAATATTCTGCGTGTCATCCAGATGACCCTGCATTCCAATTCCATCGATTAGACCATCTCCATATATGGTTCCATCTCCATCCGGGTGAATCACCGGACTGGTAACTTTTTCATGATTTTCATTCCATGGTTCTTCCGTCAGAAAATGTACAATTGCATCGCTACGGGAAACCACCCATTCATTATAGTCGTTATAAAACAGTTTTGGCTGAATAGAAGACAGATCATCCGTTTCCGGATTCAATCCATAAAGGGAAGCATACTGATTGGAATACAGAACTTCTGCTTCTCTTGCGTATAAAAAGCAGTAATACAGATAGTCCGGCCCTATAATCTGATACCAGTAACTATTGCGCAAACCATCCGGCTGACTCTCATCGCATGCTTCGTTTACCACATCCCATGCATAAATAATATCAGCATACCCATTCCGATAAGTGTACTCCAATACTCCATATATATAAGTTTTTAACCTTTCCAGCAAAACTTCACGGCTCACCAGACAATCTTCATCCAGAACATCTGTATCGCTAACCGTCAGGTTTCCACCAGAATATGCTTTAAAATCTTTTGCAAAAATAGATGGATTGACCTGTGCATGCCACACAAGTACATGTCCACGGACTTTTACTCCATTTTCTTTGGCCCAATCCAATAATTCCTCCGCCGCAAAATCAACGGTAAACAACGTTTCCGATGAGGCATCAAAATTGTAAGCCGGTTTGAATTCATTGCCAAACGTAATACTGTTATACATTCTGCTGATTAATGCTTCTTTCTCCGGATTACCGATTTCTGCAAGCTGATTGTTCCAATGGTCAATGGCTTCACAGCCGGTTCCCAGCATAAAATATTCTTTATAAAGTTCATCCAGTTCCTCATAAGAACTGGTATCTGCATATTTTCCTGTGTTGGTTTCTGATTCTTCCTGCATGATTTCCACCCTTTCTACCGTCTCCGATTCTTTTTGTGATGTTTCAGACTCTCCTTTCGTCATCTGTTCCGCAAATACGCCAAAGAGCATCGCAACCGCCGCTGGCAGAAGCGCCACTACCCCGATCTTGAGGTGGCCTCGCTAAGCTTCGTCCCGAAGAAGGCCGCGAAGTAGTTCGTTGCCCCTACCCGGGATAGCCCCGGCTGGGACTTTTTGGAGGGCCCCGTATTCTCGTTTCGAGGATGCGG
>ENA-OQDD01000187-OQDD01000187.1-human-gut-metagenome-genome-assembly--contig:-NODE-187-length-25948-cov-6.112970_pt1 | contig 25948 bp, 29 predicted proteins | sample MGYA00242507_ERZ504598 | MGnify/ENA primary metagenome ERZ504598 (study PRJEB26092, sample SAMD00036318) | human gut metagenome | host: Homo sapiens | study: EMG produced TPA metagenomics assembly of...
CAGCTGAGCTATCCCCGCCATGAGAGCTCGAGTGAGAATCGGACTCACGACCTCTTCCTTACCAAGGAAGTGCTCTACCACTGAGCTATCGAGGCGTGGCGGATAGTGGATTCGAACCACTGAAGCACGAGGCGACTGATTTACAGTCAGTTCCCTTTGACCGCTTGGGAAATCCGCCGTGCTGCCTGTTTGGTTGAACCCCAACCGGCAACCCGTTTAGTATGCCACAGATCATGCGATTAACGCAAATACGGCGTGTCGCGGAAGCCAAAAAGTCTCAAAATCGTTGAAATTCCAACGATTTCTCACTATCAGCCACATGTCGGTGTCAATCAGAGCAAATCCTCCCGAAAAAAATTCCAAAAAGAAAAAACACGAGTATTTCTTCCGAACCTTCCCTGCAGACCATCTGAACAGCGACGCCAACACCAGCACGCCAACGCCAATGAACACGGCATACATCGGCTGCGCACGGCCTATTGCAGGAACCCCAAGTGCTTGAAATCAACAAGACCCCGCCAACGCAACGATTGTTCACCAATCGTTCGCTGACGGGGTCTTCAAACAGCTACGCGCTACGCTCAGCCGAGAATGGCCAGAATATCGCGGGCGGAGACGATCAGGTAATCCTCACCCTGATAGTGCACCTCGGTGCCGCCATACTTGGAGTACAGCACCTTGTCGCCGACCTTGACGTCGACCGGAATGCGCTCGCCGGCGTCGTTGCGACGGCCCGGACCGACAGCCAGGACTTCACCCTGCTGCGGCTTCTCCTTGGCATTGTCCGGAATGAACAGACCGGATGCGGTCTGGGTTTCAGCTTCCGCCTGCTTGACGATGATCTTGTCTTCCAACGGTGTGAGTGAGATCGACACTGTGGACCTCCTCTTTCTAAGAGAAATCGTTACTTACCGCGCCGGGACCCGCTAGCAAGAGGCTGACGATCACTTACGGCGTCGTCCTTTCGCGCTGAAACATATCCTAGCGCGATTATTAGCACTCTGCCAACTCGAGTGCTAACGCTGAGAGCAAAATATACGAAAAAGCCTGAAACCATGCGGTTTCAGGCTGATGTTCTTTACGCTTGTTCGTATGTTTCGTGCGTTTCGTGCGTTCGCTTTCCCTCCGTCACGCCCCGCGACGGGCCATGATGGACGCCAAACCCACACCCAGGGAATCGGAGGTGACGCTGGGAGCCTCAACGTCGGCGCTGACCTCGGAGTCGTGGAATCCCACGGTATCCACGTCCTGCAGATGCACACCAGCCTCCACACGGGCTGCGGCCTCGTCGGAATCCATGCTGCTGATCGCGTCGGTCGGCACAATCAACGGCTCGACATTGTCGGAAACCGTACTCGCAGTCGGAGGCACGGCCTTGGCGACCTGACGAGTGGACTTGATTTCCATGCTTTCCGGAGCGGCTGGCGCGATATCGTTACCGTTGCGTGGCGATCCCAACGAGAACGAAATCAGATCCTGCGACGCGCCGGCCACGGCGGACGAATCCGCATCGCATGCATCCACACCCTCGGTTTTGGCGATTTCATCACGCTCATCGTGGATGGACAGACCGTTCTTCTTATCCGGCACGACTTGCGCATCCACAACGTTCGGTTCCGCAGCGGATTTCGCTTCGGTTTCCCCCTTGCGTTTGCTTACAACAACATCACGGTCGGCCTTGCCGCGATCGATCGCCTGACGGATCTCACCTTCCGGCATAACATCGGTCGGCACCTGAGATTCGGCGATCCTGCGAATTTCCGCAAGCTCCTGCTCCCGCAAACGAGCGCGCTCCGCCTGCTCTTCCTGGGCGCGCTTGCGCTCTGCCGCAGCACGCTTCCTCATCTTGGAACGATACTTGGCGACTTTCCGCTCCCACGCTGCGGCCTGCTTGGCGGCCCTCACCCCCAAAGCGAGCACTCCAGCAAGCAGCGACGCAGGAATCAAAGCAAACAACGGACTGAAATGCAACACAAACGCACACATCAACACGACGATTGTGATCACCAGCATCGAGACAACAATAATCCGCCTTCTGCGGATCGCGGCACGACGAAGGGCACGGACATGCGCGATCCTTTCGTCGGTCAGCTTGCCCTCATGCGTCTCGTTGGACTGCATTATTGCCCCTTTCGCCTTTGCGGCGGTCTCATCGGAGAATCGCGTTCCACTGTCGGCATCCACCAGATGCAGCGACGGCGAAAAGCGGTCCTCTCGGTGCTCGATTACCCGCTTCATGCCTTTGACCGTCCGTTTGGGCAGCCAGAAAACCATGAGAATAATCACAATCGCAAGCACCACAACCGTGCTTAACGATTCATAACCCATAACTCATAAGAATAGGTGACATTCCGACATTCTCCGGGGTGCACGCCCCCGCGTGTCGAACATGTGCGCGAAAGCGCGTGTCGAACCTCGCCAACGGCTCACTCGCCCATCAACCGTGCGGTAAAGCCATTCGATGCGTACTCCGGCAGCAACGCATACGATTCATGGTCACGCCATTGCCCGTTCACGAACATGTACGCCTTGCGCATCCCCTCATAGGATGCCCCACTTTGAGTGCCACCTTACGTGAACGTTCGTTTTCGGGAAGCAAGTCGATCTCCACACGATGCAATTGCGGCCCGGAAGGGTCGAACATCGCCCAATCAGCCAATAGCGTAACAGCCATCGGCGCATATCCACGCCCCGCACACCGCTCATCGACCCAATAGCCAACCACGCCGGTACGCATGGCGCCATAGCAGATGGCCCCTAACGAAATCTGGCCGACGATACGCCCATGATGCTCGATGGCGAACACCACTCCGGTGCCGTTTCGCTCGTTGCATCGCATCGCACGCACCCACTCGTTGAACGACATCGATGCGCCATGCACCGGATCCCCGGATTCCCAAGGCTTCAACCAATCGTCGTTGCGCCAGCGGACTTCGTTCCATTCGTCGCAGTCGTCAGTAGTCAGCGGACGCAGGATTATGGGAACGTGAAGCCCATGTGCCTGAATGAACCGCGGAACATCAATGGCATTGGGATCCGAACGCATCATGCCCCGTAAAGATCGCAAAATCGTCACGCCCTCATTCTGCCATACGCATAACATTTCCGTTTTCGCGCAGCCATCCCGTGGTACAACATGCGGTATGACCACGAACATGCAAGCCGACGTCATGGAAAACAGCGTCTGTGACGAAGCCGCGAACCAACGTGAGCTGAAAAAGCAATGGCGCGCACACGCAATCGCACGAAGAAAGCAGACCAGTAAGGAGGAACGACTGGAAGCCGGCCGCAAGTTGGCCGAACAGGCGCGGAAGGCGAATCTCATTCATTCGTTCACCACGGTGGCCGCATTCGCGTCCATGGGCAGCGAATGTCGATGATGCCGATGCTGCAGGCATTATTCGATTCGAATTGCCACGTGCTGGTGCCACGGCTCGGATCCGGCATGGATATTGGCTGGAGCGAACTTGGCGACATTCACGATCTGCAGGACCAGACCAACAGCGACGGGTCCATCAATACGCACCGCCCGCAAGAGCCGGGCAATAGCGCAAACGAACCTGAAGCGCTGAAAAACGCCGGTCTGATCATTGTTCCCGCCCTTGCCGTCGACCAAGAGGGATTCCGTCTGGGACGTGGCGGAGGGTGGTATGACCGCGCGCTCGAGTATCGTGCGGCCGGCGCACGGGTGGTGGCGGTTTGCTGGCCGTGGGAGCCGACGGACAAGCCTGTTCCGCACGAAGACCACGATATTCCCGTCGATGGCGTGCTCACTCCGAACGGATTTACGGCCATACGCGAATAAGATGTCCGAAGATAAGACGTTCACGCAGCCGTCTCAGGGAACGTACTAGGATATGTCCCGTTAAGAAATTTGAGAACCTGGTTGAAGCGAGGATACTTTGCCTACTTACCATTACCGTTGCAAGAACTGCAACTACGATTTCACCGAACAGCAGTCATTCACCGACGATCCGATCACCGTTTGCCCGAAATGCGGCGAAGAGCAGGTCCGCAAGGTGTATTCCGCCCCGCCGATCGAATTCAAGGGATCTGGTTTCTATCGCACCGACAAGTCCAAGTGAGCGAAAACGAATACACGTAACCGAGCAGCCGAAGCAAGGAAACGAGTCAAATAACCAGGGTCAGCAAACCTTGGAAAACAAGGCGACACGCCGAATCCTGTGGATAACTCGCATCCTCCGACCACAACCCTCGATCCGGCTTGCGCAGCAACTATTCGTAAGGTCATCATGCATGAATGGTGACCTTTTTTCATGACCTTAGCCAACGTCTGCAAGGCACGGACGGCAAACACACGAACCGCGCACCGTCTTCGGCGCCTCATCGACGACGACGAAACGCGCAATTGCATCGTCTACTTGCTTCGCTGTGCGCCGGACTTGCCATATTTGCGGCCCTGCAGTGCGTGCGATTGACGATTTCCACGCAATCCGTCGTCATTGCGGCGAAGTCCATCGCCAAAGGCGGCGTGATTTCCGCGGATTCGCTTGCTTTGCGAGATATTCCATACGATGAGGCCCTGCGCAGCGTTGCTCACGATATCGATGATGCCGTCGGGCTGATTGCCCAAGTGGATATTGCGGAAGGCAGCATCGTCACCTCGGCCATGGCTCGCGCTTCCCCCGTTGTTCCCAAAGGATATACGGCGGTCGAAGTTCGGTTGGCGAGTTCCGCCGACAGTCTGACGATTGGCGATACGGTGACGCTTTCCAGCGCCACGATGTTCAGCGAGGCCACGCCGGAAACGGTACCGGATATGGATGCGGTGTCGTTACGTGAGCTGTGCACGGGAGCGATATTGACCGCGAAACCTTCACGGAATGCGGACGGCGACACGCTTGCGGTGTTTGCCATGCCTCCTCATGAGGCGGCAACCGTATTGCAGGCCCAAGAATACAGCGCGATCATCGCCATCGTCGGTTCGTAACGGCATTCCCAAGCGAATCCGCAGCACCATCATGCGGAATATATGAAATTCGGGAGGTCTGAACGTATCAGAACCTCCCGTATAGCAGACGAACGTCAGCGCTCCCGCTCGGAGAACACGCCCCAATGCGGTGGCAGCTCGCCCAGAATACGCTTGTCGTCGTCAGCATTGCGCTGGCGTTCGGTAAGCACATCGGACGGTTCAAGCTTGACGCCATCGGCATCGAACAGTTCCGTACCCTGCCGAACCACACGCTTGTGTTTGCGCGCCGTACGGCGGGTGGCGGAGTATCCGGACACCACACGCACGGCAGACTGGTCAGATTCCGCGGACTCTTGGATGGAGGGTTCGTCGACGCTCACTTGACCTCCTGATACAGGTCGCTCAAGCGTGCCACGATGCGATCCACTTCCTTGTCTGGATTCACGAACGCGCCAACGCTCCACACGGTCATAACGGACCAGCCAAGCGATTCGATGTTCTGCAAAAGCACGCGGTGGCGTTCCCTGGTGGACTGCAATCCCATGAACTGCGCATCGTCGGTAAGCACGGCCAATGCGAACGGCTTGTCGTTCAGGCCAACCACCAGCGGCAGCTTGGAACCATTGTCGAAACCGTAGTCGACGGCCACATTCAAACCGCGGGCACGAATACGGTCGGCAAGATCGTTGAGCAATACGTTCGAACCGTTCGTCTTGACGACTGGACGCACCACGCTGTCATCGAGCTGTTCCGCCCAGCGAAGCACCGTTTTCAGCATCTTCGGACCAGCTTGGTGCAGGCGCTCGTCATCCATGTCAGCTGACGAGAATGCGGACACGATGTCAAGATGACGATCCGGCACGGCCAACGCATCCAGCAACATACCCCGTCCGCCTTCGGATTCCAACGCTCCAAACTGTTGCAGCAGCCTTCCATGAGAAGTCTTCGCGTAGCACATCGCAAGAATCGCATCGGTGGCATGCGCGCCGGCCACATCGGAAATGTCCACGATGCGCACATGACGCAAGAACATGCCCATGGCCTTGTTCTTATTGGCGATCGCCTTAAGCTCGGCTCCCAGTCGGGTGCGGAACGTATGGGTCAGCGTCACCACGGTAAGCATGTACGATGCAGGCACGATCGTGAAACCGGCGGCACGCTTGGTGATCAGCCTGACCACCTCGTCGATTTCCTGCTGGCTGCTTTCCACCAGTCCGGACGTGATGACCGGCACGCCATTGGCATCGGCCACAAAATGGTAGGCGACCTCGCCCTGCGCGCCTTCCCTGGCCACGTCGAAGGGCACGGAACCGTAGCCTTCCGATTCCAGGAACGCGTTGAGCTTCGGCGCACGGCGAACAGGACGATTGGCGATTTTCACGCTCGGCAGCAATGCGATGAGACGCTTCAGACCGTCGGAAGTGACGGTTTCGCGATGCGCGATCACCACCACCTGCTTGGCTCGGCTGATGATGCTGAGCAGTTCGATGGATTGAATATGCGCTGCGGCATCGATGATCACGACGTCGGCCAATGGCGCCGGATCGGTGATGGCCGCAAGCGTGGCAGGAGTCGCAACGAGAATAGGCTTCGCCGCGGCGAGAATCTGCGGATGCTCCTTATGCAGGCAGTTCAGCGAAACATTACGGGCGCCGGCAAGCGTGGTATGCAGCAGATTGGCCTCCTGCGTGCGCGAGAACAGCATGTCGCACAGACGGCGCATGGATTCCTGCGCCACCATCGGACCGACCGAACGCACATGTTCCACATCGACCTGGGCGAACCGCTCCGCAGCGCCCTGCAATGCCGACCCATCCTGATTGGAAATGATCGCGGAGGATTTCACGATGTCTTCGAACGCCGTGGTCCACCATGCCAGCTGCAGTTCCCCTGCAACGGCATCGTTGGCAACGCCACGATTGTTCAGATCTTCGACCAGCTCGTCGAGGCCGACCGAATGGAATTCACGTTCCAGACGGGCGCGCTCAGGCAGAATATCAAGCGACTGCTTATCGTCATACAGGGCCTTCAAACGCTCTTCGACCTGATTGAAATCAACGGTTTCAAGATTGCCGCCCTGCGGGGTTGTGGCAAGCACCGCATTCAACGCGGTCATATCCCGATTGAGATTCTCCTGCGTTTCGATAATGTCATCCAGCTTGGCGGGCAATACCGGCCAGCCGCCATGAGGCACGAACATATGCCACTGATCGGCCTGCTTGGACACCACCAGCAACGCCTCATGCAGGTTCTCCACTTGGGCGCCGACGCGCAGCAAACCCTTGGCTTCCTTGATGTGGCGGCGACGCTCCCAGAAGCCCATGGACGTACCTTCGGCCTTGCGCTCGGCCTTCGGCTTGGTCGCCTCGATCATGGAGGCAATGTCACGTTCGAAAATCTCCGGCTGGAATACGTCAAGCACACGGCGCAGGTTCTTCAGCACCATGACCTGACGGCTCCACTCCTGCGCGGTCGTGGGAATCGGGAATCCGCAGGTCTGTACCGTACTGGCCACCTGCTCGCGGGTGGCGGGCAACACCTTGCGCAACAGCTCAACCACACGCTGGTATGCGCTCACCGCCTCCTCTTCGGAATACAGCGATGCCTTATACCATGCGGTGTCGTTCTCCGTAATGGTGTATTCGCCAAGCTCGCCCGCACGCTGCAGTTTCGCAGCCCAATCCTCGATCTTGTCCGCGATGGAATGCGCGGTCTGCTTGTTCAAACGCACATGCGTGGTCGGATGGGTGGGCAATGCCGCAATCTGCGCGAGATTCTGAATCGTCTGGTAGGCGGATACACCCCACTCCTGACTCACGCCGTGAAGATCGCCCAGATAACGGGTCAAACGCGAACGCACGCCAACCAGCTCATCGGCAATCTGATCAAAACGGGAGGAAGCAACCCCCGATTGGAAGCCGACGGCTGCAATCAGCTGACGGTCAATCGCAGCGTTGGCACCATCATCGGCGATATCCAGCAGCTGTCCGCTCATTTCGTTTGCGGCAACGGCCTGTACAAAACGACGCTTCTGATCGGTCACACACGGCACATAGAGCACAGACCGTCCGTTCATCACGCAACGCGACGCAATCGCCGCGGCCTGCTCGGCGGTATTGTTGGCGATCGCACTATCCACAAACAGCGAATGGCCCGCGGAAGCAAGCTGCGAGGCGTATCGGACGGTATTGTCCGCATCGCCGACCTCATACTCGCCATGAGGATCGGCATCAAACGGACTGTACTCCGGAATTTCGGCACCTTCCAACGCTTCGGCGGCGGACTTGTCTCCCGCCAAAGCGTCCAAGGCGGTATTGCCGGTCGGACCTTGCGCCAACTGGTCGATGATCTTCCGGCTTTCCACCAGCATCTGCGATGCCGGATCCATAAAGCATCCGAGAATAATGTGCCGTTCGATCTCAAAATCAGGGAACGCGTTGGCCGCAAGGCGTGTGATGGCAGCGAACACCGCGGATGTTTCCGGCGTGCCGCTTTCGTAATTCGAACCGTCGAACAGCTTGGACTCGTCCAATACGACGTTGTTCTCGCGCAGCACGGCGGCGAAAGCCGCATTCAAGCGTACGCGCCCTGTGAACGCGATCACCGTACCGTTTTCAATATTGCGTCCTTCTTTGCGCACCTCGACCGGATACATGAGTACCGGCATCTGGTTGCCTTTCCAGATGGCCACGCCAACCACCAAAGACAGTTCGCCCACGCCGCTGACACGGCTTTTCGCCTCACGATCGTCGAGCACACGCTCCACACGACGCCCGGCGGCACGCAACATGCCGTTGTCGCGGAACAAGGAATCAAGTTGCACATGCCCGCTGGCGAACAGCTGCGCGATGCCGGACGGATGCGCATGCGTCATGTCAAGCTGGGCGCTCAGCTGCGTCACGTCCTCAAGCGGCGACGGCGATAGACCAAGACGGTACTTCTCACGCCACCCCCGAATACGATCCAGCGCGGTGACGGTCTCGTTGCTTTCGCTCATGTACTGACTCACTTCCCTACCGCTTTGCGGTATTCCGCATACCCCGGATTATGTGACAGGGCCGCGTCGATGTCTGCATTGCCCAAAGCTCCCAGCCATGCGTACAAATCGTCGTACAGCGACGGGTTCATGGCAAGGAACGGCAGCAGCTCCGGATGACGTGCCATCTCGAACTGCACGGTGAAATCGTCGGTGCGTTTGGCATCATCCGACGTCAGTCCGTCGACTTCAATGGTCTGTTCCTGCTTGGCAAGCTCTCCCTTGGCGACTCGATCGAACACCGATCCGGGTTCAAAAGCCGGTTTGAATACGCTGGTTTCGTCCGGTGTCGGCTCGCTCACAATCTGTGGCTGCTCCGTGTTATGCGGCCTGAAACGCTCGTCGTCGGCCCGCTGCGCCGCTTCTTCCGGTTGAATCGGATTGGTACCGGATTGTTCTGCAATTTCATTGCGCTGCTCGTGCGTTTTTCCGCTTGTTGTTCAGGCATGTCGCTGCTATCCGGCAATGCCACGATAATCGGCTTGCTTGGTCTTGCGCTGAATAGTTTGCTCACGGGAATCGTGTCGTGTTCGACGTCGTTGCCTGCGATGGCTTGCGTCCGCGATTGGGATTCGGGCAGCATAGCCGGCTTTTCCTTTTCGGCGGCGTTCTTCTTGGCCCCTTCTTCCGCCGCCTGCTGTTCCGCCACGGCATCTGCCTCGGCTGCGGCGTCGGCGAAGAGGTCACGTGGCGCGTTATCCACGACGTCGTTATGCTGCACCAGCGAAACGGATGGGAGATCCCCATAATCCGGCTCGTTGGATCGAACTGGCGCGAAAGACTGACGTTCGGAGCGTTGCATGAGATTCACACGATTGGCGACGTTGCGCGCGTTGAACAATGCGGTCGGCTCTCCGGCACGCAGATTGAGAATGTCGTCGACCGACATATCGGCGGCGTCGGGCTCCTGCGACGCCTCATCGGACACTGCATAGGAGAACAGATTAGATACCGGAGCTGACGTGGTACTCTCGGATTCGGGCATGGCGCTCACGCTGTCACGTTCAAAAGTGACGCGTACGTCGCCGAATTGCAAGGTCATTGGCGTGGATGGCAGTTTGAAATCCTCATCCGCGGGCAGACGCATCAATTGGCCGTTGTCGGCCACTACAAACGAACCATTGGTCGACTTGAGATCACGTACGGAAGCGTTGCCCTGCGCGTCGACTGAAACAATGGCATGCCGTTTCGACATGGATTTGTTCGTATCCATAATGTCAAGGCGCGCGAATCCGTCATCCGCCAGAGGACGTAACGGCTTGCGGCCGATTTCCACGCTTTCGCCGCTGCCCAGCTTCTTCAGTTCGGTTCCATCAACCTTGACGGTCCACTGCTGTGCCGTTCGTTGATCTTCGCTCACCGTTGTCGGCCTTCCTTTCACACATACCACTACTTGTCATTGTGTCATGCCTTGCCACGTATTTCAGGATTATGACGCGATTAATTGACAACTTTCGCCTAATTCCCCCATTGTATGGCACGATATGGAAGCATTCATGCCTAAATCGGATTTTATTGGATCGTCAGCGAAAGAAAATCCCGTAATATGCGGAAAACCCCGCCGCCTTGTGGCGAACGGGGTTTCCACTCAAGATTGTGATATGCGGCTTCAAGCCGCGCGAATCACTTGAGCTCGACGGTAGCGCCGGCTTCTTCGAGCTGGGACTTAGCCTTCTCAGCATCTTCCTTCTTGGCCTTCTCCAGAACAGCCTTCGGAGCGCCGTCGACCAGAGCCTTGGCCTCAGCCAGACCCAGGGAGGTGATAGCGCGGACGGCTTGATGACCTGGATCTTCTTGTCGCCAACGGCGGAGAGGATGACGTCGAACTCGTCCTTCTCTTCCTCAGCCGGAGCAGCAGCGCCCGGAGCGGCAACGGCGACAGCAGCCGGAGCGGCAGCCTCGACGTCGAACTTCTCTTCGAAAGCCTTGACGAACTCGGAGAGCTCAACCAGGGTCATCTCACCGAAAGCTTCGAGCAGCTCATCGTTGGTGTACTTAGCCATAATGGCTTCCTTTCATTCTTGGCGACGGTTTGATTGAAGAGGTGACCGTCACCTAAAACAATTATTTTTCTTTTATGGTCACTATCATTCACGCGGCTAACCGCAATGAAATCAGGCAGCCTTTTCCTGCTTCTCGCGGAGCGCATCGATCGTACGCACGGCCTTGGTCGGCAGAGCGTTGAACAGGTACGCGGCCTTGGACATCGTAGCCTTGATGTCGCCGGCGAACTCGGCGAGCAGCTGCGGGCGAGACTTGAGGTCTGCCAGCTTCTGGCACCTTCAGCATCGTAGACGGTGCCATCAGCGAAGCCGCCCTTGATGATCAGTGCCTTATTGGTCTTGGCGAAGTCACGCAGGGTCTTCGCAGCTTCGATGAAGTCACCCTTCACGAAGGTCACAGCGGTCGGACCGGCGAGGATCTCATCGAGACCTTCGATGCCAGCTTCCTTGGCTGCGATGCGAATCAGCGTGTTCTTAGCCACAGTGTAGGAAGTATCGCGGCCTAGCTTTTCGCGCAGTTCAGAGATCTGCGGAACGGTAAGCCCGCGGTACTCGGTCAGGTAGATAGCGTCAGCTTCACGGAACTTATCCGTAAGCTGGGCGACCACCGCTTCCTTTTCGGGCCTCTTCATGGCGTTCCTTCCTTAGTCAACCATTGACTGTGAAGCAGGAACGTTTCGCCGGACAATAAAAAAGCCCTGCACGCAGGCAGAGCAACATTCGACCGCTAAGCGGAAAGCCCTTGGTGGGCGTATGTTCTTCAACCTGCGTTGGCTTGGCGAACCAAACTTCGTGAGCGCTTGCACGCTCCAACCAACGGTCTGTGGTTTACAGGTGAATAACTTACGGTCATGCTTGGACTTGCCGTCATCCGGGCGTGTCGCGCTTTACGAAATCTTCATGACTCACTCAAGTGTTACGGTTAAGCCTTGTTCGGAATCCCACGATTCCACAAGGCGAGTCGCAATTCTCGCCGGAACGCGCCGCCCAATAGTCGGAACGTTCCTACCAACCCAAGAGAAATAGAGATAGGGAAAAATGGAAAAGTTCTTCCATCTTAAGGAGAACGGCACCACCGTGTCCACTGAGGTCATGGCCGGTCTGACCACGTTCTTCGCAATGTCGTACATCATCATCGTCAACCCACAGATACTGTCGCAAACGGGAATGCCGTGGGGCGGCGTGTTCCTTGCAACCATCATCGCAGCCATCGCGGGCACGCTCGTCATGGGCTTGTTCGCCAACGTTCCGTATGCTCAGCCGCCGGCATGGGCCTCAACGCATTCTTCACCTACACCGTTTGCTTCGGCCTCGGCTTCACCTGGCAGCAGACCCTGTGCATGGTGTTCCTGTGTGGCCTGATCAACATTCTCATCACCGTCACCAAGATTCGTAAGATCATCATCCAAGCCATTCCGGAAGTGCTGCAGAACGCCATCGGCGGCGGCATCGGCCTGTTCGTGGCCTACGTCGGCTTCCTGAACGTCGGCTTCTTCACCTTCACCACCAAGGCCGACGCCAAGAACGGCGACACCGTGCAGGCCACTCCAGGTCTGGCCGTCATGAATAATCCGACCATCTGGCTGTTCATCATCGGCCTGTTCCTCGCCATCATCCTCACCGTGCTCAAGGTGCGCGGCGGCATGCTGATCGCCATCGCGGTCACCGCCATCGCCGGCATTCCGATGGGTCAGACCACCATGGCCAACTCCATCTCCATCGGCGACACTTTCGCCCAGCTGCCGCAGACCTTTGGCGCTATCTTCAGCGCTGAAGGCTTCCCATCGCTGTTCTCCGACATGTCGAAGCTGCCGATCATTCTGCTGACGATCTTCGCATTCTCCATGTCCGACACCTTCGACACCATCGGCACGTTCATCGGCACCGGCCGCCGCACCGGCATCTTCTCCGCGGAAGACGAGGAAGCCCTCGAAAACGGTTCCGGCTTCTCCTCCAAGATGGACAAGGCCCTGTTCGCCGATTCGATCGCAACTTCCATCGGCGCCATCTGCGGCACCTCCAACACCACCACGTATGTGGAATCCTCCGCAGGTATCGCCGCTGGCGGCCGCACCGGCCTGACCTCCGTGGTCGTGGCCATCTGCTTCGCCCTGTCCGCCTTCCTCTCCCCGGTCATCTCCGCCATTCCGTCCGCCGCAACCGCAGGCGTGCTCGTGGTGGTGGGCTGCATGATGGCGTCCTCACTGAAGGAAATCGACTGGGGTGATATCTCCGAGGCCGTGCCGGCGTTCTTCGCTTCCGTATTCATGGCGTTCAGCTACTCCATCTCCTACGGCATCGCCGGCGGCTTCATCACCTACTGCCTGATCAAGACCTGCAAGGGCAAGGCCAAGGAAGTGCACCCGGTGATCTGGGTTGTGTCGCTGCTGTTCATTCTGGACTTCATCATCACCGCGATCCTGTAGTTCTGAACGTCAGGTTCAACCTGACCACCAGCCGAAATTACTGGTTCAGTAAATAAATTTAAATTCGGCAAATGGAATAGGGGCGATTCCGCTCTCACTGCGGAGTCGCCCCTATTGTTGTATCGCTTGTTTGTTGTATTACTTTTTATTGAACTGACTTACGCGATGACTTGCGAGAAGGCGTCAACCAGACTTTCCATCCAGGCCGTCAAGGAATCGTATTGTTCCGGCATTTGCTCGGTCAGATTAACCATGGGCACGTTTGCGGATTTCGCGGCATTCGTGATTTTGCCCGTCAGCTCGCTTTCCTCCTGCGTATTGACGATCAACAGTTTGATTTCACCTGATTTCAATGCGTCGGCGAACTGCCTGATATCCGTTGGTGTCGGCTCGCTTTCGTTCGCTGTGGCTCGCGCGTACCCGCTTGGCGTTGCGTCGGTCAAACCCATGTCTTCCGCCAGATAGCTTGCCACGGATTCCGTTGCCGCGTACGCCAATCCATCCGATTTCTGTTTCACTTCGGCGATTTTGCTTTCGACGTTGTTTTCTTCAGATTTCCACTGATCGTGCAGCTTGTCGAAATCACTCTTTTTCGCGGCGTCGGCCCGTTCGTACGCTTCGGTGATCGCCTGTGCCACTGCCTTGCGCACATCGGCGGAGAACCAAACATGCGGATTTTCGCCGTCATTCACCCCGCCGACTGCAGCGGCATTGACGATGGTTGCGTTGGCGGATTGCGCCGCTTTGACCGCCCATGCGTCGTAGCCGGCTCCATTGACGATGATGACTTGCGCTTTCTGCAGTTTGGCGATATCCGACGTCGTTGGCTCGTAATCATGCGCATCCACATTGGTGGAATTGATGATGCTGGTTACGTTGACGTTGCCACCGCCCAAGGTTTTCGCCACGGTACCCCACTGATTCACGAAGCGACCACTTCGATGGTTCCGTTTTTTTCGGACGACGATCGGCCGCTTCCACACGCAGCAACCGACGCAAGCATTCCTACAGAAGCAAGTGCGGCAATCGCAATTCTCACAATACGGTACATGATAGATCCTCCTAACGTGATATAACGCCATCATAACTTAATTGAGAATCATTATCAATAGAGCGTGTCGCGATCAGGTATCACATACAAAAAACTCCCGCTCAGGGGAACGGCCGCCACGAATGGGATCGAAATGGTTAGCGAAGCAACCACTTTCGACCGCACATCCGTGCGACAATCCCCCGCAAGCGGGAGTAAGAGATGATTTGCCGATCAGCCGCGTGCAAGCTCGTAGGAAAAGGAGCCTTGCCAAGGCAAGACACTATTTCCTGCCTCGATGCTGTCGCACCTCGGCGCCGCCTACAAACAGTCCACTGGACTGTTTGCTTAACGGCGTCGCCCTGGACCGACGCTACGCTTTGGCGGATCGGCTTTGCCGATCAGCCGCGTGCAATTAAGGAGCTTCGCAAAGCGAAGCACAATTTGCTGGCTCGCTAAAGCTCGCTTGCGTCGGTCCTCTGGACCGACGCTACGCTTTGGCGGATCGGCTTTGCCGATCAGCCAAAGCGTCCCGATACGTAGCGCTCGGCTTCTTCGTTCTGGGGGTTGTTGAACATGGTGGTCGTGTCGGTGAAGTACTCGAGGTGACCCGGTTGGCCGACTGCCTTCAGGTTGAAAAAGGCGGTGTAGTCAGCGATACGGGCGGCCTGCTGCATGTTGTGCGTCACGATCACGATGGTGTAGTCGTTCTTGAGCTCGTTGATCAGATCCTCGACAGCCAGCGTCGAAATCGGGTCAAGAGCGGAGCACGGCTCGTCCATCAGCAGCACCTGCGGGTGCACGGCCACAGCGCGGGCGATGCACAGACGCTGCTGCTGACCGCCGGAAAGGCCGATGCCAGGATTGTCAAGACGATCCTTGACCTCGTTCCACAGGTTGGCGCCACGCAGAGCCCACTCGACCAGATCGTCCGCATCGGATTTCGAGATCTTGCGGTTGTTGAGCCTCACGCCAGCGAGCACGTTCTCGCGGATGGACATGGTCGGGAACGGGTTCGCACGCTGGAACACCATGCCGACATCGCGACGCACGGCAACCGGGTCGATGTCCTTGTCGTACAGGTTCTTGCCTTCCAGCAACACCTCGCCTTCGCAGTGGGCGCCCGGAATGATCTCGTGCATGCGGTCGAGCGTGCGCAGCACCGTGGACTTGCCACAGCCGGAAGGTCCGATGAAAGCGGTGACCTTGTTGGCTTCGATGTTGATGTTCACATCTTCAACGGCCAGGAAGTCGCCGTAGTAGATGTTCAGATGATTGACATCAATACGTTGTCCCATTTTGGTTCCTTATATGTTGTTTCTGTATGTAAGACTACCGCTCATCGTTCCGACTTGACGGCGAAGACCTTCGCCACGAGTCGACCGATAAGGTTGAGGATAAGCACGATGAGGATCAGCACGAGAGCCGCGGCCCATGCGCGTTCCATCGGGATGGTGGTCACGCAGGAAGCGTCGGCGGAAGCCGGGCAATTCGCGTTGAGCTTGGAGTACTCCTGGTAGACGTACACCGGAAGGGTGGTCATCTGGCCGGAGAAGAGGTTGACGTTCGTGGAGGCGATGTAGCCTGCGGTCATCAGCAACGGAGCGGTCTCACCAATCACACGGGCGACGGCGAGAATCGCACCGGAAACAATGCCCGGCAAAGCGGTACGCAACACAATCTTCGTAATCGTGCGCTGCTTGGTAACACCCAAAGCATACGATGCTTCACGCAAGTCGTGAGGCACGATCTTCAACATTTCTTCAGAGGACTTGACCACGGTCGGCAGCATCAGCAGCGACAGTGCCACGGAACCTTCGAAACCGTTGATGGTACCAGGTCCAATCAGAATCGTGAACATCGAGAATGCGAACAAACCTGCGACGATGGACGGAATACCGCTCATCACGTCGACCAGCAGGGTGATGACGCGAGCCAGCTTGCCACGGTTGGAATATTCCACCAAGTACACGGCGCACATCAGACCGATCGGAATGGAGATGATCATGGCGCCGAACGTGATTTCCAGCGTACCGATGATGCGTGCTGAATGCCGCCGTAACCACCGGACGGCGTCGGATTGCCGCCGACCACACCGGTCATGTTATAGCTCAGGAAGTTGAGGTTCAGCCTCTTGACACCGTTGACGATGGTGGTGAGCAGCACCGAGAACAGCGGAATCAGCGCCACAATGAACGCAAGAGCGATCAGCACGCGCATCGCAAGATCCTTGCGCTTACGTGCAGCGGTAAAGGAACGCGTCGGCTTGAACTTGTCGAAATCGATGACGGGGGCACCGTCCATCGGAGAAGCGTTGTTATTCACTGCGGTCATCACGCACTCGCTTTCTCGGTAAGCTTACGGGCGATGAAATTCACCACGAAAGTAATGAGGAACAGCACCAGGCCGGTGCCGATCAGCACGGACACGCCGAGATTGTTGGCTTCCGGATACTGTGCGGCGATGTTGGCTGCGATCGTCTGGTTCTGCGAAGCCTGCAGCAGCTTGATGGAGTAGTTGAGACCTGGAGACAGGATCATGAGCACGGCCATGGTTTCGCCAAGCGCACGACCCAAGCCAAGCATGGAAGCGGACACCACACCGGACTTGCCGAACGGCAGCACCGCAAGCTTGACCATTTCCCACTTGGTGGCGCCAAGAGCAAGCGCGGCCTCTTCCTGAAGGCGCGGAGTCTGCAGGAAGATATCGCGAGACATGGAGGTGATGATCGGCAGGATCATGACTGCCAGCACCACGGCCACGGTGGCGACGGTACGGGAAGGATTGGCGGCCGGACCTGCGAACAGCGGAATCCAGCCAAGATACTTGGCCACCCAATTCCAGAACGGGTAGATGGCGGGCACCAGCACCAGGCCGCCCCACAGACCGTAGATAACGGACGGGATTGCGGCAAGCAGATCGACCACATAGCTCAAGACAGTGGCGAGCTTCTTCGGCGCATAGTGCGAGATGAACAATGCGATGCGACCGACACGAAGAAGGAAATCAACAGTGCCAGCGCGGAGATCAACACAGTGCCGAACAGCAGCGGTCCGACGTAGCCCCAGAAGCTGGAGGCCTTGCCGCCGGTGAAGTTGCTGATGGTGTCGCTGTTGGCCTGCTGATCGCCGCCGATCAACGGCCATGCGCGGAACAGCAGGAACAGCGCGACGGCGGCGAGCACTACGAGGATCAGGATGCCGCAGGCGTAGGCCACGCCCTTGAACACCTTATCCGCGTTTTTGCCGCTCACCGGCTGCTGTGCCGTTTTGCTTTGCGAACTCACGGGTTCTCCTTAACTTGCGATTGTTTGAAACAGATCTGCGATTACTTGCGATGACTGCGTTTTTTGTTTTACCTGCAGGTACCGTTTCAGGCCGCACCCGCTTTCATGTTGCGGCTGCGGCCTGAAACAGACGGTCAGTTGCCGTTCACCGAGAGCCTATCGCTTACTGTATCAAAGCTCACTTGGTTTCGATGGCGTCGATGGACTTGAGGACCTTCTGGCGCATGGTGTCGGACAGCGGAGCGGAGCCTGCTGCGGAGGCAGCGGTCTGCTGACCTTCGTCGCTGACCACGTAGGTGAGCCAGGACTTGACGAACTTGGCGGTGTCGGCATCCTTGTATGCCGGGCAGGCGATGTCGTAGGAGACAAGCACGATCGGGTAGCGCCAGCCTCGGTGGTGTTGTGGTCGAGCTTGACGACCACGCGGTTGTCGCCAGTGGCGGATTCGTCGAGCGGGGAAGCGTCCACAACCTTGGCAGCGGCTTCAGCGGAGAACGGCACGTAATCGTCGCCGACCTTCACTGCAACGGTGCCGAGCTCGCCAGCCTGGGAAGCATCGGCGTAGCCGATGGTGCCGTCAGCCTGCTGCACGGTGGAGATCACGCCGGAAGTACCCTTAGCGCCCTGGCCAACCTCGTTCGGCCAGTTCTCGCCGAGCTCGTAGCTCCAAGCGTCGCCAGCAGCATCCTTGACGTAGCTCAGGAAGTTCTTGGTGGTACCGGACTTGTCGGAGCGGTGCACCACGGTGATGTCGAGATCAGGCAGGTCGACCTTCGGGTTCTGCTGCTTGATGGCGTCATCGTTCCACTTGGTGATCTTGCCGTCGAAGATCTTGGCGATGGTGTCGGCGTCCATGTTCAGGGTCTTGCCCTTGCCGGAGATGCCGTTGAGGTTGAAGACCACGGCGATCGGGGAGACGTAGACCGGGATGTCGAAGGCGTTGCCGGAAGCGCACACGCTCTTGGACTGCTCGACCTCGTCATTGGACAGGGCGGCATCGGAGCGGCCCATGCGGTGGCGCCGGTCAGAAAGGTGGAAACGCCAGCGCCGGAACCAGACGGGTTGTAGGCGACCTTGGCATCCGTTGGTGCCCTGGAAGCCGGCGATCCAGGCTTCCACAGCAGTCTGCTGGGAGGAAGCGCCAGCGCCGGAGAAGTTGCCGGACACGGCTTCGGTGGTCTTGGTGTCGGTGCTAGCCGAAGAATCAGTGTTGGAAGCAGTGTTGTCGCCGCAAGCCGCGACAGAAGCCAGCATCACAATGCCGGACACAGCTGCAATGGAGCGTACGAGAATGGAATTACGCATTATTCTTTTCCCTCTGTCAACATTCTGATGGCGTATGTTTCTGACATTTCATATGCTGTTGTCGCCATCGTTCTTCATGACACTGTCAAGCCTATTGGTGGTTTGGGTCCCGCAAAACCAAAATCGTGAACGGAAGATGAACACTCTACGACACTTCGGACGTTTTCGTCATTTCCATTCACCGATCTTCGGCGACTACCGTGATACCACGGTCTTACATTCAGTTATCAATTAATAATCAATTATTCGGAAACTTACGATGAGTACTGGAATCGCAGTGTTTTATCTTATATATTTCCATCTATCGCGATATTTCCGCTTTATTCCGCAGGAACGTCAATTTTGTAGCCCAAACCGCGCACGGTGGTCAGATATTTCGGATGCGCCGGATCCTCCTCGATTTTGGAGCGGACACGCTTGACGTGTACATCCAACGTTTTGGTGTCGCCAACGTAATCGGACCCCCAAATGCGGTCGATCAGCTGGTGGCGGGTCATCACACGGCCCTTGTTCTGCATGAGATATTCGAGAAGCTCGAATTCCTTCAGCGGGAAGAACACGTTCTCTCCGCGCACCATCACCTCATGCTGGCCGATCTTCATGGAAATGTCGCCGCAGATCAGCGGAATATCGTCATCGGAGGATTCCGTCGCGTCGGCCACCATCTGGTTGCGTCGCAGCACCGCACGCACCCGCGCCAGCAGCTCGCGGAACGAGTACGGCTTGGTGATGTAGTCGTCCGCGCCGATTTCCAAACCGACCACCTTGTCGATTTCCGCGCTTTTCGCGGTGAGCATGATGATCGGTACACGGCTTTGCTCACGAATTCTGCGACATAGCGCGGTGCCGTCAAGCCCGGGCAGCATCAGATCGAGCAACACCAAATCGATGCCGCCTTTGGTGAACAGTTCCAGCCCTTCCTCGCCGGTGGCCGCGGCGGACACGTCGTAGCCTTCGCGGGTGAGCTGGTAGACCAGCGGCTCTCGATACGATTCCTCGTCCTCGACGATCAGAATACGTGTCATCAGTGCTTCTCCTCCATTGCTCTGTTGATGGGAACGTTGCTTGTTATTTACTGTATTCGGTTTAGCTCAGATTATTCGGATTACTCGGATTGCGTAGTTTCGATGCGTTCGGTTTCGCCCGTCACTTCCATGCGATCCGCTTCCGCAGTTTGTACGTTTCCCGCAGTCTCTGCAGTTTCCGCTGTTTCCACCGCTTGTGCCTGAGGCAGGGTGATGGTGAAGGTCGATCCCTCCCCCTCACGCGACCACACGGCGATAGTGCCTCCGCAATCCTGCACGCAATGTTTGGTGATGGCCAAACCCAATCCTGTACCCCCTGTTTCGCGGGAACGTGCGGGATCGACACGGTAGAATCGCTCGAAAATACGATCCAGCGAGGATTCCGGAATGCCAATGCCCTGATCGACGACACGAATCGCAACCTTGCCATCGCCACTGCCGATGCCGACTGCGACGGTGGTGTGTTCCGGAGAATAGTTGACGGCGTTCTCCACCAGATTCTTCACCGCCGTTTTGATGGTTTCGTGGTCGGCTTCAATGAACACGTCATCATGGTCAACGCCGTTTTCCGCGCCCTCGGCATGCACCAGCTTCGACTGTCCGTTCAGCGAAAGCACCAGATTGATGTGCTTCGATTCGGCCTTCACCTGGTTTTCGACGATCGCCTCGCGTACCAACGCAAGCACGGAAAGCCGTTCCGCGTTCAGCACCGCAGCCGTGCTTTGCGCCTTCTGCAAGTCGATCAAGCGATGCACCAATTCCGTCAATCGTTCGGATTCCTTGGAAATGCGGCCCGCAAAATACTTCACCATGCCGGGATCGTCCGCAGCGTCGCCGATCGTTTCGGCAAGCAGGGAAATCGCACCGGCAGGAGTCTTCAATTCGTGCGAAACGTTCGTCACAAAATCGCGTCGCATAATCTCAAAACGACGCTGCTCGCTCATATCCGAAATGAAAATCGCAAAAAGATCATCGGAGATCTGACCGACCCGCACATGCAGATACAGCGTGTCGGAAGGACGGAACTTACCTGCCTCAATGCCTTTGCCGTCAGTGTTTTTCGCGGCCGCACGGGCGGCTCGATCCAGCGGAATCGACAATTCGCGTTCGCGCACCACGCTGTCGGTCGACACCAATCGCAGAATATCGCGGATTTCGGCAAGCGTCATCGCACTGTCCTCAACAATGCCGAAACGTTGCGCGCCCGGGGAAACGTATGTGACCGACGCCAGTGAATCGACGACGATCAACGCCTCCGGCATGACGGCGATCAGCTGGCGTTCCGTGGACTGCACGGGCACGCGCGGCCCGAACAGCGACATGTTCTTCTGCGCGCCGAACAGGCTTGGATCGTTCGGGTCGATCTCATCCTCCCCCAATTGCACGCCACGGGCACGCCCCAGCACAAAGGCGACCACAGCGACGGCAACAACCACAATCGCCATCACCACGTGCTCCAGCGTCATACGTTAACCTTCCGATAATCCGTCATTCTTCTTCAACAGTAGCGGTTCCGGAAAGCGATTTCCGTGCGCGATTCCCTCACGCCATCGGAAGTTTCCCCGCAGTTCACTTTCGTGAGATTCGCCATACCGAAATATGAGACGGCCCGTCCAGCAACCGATGCGTTGGACGGGCCGTCTTTCATGCGCTTACATGCGCTTGACGATGTTCACCGCGATTTTCGCCGCGGTGTCGGCATATTCGGAAATGTCGAATTCCTTGAATTCCACGTAATCCGTGTCGGCATTGTCGCTCAACGCGCGGATGACCAGCACGGGCAGGCCGTTGCGCGCCGCGACATGCGCCACCGCGGCGCCTTCCATTTCGACCGCGTCCGCGCCGGTTTCGCGAATCACCTGCTCCACTTTCTTCGGATCGTCCACGAAATAGTTGCCCGTGGCGATGATGCCGGTGATGTGATGCACGCTCAGATCGGTCAGCACCTTATCGGCGACTTCGATCAGACGGTCGTCGGAGTGGAATTCCTCCACCGGCTGGTCCGCAGTGCCTGGCTTCCACTGGCCGACGAGACGCATGTCGGTGTCGAGGTAGCGCAACGTGCCGCCAAGCACCACGTCGTTGATGTGCAGATGCGTGTTGAGATTGCCTGCGATGCCGGAGAAGATCACGGCGTCAGGCTGGTCCGCGTCGATGAGATGCTGCGTGGTGGCGGCGATATTGACGGTGCCATGCCGCCGACCGTTGCCGCAACGTTGACGCGAGTGCCTTGTTGGTTTCGATGGTGCCGCGTGTCACGCTGACGCCGGCTTCCTCCGTTACGGTGATGTCGCTCAATGCGGATGCGATATTGGCGACTTCCTCGTCCATGGCGCCGATGATGGCGATTGTGCTCATGCGTTCGTTCCTTTCGATTGCTTCACGCTTTTCGCTCGGTTTCGCTTATTTTCGCTTCGCTCACTTCCAGCGGCGCTTGCCCACAGCTTGCGCAAGTTCGCGCAGCAACGCTTCCGTAATCTGCCAGCTCAAGCATTTGTCGGTGATGGATTGACCGTACGTGAGTTCGGCGAGCGGTGCCGGTTTTTGACTGCCACCTTCGATGAAGCTTTCCATCATGATGCCGGTGATGCCTTCCTCACCTTCGGCGATACGGCTTGCGATATTACGTACCACTTCGACTTGGCGATGTTCGTCTTTGCCGGAATTGCCGTGCGAGCAGTCCACGATCAGACCGTGTGCCGCCGCGGATTCGACCGGCATTTCCTCACGGATGAGCTTCATGGCATTCGCCACGGATTCGGCGTCATAGTTCGGGCCGCTGCTCGAACCACGCAATACCACATGGCAGTCGGGATTGCCGAGCGTTTTGACTACGGCCGCACGACCCATATGATCGATGCCGAAGAACGTATGCTGCTGTGCCGACGCAAAACACGAGTCGGTCGGCGCTTTGATGGAACCGTCGGTAGCGTTTTTGAAGCCGATCGGCATCGACATGCCCGAAGCGAGCTGGCGGTGCACCTGGCTTTCCGTATTGCGAGCGCCGATCGCACCCCAGCTGACCGCGTCGGAAATGTATTGCGGGCTGGTTGGTTCCAGGAATTCCGTGGCGGTGGCCAAACCTGCGTCCAATACGCCAAGCAGCGTACGACGGGCCAAAAGCAGGCCTTTTTTGATATTGCAGCTGCCGTCGATGTCGGGATCGTTGATCAAGCCTTTCCAACCGACCGTCGTACGCGGTTTTTCGAAATACACGCGCATCACAATCAGCAATTCTCCGCCCAGCTCGTCTTTCAACGCAGCCAAGCGACGGGCGTAATCGAGTGCGGCAGCCGGATCATGCACGGAACACGGACCGACGATCACCAGCAATCGATCGTCCTGGCCGTACAGGCAGGCACGAATCTCATCGCGTGAATAGGCGACGATCTCTTGCGCCTGATCGCTGAGCGGCAGGTCCCCCAACACCTGCGCCGGCGTGGGAAGCACCTCGAATTCAAGCACCCTGCGGTTCACGATGCGGCTGATGCCGACCTGATCTTCCCAGCGTGGCACATCCGTAGCCACCAGCGGATTCTTTCCCTCATCCATGGCCTCGCGGATGGCGCGAAGCTCTTCAGGCGTGTTCAGCTGCTGCTGCATTTCACTGCTCTCCTTGACAATCACCTATCTCCCCAAGAATATCAATCAAATGGCAGTCGCTATGCAAAAACCGTGCGATTACGCAGTTACGCGTATTCCGCACGGTTAGTTATTTGCGATTATTTGCGCTTATTTGGCGAGTGCGCGACGGCTTTCGACCGCATCGGCAAGCGTGTGCAGCAACTGTTCGGTACGTTCCCACGGCACGCAGCGTCGGTGATGGATTTGCCGTACTCGAGCTGGTCGAGCGGAGCGGGCTTCTGATTGCCGGCTTTCAGGAAGCTTTCCATCATGATGCCGCTGATGCCCGACTCTCCCGTTGCGATGCGGGAGGCGATGTTTTCGATCACTTCGCTTCGCGCACTTCGTCCTTGCCGCAGTTGCCGTGCGCCGCGTCGATGACAAGACCGTGTTCGCTCGGGCCGGACGCCTTGGAAACCTTCAGATCGGCCAACGCCTTCGCCACGGATTCGGTATCGTAGTTCGGGCCGTGCGAGGAGCCGCGCAACACCAGATGGCAATCGGGATTGCCCTTGGTTTCGGCGGAAATCACACGACCGTCAAGATTGATGGACAGGAAATGATGCTCGAAGGCGGCCGCGAAGCAGGAATCCGCTGCGGCTTGATCGAACCGTCGGTGGCGTTCTTGAAGCGATTGGCATCGACATGCCCGACGCGAGCTCGCGATGCACCTGGCTTTCGGTGTTGCGAGCGCCGATCGCACCCCAGCTAATCAGGTCGCAGATGTACTGCGGGGTGATCGGATCCAGCCATTCCGTGGCTGCCGGGAGTCCAACGCTCAGCACGTCGGTCAGCACCTTGCGTGCGAGCCACATGCCCTTGCGAATATTGAACTGGCCGTCGAGATCGGGATCGTTGATCAGACCCTTCCAACCGATGGTGGTGCGCGGCTTCTCGAAATACACGCGCATCACAATGACCAGTTGGTCTTCCAGTTCTTTTTTGACCGCGGCGAGTTTTGCCGCGTATTCGTGCGCCGCTTTCGGATCATGAATCGAGCATGGGCCGACGATGGCAAGCAGACGATCGTCTTTGCCGTTGAGCACATCGCGGATTTCCTGACGGGACTTCAACACCAGATCGCTCATCTCATCGGTGAGTGGAATTTCCTTCAGAAAATATCGGGGAGCCGGAATCGGGTCTAGCTGTCGAATATTGATATCCACGGTCTCCGGAAACACGGCGTTATCCAACAACTGCGCATCCTTCGAACTATCTGGACCGCGAAGACCTGACATCTCTTCTGCTCCTCCTTATACCTGCATACCTGCTTCATGCATACTGTGCATGGATGATAATCACCGAAGTTACCTTAACGGATAAAAGTGGAATAACACGAATGCCGACTGCATGCTGGACTTTTTGCGAAGTCCCATGCAGTCGGCATTCGTCAATCGGTTTGTCGGTTTACGTATCAGTCAGCCAGAGCGCCCATCGGATCCCATGCGGGGAGCATGGTGCTGGCTCGTCAAGAGCGGCCTGATATTCGGCAGGGAGCAGCGCCTTCGGCACGGCGACCTCGTACACGTATTCGGTGAACCAGTCGTCGCTCATAGTGAAGTAGCCCTTGTCTGCGATCTTGTCGCCCCAAGAGTTCTCCACACGCCAACGACGGGTGGTCGTGCCGTCTTCGGCCACGTCCACGCCGACGAACGCCATAGCGTGGTTCATCGCGGAATCGGCGAAACGCACGCGATCTTCCTTGTTCAGATCGAAGTCGACGCCATACACCTTGCCGTATTCAAACAGATCAGTAGCCCAAGCGCCGTTTTCACGATCCATCATCGGGTGGCAGTCAGCACCGAACCATACTGGAATGCCCTGCTCTTCGAGAATCTGACGCACGCAATCCTTCATGAACTGGTTCGGCACGTTCAGGTATTCGGTCGGGTCTCCCCCGGCCACATTACCCAAGTGCTCGATACCGATCTTCTTGCCCTTCGCATGCTCCTGACGAGGATCGTCGACCAGGCACACGTAGCTTTCCAAATCGGCGGAACCGACGTACTTCTGCCAGAATTCCACAGGCGTGACCTCACCATCGCGGTGGAACTCGCCGTCCTTGTCGGTCCACTCCCAGTCGAAGCTCTTCGGCGGCTCGCCCAAGTGAATCGTCAGAATGCGGTGTCCGGCGGCGGTCGCTTCGGCGATTACCGATCGATCGAAGCCGGATCAGCATACATGTGCGCGACGGCCGTATGCAGCAGGCGACGCAATTGCACGTTCATTTCGCCGGTGTTCTTGGAGGATTCGGTTTCCGGGAACAGATCCTTCGGAACG
>ENA-OQDD01000188-OQDD01000188.1-human-gut-metagenome-genome-assembly--contig:-NODE-188-length-25913-cov-4.187195_pt1 | contig 25913 bp, 24 predicted proteins | sample MGYA00242507_ERZ504598 | MGnify/ENA primary metagenome ERZ504598 (study PRJEB26092, sample SAMD00036318) | human gut metagenome | host: Homo sapiens | study: EMG produced TPA metagenomics assembly of...
GCACTCTACATCAGCGCATATTCGATGCGCTTACGCTCACTTGGCGATGTACTTCTTGCAGGCCTTGAAAGCGCTGTAGCAGCATACTGAGCGGTGGAGCCGAGCTCCTCCTCGATCTCGAGCAGGCGGTTGTACTTGGCAATACGCTCGCCACGAGCCGGAGCACCGGTCTTGATCTGGCCGGTGTTCTTTGCCACAGCCAGGTCGGAGATGGTGGTGTCCGGGGTCTCGCCGGAACGGTGGGAAACCATGGAGGTGAAGCCGTTCTTGGTGGCCAGCTCGATGGCGTCGAGGGTCTCGGTGACGGTACCGATCTGGTTCAGCTTGACCAGCAGGGAGTTGGCGGCGCCGAGCTCGATGCCCTTAGCCAGACGTGCCGGGTTGGTGACCAGCAGGTCGTCGCCGACGAACTGCAGACGATCGCCGAGCTTGGCGGTGATGGCAGCCCAGTCTTCCCAGCCTTCTTCCTGGAACGGATCCTCAATGGAGACGATCGGGTACTCGTTGATGAGGTTCTCGTAGAAGTCGAGCATGTAGCCGGCTTCACGATCGTCGCCTTCGAAGTGGTACTTGCCGGTCTCCTTGTTGTAGAACTCGGAGGAAGCCACGTCGAGGGAGATGCCGATCTGCTTGCCCGGCTCGTAGCCGGCGGCGGAGATGGCGTCCATGATGTAGTTCAGGGAGTCCTTGTTGGACTTCATCTTCGGAGCGAAGCCACCCTCGTCGCCGAGGCCAGTGGCCAGGCCTTCCTTCTTCAGGACGTTCTTCAGGGTGTGGTAGACCTCAACGCCTGCACGCAGAGCCTCGCTGTAGGTGTCGAAGCCGTACGGGGAGATCATGTACTCCTGAATGTCGGTGGCGAAGTCAGCGTGAGCGCCACCGTTCATGATGTTCATGTTCGGAACCGGCAGGATGTGGCCGTTGGTGCCGCCGATGTAGCGGTACAGCGGCTGGCCCGCGGACTCAGCGGAGGCGTACAGAGCAGCCAAGGACACGCCGAGGATGGCGTTGGCGCCCAGACGACCCTTGTTCGGGGTGCCGTCGAGCTCGATCATGACCTCATCGAGAGCGCGCTGGTCGGAAGCATCCATGCCGATGACCTTCGGAGCGATCTCTTCGTTCACGCCTTGACGGCATTGAGAACACCCTTGCCCTGATACACGGACTTGTCGCCATCGCGACGCTCCCAAGCCTCAGCTTCACCGGTGGAAGCACCGGACGGAACGAGGCCCAGGCCCTGAGCACCGTCTTCGGTGTCGAGAACGACCTCAACGGTCGGGTTGCCGCGGGAATCGAGAATCTGACGCGCGTAAACGCTTTCAATTACTGCCACAACTACTCCTTATAAACGTTAGGTTGTGATGACATTGCCTAGAATAGTGCGTTTTGTGGACGTATGGCAAACTTATCCGACACGATTTGTGTGAACGCTCACACAAATCGTGTCGGATGCGTCTGGAACTTCACCTGCTATTTCCTTGGCGTTGGCTTCCAGTCAAGGTCATCCAGCAATTGGTTCGTCCAACCAACGATTTCATCAGAGCTCATTGGACCAGATCCCAGCGAACCTGCGAACGGCGCGGGAATCAGGTATGTTTTAGTCATCGGACGGTATTGAATGCCCTTGTAGATTCTGGCCATGCGCATTTGCACGGATTCTCGCGGCTCGAATTTGGCGACACGAACGTTACGGCCTTGCCCGATGATTTCGGTAATGCCCAACTTCCTTGCTTGAACCGAAGTCTCGCCACATCGAACAGCGCCTCGAAATCGACCGGAGGCTTGCCGTAACGATCCGTAAGCTCATCACGCAACTCGTCAAGATCGGCTTCCGTACGAGCACCCGCCAACTTGCGGTAGGCTTCCAATCGCAATTTGTCGGAATCGATGTAGCTGACGGGAATGGACGCTTCGATCGGCAGATCGATGGTGACAGCAACCGATTCCGTACGTTCCGGTTCCTTGTACTGCTCGACGGCCTCGGACACCATGCGCACATACAGATCGAAACCAACACCCTCGATATGCCCGCTCTGCTCGTCGCCCAGCAGATTGCCGGTGCCACGCAGCTCAAGATCCTTCATCGCCACGTCAAAACCTGAACCGAGCGCAGTGTTCTGCGCGATGGTGGCCAGTCGGTCATGCGACTGCTGGGTCATCGGCTTGGTTGGATCATATAGGAAGTACGCGTAGGCACGCTCACGGCCTCGCCCGACACGACCACGCAACTGATGAAGCTGGCTTAGGCCGAAACGGTCGGCATGATCGACGATCAACGTATTCGCATTGGAAATATCAAGACCGGTTTCGATGATGGTGGTGCATACGAGCACATCAATGTCGCGATGCCAGAAGTCTCGGATCACACCGTCGAGCTGCTTCTCCCCCATCTTGCCATGGGCGATGCCGACATGCGATTCCGGCACCAGCTCGTGAATCTTCGCGGCAACCGAAGCGATGTCTTGCACTCGGTTGTGCACGTAGAACACCTGGCCACCGCGCAACAGCTCACGCCTGACCGCAGCAGTGACCTGAGCATCCTCATACGCGCCAACGTAGGTAAGCACCGGCAAGCGGTCTTCCGGAGGCGTGGCCAACGTGGACATTTCACGAATGCCTGTAACGGCCATCTCCAGCGTTCGCGGAATCGGTGTTGCCGACAGACTCAGCACATCCACATTGGTACGCAGCGCCTTCAACGTCTCTTTGTGTTCGACTCCGAAACGCTGCTCCTCATCGATGATGACCAGTCCCAGATCCTTGAATTTGACCTTCGGTCCGAGCAGTTTGTGCGTGCCGATCACCACATCGACGGAACCGTCTTCAAGTCCCTTGATGGTGTCGTTGATCTCCTTGGTGGTTTGGAAACGGCTCATCGCCCTTACTTCCACCGGGAATCCTTCAAAACGTTCGGTGAACGTCTCGAAATGCTGTTGCACCAGCAATGTGGTCGGCACCAGCACAGCCACCTGTTTGGAATCCTGCACCGCCTTGAATGCGGCACGTACGGCGATTTCGGTTTTGCCGAATCCCACGTCGCCGCAAATCAGGCGATCCATCGGCACGGGCTTTTCCATATCGGATTTGACTTCGTCGATGGTGGTCAGCTGATCGGCGGTTTCTTGGTATGGGAAAGCGTCTTCCAATTCTTTCTGCCATGGGGTGTCTTTGCTGAAGGCATACCCCTGCATGCGTTGGCGTGCCGAATACAGTTTGACCAGATCTTCGGCGATTTCGTGCACATGCTTACGTGCTTTCGCCTTGGTAGCAGCCCAGTCGGATCCGCCCAGTTTGTTGAGTTTTGGAGCGTCGGCACCGATGTATTTGCTGACTTGGTCAAGCTGGTCGGTGGGGATGAACAGTTTGTCGGCAGGTGCGCCGCGCTTGCTGGATGCGTATTCGATGACCAGATACTCGCGTGTGGTCTGGTTGGCGCCCGCTCCGATGGTACGCTGGCGCATTTCGAGGAACCTGCCGATGCCATGCTGCTCATGCACCACGTAATCGCCGGCTTTGAGCTCCATAAGGTCGATGGCCTTACGGCGACGTTTCGGTGTTTTTGCCTGTCCCGCGACCGATGTACGTCCGGTCAGGTCGCGTTCGGTAAGCAGTGCGACTTTCGCGGCATTATCGACGAATCCGTCGATGGCACGCGATCTGATGCAGTCGAAGTTGGCGATTCCCGTTTCGTTGATGGCACGTTTGAGTCGAACAAGAGTGCCTTGCGCTCCTGCAGTGACGGTGACGGCATAGCCGGCATCAAGAAGACCTTCGATACCGGAAGCTGTCTTGGCCTCATCTCCGCGATATTCTCCAGGATTGGTGGCGTCGAGCTGAACGCGGCCTTCCCTACTGGAGTCCACACCGAAACTCGTAAGCTTCCATACGTCATGCCTAGAGAACACCAGTGAGGAAATCGTTTCCTCAAAATCGTAGAAATTCGCCTGATCGAATGTGATTGGAGCACCGGCACCATGACCGGATGCAGCAACATGCCAACTGGCTGCAAGGAATTCATTAGCCGTTTTGGCAAGATCGTCGGCAGCGCGACGCAATTTTTCCGGATCGGACAGCATCACCAACGCACGCTTGGGAAGCATGCCCTGCACCGGTTCCATATCATCGACCAATGCGGGAAGCAACGATTCCATGCCTTCGACAGGAATGGCGTTGACAATGGATTCAAGCATGTCTTCGGCGTTTGGAATGGAGCCGATCAGGGATTTCGCACGCACGCGCACCTTTTCGGTCAGCTGCAGCTCACGGCATGGCGTGGCCCAGACCATCGGAATGTCACTGCCATACGTAGCTGGTCGGATGCATGGAATTCCTTGATGGTATCGATTTCGTCACCGAAGAATTCGATACGAACCGGATGCGGCAATGTTGGAGGAAACACGTCGATAATGCCGCCTCGCACTGCGAATTCACCACGATCCATCACCAAGTCGACTCGAGTATACGCATTCTCCACCAGTCGATGCGACGCCTCATCGAGCGCCAACTCCTCACCTTGGGAGAACACCAGCGCTCCACATCCCCCAAGCCCGCAACCACAGGCTGAATCAGGGAACGCACCGGCATGACGAGAATCCTGATGGGGCCAAACAGCTTGCTTCCCTCTTGAGTGCATCAGTCTGCGGAACACCGCCATACGGCTCGCCACGGTATCGGCGCGAGGCGAAAGACGTTCGTGCGGCAAGGTTTCCCACGCTTCAAGCTGTGCCACATCGTTTGGATCGCCGGAATACCACGAACGAATCGCCTCAACCATTTCCTCGGCCTCGCGCCCGGAAGCCACCACAAGCACAACCGGTCGTGTTCCCGCTGCCCCGGCAGCGAGCGCCGGACGCAATCCTTCGGGAACGCCAACGGTGATGCTGGGGTCTATGTCGGATTCCGGCACTTCGATCTCGTCGGAAATCAGCGCACGAAAATCCTCATCGGTTTCGAGTACGTCGAGAATGCCAGCCAGCGAACCTGACGTCGGCAGTTGCACCGGTTCAGCGGCCATTGAACTGCTCCTGAGCCTTGGCGAGGCCGTTGAAGATGATGGTTTCCGCCGCGTCGGCACCGTCGGCAAGGAATTCCGGAAGCTGCTTGCGCTGATCCGGACCGAATCCGCCCAGCACCCAATTCACCGTGTTGTCGTGGGCGTGGGCGCGCGTTGCGCATGACCGACTCCCATGCGCACTCGGGCATACTTTGGCGTTCCCAAGGCACGATCAATTGATTTGATGCCGTTATGGCGCCTGCGGAGCCACCTGCCTTGACTTTGATACGTCCGAAATCAAGATCCATGTCGTCGTGAATCACCACAATATGGTCTGGTTCAATCTGATAGTAGGCACTGATGGAAGCCAACGCATTGCCTGACTCGTTCATGTAGGTGAGCGGCTTTGCCAGGAAGAATTTGACGTTACGGCAGACAGGTTCATCACGCCTTTGCCGAGCATGGCAAGCCCTTTATGGTCGGAAAAGTTGACCGACCAACGTTCGGCCAACAGATCGGCCGCCATAAATCCCATATTGTGACGGGTGCCTTCGTATTTGGATCCCGGATTGCCAAGTCCTGCGATCAACCAGAAATCAGATGCCATTGAAATCGTTCCATTCATTCATACATACGTTTGTGCGCGTTCATATTGCGTCACGTTGTCTCGTCTTGATAACCGCAAAGATTGTACTTACAGGTCGAGATACCAGTAACTCATGTCACGCATGGTGCCGGTGGAATCGGTGGCGGCAGTTGCATGAGGCCAAACTGTGTAAAACCGAACCGTTTCATCAGTGCGATCGAACCGGCATTGTCTGCGAAAATAATGCCGCATGCCTTACGCATATTACGCTTTCGACATTCTTCAAGCAGTTTGGTGAGTGTGTATGTACCGACTCCCCTGCCCTGCCATTGCGGATCGATATAATAGGCGAGATCGGTGACGCCGTCGTATCCTGCGCGATCGTAGAAAACGGAAAGCGCGCTGAATCCAATGATCCGCCTCTCTCCGTCATCATCTACCGTTTCCGTAACGAACACCGCATACGGATCATGATGCGATTCAACCCATGCTTTGCGCTGTTCGTATGTGCGTGGAGTTATATCGGCCGATGATCCACCTCGTATGACTGCAGCGTTGTAAATGTCGGTGATGGCTTGAATGTCGTCTTGTGTCGCGATGCGGTAGGAATACTCGATCATGTTTTTGAGCATACCGGGCATATGCAGAAGGCGGAAGACCGGTTCCCCATATGGAACCAGTCTCCCGCCTTATGCAAACAGCAATCGTACGGAACTTGTGCGGAAACTACTGCTCGAGTTCGAGCGCCTTGTTCAACGCTTCCTGAAGTTTCTTCTGCGCCTCGCCATAAGCGGACCAATCGCCCTTCTTCATAGCCGCGTCGGAATCCTTCATTGCCTGGGAAGCGTCGTTAAGCGCGCTCTTCAGACCGTTGCTCATCGTGCCGGAGCTACTACCGGTATTGCCGGAACTGCTGTCATTGCCCGAGTCTGTTCCAGATGACGAATCCGTGCCATCGGTTCCGGAAGAACCATCGGTGGAGGCATCGCCGTTGGTATCGGACGTATCAGTCTTGCCACTGGTCGAGCCGTCGACGTTTCAGCATCGCCAGCGGATGCACCGGAGTTGCCGCCGAACACCTGATCGAGCGCTTCGTCCAACGTGTTGGCGAATCCGACCTGGTCGCCGAAGGCACCAACACCTTCTTCAACAGCGGGAAACTGGTGGAACCGGAAGACTTGACGTACACCGGCTGCACGTACACCAATCCGCCGCCGAGCGGCAGTGTAAGCAGATTGCCTCGCTGCACATTGGTGGAACCGGATTCAAGCAAATTAAGTTCCTTCGACACGTCGGCCGACGCATTGAAGTTGTTCTGTGCCTGACCGGGGCCTGGCACATTGGAATCCTTCGGCAACTCCTGCAATCGAAGCGTGCCATAGTTCGCGCCGATCTTGCCTTTTTCGTGGCCCGCATCGGAATCGACAGACAGGAATCCCGTCAAAATCTCTCGAGTTGACGTGCCTGCGGGAATATACGACGACGTCAACGAGAACACCGGTTCGTTGGATCCACCGGTCTGCAGCGTCAAATAGTACGGCGGCTGCAGAATGTCGCGTTCCTGAGCCTGCTGGGATTCGGTCGGATCGACCGGAGTCTGCCAGAAATCCTCACCGGAGAAGAACTGGCTGGCGCTCGACACATGTACTTGGTCAACAGTTCTCGCTGCACCTTGAACAGGCTTTCCGGGTAACGCAGGTGGCTCATCAGATCGCCGGAAATCTCCGACAACTGGTGGTACTGGCCGGGGAAGATCTTCTGCCATGCCTTGATCACCGGATCGGATTCGTCCCACACGTACAGGTCCACGGAACCGTCATACGCATCGACGGTGGCCTTCACGGAGTTGCGAATGTAGTTGGCGTTCTTCGAAGCAGCTCACTCACCGTGGCCGAAGATTCCGTAGTGGAATCCTTGGAGGCTTCGCCAGATCGGTCATCTGCGAATACGGGTAGGCGTCAGACGTGGTGTAGCCATCGACGATCCACTTGACACGACCATCCACGACCGCCGGGTACACACGGCCGTCAAGCGTCAGGTATGGCGCGACCTTGGCCACACGCTCCTTCGGGGAACGATCGTAGAGGATCTGCGATTCGGAGTTCACACGGTTAGAGAACAGAATCTGGTCGGAGCCGAAACGGATGGCATACAGCAGTCGGGAGAAGATATTACCGATCTTCGGGCCGCCATTGCCACCGAACGTGTTGGTGGCGCCTTCGGAACCGGTCGGGTAATCGAACTCCCACGACTGCGTACCTTCCGGAGCGCCCACGATCGAATATTCGGAAGCGTTCGGCGAGAAGTAGATACGCGGCTCATACTGTTCGGATTCGGTGAGCTTGCCTTGGGTTGGAATACCCGCCTCAAAGAACTTCGGCTGGCCGTCGGCCGTCACCTTGTTGCCGTAGGCGGCCACCACACCATAGCCGTGCGTGTATACGGTATGGTCGTTGACCCAGTTGCGATTGTCAAGACCGGCAAGGTCGAGTTCTCGTGCTGCGATCACCGTATCTTGGCTCACACCGTCGACCTCATACTTGTCGACGGCAAGAGTGTCGGCAAACGTGTAATACTGCTTGGATTGCTGCAGCTGCTTGAATGTCGGGGAAACGATCTGCGGATCGAGCAGTCGGATCTGCGCGGTCGATTCCGCGGAATCAGCCAACGCACCAGCCTCGCCTTCCGTAGTGGCCTGATACTGTTCGGTCTTCACATTGTTCAGACCGTATGCTTCACGGGTGGCGTCGATATTACGCTGGATATAGGTAGATTCCATTTCCTGCGCGTTCGGATTCACACGGAAACGCTGCAGCAGCATCGGCCATGCCACGGTAAGCACCAAGCTCACCACAATGGCGGATGCGATGGCCACGGTCGGCACCTTCCACGCTTTAAGCGCTTCGGAAGCACGCACCGCAATCGGAGCCTGGCCTTCCAACGCATGCGACTTCATGATCCACACGCCGAGAATCACACCGAGAATGACGGTGATGGCAGCCATGATGAAGGTGACGGGAATCGTGGCGTTGACCGTGGTATACGTGGCACCGGTGATGCGGCTACCCTCCTGCGTGAGGTGGGAGAACACGCCAAGCACCTGATTCGTCGCCCATGCGAACATGTTGAGCATCAGCCAGATGCCGATCTGTCTACGCGCACGCTTGGTGATGTGGAACAGTCCACGACCATGCACTGGCATGGTGATTCGGATGCCGCCCATCATACATGCGTGACGATGGAGAAGATGATGCCGGCAAGCAGCAGCAACGACACTGCCGACATGATCAGCTTCAAGCCAGGCAATACGAACACATAGAAACCGTTGTCGATGCCGAATTGCGGGTCGGTGGTGCCGAAACTCTGCGCGTTGAACATCAGCAGGATTTCAGACCAATTCGCATTAAACTGCGATCCGAACATCAAGCCGACGATCAATGAAATCACCACAGCCACACGACGTGCACTCTTTGAGCTCACGCCCTTGCCCACTTCGATGGTGTCGCCGTTAATACGAATCGTGGAACCATCGGCAGCATCGGGGCGAGCCCAGATCGCCAGCGACGCGGACAGGAATCCGACCGCGGCGATCAGCAGCGCATACGCCACCCACAGGCCTACCCTGGTACCCAACTGCGTCCAAATCACGCTTTGAAAGCCAAGCTGCGCATACCACATGACGTCGGTGATGAACTGCGCCAAGCCAAAGAACAGGCCGATGATGATGGCAAGCGCCAGCACCACACCGATTAGAATCTTGTTGCCGTTCGACGATTTGCGCGGACGGTTCGGCTGGCGTGTGATACGCGGACCGGACGGACCTCTTGGAGGCATGTTCGCCGAAGACCGGGCGGTGTTATCACCATCGGTTTCGACATTGAGAATGATGGGATCATCGTTGCCGGATTTATTGGCACGCTGCCCTTGGGAGCGGTTCGGACCGCTTTCCGGGTCGAACATGGGACCAAACATATCAAAAAAGACATACTAATAGCCTATCGACAGGCACGGAACGGCTTTATGCCGCTAGCCTAATGTTTACGCAATTCACGAACACGAATCCACCCGTTCTTTTCTTATGCGATCGTATTCGCCATCACCGGCATGTGATAGATAATGACACTATGAGGAGAGTTCACGTTCATTTCGCTCGTTGTGCTGCCGCACTGTGCGCCATCGCACTGCCGCTATCGTTCGCTGGGTGTTCATCCAGCGCGAGTTTGAATGCTGGCTCCAACCAATCCGAACAATCCAATTCGCAGCAGTCCGATGCATCACATGATGCGCTTGACAAATCCAACGTGCCAAGCGTGGTGGATGACTCGCCGCATGGCAGAGCTGTGGCTGCAGTCAATGCCATGAGTCTTGCAGAGCGCGTCGGTCAGCTCGTCATGGCACCCCTGTATGCGGGATCCGATCCTTCCTCGTTACAGGATCTCATTGTGAACCAGCATGTCGGTTCGGTGCTGATCATCGGCAACTGGAATTCGGGAACGGCCGGTGTCGCCGCAGCCACATCCGCATTGCAATCGTATGCGCCGGCCAATAATCAGCTGTTGATGACCACTGATCAGGAAGGTGGTTTGGTGCAGCATCTTCAAGGCGCTGGTTTCGACCAGATGCCTTCCGCCACCAATCAGGGTTCAATGTCGACCAACCAGCTACGGCAATCGGCTGCCGTATGGGGTTCCCAACTCAAGTCGGCCGGCATCAATGTTGATTTGGCGCCGGTGGTGGGCACGGTAACGGTAGATAGGGCTTCCAATGGCCCGATCGGCGCACTGTATCGTGATTTTGGTCTTGATGCGGACGGCAATGCCGACCATGCCAAGGCGTTCATTCAGGCATGGCGGATTCGGGTGTAGGCAGCGCCATCAAGCACTATCCTGGTTTGGGTTCGGTGACGGGCAACACCGATTTCACCGCCGACGGCATTCTTGATACCACCACCACGTTGGACGGTGCGGAAATCGGCGCGTTCAACAGTACGTTGGAGGCGAACCCTTCCATGGTGATGATGTCGCTTGCCACCTATCAGGCTATTGATCCGAATAATCCCGCCGTGTTCTCCAGCGCTTTGGTAACGGATTATTTGCGCAATACGGTCGGATTCCAAGGTGTCATCACTTCGGATTCTTTGTCCGCCACTGCGTTGGGTGGCATTCAGCCGAGTGATTTGGGTGTGCGATTGGTTGAGGCCGGCGGTGATCTTGCCTGCATTGGCGCTTTCGATTATGTTCAGCAGGTTTTGGATGGTTTGAATGCGAAGGCCGCGGCTGATTCCGCTTTTGCAGACAAAGTAACGCAGTCCGCGATTCGTGTGATGACATTGAAATACAGCATGGGACTCGCTTCTTGATTGCGAAATATTGATTGCGGAACATGCAATCGAATATCTTCGGTATAGGAATAATCGCAAGCAAGCAACATAAATATAAGAAAAACAATCCCCGTCTTCCGAAATGAAAGACGGGGATTGTTTATGCATGGCCGTTAGTTTCAGCAACAGCAACTGGTGTTGGGATGCTTGCGATCGTATTCCTCTCGCATGCGCCAGTATTCGCGTTCGGTCAGCGGGGTTTCGCAGGGATGTTCGCTTGCGAAATGCTCCAGATAGTGGTCGTATTTCGCTTCTCCGCTGAATTCGCGCACATACCAGACGAATCCGGCCTTGGCTTTCAATAATGCGGACCAGATTCGTCTGACCATGGTGGTGAATCCCTGCATCAGGCTGCGGCCTGTTCCTTCTGCGCCAGCTCATAGCTCTTGGCCGCGTATTCGCGCTGCACCTTCTTTTCGAGCTTGGTGGCGATCAGGCTGGACGGTGCGAACCATTCGGATTCCACGAACGGCTCCTCAGACGTGGTTTCCACACCGAACTTGCCCTTGGCAAGAATCTTCACGGTCTGGTAGATGCCGACGACCAGGAAGACTCCCATCATGACCATGAAGAACACGGAGAGCACGCCGTCAAGGTACGCATTGGAGAGTGCGGCCTTGGCGTTGACCAACGCTTCGCCTTCCAAAGTGCCACCATCGATCAGCGTCTGATACTTGGAAGCGGTGGCGAAGTAACTGATCGGTCCGACGATCTTCTGGAAGTCGGCGGTGAAGGTCACGGCCACATCCCAAACGAGAGGAACAACAGGAATCCACAGGTACTTCTTATAGCCAAGCTTGGCCACGCAAACGGTGACCAACATGAAGCATGCGGCGGCAAGCAGCTGGTTGGAAATACCGAAAATAGGCATCATGCGTTGATACCACCATTCGTATCGCACACGCCGACCCACAGCAGGCCACCCCACAGGGCGGTTGCGATCAGTGTGGTGATGATGTTGCCCGGTTTCCACGTCGGATCAGCGAACTTCTTCAGCTTGCGCACGTTGCCCAGCAACTCACCAATCTGGTAACGGGCCACGCGGGTGCCGTTGTCAACGGTGGTGAGGATGAACAACGCTTCGAACATGATGGCGAAGTGGTACCAGAAGGCCATGGAGTCATGACCGCCGAGGTAGGACTTGAGGAAGTCGGCCATACCCATAGCGAACGTGGTGGCGCCGCCGGTGCGGGAAACGATGGTGTTCTCGCCAATGTCGGAAGCGGCCTGCTTCAAAGCGTCGGCACCTTCATAGGTCTTGGCATTGCCGTTCTCGTCGACAGAATCCCAAGTGACCTTCATCTGGTTGCCTTCAATGTCGGAAACCTTCATCGAATCCACGGCCTTGACCGCGGCCTCAGCCTGCTCGTCAGGAGTGGAAGTGGCGGTCAGGGTCACGCCGGAAGCGGTGGAGATCTGCGAGGCGGACATGTTCGTGGAAAAGTAGACGCCCTGGGAAATGGTGATGGCCGCAATCAGTGCGATCACGGCGGTGAAGGATTCAACCAGCATGGAGCCGTAGCCGATCATGCGGATCTGGTTTTCCTTCTCCACAGCTTCGGGGTCAGGCCGGAGCTCACTGCGCCGTGGAAGCCGGAAAGAGCGCCGCACGCGATGGTGATGAACAGGAACGGGAACAGGTCGCCTGCGAAGGTCGGTCCCGTGGAGGTGGACGCGAATTCAGTCAGAGCCGGCATCTGCACGGACGGATTGGCGATGAGAATGCCAAGCACGAGCAGCACAAGCGTGCCGATCTTCATCAGCGTGGACAGGTAGTCACGCGGGGTGACGAGCAGCCAGTGCGGCAACGCGGCGGCGGCGAAGGAGTAGATCACCAGTGCGATAACCAGTTCCTTGGCGTTCAACGTGAACACGTCGCGATTGCCGGAACGCTGGAGATCCAACCGCCAGCGATGATGTCGATCACGAGCAGCACGAAACCGAGCACCGTGGTTTCGATAACGCTACGATGCAGGAAACGCTGGAAGCAGCCCATGATCAAGGCGATCGGAATGGTCATACCAATAGAGAACACGGCCCACGGCGAGGAAGCCATGGCTTGATGGCCACGAGCGCAAGGAATGCCATGGCGATGGCGGTCATCACGATCAGGAAGATCGACAGGATAGTGCCGCCGAACTTGCCCATTTCGTCAGTTGCCATCTGGCCGAAGGAACGGCCGCGACGCTTGGCGGAGATCCACAGCATGAGCATATCCTGCACGGCGCCGGCGAAAATCACACCGAGAATGATCCACATCACGGACGGCAGATAACCCATTTGGGCGGCCAGAATAGGACCAACAAGCGGGCCCGCACCGGAAATGCCGGCGAAATGCTGGCCGAACAGCACGCGACGGTCGGCACGTTCGAAGTTGGCGCCGTCATGCACGCGCTCGGCCGGCGTCGCGTTCGCATCGTCGGTACGCATGATCTTGATCTGAATATAGTACGCGTAGAAACGGTAAGCGATCGCGTAGGAGCACAATGCCACAACCACGAACCAGATGGCGCTGATCTGCTCGCCACGGGAAACCGCCAGAATAGCCCAACCAATAGCGCACACAATGGCGATGACGGCCCACAGCAGGGCCTTCGGCCACGTCCACACCATCTTCGGCTTCACACCGACAGGGAGCCCCTTCGAATTGCGGATGACGCGTTCCGCTTCCTCAGGCGTGTAATCATCCTTGAACTCCAGTTTGCCGGGCGCTGGAACCGCGGCATTGGCAGTGCTTGCTGCACTAGTCATATTGTTCTCTCTCGTTAGATATAACTCTTCTATACAGCCAGAGCCGCTCAACACAGCTCCTTATTGGCTAAAGAAAAAGAGTAGGCGCGTCAATCGCATCAACGCATTTCTTCTCACGATATGGGATATCAGCAATAACAACTGTGGAAAATCCCTATAAAACTCACTTCAGATTTGGGCAATCCTACAAAACAGACAATCATGCAAAAACAAGCTGAAGTAATGCCATATACACGACGGTGCCGCCGGCGATCGAGAGCAGCATGTTGCGTTTCCATACGTGCAGCACGACGATCGCGGCGATGGCGATCGCTTCGGGAATGCCGTGGCTTCCAGCAAAAGGATTGACGTTTTTCAGCGAATACACCACCAGCAGTCCGGTCATAGCATACGGAAGCACGTTGCCAAGATAGTCGATGATGTGCGGCGGTTTCTTTGACTCGGGAAAGAGCACGAACGGCAGAAAACGGGTGATGATGGTGCCAAGCACCGCCATCAGTACAGTGACGACGCCCTGCCATGTGGTCATGATCATGACCGCGCCTCCCCTACTTCGTTACGATCCGCAGCGGATTCGACCGCACCATCAGCATCATCACGTTTCCCAACATCATCAGGTTTCAAATCATCCAAATACGGACGCAACATAATGAACATCACCAGCATGGCAATCAACGACGGGATCATGAAATTGTCAGCACCGAACAGCGCCATGCAAATCACCGGCACCACAATGCCCGTCAACGCCGCCATATGGCTTTTGCGTTTCGTTGTCAACCATTGATCCACGAAAATAACCACAAACAATGCGGTCATCACGAAATCCAAACCGGTGGTGTCGAACGTCAATCGCCCGCCGACAATGCCTCCGAGCGTCGCTCCAGCCACCCAGGAAACCTGATTCAGCAGCGACACGAAGAAATAGAACCAGCCGCGGTCAACATCCGCCGGTATTTGCGCGCTGTTGTTGACCGCGAACGTCTCATCACACATGGCGTAAATCAAATACGGTTTTTTCGCCCCCATGTTCTTGAAACGCCCCAGCATGGACAGTCCGTAAAACAGGTGCCTTGTTCCCATCATCAGCGCCAACATAAGCGTGGCGAACGGATTGAATGCGGAAACCAGCAGATTCACCGTAACGAATTCCATGGAACCGGTGTAGATGAACGCGCTCATGCACAACGGCCACAGGAACGAAAACCCGCGGGTTCCCATAAGCACTCCGTACGACATGGCCAGAAAGAAGAAGCTGATGCAAATCGGCAGCACTTTGGGAAACGCGGCTTTGAACGCACGCGTTTTCACTCCCCCATTCCGCTGGCTCATCCGCATTCCTCCCTGCCATACGTGGCAAGCCCGTTCGCGACCACAATGCCTTGTAACCACCCAATTGTCTAATCGTTCAATTCATGGTACCGACAGTCATGTTTCGCAAACACCCGCACGCATATCGACATTGCTTATAACGCGTTCCATCGCTCATCCGCTTCGCCCGCCAGCGAAACATGGGCATGCGTTTGACTTCAAGTACTTGAACTTTCTATCTTGGCAACAGAACGTTTTCAAGGAGAGTTATCAGTGAGTGACATGCACGAGGTTCGTCAGGCGTTACTGACCGGCGAACGCGCCGAATTCCAAGCATCAGGCAAGCGATATATCGACACGATTTTCGATGATGGCGAATCACCGTTGAAGCATGCGCATGATATTGAGCTTAAGTCGAGTTCGTTCAAATGGAAGTATCCGCTGTGGTATTGCTCGGATATTTTGGCAAAGGATTGCACATGGTTCGAGATGGCACGCGCGGGCGTGTGGTATACGAATACCATTCGTGTTGAGGATTGCACGTTTGAAGCGCCGAAGAATTTCCGCCGGTGCCATGATGTTGCGTTGAGGAATGTTGATTTCGTCAATGCCGAGGAAACATTATGGGCTTGTTCGAACGTTTCACTGGAAAATGTGAGCGCTCGTGGCGATTATCTGGCGATGAATTGTTCCGATATTAAAGCCTATAATCTGCGTTTGGTTGGCAATTATCCATTTGATGGCGCACGTAATATTGAAATCACAAATTCTCGATTGATTTCCAAGGATTGCTTCTGGAATTGCGAGAATGTGACAGTACGTGATTCATTCATTTCCGGCGAGTATTTGGCTTGGAATTCCCGTAATGTCACGTTTGAGAACTGTACGATCGAAAGTCTGCAGGGTTTGTGCTATGTGGATAATCTCGTATTACGTAATTGCCGTCTAATCAATACGACGCTTGCTTTCGAATATTCGAATGTGGATGCCGATATTCACAGCACTATCGATAGTGTATTCAATCCTTCGTCCGGCACGATTCGTGCGGATGTCATCAAGGAATTGACTCTTGACCCAACGAAGATTGATCCGAACAAGGTGACGATAATTACCGACAACAGGTAAACATCATTGTCAATCAAAAAACAATATTTGAGGAGCTGCAAATTATATCACAGCTCCTCAAATATTTTTTATATCACCAAGCAATCGTCGCTTTACTATTGATTACAGATTGTCGGTATCAATGGCGATGGTTACCGGACCGTCGTTGATCAGTCCAACGCGCATGTGCGCTCCGAAGCGGCCTTCGCGTACTGGCACACCGCCGGATCGCAGCGCTTCGTTGAATTTGATCCAAGTGATGTTGGCATGTTCCGGCTTGCCCGCTTTGACGAAGCTTGGACGGTTGCCTTTCCTCACGTCGGCAAACAACGTGAACTGTGAAATGGACAGGATTTCACCGCCGATGTCTTTGATGGAACGGTTCATTTTGCCTTGCTCGTCTTCGAAAACCCGCAGGTTGAGGATTTTGTGGGCCAGCCAAGAAAGCTGTTCCTCGCCATCCTCATCACTCACGCCGACCAGCAGCATGAAGCCCGGTCCGATCTGCTGAGGTTCGAAGGTGGGGTCTACGGCGCCCAGTTCGTTGACGACGTCGACGCTGGCTTGGCTCACTCGTTGCACTACTACTTTCATAAACCCACCTTACCGCGCGATCAGTTTCGCCTTGGTATCGGCCGGCTTCAGTAGAACTTTTCGCCGTTGAGCTGCTGGCCCACCAAAACCATTCAGCAGATCGTCCCTGCCTCATGTTTGTCAGTGTGTGCTATGCGTTGATGCCGCGCGTCGCACAGCGACCGAAGCCAGCAAACCGATGAGCAGCATGCAGCCTGCCACCAAAAGTGTCCAACGGTTGCCCTCAATGAACCCGGAAGTCATCGCATCGGCGATTTTCGGCGCTTCGTCACCGAATTGGGCCGCCGATCCATCTCCGCTGCGGAACGAGCCAATTACACCGCCAGCCGAGCTGCTGACCGCCTTGGCCAGTCCATCGCCGACTTTAGCGGGCAGTCCAAGGGATTCAAGTCGTGCCGGCAACGTCCCATTGATGGCCATGGTCAATGCCGCGCCTGAGATGGCCGAGCCCATGGCGGTGCCAAGCTGACGGACGGTGGACTGGGTGGCCGATCCTTCACCGGACTGGGGAATCGGCACTTCGGACAGCACCACGCTGGTCAGCTGCGCGGAAGCGAGCCCTAAGCCGCAGCCGTAGGCGGTCAAAGGAAGAAGCTGCCACCACACTGCGAATTCCACCGGCATGAGGACTGCAATCACGGCTACCGCGATGATCTCAATCACCAAGCCAAGTTGGACCACGCCGACCGGAGTGAATTTGGAGGCCAGCATATGTGCCTGACTACCGGCGATAATAGAGCCAATCCCATCACGGCCAGCATCGCACCGGCCTGTAGCGTGTCGAGTCCGCGCGCGTTGATGAGATACAGCGGAAGCGCGAACACCAGCGCGAACTCGCCGGCGGCGATGGCCGCAGCCGACAGATTGCCCCACGAGAATGTCTTGATGCGGAACAGGGTCATGTCCAGCATCACCGGTCGCCCGGCTTTGCCTCGTGCAAGTTCTACGGTTATGAAGACGACCAGCAGGAGCATACCGGCGACCAGACAAATCGGCACCGGCGACAGCAGCGTGGTTCCATGTCAGACCACCCATCTTCAACTGAGTGGAAGTCTGCTTCCACCAGCCGTAGGTCTCGCCTTCGATAAGTCCGAATACGAGCAGGGCAGAAGTCAGTGCGGACAGCACCACGCCTGGAATGTCCACATCAATGCTTTGGAATCGAATGGTAGAAGAAGCGGTTGAGGAAGTGATGTTCGAGGTATGGCCACCGGTCTTTGGCACCAAAGGAATGGTTGCCACAAAAATGATGATGCCTAGCGGAAGGTTCACCAGGAAAATCCATCGCCACCCCAAGGTCTCGGTAAGCACGCCGCCGAGCAACGGTCCGAGAGCGGCGGCTGAACTCATTACCGCGCCCCAGACTCCGAAAGCCGCAGCGCGATACTTGCCACGGAACGTGGCGGACACCGTGGACAGGGTGTTCGGCATGATCATCGCGCCACCGATGCCCTGCAACGCGCGAGCGGTGAGCAGCATGCCAGCGTCCTGCGATGTGGCGGCGAGCAATGAACTTGCCACGAAAATCACAGTTCCAATTTGGAATACCAGTTTGCGTCCTTTGGCGTCGCCAAGCTTGCCGAAGGGAAGCAGCAGCGCGGCGAGTACGATGTTGTACAGTGATGTGACCCACTGGGCGTCGGTCAGGTCGATGCCGATATCGTCGATAATGGTGGGGATGGAGACGTTGACGATTGAGCTGTCCAGCACAATCATGGCCAGTCCCAAAGCCAACACCCATAGCGCGCCCCATGGCGGAGTTTGTTCCGGATGAGGTGACGTGGACATCGTGGAAGACGATGGCATATCGGCTGAAGCTGATGTTGGAACTTAGATGGCTGTTCCATGATGCCGTTTCCTCTCATAGTCATAATGCAGGGTCTGTCATGTTTGACTGCCGCCATACTACACGCATGGCGTTGCGCGCTCACTCATCCAAACGATTCAGCCTTGATGTTTAGCCATGGGAGCAATCCATGACAGGCAGAGACTTAGGTGACGTGCCCGTCACGGAACCAACGGAACCCGGCTATCGGGATTCCATAGTCCCGGTTCTTGCATCACAATCTGGAGGCGGCACCTTTGTCGATAAGCCACAGCAGTTCCTCACCATCGGCGTAGGAGCTTGGCGCATGCGGATTGTTGCGTTGCGCGAATGCTGCAGCAACCGCGTCCGCCTTGCGTGCTTCGGATGTGAACACCACGTGTGCTTCGATCGTGCGATCATCGGCACGGTCAGCGTCAGGCGCAGTGGCGGCGGCTTCGGTGAATCGCGCACACTGGCGACAAGCACATGCGGATCGTCGATCTCCGACTCGCCATGGTCGGGGAACAGGGATGCGAAATGCGCGTCCGGTCCCATACCGAACATGGCGATGTCCAAAGCTGGATTCTCACCCAACTGTTCAATGAGTTCACGCTGGTATTGCGCGGCGGCTTCAGCCAGCACAGCATCAGTCTGTTCGGGTGAGGCTGCCGCGACGCTTTCCAAGTTACGCTCATCGGACGGCATCGCATGAATGTTGCCTGCCGGCATACGGCCGTCGGCAACCAGTTTGCCATACCATGCCTCACGCGCCTGCTTGGCGTTGCGATCATCGTCATCGGCGGCCACGAATCGTTCGTCGCCCCACCATACGTGCACGCGGCTCCAGTCCACGGCATCGTTCAATGGGCTCGCGTTCATGGCGTCGAACACTCGATTGCCGTCGGTTCCACCGGTCACGGCAATGTCAACGCGAGTGCGATTCGGTTCCGACAGAAGATCGGTGATGGTCAACAGCGTACGTGCGGCCACGGCTTCAGCCAGAATCTGAGGATTGGGATATACAACGGTGGTGCGTTCTGCCATATGCTTTTCCTGCATTGTTCCTTTATTGTTTCGGAGAATCGATTCAGTGCTTCGAATTGATAAGATCCCAGCCTTGAGTCACGACTTCCGCATAGATCTCGTCCGGATAGAGTCGACCCAATTCCTCACTCAAGCATTCCTCGATGGTTCGTGCGGGAACGCTCATGGTTTGCGGGGACTGCCCTGGAACGTTCAATACGGCGATGCCATCGTCGGTGGATGGGCGTTCCAAACTCAGCACGCCATCGGAACGGGTCAGATACACGCCGGTCACGGCGGTTGCATTCGGATCGTCTTCCACCACAACAGGCACGTTCAGACGAAGACGAAGCCATGCGGCCAGCAGATTCAACGGCAGGAAGTTCTTTGGTCCGGTCACACGCACGCCGCTTACTGGAAGATGCGGCGGCTGGTCAAGCATCGAAGCGAGCATTGCGCGCCAAACAGTCAAGCGAGTCCACGACATGTCCACATTCTTCGACGACCAGTTGCGGCGCAGATCATCCATGGTCCGCATCGGATTCGAGGAATGCATGGCATCGGTGATACGGCTGCGCGCCATGGAACCCAGCAAATCGTTTGACAGATTCGCCGGAGCTTCGTTCGGCCACCAAGCCACCACCGGAGCGTCCGGCACCAATAGCGGAATCACCAATGTATCAGGGTGGTGAACCAGCCCACCAATCGGACGCAACACGATGATTTCGCCCGCGCCAGCGTCGGAACCGAATCGCACTTCCGCGTCGAGAAAGGTGTGCGGCTTGCCATCATCGGCAGCGGCATCCACCTACGTGAATTCGGCGCGATTGCGATCACACGGCAGGGATGCTCACGGCTGGCGTTGTTCGCCACGGCGAGATCGTGCTCCAGCGACGTCTCATTCGTGGAGATCAGCAGTGTGAGCACGCGACCCAGAGCCGCTTCGCCACGCTCCTCGTGCAATTCATCGATTTTCGCCGAAATCTCACGGGTTTCGGTGTTCTTCATGGTAATGATCACGGCATCCTCCAACGGTGTCCATCGCGGGCCAGCATTTCAACGGCTTCCTGAGGGCCCCACGTTCCGGAACGATACGGTTGCGGCTGGCCAAGCGTGGACCAGAACTCTTCGATCGGATCGAGGATCTGCCAGCTCAATTCCACTTCGCGTGTAGTTGGGAACAGTGGCGGATCGCCCAGCAATACGTCAAGAATCAGACGTTCATAGGCTTCCGGAGACGATTCGGTGAACGAACGGCCGTAACCGAAGTCCATCGACACGTCACGGACCTCCATCGACGTGCCACCCGGCACCTTCGCGCCGAACCGCATGGTCACACCCTCATCGGGCTGCACGCGGATCACGATCGCATTCTTGCCGAGCTCCTTCGTTGCGGTCGACTCGAACGGCAGATGCGGGGCACGCTTGAACACCACGCAATCTCCGTGACACGCTTGCCCAAACGTTTGCCCGTACGCAGGTAGAACGGCACGCCGGCCCAACGGCGCGTATCGACATCCAGTCGGATCGCTGCGTAAGTCTCTGTGGTTGAAGCCGGATTAATGCCCTTCTCATCCAAATAGCCGACAACCTCATGAGAACCCTGCCATCCGGCGGCATACTGTCCGCGGGCCGTATGCGCCGCCAGATCCTTCGGCAAGCGCACTGCGGACAGCACCTTCGTCTTTTCAGCCGTCAGATCAGCGGCGGAGAAGGAGACCGGCTCCTCCATGGCCGTCAATGCCATGAGCTGCAGCAGGTGGTTCTGGATGATGTCGCGTGCGGCACCGATGCGTCATAGTATCCGGCACGACCGGCCACGCCGATGTCCTCGGCGTGGGTAATCTGTACATGGTCGACGTAATTATTGTTCCAGATCGGCTCATACATGGCGTTCGCGAAACGTAGCGCCAATATGTTCTGCACGGTCTCCTTACCGAGATAATGATCGATACGGAACACACTCGATGGGTCGAACACCTCGGAAACCACGCGGTCAAGTTCCTTGGCGCTGGCCAGATCGTGGCCAAACGGCTTTTCGATGATCACACGACGCCAAGCGCCCTTGTCGGACTTCGCCAGACCGCAATCCGCCAACTGGCGCGATACCTGCGGGAACGCGCGCGGCGGCACCGACATGTAGAACGCATGGTTACCTCGCGTACCTCGATCGCGGTCAAGCTCGGCAACAGTGTTCGACAATCGTTCGAACGCCTTCGGATCATCGAACGTGCCTTGTACGAAACGAATACCGTCGGCGAGTTGCTTCCAGGTCGCCTCCTTGAATGGCGTGCGGCAGTGCGCCTGCACGTTCTCCTTCACGAAATCCTTGAAATAATCCTCGGTCCAATCACGACGTGCAAAACCCGTCAAACCGAAGCTTGGCGGCAATAGGCCACGATTAGCCAGATCATAAATGGCGGGAAGCAGCTTCTTGCGTGACAGATCGCCGGTCACGCCGAAAATCACAATACTGCACGGGCCTGCAATACGTGGAAGTCGAAGATCGCGCGGATCGCGCAGCGGATTCGTCCACTCTTCAGGCGTGCCAAGTACGGATGAAACAGTTTCAGTCATGTGCTTCATAGTATCGCCAACACGTCACGGACGGCAGTGACCATCCGAAAACGTCCTGTCCATATTTTGTGAAAACCCACAAAACCAGCCGTTTTTTAGCGGCTGTGAGCAATATCACAATCGATGATTAATGTATTACTCTGCCGAAAAATCATGCAATCCGGCGAACAGACGATTGAATCCTTCTTGCATGATGCTTCGCGGGCAGGCCACGTTGATGCGAATGAAATCATGCCCGTTGCCGCCATACTCGGCACCTTCGGAGAACATCACCTGATGACTGCGCTTGAGATGTTCGCACAACAGAGCGGTATCGTGCGTCAGTTTCGAACAATCGACCCACAACAAGTAGGTGGCATGGCTTTCAATCAGGGCGATGCGTCGTTCCGGTGCCGCGGCAGCATTGTATTCGTTGATCATGGCTCGTGCTTCGGCTTTGTTGCCTGCCAAGTATGCGCGCAATTCCTCAAGCCAAGGCTCGCTCTCGTTGAAGGCAGCGAGCGTGGCCGTCATGGCGAAGGCGTTTGGTTCGGCCACTTCGTCCGTGTTGAGCGCACGCCATACCTTATGCCTCAGCACGGGATTTGGAATCATTACGGCAGCGTGTTAAGACCGGCGATATTGAACGTTTTGGTCGGTGCCATGCAGGTCACGGAGTTCATTGCGCACTGCTCATTCACCGAGGCAAAGCACGTAATCATATCCCGGATCGGTAAGATCACAATGAATTTCGTCGCTGATTACGGTCACATGATGGTTCCAGCAAAGCTCACCTATGCGTGCGAGGGTGTCGCGATCCCAGATTCGGCCTACGGGATTGTGTGGATTGCACAGGATCATCAGCGTGGTTTGCGGATCGGCCAACTTGGATTCCAGATCGGCCCAGTTGATGGAGTAATGTCCGGAACCGTCGTATTCCAACGGTGATTCAAGCACGCGGCATCCATTATTGATAATCGAATTGAAGAAAATGTTGTAGACCGGAGTTTGGATAAGCACGTTTTCGTTTGCTGTGGTGAGTTTTCGTACCATGCTGGAGATTGCCGGCACCACGCCGGTGCTGAATACGAGCGATTCCGGGTCGATATCAAGATTATGCCTACGGTGCCACCAGTCAACGTATGCCTGATTCCATTCAGGAGGGACGATGGAATATCCGAAAATACCGTGGTCAAGACGCTGTTGCAGTGCGGCTCGAATCTGTGGAGCGGTTTGAAATTCCATATCCGCCACCCACATGGGCAGCGCATCTCCTGCCTCTTCCCATTTGAGCGAATATGTTCCGGAGCGATCTACGGGAGTGTCGAAATCGTAAGTCATGCCATTAAACTTAAGAACTTCAAGTGGACGAAGTCAAATGCAAGTTGTGAATGATCATGGTTTCACGACATGCATTGTAATGACTTTGTCGGTCGGGCCGCCCTGTTGCATGAGTTCAAAAACATGGCCTTTCGGACATTCCATACTGGTTCTTTCACATTCATGCTGACGCACCCATTGTGAACGAACCAAACCAAAATAACTAATGTAAATGATGTATTACTTTCCATGCGAGAAGTGCATGAAAACTGTCAATCAGTCAGCCCAGTCGAAAAGTTCCGGACCATTGCGTTGCAAATGGCGTTATTGCATGCGTATTGACTACCATGAACATCAATACTTAAGAAAGGTGGTTTTATGGCATATGCGTTGATAACGGGGGCTTCGAGTGGCATTGGGCGTGAGATGGCGGCATTGTTTGCGGCCGACAGGCATGATCTCATCATTACGGCACGCAGTCAAGGCAAACTTGATGACGTGAAGCGCACGCTGGAACATCGCTATGGCGTGCATGTGGAGACGGTTGCGCTTGATCTAAGCGAGTCTGACGCACCGCAACAGTTGCATGATTACACAGTTTCGCAAGGTTTTGAAGTGGATCATCTCGTCAATAACGCCGGTTTTGCGGATTGGACGGGTTTTCTCGACGCTGACTGGCATCGTCAGCATGAGATGATGCAGCTCAACATGGCCGCGTTGGCAGAGCTTACGTACCGTTATGGTCGTGATATGCGCGAGCAGGGTCACGGACGCATATTGAACATCTCTTCTGTTGCTTCAATGATGGCTGGCCCATATATGGCGATGTATTTCGCGTCGAAAGCGTTCGTACGATCGCTTTCGGAAGCGGTGTCGTACGAATTGCGAGATACCGGTGTGAGTGTGACCTGCGTATGCCCCGGGCCGACATCCACAGGGTTCGCCAAGGCCGCGAACATGCGTGGCTTGAATTTCTTCACGCTGACCAAACCGGCCACCGCCTACCAGCTTGCCACCTACGCGTATCGGAAAATGAAGCAGGGACGCACGCTTGCCTACCACGCTACCTCACCAAAGCCGGAGCCGCAGCGGAACGACTACTCCCCCGCGCTCTGACGCGACGGTCGCCGCAATCATGAATGGCGGCAACCCACGCAACCAGCATCGCGAATAATTCAGGAGGCAACTCAACGAGTTTCCCTTGCGGCTGATCATATTTGCCGCAACACAAAGAGCCGCACACTTTTCATAAAGCGTGAGGCTCTTTTCATCTGTTAATCCGCTAGATTCGTTGCAGAAATACGTCTATCAGGCTTCGATTTCCTCGCGGCCCGGCTCGGCCCACAGGGTGTGGAATGCGCCTGGCTGGTCCACACGCTGGTAGGTGTGAGCGCCGAAATAGTCGCGCTGACCCTGGATCAGGGCGGCGGGCAGGCGCTTGGAACGCAGTCCGTCGAAGTACGACAGCGAGGAAGCGAACGCCGGAGTAGGCAAACCGTTGACGGCGGCCTGAGCCACCACGTTACGCCAAGACTTTTCGGCGGTTTCGATGGCGTTCTTGAAGTACGGAGCGAACAGCAGCGACACGTTGGCTTCACCTGATTCGAACGCTTCGGAAATACGGTTGAGGAACTTCGCACGGATGATGCAGCCGCCACGCCAGATGCGTGCCACGGCAGCCAGATCGATATCCCAGCCATATTCTTCGGCAGCAGTGGTAATCTCGTTGAAGCCCTGGGCGTAGGCGACGATCTTGGAAGCGTAGAGTGCCTGACGAATGTCTTCGATGAAGGCCTTCTTCTCATCGTCGGTGAGGTTCAGGTTGCCGTCAGGGCCATTGAAGCCCTGCTTGGCGGCTTCCTCACGCAGATCAGCTTCGGAGGAAAGACCACGGGCGAACACGGCTTCGGCGATGCCGGTGACCGGTACGGCCAGAGACAGTGCGGTCTGCACGGTCCACGTGCCGGTGCCCTTCATGCCAGCATGGTCGACGATCACGTCAACCAGCGGCTTACCGGTCTTCTTGTCGGCCTGATGCAGCACTTCGGCGGTGATTTCGATCAGATAGGAGTCGAGTTCGGTCTTGTTCCACTCTTCGAACACGTCACCGATCTCAGCCGGAGTCATGCCAAGGCCACGACGCATCAGATCGTAGCTTTCAGCGATGAGCTGCATGTCGGAGTACTCAATACCGTTGTGCACCATCTTGACGAAGTGGCCAGCACCATTGAGACCGATATGGGTGACGCACGGTTCGCCTTCGGCCTTGGCCGCGATGGATTCAAAAATCGGCTTCAGAGTCTTCCAGGATTCTTCGGAGCCACCCGGCATCATGGAAGGTCCAAGCAGAGCGCCTTCCTCACCGCCGGACACACCGCATCCGACGAAATGCAGTCCGCGAGCGCTGATTTCCTTCTCGCGGCGAATGGTGTCCGGGAAGTAGGCGTTGCCTGCGTCGACGATGATGTCGCCCGGCTCCATCAGTCGCGAG
>ENA-OQDD01000191-OQDD01000191.1-human-gut-metagenome-genome-assembly--contig:-NODE-191-length-25630-cov-5.275497_pt1 | contig 25630 bp, 34 predicted proteins | sample MGYA00242507_ERZ504598 | MGnify/ENA primary metagenome ERZ504598 (study PRJEB26092, sample SAMD00036318) | human gut metagenome | host: Homo sapiens | study: EMG produced TPA metagenomics assembly of...
GTGTAGATGGGGAAAACGTATTTTTTCCATCCGCGCAACTTTGCAGGGTCGTCCTGCCCGATGCGGTAAATATCGACCGGGTGGATGTTGCGCAGCGCACGGAGCAGCCGTTCTTCACTGAACTCGCCGTGGTACAGCTCCACAAAGTGCATCATGCCTTTCAGAACAGAGGCCCGGAACGAATCCGGTTTGCCCTCCCATGCTGCCACGATGAGCCGCATCGTTTCACAGTAGAGCGGTTCGCCCATCTGCTTGTAGAGCCGGAAAGCCGTACCAACGCAGCCGATGCGGTAGTCGGTCAGCTGCTGGCTGTCATAATTGAGACTCAACCCCACCCGGTTGGTGGCTGCGAGAAACGCCTTGGAAATGGCATCGCCGCCCACCACCTTGGCGCGGAGCTTGATGCCTGCCGTCAGCGGCGCAGAAAAGCCGTTCTGCTCGGCAAAGAGCAGTGCTTCCTGCTCCACGGTCATGCCCGTGTACACCTTGCAGAGGATCGGCAGATCCTTGCCGCCGTTGCGGAGGATGCGCCCCTCGATGGTGTGCTGCCCATCCGTTACGATGAACTGACCGTTACGGAACTGACCTTCGGCTCGTTTGCCACATATTCGTTGAAGTGGGCGGCGATCAGTTCCACACGCTTTCGCTCCACACCACGCTGATACAGTTCGCGGGGATAGACCAGCTTGCTGCTGTGGATAACCATGAGCTGGTACGGCGGGTTGACATGGATGAAGGGATTGGTGTTGTCTTTCAGGCGCATCGCATTTCCTCCTTGATCCTCCAGATGTACGTTTCGGCTTCTTTCAGGATTTCAGCAACCTGCTGCTTACGCTTCGGGCTGGTGAGCAGGCTGGGGTTGAACGTGAAGCTATATTCCAGCCTCTGGATCATTGCGTGTACCGCAGCTTCCAGCTCGGTGTACAGCATCATGTCCTCAACGCTCCCGGCGTCCTCAAAGGACGATTTGATGGGTGTGTAGGGATAGATGGGCGGCTTGCCGTCAACCACCTCAGGCGGCGCGTAAGCCGCCGTAGAGCGGATGATAGGTGGAAGCCGCTGAATGCTTCCCATCGGGTTCAGGGCAAGGCTGGCACGGACAGCATCATCCACCGGTTCATTTCTTCCGGGGTGAGGTGTCCGAGAAATTTCAGCACCCTGCTTTTGTCTACGGTAAAGATCTGCTCTGCCTGAACGATGGACGGAACGGAGAGAAAATCGTTCACCAGCAGGCAGTGGGTCGGCTGGGTGTACTTTTTGGCTGCCTTGCTTGTCAATGTGGCTACGATCAGCGTGGGCGAGTAAAAATTTCCCACATCGTTCTGGAGAACGACTGCCGGACGATTCCCGCTTTGCTCTGAACCGATGGCGTTGTCGAAACGGGTGAAGAAAATGTCTCCGCGCTGGAATTTCCAGTTTTGAATCAATAGCTGTCCTCCTTTTGCAATATGTACACCACCCGTTGCACCTCCTTGGCAGTGGGCGGTGTGTTTGTTCAGCGGTTCATCACAACGTAGTCATGACCGCGCCGGGTCTGGCAGACAGTGCAAGTGTCCATGCTCCGGTCTGCGCTGGGAACAATGGCGATTTTGAACGCCTTGGATTCTACAAAACTACAAAGGCAGACACCGCAGAGCGTGCGGATGGACCGGATCATCTCCGGGGTCAGTTCCATTTCCTCGTAGATCGCTTGCTCTAAGGTGGTACGGTCGTTCGTTCATAAAACCTCCTATGTAGGACGAAAATGTGGATATATGGAATAAGTAAAAAGAACAGGCGTGGACGAAGGCCGAAAACAGCATTCGGCCACGCCTGATTTAATAAGTTAAGGTCTCGCATATTCGCCCTCGGCTCCCTGCGAGTGGGGCATAAACATCTGGCAGCGGACTTGTACCGCTTCATTGGCATTTCAGCCACCCCGTCTGCTTTGTGACCGGGCCGCGAATTACGGAAGTATCATTATCGGAGTACCAGATGACGGAACTATTCAGTTTTCAAGGTTCGTGAGCGGTCTGTGTGGCAGACCTTTCACTGTTAACAGAAAACAAGGGGTAAAACGGGGGGTGTTCTCAAAAATATTTTTTGAATTTTTTTCGAGCAGCCTGAATGGATTCTCTTACAGTGGTGCGATCAGCGTGTTGAACACGGGCAATCTCTGTGATGCTCATACCTTGAGCCAGCATCAAAATTCGCTGACGCTGGTTTTCACTTAAATGTGCAAGGCAGTCAAGCAGATGCTCCCGATCTTCCAGTTCCTCCATCAAATCATCCGGGGTTTTCTCGGAAACCAGATTTGTTCCCTCGTAATCCTCGGAATCCAAAGAAAAAGCCGTATGATAGCGTGAACGCTCGTTGCTGGCGTGTTCCATGCGGCGGGAATCGTAGATGACCTCCGCAATCTCGGCAGAAACAGTAATATTGACACTTTCACCAGTGACAAACTCGTAGTGAAGAATGCGAGAGTCCATGTGTAACCTCCAAATTTTCGATAAAACGTGAAATGTCGAAAATCTGGAGACACTACGGATATTTCGCCGCTTGGGGCAGCCATGAAAAGAGGGTAAACATAAAACCTGCTCCTTTTCGGGAGCAGGCTTCCTGAAGCTATAAAAATAGCCGGACAACAGCCGACCGAAAGATTGAAGATCTTTCAGTCAAGCTGCTGCCCGGCCATTTGGTGCTACGTTTCATACATTGCCATGTGGCAATGGCCCGTTGCTCGGTGCTAACAGTCCATATTCAGAGTGCGTTGCACCCGATTCTTATGAAACCAATGCTTACTTGGCTCGAATGGAAAGGTCGAGCCATAACATTTCCCGGCAACGCAGCATTTTATATGGATGAATCCAGTGCAGTCGGCGGTCATTCGATAGAGTTTTATATTGCACTTGGGGCAAAACTGCCAGTGTTCCGTAATCGCTTCCTTCTTATGATCGAGCATGACTTTCCCTCCCAAATATAAGTTTGCTGCGGTATTATGGGAGAAACGGCGGACTGCGGCACTTTTGTCCCAAAAGCGCAAAAACGCCAGCCTCCCACAGTGGGAAGCTGGCGCAATATTGCATATCGGCATTATTATAGGTGGTGAAGTGGAACGATTGTGCCGGTTTGTTGGCATTCTGGTCTACAGCAGCAGACAGGCTTTTTTTGATGCGTTACCCCAATAAAAATCACAGTTACCTCCACAAACGGCAACTGTGATTGGATAGCGCGTGAAATCGCCCGGACGAGTTACCGTTTTTTTATAACTCGACCGGGAAACGCAAAAATCGGCACTATACTTCCTGCTCACAGGAAATACAAGGTTATACCGCGTCATTCACCAGAACGATACAATACTATTGAGGTGAACGATGATGCCGAATTCTGACTTGAAGGTACTTGGAGAAAAGGTTCGCAAGGAGCGCAAGCTGGCAGGTTTAACCCAAGAACAGCTTGCTGAACACTGCCATGTTTCAACGAAGCATATTGCCAACATTGAAAAAGGCAGCATGAATCCGTCTTACGAAATTCTTTTGGCGATTGCTCGTGTTCTGCCGATTTCGCTTGATGCGCTGATCACTCCGGGGATGGACAAGACGGAAATAGAATTAAAAGAGATCAATCGAATCTACCTTTCCTGCCCAGAAGCGGTGCGAGAGACCTTAATGGACTCGACCCGCACACTGGCAAAGCATCTGACAGAGTTTTACAGCAAGATTGAAAATCCCTGAAAATGTTTTGCTTGTGGTACAGTATAGCATATTTTTCAAAGTCACTATACCAAAACGAACCCAAAAGCAAACCAATTTTATACCAATTCAGTCGATTCCCAAGCTGACCTGAATCTCTGTTTCCAAATCATTTTCCAATGCCGTATATAGTTCTTGTGGTGTTCGGCAAAGAATCGCATTGAAATTGATGGGATCACCCTCATTGAAAAGCCTTACATATCCCCAGCGGCATGGAACAACGTCCAAATAGGTCGCAGACTCTAAAAAGCTATGGAATTGGGTCAATACTTCTTCAAATGTTTGCATGGTTTGACCTCCTGAATTAAGTTATCTCTATTTTAGAATATTCTTGGTCATCTATGCAAGGATGCCGATTTCGTACAGCGTAGAAAACGATAAAGCCATACCGAAGAATCCTACTAGGATCTTACGGTATGGCTTTTATTACAGATTGCGATTTGATCGCACCAATTCCGATGATGGGACAAATTGATATCCAATGTTGGAAACCGTTTTAATATAACGGGGGTGATCTTTGTCATCCTCTATTTTCTGGCGGATTCGACCGATCGTGCTGGTGACGGCTCTCAAATAGCTTTCGCTGTCCTTATGCCAGACTGCTTCAAAGATCTGCTCCTTTGTAAACAGTTTGCCCGGATGCTGTGCCATCAAACTCAAAACACCGTATTCATAGCGGCTCATATACACCTCCGTTCCGTGCTTGAAAACACGGTGGTGTTCCAAGTTGATCTCCAGACCGGGACTTCTCAGAACGTCTGTGGACTTCCGCACCAGATCGACCCATTCAAAAATCGTCTGCTCTTGCGGTGGGCAGTGATCCTTCGTGATGCGAACAACAACTTCAATTTTTTGCATACAATAGACAATCCTCCCCCAAAGCCAAATCTATATCACTCGATATGGAAAATCGGGTGTAGCTCGTATTTCCGCATTGACCGTGCACTACGATGCCGTGTGCTTTAGCCGCCGTCGTTTTTGGAATCCCGAAAGTTCAGAGCCGCCAGCAGGCATCCAAACGCGCCTGCCCAGAGAAGGTCGGTATAAAGCCATACTTGGAGAATGGCAAAAATCACCCCTGCGATTAGCAGCAGGATGCCAGCCGTTAACAGCAGACGTGCCGATAACTGCTCCATCTTAGGTATCCCTTTCTGTGCGAAGATAGTACTGCACCCGGTGGACGTCCCCGGAACGAACTGCAATGTACCACAAGGATTGAGTCACTGCTCCGGTAGGCATTGGTGTATTCAGCGGCACCAGAAGCAGTGCCGCCCGCACCTTGTAGGGAATATTGTTTTCCGCCATACGACGGCTTTTTTCTTTTGCCATCGTCCGGCAGATGAATGAAAAATTATTGGATTTCGAGTGTCACAGTCAATACATTGGATTTAATTTCAGCAGAAACATTGCCGCCTAGTTTATCCGTCAGTAACTTTACAACCGCAAGTCCTACTCCTGTACCACTGTTGTGTCTGGATGCGTCCCCTGTATAAAATCGTTCAAAGAGGCGGGCGGGATTTATTTCAGTTTTGCTATCTATCGGATTTTCAATCGTGAAAATAGCCCTATTTTTCCTTGTCTGCTTTAAGCCCATTTTTATGTCGCCGGATGAATAACGTATCGCATTTGTCAGTAGATTTTGTAAAATCCTTTCCACCATGCTGTAATCAGAATTGAGATAGACAGAATGGGGTGGCAAATCAATTTCAGGGGATATATTTTTGCTTCCAATGCAGGAGCATTCTCTGTAATAAGATTTATCAGCAAATTAGACAGGTTAAAATCTTCTCGCCGGGGTGTTATCTGCTCGGCATCCAAAATAGACAGGTCATAAAAAGTCTGTACCAATTCTTTCATTCTTTCTGCTTTGTGAAAAATGGTTTCTATTCGCTGTTCCTGCTTGTCTGTCAGAGTTTCTTTTCTTAATAGCTGTAAATGTCCGAGTATAACGGTCAATGGTGTCCGTAGATCATGTGAAATATTTGCAATCGACTCTTTCAGATAGTTTTCGTGGCGAAGCGTACTGGCAATCAACTGCCTTTGATTATCGTTATACTGGTTTAGTATTCCTGCCAGTTGTTCCAAATCTTTGTCAATTAAAGAGATGTCCAGCATTTTCTCGGATTTGCCATTTACCAATTCAGCTATCTGTTTTGATAGATTGCGGATTTGCCGTTTTGTTTGAAGATATTTGAATAGCAAGATAAGCAACAGCAAAAATACAATCAATAGCAGTAGCTCTATTTTAGACACCTCCTTCTTTCCGTTTTCTAATTGAAATCTATTTTAATTCACATTTCCGAAAGCTGCACCATGATAAAATCAACAACGTAACAACCCAAACAATTCCAATCAAAATCGGGAATGGTTGGAAGATTGCTGTGCTGGTAACTGCCTCCCTTATTTGATAAGTTGGCAAAAAAGCTACTGGAAATTTCAACATCATTCCAAAACCCAGATAAAGACTAAGTACAAACGTTGTAACGGCTGTAACAGCAATCGCTTTTGCAGAATTACGCAGTGAAAAGCAAATCCAGATTGCAATGAAAAAAGTAGCACTGTTCAAAAGTAAAGAGTATAGAACCGCCTTAGCAGCCTGATAAATAAAGTTTCCTCCGTCAATAAATCCAAATCTGAAAAATTCTCTTATACACGGCAATGGGATAAACAAGAGCCATGACGTTAAACGCAATCAAATATGTGATTACCTTTGAAAAGAAGATTGATTTTCTGGAATGGCCCGCAGTTATTTCAAGATCTACTGTCCGATAAGAAAACTCCTGTCCTAAAATCAAAGCTAAAATACTGGACATCAGAATGAGAAGAAATGTAGAGTCATAAACCATTCCGTTAAAAATATCCGCAAGGGAAGTAGCCGCCCCGCCGGTTGTTCCCATAACTTCCGGGACATAAGTTTCTGCCGTAAAAAAGCCAATTAGAAAGATGCCTACCATGCCACACCAATACAAGAAATTATGTGATAATTGGTATCTTTCCATTTTTAATAGATTACTCATTTCGACATCTCCCTGTCACTTCAAATCGGAATGCCTAAATCCCAAATAAGCGCCAAAATATAAAATGAATATCCACAAAAAATCTGTGAAAACAAATTGCACCATAGATGGGGTAAATTGCTGCAATGCAATCAGTCGGAGCTGTCCCATTGGCAATATTCGCGAAATAAAGAGTGCTTGATCTCCATTCATCAAGAATATCATCAGAAAAAAGAGAACCATCGGGACAGCTAAAGTTTTTCCTATATCACGAAACAGAAGCGCAAAGAAAAACGGCAACAGGCACATTGCAAATAAAGAAACTACAACTGCCAAAACGGTATAGAGATTGCCGCTAACACTCACGAAACTTCTTTGAAGCAAAGCCTACCAATCAATCCATGTACCAGTAATGGTAAAGCTAAAATCGTTATGCAGGCTATTTGATAGGCGATCAGTTTTGCAAGTAATATCTGTCCTCGGTTATGGCCTGCAATGATATATGATTGCAGCGTTCTTTGTCCAAAGTCATTTCCAACAAACAACGCAGAAAAGACGATTGCCAGAAAAAAGAGAATAGGCACATTATATAGTGATGCAAAGAATAGACTGGGTGTTTCTCCAATACTGTCTAACAGCAGCACACTGCTCAAAAAAAGATTAAACGCCACAATCCCCCAAAAGTACCGGCTATGAAACAGTTTATAAAACTCAGTATTTAGGAGATTTAACATTTTCTGAACCTCCTATCTTACTTAAAAAGTAATCTTCCAATGTATCGCCGGATACAGAAAGCCCTGTAACGAGGATATGCGCATCCGACAAAACAGCCGCGACTTTTTCCAAATCATCAAGATAATCGTACAGGCGAATTGTCCCATCCGGCATCAACTTGAAATTTTCTGTATGAAGTTTTTCTTCCAATACAAGCAGCGCCTTTTGCGGGTCGGTAGCCTTGATTGCAATATGCCGTTTACACCGTTCATTCAATTCTTGATCGGAGATTTCTTCAATGATTTTTCCTTTGTCAATTAAAATAAATTCCGTTGCAGTTTGGTATAATTCTTCCAAAATATGGCTGGACACCAAAATTGTCATTCCATATTCCTTGTTCAAGGATTTCAGCAAATTTCTGACTTCGACAATCCCGGCAGGGTCAAGTCCGTTGATCGGTTCATCGAGAATTAAAAATTCTGGCGTATTCAAGAGAGCGATTGCAATTCCCAGCCGTTGCCTCATACCCAAAGAAAAATTGCGAACACTCTTTTTGCCAGTGTCCTTTAAGCCAACCATATTCAAAGTCTTTTCAATCACTGTTTTATCGGGGATGCCGCGTTGGATGCGTTGTATCTCCATATTTTGATAAGCTGTCATGGCCGGAAATAGTGCAGGTGTTTCAATCATGCAGCCAATCCGCTTTCTCTGTTCCTGCAAATCTTTTGCCGAAATCTTTCCCCATAAGCCTAAAGTACCGCTGGTCGGGAATGCCAGCCCTGTAACCAATCGCAGAAAAGTAGTTTTACCTGCTCCGTTCTGACCGATAAAACCGTAGATTTTCCCTTTCTCAATTTGCAAGTCAATATGATCTAAGGCAACAGTATGCCGATATTTTTTTGTCAAGTCGTGTGCTTCTAAAATAATAGGACTCATATCGTCAGCCTCCTTTATCTTTGATTGTAAGAGGCAATCGTAAAGAATTTCTTAAATCCAAACAGAAAACTCTAAAGAATATCTAAAGCCAGAGGTTTAATCTCTGGCTTTGTGTAAACGGTACCCAATACCCCAAACAGTATCAATAAAGTCCTTGTCCGGGCAAACGGCTTTTAATTTGTTACGAAGATTGCTTATGTGAACATTTAATGTGTTATCCTCACTGATATACTCGGCGTTCCAAACACTTTGAAATAAATTTGCTTTTGAGAATATTTTATCCGGGTATTTCATCAGCAACTCTAAAATTGCAAATTCTTTTGCCGTCAAAGTCAATTCGCTGCCTTGCAAAAAGGCGGTATTATCGTTCAAATCCAAAACCAAATCGCCATGACGTAAATGGGTAGGATTATCTTTTTGAAATTGAACTCGACGGAGATTACTTTCAATTCTAGCCAGAACTTCCTCCATATCAAACGGTTTTGTAATATAATCATCTGCACCGAGGCGCAGTAAATCTACTTTGTTTTGCGTTGTTCCTTTGGCAGAAATAACAATGATTGGAACCGTAGAACATTCTCTTACCGCTGTAAGTACGGTATCACCATTTCGATATGGAAGCATAATATCAAGCAAAATCAAGTCGATCTTATTTTCTCGCAGGCAATCCAATACATGAAGCCCGTCATATTGGCAAAAAACTTCATATCCATTTTCCTGCAAAAATTCAGCTAATAACTTGCTGATTTCCAAATCATCCTCAACCAACAGAATTTTCATTTTCATTTTTCACCTGCTTTTTATATCGTCTATCTGCGGGTTTGGCTATTTCCTTGGGGAGCAGCCAAACACCGGCCGTTTTCACAGCGCCGAGGATACGCCCAGCAGCGCAATAGTAATTTACTCTACGAGGTGTCACGCCCCACTTCTCGGCGGCCTCTTTCAATGTCATATAGTCCATTTCGCACCTCCACAGAGTACATTATAGTTCTTTATCTCGAATAGTACAAGTTGGAGGCTGCATATTGATGAAATGAAATACTACTTTGTGTAAAATCTCATTACATTCTCATAACCCGACCCGAAATGTACAATGATATAGGGTGATATGAGAATGAACCAAGAAGAAAGAAGGTTTGACTTTCACGGCCTCGGGGCGGCTCTCAAACGAGCCAGAGAAGAAAAGGAATGGACACAAGCCTATGTTGCGGAATTAGTAGACCGTGACTCCCGTACCATTATGAAGATTGAGAACAAAGGTCAGTATCCCAGTTTCGACCTTTTTGTTAAACTCATTACCATGTTTGACGTTTCAGTTGACCAGTTTATTCATGCGGACGGAGGGGCAAGGTCAAGCTCTTGCAGAAAGCACATTGATGTGCTCCTAAATTCTATGAATGAAAAAGAGCTTGTTGTAATAGAAGCCACAGCCGAGGGCATTAAGAAAGTTAAGGGCTGTCGCTAAGTGGCAAGCAGTGCGCCGTGGTACCACGGCACGATTTTTGAATCCGATTTCTAAAAATCAAATTCAAAATGCTTGTTGCTGTGCCCAAACCCCTTATGTTCTGCATCCGGTGGATGCAGGCTGCGCATTCCTGCGGAACGCTTCTATTGCGTGTCAATGCACACTCTCCCTGAAAATTCCGAATGCTTTTTGGTGTAAGCGTCAATGGCGCAGTCATGGCATCCGTGGTAAAATGAATGCGTTGTGTGCCTGACACACGAAAAAGAGAGGACGGATGCAGAGATGGAACAGCTTTACCTGATGCCCGGTGAGGAACGCTACACGAAATTTCAGGACGAAAACGGCGTACCGAAAGTTCGGTATACTTACTGTTCGCTGCACGGCAGACTGTTCAATTGCACTTGCAAAACCATGGATGAAGCCCAGCGGTTGTGCGAGGACTGGCTCGTAACACAAGATCGCTGCTATATAAACTAAAAAAGACCGCCGAGAACCGACCATAAAAGGTCAGGCTCTCGGCGGTCTTGGCTTATCGGATTTGCTCTTTTTCTTTGCTGTCCTTTTCCTCCGCAAAGAACAGTTCCACATTCTTCTGCGCTTTTACGATGTCCTGCATCTCATCCCGCGCCTTTCGGTACTCTGGTAGAGTGCTTTTTTCTTGGTGAGCAAAGCCGAATACTCTGCATTCAGGTCTTTCACTTTGGGCAGCTTTTTCAGGCCAGATTCATTGAAAGCGGCTTTCGCCGTCTTATGCAGCGTGACTTCTTCCCGGTGCGCTTCCAAAAATTTGGAGCAGTACCCGGATTTACGGTAAGCATCGTATACAGGCCGGGTCTTGGCATAGTTGACGATGTGCGCCCGGAGGACGGCGATTTCTGCCATACGCTTCTCGGCGGCCTTGATGGAATCGCCCAGTTTGTGATGGCGAGAAAGTGCAGCATCAGCACGCTCTTTCAGCTCATCCGCACTGCCGATTTCTGCTCCTGCAAAAAATCAGCGTTTTGGACATCTCTTTCAGGTTATGCTTCTTCGCCCAACGCTCGTATCCACCGCCCTTGCCCTCGGCAAGTTTTGCTTGAATGTCAACCAGCAACTGGAACGGCTGCTCTTTGGGAGGTTGCTTCTGATGTGGGCGGTGTTCGGCTTTTCCGGCAATGACTGCTTTGATTTCATCCTCGCTGTACCCGGCACCCAGTGTCTTGAACCGGATAAAGCGTTTCTGCCGTGCGCCTTTAACGGAAGTGTATTTGCCGCGTTTGATTTCATAGCCCTGCTGTTCCAGTTTTTGCAGAAAATCTTCGTAGTCGGTGGGCTTCTGCTGCAAAATCTCGTCGATTACACTGCACAGCCGGTCGCGGTTGCTTTCCTTTGGGGGGTAAGTGATGCGCTTCTGCCGTTCCCGGTAAGGCTTCTTTTCAATGACTGACAGCTGATGCTCCAGACAAATCAGGTCGCTCAACCGCTGCACTGCCAGACCGGAAAAGAAAAAATCCCGGAATTTTCTTGTGCCGTCCAGAGTGGTCGAGTTATAGATAATGTGATTGTGAATGTGTTCCCGATCGGTATGCGTTGCAACGATAAAAGCGTGTTTGCCTTTCAGAAACCGGGAGGCCAACTCATAACCGATGCGGTTTGCTTCTTCAGCCGTAATTTCACCAGGCCAGAAAGATTGCCGTATCTGATAGGCGATAATGTTACTTTTTTGGCTGCGCCCGGTGGCCTGCTCGTACAGCTTTTTTGTGAGCATGAACTCCTCGTCCACAGTAAGCGGGCTGCATTGATAGCTGCTGACAAGTTCGCCTTTTTCAGTCTTGTCAGGATTCTGTGCATAGTTGGTGCGGTCTTTCAGGCAGGCGGCAATAGATTTTCCTTTGTGCTGATGCAGTGCGATCAGACGAGTAGCAGCCAGAGCAGATCACCTCCTAAATGAAAAAGCCGCCCGAAGGCGGCAAGAAGATTCAAAATCAAATCAGGTCCCGGAGCCAACCGCTGAATTTCTCAACGCCCTCCACCATTGCAGTTGCGCCGACAAAAAGGACAAAGCAGAGAAATTCGGCAACCAGCAGAATCAGAAATTGATCCCAAGTCTGGCGGTAGACGGTGTAGATGCCGCAGCCAAAGATATACAGCATCAACGGCACGACAACATAGCTGGACAGAGTAAGCAGCCACTTTGCCATCAGAGCCAGAAAAGCCACGAACAGAGAGATCGGGGCAAGCATCATCTTGAATAAAAACCTCATATCAAACACCAGCCTTTCTTTTTCGCCCCTATTATAAAGGTATCGCCCCTTGCCTTGCAAGGATGTCAACCGTTATGTAAACCCGCAGCCTCCTACTGCGGGAAATTTTTTAGAGTTCGGTGAGTTTGGCGAGAAGTTGCTTGCCAATAGCTATCAGCTCATCCAACCGACTACGCAAGTCCTCTAAATCGGCGGCATAGAACTGCCCGCTTTCATTGGCCCGTTTCGCCACCTGATTCAGGTTGTTGCTGCAATTCTGAAGAAGGTACGCCATCCGACGCAGCTGTGGTAAATCAAGATTCAGGCAGTAACCATCCAGAGCCATTTTTCGCAGATAAGAGCCAATGCTCAAAATACCGCAACTTTCCATCTTCTGACGAATGCGTTCCAGTTCGACTTTGCTGACCCGGAAATGGAGCTGCTGGTCGCGACGGTCGTTCACCGGGCATCACCATCCTTATCCAAGTAAGATTTGAATGGTCGGACAGGCTCCACTTTATCAGCCTTTTCTTCCAGAGCTGCCAGCACAGAGGGGCGGGCATCCGGCTTTTCTTCCGCTTCGGGTTCTGTCCGGCTGGACTGATGCTCCATGTTCAATAGCGCATCCAATTCTGCAAGGCGGGCAGACTTGGTTTGCAGTTCTTCCTCCTGCGCAAACGGCTTGGCGATTTCAACCTCTGCAGCCTGCTTCTGCTGTTCCAGAGAATCCAGTGCGGCCTCAGCATCGGCAATGCGGTCGGCAAAATTGCCGATGGCATTGTCCAGACGGACGATGTTGCCGCGAGGGTCATCGCCCAGCGGTACCGGATAACTCAGCTCGCCGCGGAGAACGATTTGATGCTCATTCTTGAAACTGTCAAAGCGAATGTTCAGCTCAAAGCCGCGATAGGTGCCCAGCAGCATCATATCCGCATTCGGCATCTCCTTGCAGGCGAGCATCAGCCGCTCACCAGCTGCTTTTTTCTCATCGAACACCATGCCCTTGATCGTCATGCCGCAGAAGTTCTCCTTATCCTGCGGGTGTGCGTCTGCGATTTGGGCATCGTTTTTCAGAGCCGCAATACGGTTCTTCGCTTTCTGAATTTCCTCCGGGTAATGCTTGAGCAGCTTATCTTCCAGACGATATTTCTGGTTCTGGTAATCCGAGCGCAGCACCTTGAGCTTTGCTACCTGCACATCCAGATCCATCTTTTCCCGGATGCGCGGGTCGCCTGCGCATAAGGCCTTGACCTCGGCATACGAAAGAGCCTGCTCATCCACATCATCACAGGAGCGCATCGGAGATTTGCTCGTCATGATCTGCGAAATAAACTTCTGCTTGTTTTCCAGCGTTTGCCAGAGGTAGGCGTCGAATGTCCCCTCCGTGACGTAATTATAGACGTAAACTTGTTTGTTTTTGTTGCCCTGACGGATGATTCGGCCGTTGCGTTGGGTCATATCGGACGGTCGCCAGCCTACATCCAGATGATGCACGGCCACCAGCAGGGTCTGGACATTGGTGCCTGCGCCCATCTTTGCAGTGCTGCCCAGCAGGACACGCACCTTGCCGCTGCGGACTTTGGAGAACAAATCCGCTTTCTTACCTTCAGTATCAGCGTTGTGGATGAACTCGACCTCCGATTCCGGCACCCCGGCGGCAAGCAGCTTTGTGCGAATATCATCGTAGACATTGAACGAGCCGTCTCCCTTGGGCGTGGACATATCGCAGAAAATCAGCTGCGTCAGATTATCCTCTTTGGTTTCGTTCCAGATACGCAGAACATTGTCGACGCAGGCATTCAGCTTGCTGTCCGGGTCATCCGGGGTGAGCGGATTCATCAGCCGCTGGTCAAGGCCGATTTTACGTCCGTCCGAGGTGATCTTCAGCATATTGTCCACCGAGGGGTCAACCGCACCGCTATGCACCTCAGCAGCACGTTCGCTCAGGGATTTCACCATGTCCTGCTGGATCTCCGATGGTTTGACCACGACAGTTTCAAACTTGGCTTCCGGAACAGGCAGATGCAACTGGTCGGAAGTCTTGATGTCCGCTGCCTCCTTGAACATATTCATCAGCTCCGGCAGGTTAAAGAACTTGGCAAAACGTGTGCGCGCACGGTAGCCGGTTCCTTCCGGCGCAAGCTCAATGGCCGTGGTGGTCTCGCCAAACGTAGAAGCCATGCATCAAAGTGGGTCAGTTGTTTCTGCTGGAGAGTGCTGTACTGCAAATAGCGCATCAGGGTGTACATTTCCGTCATGGAGTTGCTGATGGGCGTTCCCGTTGCGAAAATCACGCCGCGCCCGCCAGTCACTTCATCCAGATAACGACACTTGCCGAACATATCGCTGGACTTCTGTGCTTCGGAGGTAGAAAGGCCAGCAACATTGCGCATCTTGGTGTAAAGATATAGGTTCTTGTAGTTCTGGCTCTCGTCCACAAATAACCTATCTACGCCTAATTGTTCAAATGTGACCACATCATCCTTGCGGTCGGTGGACTGTAGCTTTTTCAGTTTCACCTCCAGTGTTTTCCGTGTCTTTTCCATCTGTTTCACGGTAAAATGCTCACCGGACTGTTCTTTGGCCTCTGCAATGGCTTTTTCGATTTCCTCGATCTGATCTTCGATGATCCGTGCCTGCCGTTCCGCAGAAAGAGGGATTTTCTCAAACTGCGAGTGGCCGATAATGACGGCATCGTAGTCGCCGGTTGCGATGCGGGCGCAAAAACGCTTTCGATTGGCGGGTTCAAAGTCTTTCTTGCTGGTAACGAGCAGCTTTGCATTGGGGTATAGCCGCAGGAACTCGCTGGCCCACTGCTCGGTCAGATGGTTGGGTACCACGAACAGGCTTTTCTGACACAGGCCCAAACGCTTAGATTCCATTGCCGAAGCTGCCATCTCAAAACTTTTGCCGGCACCCACCTCGTGGGCGAGCAGGGTGTTCCCACCATAAAGCACATGAGCAACTGCATTGCGCTGATGTTCCCGCAGATTGATCTCCGGGTTCATACCGACAAAATGGATATGGCTTCCGTCATACTCGCGGGGCCGGGTACTATTGAACAACTCGTTATACTGCTTCACCAGCAGATTCCGCCGCTGCGGGTCTTGCCAAACCCAGCCTGCAAAGGTATCCTTGATGGCCTGCTGCTTCTGCTGGGCAAGCATCGTCTCCTTCTGGTTCAGGACACGCCGCTCTTTACCATCCTCCTCAATGGTATCATAAATGCGGCAGTCCCGCAAATTCAAGGTGTCCTCCAAAATCTTGTAGGCGTTGGCCCGGTGGGTGCCGTAGGTTTCGGTGGACATGATATCATACATTCCGGCGGCAGATTTGTTGCCGATGCGCCATTCGGACGTAAATGGAGAGTAGCGGACTTGGATCAGGTTGTTATAGCGGATGCGGTAGGGCGGCTGAAAAGTCTCCATCATAAACTGCTGCACAATGGCGGGATTCAGCCATGTGGCACCCAGTCGGATGTCGATTTCTGATGCTTCAAGGTCCTTCGGCTGCGCTTTGGTCAAAGCCTCCACATTGATCTTGAACTCCGGGTGGCTTTCAGCGGCAAGCTGAGCCATGCGCAGTTTATTCCGCACATTGCCGGAAAGATACTCGTCCGCAGGTTGCCAGCCGGCTTCCGGGTCGTCTGCATCGGCGGCGGGATCTTTGAAAATCACACCGGACAGTTCGGTGGTAATGCGCCTGTACTCGCCGGGTGTGCCCAGCAGTTCTGCCATATAAGGCAGGTCTACTTTGCCGTGTTCCCCGATGGACACTGCCAGTGCTTCACTGGGGGTATCCACGCTGGTGACAACACGCTCTGGCCGAATCGTCCGCTTGGTGAACATATCTGCCTTGGACTTAAGATTTTTATTCTCGTCCAGATTCTCCAGCGAGCAGAGCAGATAGTAGGAACTGTCATCATCGAACAGGCGGGCATTTTTCTTGTCGTTAATCAGGCCGTATTTTGCAGTAAAGGCATCGTAGGCGGCGTTCAATTTTGCTTGCGATGCCTTAATGTCCTCGTCCGGGAAGTCATTCAGCTGCTGCTGAATCAGCTGGTTGACGATCTGCCGCAGTTCCACCATGCCGGTGACACGGGCTTTGGCATTATCGGACAACTCCACCTGCGTCATAATCGAATTTTCTCGGTAGTACACCTCACCGTCCACCACGGCATAGGAGAAATTCTTTACATCCGGGTCAGCGGGGAGCGTCTTGCGCTCGACTTCTGCATCCGCAATATCTGGTGTTTCTACCTCAACCTCGGTGTATTGCCCCTCAATATGCTGTACCGCCTCGGCAAGCTGGTCGGCAAGGTTTGCGCCCTCGATGGGGGCAACGGTCAGTTCCTCTCGTCCGTATTGGGTGCTTTCGGCGGTCAATTCCCCCAGAACCATCTCCGGGTGGTCTACAAAATACTGGTTGATGGCAAAACCATCTTCGGTCTTGCCAAGCTGCACCCAGTCCGGCTCGTGGTCGATGGGGCGGTCACGCTTTTGCAAAAAGATAATGTCCGAAACCACTTCGGTGCCTGCATTTGCCTTAAACGCATTGTTGGGCAGACGGATGGCACCCAGCAGATCGGCACGTTCTGCCATGTGCTTGCGAGCAGTGCTGTCCTTGCTGTCCATGGTGTAGCGGCTGGTCACAAAGGCAATTACGCCGCCCGGTCTGATCTGGTCGATGGCTTTCGCAAAGAAATAATTGTGGATGCTAAAGCCAAGTTTGTTGTACGCCTTATCGTTGACCTTGTACTGACCGAAAGGCACGTTGCCGACAGCGAGGTCATAAAAATCACGGCGATCAGTGGTCTCAAAGCCCGCCACGGTAATGTCAGCCTGCGGGTACAGCTTTTTGGCGATGCGTCCGGTGATGCTGTCCAGTTCCACACCGTACAGCCGACTGTCCTGCATGGTATCCGGCAACATCCCGAAGAAGTTGCCCACACCCATACTAGGTTCCAGAATATTCCGCTGCGGAAACCCATGCGCTCCACGGCATCGTAGATACTACGGATGACGGTGGGGCTGGTATAGTGGGCGTTCAGGGTGCTGGAACGGGCAGCAGCGTACTCATCCTCGGAAAGCAGTCCTTTCAGTTCGGCGTATTCCTTTGCCCAATTATCTTTGCCGGGGTCAAAAGCGTCTGCCAGACCGCCCCAGCCCACATACTGCGAAAGCACCTGTTGCTCCTCGGCGGTGGCACCCCGGTGCTCCTCTTCCAGCTTGAACAGGGTACGGATAGCTTCGATGTTCCGGGCGAATTTCTGTTTGGGGCCTCCGACACCCAAATCATCATCGTGATGTGGAAGTTTCCGGCAGGCTCCGGCGCAGGTTCAGCATTCAGAGCTTCATCCAAGGCAGCGGCATCCGGGAAGGTCTGCACTTTTCCGTCCATCACAGTAGAGATGGGGAGTTCGTCCAGTTCTTCGTCCGTAAGCGGCGGTTTGTCCTCGTCCGGCTCATGCGCAGGAGTGAGATTGACCGTCAGGTTGTGCAGATGGATGTTGCCCGGCTGGCGCAGCAGCCGTTCCAGATTTTCCTTGCTTTCCGAGCGGGCAACCGGATAGACCTCATCCGGGTCACGAAGCTGGATGTTCAGAGTTCCGACAGTTTCGATCGTAAAATCCTTACCGTCCAGACGGATTGTATCGCCCACACGGTAATCACGCTCTTTTGGGAGAGCGAGAACAGGTTCATTTTCCGCCAAAAACTTTGCCTTTTCCACTGCAAGCCAATCGGCGGCGGTTCGTTCATCCGTCTCTTTTTTCAAAGCGGTGCAATAGGATTCGGCCTGCTCCTTGTCTGGAAATTGCGCCATTCCGTTGTCATTTGCGTAGTAGCCCTCATTGAGATCATCCCAGATAGCAAAAAGCGGGGACGTACCTCCGACCACTTCGCGGACAGAAAAACGCTCATATTCCGGCACCTTGGATTCCTTGTAGATGGTTTCTGCCTGCGCCAGCATTTCATCCACACGCTGGCTAGGTTCATTCTGCCGCAGACCGTCCTCGAATTGCTGCTTGTTGAGTACCTCGTTATCCCACGACTGCCCATGCGCGCTGGTGTCGATGCGCACATCGGTTTCGCCAACATAGCCGATTTTGCCTTCGATGGTTCGGGTGGGAAGGTCAACAACAACTTCGTCACCGACCTTGTAATCAACAGCCTTTTCAGGAGAAACGTCAATAATTTCATCCTGCTGCTGTTCATACAGTTCCCGGATATTGGGCAACCGTTCAACCCGGAAGATGGGCTGTCCGCTGTTGGTCAAGTCCATGTCCTGCAAGCTGACGGATTTGAACATGAAGTTGACGTGATCCACACGGAAATCCCGGCCATCTAGCTTGATGATGATGCCGATCGGCAGATAATCTTCCTCTCGCAGATATTTTGTCTGATGGTGGGTACCATCTCCGCCCTGTCCGGCTAGATAGATGCTGTTGCCCTCGGCCCACAGCTTCTGCGATTTTGCTACCCACTCTCTGCGCAAAAAGCCGGTCACTTTGACTTTTCCCAGCGCATTTTCCTGTGACAGCAAATTAGAACGAAAAACTTCCTTTACAGTGATTGCATCTTTGTCATAGAACAGAAAATATCCGCCCAGTTCAAAGCCAATCAGGGTATTGGGGTACTGCTCTTTCAGAGCATTGTATTCGGCAGCGGCATCACCATCCAGCATTGGGAGCTGTCGTTCCGCTTCCTGCACGGCGGCACGATGCTCTTTTTCCTTATCGGTCAGGTAGCGGTCAGACTGAATCATCAGGTCGATGTATTTCTCGACCTGTGTCCAGCTTAACGTAACTTTTTGATGATCCGGGTAGTGGTCAAATTCAAGTCCTTTTCCATCATGATTTACAAAACCGCTGCTGCCATCCAGAAAATCGTGGGAATGCCCACCGATGCCGTACTCCTTTGCCAGTGCTTTGGCACGGAGTTTGCGGTCAGGCTGGGTCTGGTACAGCGCCATAATGCGCTGTTTGCCGCCGGCAAACCCTGAACCATGCCGCCGCAGCTCGTTCTCAATTTCAGCCTGCGACAAAACAAAAGCGGAGGGCGTTTTTTCGCTCTCCGCTCGGTCGATTTTTTCAATTTGCTGGGCTTCGGTGGGGATGGGCGCATCCAGAAAACTTAGCTGTAAATCAGCTCCGTCATCACCAGTTCCTCTGCCTGCGCTTTCAGGCTGTTCATGTGCTGCACCCACATCAGTTGGTTCTGCGCTTTGTCCGGGGCCGGGTTCTGCTTCAGAAGTTGCTCCATGCTCTGCCGCATCCGGCTCTCTGCCGTCTGCTCCACCTCCATCAGGTGCGGGTACAGACTCCCGTTCAGAAGCATCGTGTGGTACAGCACCGGGCGATGGTTCATCAGATACGTCCGGCGCAGCCTGCCGTACTTGCCCAGCGGCTTCCGGGGCTGGTTCAGGGTCAGGTTCGGGAGAAGGTAATCCCCGACGGTCGAGTAGGTCACGTTCCTGCTGTTCGTATTCATATTGGCTCCTTTCTGCATTGCGGCGGCGAATGGTTGTTTTTACGGTGCGCTCGATGTTGCGCAGCACCTCCCGGCTCATGTCGCTGACGGCTGCGCCGAGGGCGTAAACACTATCCGGGGTGGAGAAATTGTAGATCGCCTGAAAATCGTCCTTGTCGAACCACCCGGCAGGCTCAAGACCACAGCGTTCCAGCAGCGTATAGGTGACGCTGATGGCGGCGGCGGACTTGAACTGCATCTCCACCCCGGCTTCATCATAATCCATCAGCAGCGAGCCGTCAACGATGGCGCGGATGTCCCCGCCGTTGTTGTCCCAGTAATCCGCCACCAATTTTCCGGCAACATCGGCAAGCTGCTGGCTAACACGCTCTCCGCTGATGCCGTAGGTCTTGCTCAGCATTTCCGAAACCGGCTGTTTCAGGTCGTCGTTGAACTGCCACACCTCCGGGTCACGGGAATTGCGGCGCACCCCGGTGTCCGACACGTCAAAAACGTAGTGCAGACGGGGGAATCCGCTGGATTCATTCAGCAGGGCGATTCCCTTGGCACCCCGGCGCACATAGCGGTTCATCCGGTTGTTCCAGATGTCAAAGTCGGCGCAGGCGGTAGCATCCGGGCGCTGGGCGTAGATCATGAGCTGGTCTGCAAAACTGTACTTGTACAGCCGGGATGCGGTGGTCAGGTAGTCCGTCCAGCTTTCCCAATACCGGGTCAAGCCGTTGGCCGTGCGCTGGGCAAGGGCGAGATATTCTTCGGTTTTGCTTGGCATAGCGTTCCTCCTTCGGTTTTTGAGCATAAAAAGAGCGGGCAACCGTTTTGTGGTCGCCCGCTGGAAAGTGTATTGAGATAAGATTATTTGCTATTGTCCTTTATGTACTTCATAACGCAGCACCCCATCACGATGACAGGAAGCACTGTTCGTAAACCGAGGTCGCCGACCCGCACATTTACATCAATCACAAGTCCTGCAAACCATGCCGCTAAGGTAAAAACAGTTGCCAAACCGTAGCTCATTGAAATCACCTCGTAAAGTCATCTCAGTGCTTTGACGCCAATTTCTCGGCCATCTCCAGCAGACGGTCAAAGGTCTGCTTTTCTTCCGGCTCCTCAATCAGTTTTGCAAGGAGCGCACGGAACACATCGGTGCTGTCCTGCCCCAATGCAACTGCAACTTTTTCAATGCAGTCGTGCAGTTTCATGACCGCTTCATCGGAGGGTTTGGATTTTGCAAGCAGGTCGGACAGGTAGCTGATGAAGGGATAGGTGGAATCATCATGGATGATCTCGTTGGTCTCCTCGATGATCTTCTGGTTATCTTCGGGGGTCATATCGCCCTTTTCTTCCCATACATCACGGGAAGAAGTGCGGCCTTTCAGAAAGGTTGCAAAAAGCAGGCGGTCGATGGGTGATCTTTTTTTGGTATCCATTGGCTATCCTCCGCTTTCAATTATTCTGTGCATTAAAACTGGTTTTAGTATAGCATGAATGGAAGTATTCTATCAAGCCCACTTTCTTGCGGGTTATGAAAATTTTCGGAGTAAGGGCCTAGGCCACTATCCCGGTTGACAACCATCGACAAACTGGGATTTTTGTTATTCTACGATACCTTCAATATAGCTGTAATCAATATTTCCCTTTGTAACAGAATAGAAAAATGGATCTTTTCTAATTGTATCATCTGAATTGATAATAAAATTATTCCAATCGCCTGCTTCGTTGCCATCAGACAAATAAATAGTAACTTTGAAACTATATCCCATATATCCCAAAGACGGCTTTGACCGCTTTAATTCGACGCCATTCAAATTTTCGACAATATGCTGAATCTGCTCTTTGTCGGTAATATGTGTTGCGTTTCCGCTATTGCCATTGAAAACAACTATTTCCATGACCTCATTAGGGTCTAAGTCCATCAAGTCGAGTGGAATATTAAACCATACAACAATGCCCATCAAAAGAATTATCACAACAGACAGCAATATGATGATTTTCTTTTTCATATCAGCTCAACTCCTTTGCCAACTTTCGATTTATCGAGTTTATTATACCACACCGACCCCCATTGTAAAAGAGCCTATGTACGCCGCCCGCAGGCGGCAAAAGTCAGTCGGGGGGAAATTCCAGCTCGGTAAACTCCGCATCGGTCAGCAGCTTCAGCTTTTCGATAACTCCCTCTGACAGTTCCCGCAGGGCGGTTTCATCCGGCATCAGGTAGCACTGCATGAGCGCAGTTCGTGGATAAGCCCCAGCCGGGTGCCGGTGTTGTAGAGCATCATCAGCATCAGCTCTTCGTGGTTAAAGTTCATGGGCATCCCTCGCTTTCCGGCATCCAGTTGGGTTGCACTCCGGGGCATCGCATTTTTCTTTTGCACCAGCCAGATCTGCCAGCTTTTCCAGCGTGGAAGGGCGGTTAGACAGTCCCAGTTCTTCGACTTCGGCAACCTTATCCATGACTGCATCATAGTCCTGCAACAGCCGCCGCCCCTTTTCCATGTGGTGCGCTTCCAGAATCTGCTCCCGGACTTCCTGAATCGTCAATTCGGGTGCGTCAATCTGTCCGCCATCTATCACAGAATAATCGCTGTGATAAAGGGTATAATCCCAGCCATCCTCGCAGGACTGGACAGCAAGATAGCCCTTGCCACCCAGCTCCCATGCGCCCTGCTCGTCCTGTGTCTGGATTTCAGGATAGGCGGTCGAGCCGGTGCGCTCCATCATCTCGCCGAACTGACAGATGTGATAGACGTTTCCGTACTCGCCCAGATCAAAATGATAGTCGTCCAGATGCTCGACCCGTGCCGTGTAACTGCTGCCATCGGAGCGGTCAACCTGAATCACACCATGATTCGGCACACGGTAGAGATCATCATAGTAGCTGTTGATAAGCCGGACATCATCTCTGGGAATCGTGGGGTCATCCCAGATGCGCCGCCTGCGGACACCAGACTGTGGAATGGTATCAAGGTGCTGCAAGCTGACCTCCTGAATCGCCTTGCGGTCATCACTGGAAAGCTCAAACAGATACCAGTTCCGGGCGGCAGGAATCGCATTTCTTCCGTCAGAAGGAAGATTCTGCTTGGAGATCTGCCCGAACTCCTGTGGCTCACCGGTGGCACAATCGTAGGTGGCAAAACCGACACCGGCACCGTTTTCACGCAAATGCAAAAACCTGTCCCCATTGATGAGATAGAGGGCTTCCGTTTTCTGCTCCATCAGCATCCACCCTCAAATTCCAGAGAAAACTTGCTGCGGCCATCGGCTTCGGTGCCCAGCAGTACGGTGGCGTTGTAGGTCTTGCCCTTGGCACTCTTGCAGTCCTTCAGCCGGACACGTCCATCCCGCAGCAGTTTGTCCGCCACATGGGAATCCAGCCGTTTGCCCAGACGCTTGAAGAACGCATTGTCCTTCCACAGCACGAAACGGCACTCCCGGTTCTCGCAGAACCAGCCCTTTTCACGCTCCACAACAGGCTTCCCACAGTTCGGGCAGACACCAATGATTTTGTTTTTCATAAGCGCATTCGCTCCTTTCGCAGCCTCGGTGGTCGTTACCAGCGAGGAAATCATCTCTTTGATTTCAGTCATAAAAGTTTCCGGCTCCATTTCGCTGCGTTCGATTTGCAGCAGCTTCGTTTCCCAATCGGCGGTCATTTCCGGGGACTGGATCTCTTCGGGCATCACAGTAATCAACGCCTTGCCCTTGTCGGTGGGCAGCAGCACCTTGGTTTTCTTGGTGCCCTTGCGCTCCAGAAAGCCCTTCTGCACCAGTTTTTCAATGGTGGCGGCTCTGGTTGCCGGGGTGCCAATGCCCTGACGTTCCACGCCCTCCGGCATACTGTCTGCACTGGCGGTTTCCATAGCGTGCAGCAGAGTGTCCTCGGTAAAATGCTTCGGCGGCGAGGTCTGCCCCTCTTTCAGTTCGGCATTGAGGATGCCGCACTCGTTTTCTGCCGCATTGGGCAGGGCGGTGAGTTCCTGTTTTCGGTTCAGGATGTCGGCCAGCACCTTGCGCTCCACTGCTTTCCAGCCTTCTTCCAAAACCTCCTTGCCCTTGGCAGTAAATTTCTCCCCGGCACATTCGGTGGTGAGCAGGGTTTCCAGATACCGGAAGGGCTTGCTCACCGCCATCAGCGTCCGGGCGATGATGAGCTTCAGGACGTTCTGCTCGCCTTTGGGCAGCGCTTCCAGATCGGCTTGTAGCATACTGCGGGTGGGCAGGATGGCGTGGTGGTCGGTGACTTTTCCCGATTGACAGTACGCCGTGTCCAGGGCACCGCCTCGTCCACGTCCTCCGGGGTAATTCCGAGAAAAACTTCCAGTTCCTCGGTCAGTTCCTCCAGCATTTCCTCGTCATCGTCGGTGATATAGCAGCTATCAGTCGGGGATAAGTGGTAAGTTTCTTCTCATACAGGTTCTGCACATAGTCCAGCGTCTGTTGTGCGCTGTACCCCAGCAGGCGGTTGGCATCCCGCTGAAGGGTGGTCAGGTCGTACAGCGGCGGCGGATTCTCAGACTTTTCCTTGCGGGTGATGCGCTGGATCGTTGCCACCATCTCCCTTCGACAGGCTTCCAGCAGGTTTTCTGCAACGGATTTTTCAGGAATGCGACGGCTGGATGCCGTGCAGCCGCTGGTCAGTTCCAGATCCACCGTGTAGAATTTCTCCGGCACAAAGGCAGCGATGGCGGCTTCCCGCACCACCGTCATGGCAAGCACCGGAGTCATAACACGTCCCACCGCCAGCGGCTGACCGTACAGGCACGAAAAAAGCCGGGACGCATTGATGCCAACCATCCAGTCGGCGCGTTCCCGGCAGAGTGCTGCGTTGTACAGCGCATCGTATTCAGTTGACGGTTTGAGTTTCTGAAAACCCTCCCGGATGGCGTTTTCTTCCATGCTGGAAAGCCACAGGCGAGAGAACGGCTTTTTGCAGCCCGCTTGCTGGTACACCAGCCGGAAGATGAGTTCGCCCTCACGTCCGGAATCGCAACTGTTCACGATGCTATCCACATCTGGGCGGTTCATCAGCTTTTGCAGAATGCCAAACTGCTTTTTGGTGGACGTAGACACAAGGTACTGCCACTTTTGCGGCAATATAGGCAAGTCTGCGATGCTCCACTTGACGTATTTGGCATCGTAGACATTGGGCGGTGCCAGCTCCACCAAGTGTCCCACGCACCAGCTCACCAGATAGCCGTTGCCCTCCAGATAACCGTCTTGACGTTGGTGGCACCGAGAACTTTTGCATAGGACATGGCTACGGACGGTTTTTCCGCCACGACTAATTTTGCGATAAGAATCCCTCCAATCTGTTTCGGATTGCAATATGTACGGCGGCAAATGCCGCCTTAAAATCAGATGGGTTCGGTGTCCTGCTCGTCCGGGGCTTCGTCCTCGTCCGGCACATCGGTCGGAATCTCAAAATCGCCCTTGTCCTCGGTGTAGTTTGCATCGGGGTCAAGAGCTTCTTTTTCGGCTTTTTTCTTCTGCATCTGCTGGCGATAGAAGTAGAAGCCGCCGCCTGCCGCCAGTGCAATCAGCACCACCACGCCCAAAAAGCCGGATGCAATCTTAGTGACCTTATTTTCCTTGGGCTGTTCCGTGCCAGATGCCGTCGCTTCTTCCGCAGCTTTCTTGGCTTCTTCCTCGGCTTTCAGCTATCCTGTTCCGCCTGTGCCGCCGCTTCTTTTTCGGCGGTATAGGCATCGGCATCTTCTTCCTCCATCAGAGCCAGCAGATCGGCTTCGTCCACAAGGTTCATAAAGTGAACGGTCTGCTGTCCCTTGGCGTTGCGGTCGATGAGCAGATAGAAGGTGTTGCCGGATTTGCTGACCAGCGTAATGAACTGCTGACCGCTGCATCGGAGTAGTTGGTGTAGTAATCGTCCACCAGCGTCAGATTGCCCTCCGGGGTCAGGGCACCAGAGGTTTCGTCCGTGACGGTGACAACATCTTCCTCCACGACTTCCGGCAGAACCGGCTGCTCCACCGGGGCGGCTTCGCCTCAAAGGCAAAGGCGGGAGCCGCCATGCCAGCGCACAGTGCCGCCGATACCAGCAGCGCACCCAGTTTCTTAATCT